>Ga0209488_10000057_pt1 | contig 78935 bp, 62 predicted proteins | sample Rivendell_Oct201_8_FD_188349 | JGI IMG/M metagenome (GOLD analysis project Ga0209488, IMG submission 188349) | Vadose zone soil microbial communities from the Eel River Critical Zone Observatory, Northern California, USA -... | ecosystem: Environmental > Terrestrial > Soil > Vadose zone >...
CTCCACGCTAAACGCGCGAATGTATGCGGTGAGCAGGCATCATCCCCTCGCAAATGTTGGCAAACGCAACACGAAAAGTCCATTGCGAACGCGGCGCGACATAAGCCGATCGTTGTAATATTTACAAGGCCGCCCCCTGGTCACCTTCGGCGTCAGCTATTGCAGCGCAGTGCGTCTGGCGCTCACCGATCCCGGGCGATCAAAGAGCCTCGACCTCTACCAGGCAATCGTAGAACGTCGGCGCGCGCCCCATATCCGTCAGCGTGTCGCTGCTCGTGAGCTCGTTGGCGTTCTTGCCGTCACGCGCCAGCTTTTTCCACCAGACCGACAGGGCCACGACGACTCCCGGGCGAGCGCGATCGGTGACTCTGGCGCGCAGCTCGACACTCCCGCGGTCGTTGAAGACCCGCACGTAGCCGCCCGCGATCACGCCCCGCCGGGCGGCGTCGTCCGGATGGATGTCCAGCCAGGGCTCGCCTTCGGAGGCGCGCAGGCTCTGCACGTTGACGAAGGAGCTATTGAGGAAATTCCGCGCCGGAGGCGAAATCATCGCCAACGGATAGCGGCTCGCCGCGGCGCTTCGAGTGTCTTCCTGGGGCGCGATGTAGTCGGGCAAGGGATCCAAACCGAGTTCCCGGGCCCGGGCCGAGAAAAATTCCACCTTGCCGGAGGGCGTGTCAAAGCCGCCATCCGCAAAGCGCGCGACCCCGGTCGGGACGCCCACTCGCTTCCATCCCGCGGCGCGCACGGCATTGAAATCCCAGTCCTTCGCCACGGCAGCTTGCGCAATGGTTTCGTCCGAGTCATTGAAGCAGGCTTCAGTGAACCCCATGGCCTTGGCCAGCAAGCGAAATATTTCCGTGTTGGGTTTGCATTCTCCCAACGGAGCGATCGCGGGATTGTTGGCCACCATGTAGTAGTGGCCGTACGGTTTCACCACGTCGAGATGCTCGAGCTGAGTGGTGGCGGGCAGCAGGATATCCGCATAGTCCGCCGTGTCGGTCTGGAAATGCTCCAGCACGACGGTGAACAAGTCCTCGCGCGCGAACCCCCGCACCACGCGCGTGGAATCGGGCGCGACGGCGACGGGATTCGAGTTGTAGACGATCAGAGCGCGGATCGGCGCGGCAGGGTCCAGCAGCGCATGCCCGATGGTCGACATATTGATGGTTCGCGGTCCGCGTCCGGCCAAGAGATCGGGGCGTTCCAAGGCGCGCTTATCGACGTCGAAATTGCCCGACGTGGATAGGAACACCCCGCCCGCCGCATCGCGAAAAGCGCCCACGAGCGCCGGCAGGCACGCGATATTGCGCGTCGCCATGCCGCCGCCCCGCGCGCGCTGCATGCCGTAATTGGCGCGGATCAGCGCGGGCCGGACGGTGCCATAGAGATGAGCGAGCGATTCGATTTCCCCGCCGGTAATGCCGCAAATCGACGCGACCCTCTCCGGATCGTACGAGCGCACCCGCTCGCACAGGCCGTCGAACCCCAGAGTGTGGCGGTCGACGTAGTCGCGATCGATCAGACCGTCGCGAATCAGCACGTGCATGAGCCCGAGCGCCAGTGCGGAATCCGTTCCGGGCAACAGCGCAATGTGCCGGTGGCACTTCTCCGCCGTGAGCGAGCGGTAGGGATCGATCGCGACCAGGGTGGCGCCGCGCCGCTTGGCCTCCTGCGCGCGCGCCCAGAAGTGCACGCTCGAGGTGATGGCGTTCGAGCCCCAGAAGATGATCAGCTTGGCCTCATGGGCCAATTCCACGTCGACCCCGATACGGCTGCCGAGCGTGATTTCGTGGCCGGCGGTTCCCGCCGAGGCGCAGATGGTGCGGTCCAAGAAGCTGGCGCCGAGCTTGTGGAAGAATCGCATGGACATGGAGTCGCCCTGCACCAAGCCCATGGTTCCCGCGTAGCTGTAGGGAAGAATCTGCTCAGGATCTTCGGCCGCAATCGGCTTCAGACGCGTCGCGATGGCGGCAATCGCCTCCTCCCAGCTGATCTGCTCGAACCGCCCCTCCCCCTTCTTGCCGATACGCCGCATCGGGTGCAGCAGGCGATCGGGATGGTAGGTGCGCTCGGTGTAGCGGGCCACCTTGGTGCACAGCACCCCGGCGGTGGGCGCGTGCTCGGCCGAGCCCGTGACCTTGATGGCGATGCCGTCCCGGACATGCACGTCGAGCGCGCAGGTGTCCGGGCAGTCATGCGGACACGCGCCTTTGACCAGGGTCACGGCGGAGGGTGTTGCGCTGTTTGCCGGCACGTCGCGGCTGCCGATCATGCGGCGTATCCCTTCTCCAAAATGCGATCCATGAACTTCTCGCACTGCGCGAGTTGCTCCAGCGTGACGAATTCGTTCGGCCGATGTGCCTGCGCGATGTCGCCCGGCCCGCAGATGACGGACGGAACCCCCATCTTCTGGAACAGACCCGCTTCGGTGCCGTAGGACACCTTGCCCACCTGATGGTTTCTCGACAGCTGCATTGCCCACTGCACGATGGCGTCGGTTTCCGCGGCCGCGAGTCCCACGGTCTGGCTGACCCACTCCAGATCGATGCCGGACTTGTCATCCACCTTCTGCATCTCGCGCGCCAAGTCCTGTGCGTAGGCACGGATTTCCTGATACAGGGTGTCGGGCGCGGTACTGGGCAGGGTGCGCATGTCGAATTGGAACACGCAGTCCTTGGGAATGACGTTGGAGGCGATGCCTCCGTGAATGAGCCCGGTCGACATCGTGGAATACGGCACGGTGAACCCGTAGTCGCGCGTTTCGATTTGCGCGAGGCGGTCGGCGATTTGACGGATGAACACGACCAGGCGGGCCGCGTATTCGATGGCGTTCACCCCGTGGGTGACATAACTGGAATGCGCTTCGCATCCAAGCACCCTGCACCGGAATCGATTCATGCTCTTGTGGGCGATGATGGGCTGCATCGAGGTGGGTTCGCCCACCACGCAGCCGGCCGGCCGGATGTCGTTCTCTTCCAAGTCGCGAATCAGCCCGCGCACGCCGATGCAGCCGACTTCCTCGTCGTAGCTCAGCGAATAATGCAGCGGCGCATCGAGGCGGTTGTCGTTCAGGGCGGCGACGAATGCCGGCGCCCGGGCGAGAATGATGCCGATGAATCCCTTCATGTCCGCTGAGCCGCGCGCAAACAATTTGCCGTCGCGCTCAATGGCCACGAACGGGTCCGTGTCCCAGGGCTGACCGTCCACCGGCACGACGTCGGTATGGCCGGAGAGAATCAAACCGGGTTTCTTCGAGTCACCCAGAGTGGCGAACAAATTCGCCTTCTTGCCGGTCGCGTCGTAGGTGAGCCGGGTGGTTGCGCCGAAGCCTTGCAGGTAATCGCGCGCCCATTCGATCAGCCCGAGATTGGAGTCGCGCGACACGGTCTTGAAGCCGATCAGCCGCTCGATCATGGCGCGGGACGCCGCGCTCGGACGGCTGGGATGCAACTCGGGTTCGAGGACTGCGTTCATGACAATCGCTCACGGTGAAACCCATACTGTACATCACCGCCGCGGACGCCGGTTGATGCTGACCGACCAATTCATTATAATGACCTAATGTCTCGAGACCAAAAATCGCCCACCTCGCTGCCGGCCAATTGAGCAACTCAACACTTCCGCGGAACCGCGTCGGCCTGGGCGACGCCGTCATTCTGGGGCTGTCCAGCTCGGGGCCTGCGCAAACGCTGGCGGTGAGTCTGGCGGGATTGGTCGCGGTCAGCGGCTACGGCGGTGTCGTGCCGATTCTGATCTGCTTCGTGCCCATGATGGGCATCGCCATCGCCTACCAGCGTCTGAATCGGTGGGACCAGAGTTCCGGCGCGACTTATACCTGGGTGGCCAAGGTGTTTCATCCCTACCTCGGATTCTTGTCGGGATGGATGATCCTTCTCTATTACACGCTCGGCACGACCACGCTGACCATTCCCGCGGGGGTCTATACGCTCGATCTGCTGGCGCCCTCCTTCGTCGACAATCATTGGGCGATTTTCCTGGCCGGCGCCGCCTGGAATCTCCTCATCACCGCGCTTGCCATTGCCGGGCTGAAAGTGGTGGCCCGCGTTGAGTGGGTCATCGTCGTCTTCCAATACGCGGTGCTCCTGATCGTCGCGGCAGTGGCTCTGGCTGCGTTGCTGCACGGAACCACCGCCGTGCGATTCTCCTGGACGTGGTTTTCGTGGTCCGGGCTCGGCGGCATGAAGGGATTGATGGGCGGAATATTGATCGCCTGCTTCATGTATTCGGGCTGGGACGCGTCGATCTACGTCAATGAGGAGACCACGGACCGGGCGAACAACCCGGGAAAGGCAGCACTGGCCAGCGTCGTGATGCTGGCCTTGGTGTATTCCCTGGTGACGTTCGCCTTCCAGAGCGTGCTGTCGCCCGGTGAAATACAGGCGCACGCCGGCAATGTCTTGTCGGCGGTGAGCGGACGGCTCATGCATGAGCCATGGGATTCGGTGATGGCGCTGGTCGTGCTCACCGGCACCCTCGCCACCTTGCAAGCCGCGGTCGTCTCCGCGGCGCGCGTCGGACTCGCCATGTCCCGCGACCGCGTCATGCCGAAGTTCTTTCAGCGCCTGAGCCCCGGCGGCGCCGGCCCATGGGCCGCGACCTTGACGATGAGCGCGATCAATTTACTGCTGCTCGCCCTCGCCTTGGGGACCTCGACCATCGCGGCGGCGTTGACCAATGCCGCCAGCAGCCTGGGACTCATTTCCATTGTGTTCTACGGCATCACCGCGGCCGCGGCGCTGTGGCAGCAGCGCGCGACGCTCGCATCGAGCGCGGGAAATTTGATCCTGGGCGGAATGCTGCCGCTGATCGGCGTGGCGTTCAGCGTATGGGTTCTGGTCGAATCGCTCTCGACGGGCGCGGTCACCCCCACGGTCATGCTCTATGGTTTGGGTTCGATTCTTGCCGGCGCCATCGTGGCGCTGTTCTTGCACCGGATCATGGGTGTGAGCTTTTTCGATGCTTTGTAATTTTTTGAAGGAAGGGCGCGGCCACGCGCTGAAGGACGGCGACGATATGATGAAATACCAAAATCCCGCGCGCTCCGCGCGCAGCGCTGAACTGCACCAAAAGGCCTGCGGTCCGATTCCCGCCGGCGTCAACAGCACCGCCCGTGCGACCTGGTCGGGTTGGGATCCCTATCCCCTGTTCGTGGATCGCGGCGAGGGCGCCTATCTCTACGATGTCGACGGCAACGCCTACATCGACTATCTGCTGGGCTTGGGTCCGATGATTCTCGGACATCGCCCTCCGAAGGTGACCGCCGCCGTGGTGGAGCAAATCCAAAATCGCGGCACGGTATTCGCATTGCCGACGGCTCAAGAGGCGCGCTTGGCGCAAAAGATCATCGCCGCCGTGCCGAGCGTTGAGCAGGTACGCCTGTGCAATACCGGCACGGAGGCCGTGATCTACGCCGTCCGATTGGCGCGCGCCTTTACGGGACGCGAAAAAGTCATTCGCTTCGAGGGCATGTATCACGGCTTTTCCGACGGCGTCTACTGGAGCAAGCATCCGCTGCTCGACGAGGCGGGGCCCGATCAGCATCCCATCGCCGTGGCGCAGGGACCCGGATTATCGAAGGCGGCCGGCGCGCAATTGATCATTTTGCCGTGGAACGACGCCGACGCGCTGCGCGCGGCGGCGGCCCGCGAAGGCGATGCGATCGCGGCGATTCTCACCGAACCTGTGATGTGCAATACCGGGTGCATCCTGCCCGAACCGGGATACCTTCAGGCCATGAGGGAAATCGCCGACTCACGCGGTATCGTGTTGATCTACGACGAGGTCATTACCGGCTTTCGATTGGGCTACGGCGGCGCTCAAGGCATCTATGGGATCAAACCCGATATCAGCGTGTTCGCCAAGGGGTTGGGCGGCGGCTTCCCTGTGGCCGCTCTGGGCGGACGGCGCGACATCATGAAGCTCGTGGCCGACGGCACCGTGTCCATGGCAGGCACCTACAGCGCCAACGGCATCGCGGTCGCCGCCGCGAACGCCGCGCTCGATGAACTGGGCGAGCCGGGAAAGTATGAGGCGCTGTTCGCCCGCTGTTCCCGTTTCTACGCCGGCCTATCCGCGATTTTCGCCCGCCATGGACTGCCGGCCTATGTGGCCGGCTTGGGACCCGTTCTGCAAGTGTGGTTCGCGGAAAAGCCCATTCGCAATTATCGCGATGCCGCGCGCTATGCCGATCACGAGATCTTCCGCCGATGGTGGGAAGCCATGTTGGAGCGTGACGTCCTGTTCCACCCGGGCGCATTTGAAAATCTATTCGTGTCGTTCGCGCACTCCGACGCGGACATCGACCGGACCTTGGCGGCCGCGGACCAAGCGGCCGGCCTGCTGCGGGCTCATGTCTGACGCGAAGCTGAAGCGGCTCACTCTCGGGGTCGATCTCGGGACCTCGGCAGTCAAGGTCGTGGCGCTGGGAATCGATGGCGCCGTGATGGGCGAAGGCGCCGCGGGCTTCGGCACCGACAGCGCGCTGCCCCAGCAAGCCGAGCAGCAAACAGCCGATTGGCTGGGGGCCGCATCCCGCGCCATGCACGCACTCGGAATCGCTCTCGAGCACCGCTTCGGCGGCGGGTGGACGGACCAAGTCGCCGCCATTGGCCTCACCGGTCAATTGCCGACGTTGGTCTGTTTGGATGACGCAAAACCCCTGGGCGCCGCCATCACGTGGAAGGATGGCCGCGCGGACGCGTGGGCATCGACCCGCGTCGACGCGGCGCGCCGAATGTTCATGTACGGGCGTACCGGCATGCCGATCGACGGCCGCTACCTGGCCCCGATGCTGCAATTTCACTTCGCCGAGCGCATCGGCCGGGTGCGGACCATTCTATCGGCCAAGGATTACCTGCTGTCGGAACTGACCGGGCAGCGCTTGACCGAACCCACCACCGCCGCCGGCTACGGGATCTACGACTTGCGGGAGCGGCAATTCAGCCAGGATCTCGCTGACTTCTGGCGTGTGCCGCGCGCCCTGCTGCCGAGAATACAAGGCGCCAACACGCTGGCCGGCCCCTTGAATCAAGCCGGTGCGGCGCTGCTCGGACTGCGCGAAGGGATTCCCGTCAGCACCGGCGCGGCGGATTCTGTGTGCGCGTCGTTCGCCATGTCGGGACTCGACGAGCGCGCGGTATCGATCAGTTTCGGGTCGAGCGCGGTGGTCATCGGCGCGAGCGCGGCGCCCCGATTCGACCCGGCCGCTCGGTACCTGCTGACGCCGCACGTGGACGATGAGTGGTACGGCCGCGAAATGGATTTGCTCGCGGCCGGTACGGGCTATCGCTGGCTGACCAACCTGTTTTCGTGGGTCTCGGGCGACATCGATCGCAATGCCGCTCAGTCGGTTCCGGGAGCGCATGGCCTCTTCTTCCCGCCCTACCTCGCCGGCGGCGAACAGGGGGCGCTGTGGAATCCCCGATTGCAGGGCGCCCTATTTGGACTCAGCCTGCGGCATTCTCGCGCCGACATCGCGCGCAGCTTTCTGGAAGGCGTGTTCTTTGAAATCAAGCGCTGCATCGAGGTGCTGGCGGAAACGGCGCCGATCGAGGCCGTCATGGTCAGCGGCAACCTGGTGAACTCGCCGGCCAGCACGCAAATGCTCGCGGATATTTTGCAGCGCGCGGTCGGCGCCGTCCCCGACAAGTCGCCCGCCGCCGTCGGCGCCGCCCTGCTGGCGCGGCGCATTGCGCGCGTCGAGGTTGCGCCCGATCGGCACGTGCGGTCCCGGCCATTGACCCAACCGTACGAGCCCACGGCTCGAGTTTACGCCGGCCTATATCGGCAGTATTTGGCTCGGGCCACGCTGTGCGAGTAATCAACGCGGCGACGAGCGGCCGTTCACGCCGGCGTGGCGGACGTGAGCTGGCCGGTGACGAGCTTGGCTCTGCATCCCTCTCACCGTCATTGAGCTTTGCGCGCCCGCTGAGAGTCGATGACCTCGACCGCTTCGACGAAAAAAGTCGGGGCGGTTTCTAAACGGAACGCGAAGGATTTAGCGACGAACACCATGCGAAAGGCGTCGATGGGTTGATGCCGCGCCGAGAAGCTCACGCCGGAAACCTCGACCACCCACTCGAAACTCATGAGGTCGAGCAGCTCGTGCTCGCGGGTGAGCGCCGGGCGCGAGACCAGCGTTTGTTCCTCGCGGGCCTCTTTGAGTCCGTAGACCTCGTCGAGCAGGTCATACAGGGAGCGTTTGTCCGATCCGTTCAAATAGCCCGCAAGATCCGGCGCCAGGATCTTCGGAATCACCGACGACTCCCAGATCATCGGCTGTTTGTTCAATAGGCGCAGCCGCGAAACCTCCCAGACGGTCGCGGCGGCCGACAAGCCCAGCCGCTTGGCCTCTTCCTCGGTAGAGGCGCGCGCCTCGCAGCTCAACACCCGAGTTTGCAATTTGGAGCGGGCGTCCAAGTGCAGGCCGTTGCGCAACCCGCCGATTTTGGTCGTCTCTGCCTTGACTCGCGGCCGCGCGACAAAGGTGCCCCGGCCCTGCTCGCGCCGAACCACGGCTTGCGAAGACAGTTCGGACAGGGCCCGCCGCACCGTGACCAGGCTGACTCCCGCCAAGGCGGACAACTGTGCTTCGGTGGGCAGTTGATCGCCCTCTCGCAATTTCTGTTCGTCGATGTATTGCAGGACGAAGGCGATGGTTTTCTCGTACAGCGATTTCACCGCGCGAATTCTACGTTGATTCGGGCGAAACGCGATGGTCTTGGGCACGGCGCGGAACCTCCCTTTGGATTGAGTATGTTATTGCAATGAATTATAAATGAGATTACATTCAGAAGGGGCGACGACGGGGGAGCCGTTGCCGGGGTGCGGGGGACGTACGCGCCATTTAAAAGGATGCGGCTGGCATTCGCATGATCTTAAGAAATGGGAGACTCGAATGAACCGACTCTTTGCCAGCTGGGTTCCCGGCTGTTTGTTGATGATTCCCATCGCTGGCGCCCTGGTGGCGGCCGCCCCCGCCGGCGCCGCGGATGCCGGCGGGCCCGCGCGCGGGTCACAACCCGAGGCCACCTTGGAAACCATCGTGGTGACCGGGTCCTATATCCGCCGCACCGATACCGAGTCGCCCTCGCCGGTGGATGTCATCACGGCGGACGATATCCTCAAGCGCGGCATGACCAACATCGCGGACGTGATCCATTCCCTGTCGTCGGACAACAGCGGCACGCTGACCCAGAACTTCAGCGGCGCCATGGCGGGCGGCGCCAGCGGTGTCTCGCTGCGCGGCTTGACGGTGGATGCCACCCTGGTGTTGGTCGATGGACATCGCATGGCCACCTACCCGCTGGCGGACGATGGCCAGCGGCCCTTCGTCGACATCGGCTCGCTGCCGCTCGGAATCGTCGATCGGGTGGAAGTGCTGAAAGACGGCGCCTCGGCGATCTATGGCTCGGATGCCATCGCCGGCGTCGTCAATATCATCACCAAAAAGACTTTCACCGGCCTCGATGTGTCGACGAACCTCGGCTCTTCGTACAAGGGCGACGGCCTGGAGCAGCGCCTGTCGGCGACGTATGGATTCGGGAACCTGTCGAATGACGGACACAATGTCTACTTCAATGTCGAATATCGGCACCAAGCCGAAATCAAGCAAGAAAATCGGCGCTCCTATTTGAATCAGCTCGACCTGCGTCCCTACGGCGGCAACGATTTGCGCGGCGGCATCGTGCAGCAGGCCCCGCCCAACAACGGCACGTACACGGCCGTGGGTCAGGTCGCACCGCTCGGGATCGCTCCGGGGGATACCGCGTTGTCGCAGCTCGACCAGTTTTATTTGCTGCCGGGCTGCAAACCGCAGAACCTCAATTATTCCGGCGGCTGCACTTGGGATCCGAATCTCTACAAGAAAATCCAGCCGCGCTCCGAAGGCTTGGACGTCACGGCCAAGTGGACTCAGAGCCTGGGCGACCGCTGGACCAGCAGTCTCGCGGCCTCGTTTTTCCGTTCCGAGTCCGAGCAATGGCGGCAACCGAATCAATACTTGGACGGCACCTCCACCGTGCCCTTCGTGTGGGCGGGCGCCAACGGCACGCTGGTCGATCAAACCGATCCGGCCACCACGCAGATCGTGCTGCCTGCGAATCATCCGGACAATCCGTTCAATCCGGCGAGCCCCTACTTCGCGGCGGCGCAGGCCTTCTACGGCGCGAATTTTGCCAACTACATCGGCAAACCGGCGCTATTCTACGGCGCGCTCACCGACATTCCCGTGCAAATCACCAAGTATCAAACCGACGTGATTCGGCTCGTGGAGGACCTGAACGCTCAGCTCGGCGAGTGGGATACGAGCTTGAGCGCCGGCTTCGTGAGGGCGGCGACTCGGTCGACCTACACCGGCTTCGTTCGCGCCAGCGCATTGAATGCGGCCCTGGCCCGCGATGAATATCGAGTCGGCCAGAATGCCTACTTGAATCCGCCTTCCCTGTACCAGACTCTGGCCCCGGAAACGCATGATACCGCGACCTCGACCTTGAGTTTCTTCTCCGCCACCGCATCGCGGCCGCTGGCCCCGTTGCCGGGCGGAGACCTCGCTCTCGCCGTGGGCGCAGATGCGCGCTTCACGCGCCTCGACAATCCCGGCGAGCCCTACGCGACCCTGGGCGATATCTTGATGGACGGCAGTTTCTATGCGAAGGGTTCGCAGGACGTGTACGCGGCCTTCACCGAGCTGTCCGCGCCGATCACGCATCAGCTCGAACTCAGCGCGGCGGCGCGGGTGGATCATTACAATACTGCCGGCACTGCCTTTACGCCGAAGTTCGGTCTGAAATGGAAGATCATTCCGCAATTGGCGTTCCGCGGTACTTTTGCGCGCGGTTTTCGCGCGCCGGGCATTGCCGAAAGCGGCAACAGCAGCGCAGCCTCCAGCACCACCGCCCCCACTGACCCGGCACGCTGCCCATCCACGGGGAAACCCTCCGACTGCGGCGCCGGCTACGTTGCGGTGTTGTCGACGGCGAATCCGAACTTGAAACCCGAGCATTCGAGAAGCTACACCTTGGGGCTCATCGTCGAACCGATCCGAGAGATCAACCTCACGGCGGACTACTTCAACATCAAGCGCACCAATGAGATCGTCGGCTCGACGCTCGACCCCACCATCAATGCCGTGCGCGGCGCGCAGCAGCCGGGCACTACTTATCCCGGCCCCATCATTTATTACGCAACGCCGTACATCAATGCATCGGAGTCCAGGACCTCGGGATTCGACGCGGAACTGCACACCGTTTTCCCGCTGGGTGTCTACGGCGCCTTGACCGCCAAGGCCGACGCGACCTACCTGATCGAATCCACTCAGATCATCCAGGGCTCGGAGTATCACTATGCGGGTACCGTCGGACCTACCGCGTTGAGCGGCGCCACCGGCACCCCCCGAACGCGAGGCTCGTTCACGCTCGATTGGACCTTGAAGCCGGTGTCGATCGGCGCGACGCTCAACTATCGCAGTCACATGTACGGGGTCGATCCGTCGAACGGTCCTGCCTGCATTCAGTTGACCGATCCGAATCCGCACTGCTACGTGGCTTCGTTCACCTATCTCGACATGTACGGCCAATACGAATTCTCTCCGCAATTACGGATGACGGCCACCGTCACCAACGTCACCAACCGGCTGCCGCCTCTCAATACGGCAACCTACGGTGGGACCAACTACAATCCATCGCTGGATCAGGCCGGCGCCGTCGGCACCTTCTTCGAAGTGGCCGTGAACTATCGTTATTGAGTCCATCCACGAGCGAATCCATCGACGAGCGAGCGCAACGTATGCCGATAATCAATCGACACCCGACCAGTGCTCCATGGATTCCCCCGCTGTGGGTGCTGGCGATGATGGCGCTGGGAACAATTGGCTGTGCCGGGACTGCAGCCGCCGCGACCTCGGCGACCATCGAGGTGAATACGCGCGAAGCGCCACGCGGCATCATGAGCGCGCATCTGCGGCTGCCGGTGAACGCCGGGCCTCTGACGCTGGTGTACCCCAAATGGCTGCCCGGCCGTCATAGTCCGGCGGGCCCGCTCACCTCTCTCGGCGGCCCGCGATTCACCGCCGACGGCCGGACGCTGCCCTGGCGCCGCGATGCCGCCGACCTGAACGCGTTCAGTGTCGACATCCCGGCGGGCGTCACGAGCCTCGAGGCGGATTTGGAAATTCTCACGGCGCCTGCGCCGGACGGCGTCGTCCAGGGCTTGGAGTCTCCGCGCACGGCGACGGAATCTCTCTTGATTCTCGAATGGCATCAGCTGATGTTGTACCCCGCCGGCACGCGCAGCGACGATTTGTCGTATCAGGCATCGGTACATTTGCCCATGGGCTGGAAGTTCGCCACGGCATTGCGGACGACCGCCGCCACTGCCGACGGTGCGCAGTTTGCGCCGGTCTCGTTGACGACGCTGCTCGATTCGACTCTGCTTGCGGGCCGCTATTTTCGCGACATCCCGCTCGGCGGCGCGCCGGCGGTGACTCTGCACATCGCGGCCGACACTCCGGTCGCCCTGAACATGAAAGCGGAGACGCAGGCGCACTACCAGCGCCTGGTTCGTGAGGCAGTCGAGCTTTTCGGCGCAACTCATTATAATAAATACGATTTTCTATGGGCCCTGACCGATCAAATCATGCCCGATGGCCTGGAGCATCATGAGTCGAGCGACAATCGTTCGCCGCTGCGCGCCTTGCTCGACGATCCCATTCGCCGCGCGGAAGCGAATCTCCTGCCGCACGAATACGCCCATTCGTGGAACGGAAAATATCGGCGTCCCTTGGGGTTGGCCACGCCAGATTATCAGGCGCCCATGCTCGATGAAATGCTCTGGGTCTACGAAGGCCTGACCGAATATCTGGGCGATGTACTCGCCGTGCGCAGCGGCCTTCTGACCGAAGAGGAATTTCGCGACGAGTTTGCGCGGATCGCCGCCGCCATGGATTCGCATAGCGCGCGTGAGTGGCGATCCTTGCGGGATTCCACGATCTCCGCACCGCTGCTCTACTACCAATCCCGCGCCTGGGCTGCCCGGTTGCGCCGTCAAGACGACTTCTATCAAGAATCCGCGCTGTTGTGGCTGGAGGCGGACACGCTCATCCGGCGCGAATCCAAAGGGCGCAAGAGTCTCGATGATTTCTGCAAGTTGTTTTATGGCGGCGAGAGCACGCCTCCCAAGGTCGTGCCCTATGACTTCGATGCCGTGGTCAGTGCGCTCAACGCGGTGCACGCCTACGATTGGGCGGGATTCTGGCGCGAGCGTCTCGATCGCTTGCGGCCCGGCGCGCCCTTGGAGGGATTGCAGGCGGCGGGGTGGTCGCTCGCGCTCACCTCCCATCCGTCCAGCATGCACCTCGCGCATGAAGCCGATGACAAGGATTTGGACTTGCACTACTCCCTGGGGTTCTACGTCGAAGATGAGGGAGCCACCATCGGCGACATCGTGCCGAGATCCCCGGCGGATCTGGCCGGAGCGTCGCCCGGCTCGCACCTCATCGCGATCAACGGCTACAAATGGTCCAAGGAACTCCTGCACGACACCCTGTCCGCGCCGCCCGATTCCACAGGCAAGATCGCGCTGCTGGTGCAGAAAGACGATATGTACAAGACGCTGGAGCTGAAGTACTCCGGCGGCGAGCGCTATCCGAACCTATCGAGGCGGCCGGGAACCGACGATCTCCTCGCGAAAATCGCCCACCCGCGCGCGCCTCCTTGAGTCTCGCGGGGCGCCATTACTCGAGCTATTCGCCGGCTTGAGATGCGTTATGCTTCCACCCCATGATGGGAGTGCCGCGCGTTTTTGGTTGTGTTGAAGCCGGAGGCACCAAGTTTGTCGTCGCCATCGGCAACGACCGCGGCGAAATCCTGGCGCACGAGCGCTTCCCCACTGCCGATCCAGCCTCGACGCTCGCGGCCACGAAGGCTTTCCTGCGGCAACGGAGTCAGGCGCTCGGCGCGCTCGCGGCGATCGGCGTCGGCTCTTTCGGCCCCGTGGAACTCGACAAGACCTCCGCTCAATACGGTTTCATCGGCAAGACGCCGAAGCCGGGATGGCGCGGCACCGATATTGCGGGCACTCTCGCGCGGGAATTCTCCTGCCCGGTCGGTTTCGATACCGACGTCAACGCGGCCGCCCTGGCCGAGCATCGCTGGGGGGCGGCGCGAGACGTCAACACCCTCGTGTACCTCACCATCGGCACCGGAATCGGCGGTGGCGTCCTGGTCGACGGCGTGCCGATTCACGGGCTGATGCATCCGGAGGTCGGCCATATCTACCCGCGGCGGCATCCTCTGGACCTAGAGTTCGCCGGTGTGTGTCCGTTTCATGGCGACTGCTTGGAAGGGGTTGCCGCGGGTCCGGCCATCGTCGCCCGCACGGGTGCGTCGCTGGAGCGGCTCGATGAATCGCATCCGCAGTGGGAAATCGAGGCCGACTATCTCGGGCAATTGTGCGCACAACTGGTCATGACCGTATCGCCGCAACGAATCGTCATGGGCGGAGGCGTCATGAGTCAGGAGCGCCTGCTGCCCCTCATTCGTCCTCGCTTGAGCCACTGGCTCGGAGGCTACATCGATCGCAGCGAATGCCTCGACGGCGGCGATCGCTACGTCGTCGCCCCCGAGCTCGGCGACCGGGCCGGCGTGCTCGGCGCGCTGGTGCTGGCCATGGATGCCGCGGCGTCGGCGGGGAAGTGTTGAAGCGACGCCCTCCCCGCGCGAATTGACCGTGGCCGATGCTACAGTGAGAGATGGCAAATCACGAGCGATCCCATATGAAGCATCCGCTCCTGCTCCTGTCCGGACTCCTGTGCGATGAAACCGTCTGGGCCGATATCCCGGAGCGCCTGGGGGATGCGGCGGGTGTCCGCATCATTTCGTTTCGCGGCTTCTCATCGATACCCGCCATGGCCGAGCATGTGTTGGCGATGGCTCCTGAGCGCTTCGCCGTGGCTGGACATTCCATGGGTGGGCGGGTTGCGCTCGAGGTGCTGCGTTCGGCGCCTCGGCGGGTATCCGGCCTCGCCCTGCTCAACACCGGCGTACACACGGTTCGGGACGGCGAAGCGCAGAGCCGCGGCCGCTTGCTGCGGCTGGCGTACGAGCGCGGCATGTCGGCGTTCGCGGCCGAATGGCTGCCGCCGATGATGGCCCGCGGCAGCGCTCGAACCGTGGAACTCATGCCGCGCTTGATCGCGATGGTCGAGCGCTCGACTCCCGATTCGTATGCCGGTCAGATCAACGCTCTGTTGAACAGGCCGGAAGCATTGTCGGTGTTGCCCACGATCGGCGTGCCTACTCTGTTGCTCAGCGGCAGCGAGGATACGTGGTCGCCGGTGTCGCAGCACGAGACCATGAGGCGCAGGATTCCGCATGCGACGCTGTTCGAAGTCCATGGGGCCGGTCACATGGCGCCGATCGAACGGCCGGATGCGGTCTCTTTAGCGCTGCGTCAATGGCTGGAGGAGATCTAGTGCTCTGCAACGGGAGAGGTACATGAAGCTGAGTCCAGTGGCAGGCGTTTGCGCGATTCTGCTCGCGTTGGGCCGGCAGGCCGATGCGTTCGCTGCGGATACACTGTTCATCCACGGTCACATCTACACGGGCAACCCCCGGGCACCCTGGGCCTCGGCTGTGTCGGTCAGCGGAACGCGTATCGAGGCCATCGGCACGGATGCGGCCGTCCTGAAACATCGCAGCAGCCGCGCTCAGGTGATCGACTTGCACGGACAGACCGTCATTCCCGGCATCGTCGATTCGCACACGCACGTGCTGTACGGTGCGTACGCGCTGCACGGGTTGAACCTGTCCACCCCGGAGTCCAGCATCACGCCGGAGAAGGCGGAGCTCCTGGTCGAGCGTTTGAAGGCCTATGCCGCGGCCCATCCGCATGACGCCGTGCTATTCGGTCGCGCGGACTTCAGCACCGTGCCGCCGTCGACGCCGACGCATGCGCTGCTGGACCGTGCCGTGGCGGACCGCCCGGTCGTGATCCACAATACCTCCGAGCATGCGGTATGGTTGAACTCCGCCGCCTTGCAGATGGCCGGTGTCACTGACCGGCCGGTCGCCGACAGCGACGAAGAACGCGGCGTGATTCGCGACGCGAGCGGACACCCGAGCGGTGTCCTGCTCGAGGCCGCCATGCAGCTCGCCGCGCGCGCGGTCGCCGTCCGCGTGCCGCTCGAGGATAAATTGGCCATGGTTCAAGCAGCGACCCGGTACTTGAACAGCATGGGTATCACCAGCGTCGTCAACGCCACCGGCGATCTGGCCGAGATCGAGCTCTACGGCACTCTGCGCGACCGCGGTACGCTCACCGTGCGTACACGCACGAGCTTCGGGTCGGTCGCCGTGCAGCACCACTTGACTCCGGAATTTCTCGCCGATCTGGAGCGGGCGCGACAGCGATACCACGATGAGTGGGTGTCGGCGAACCTGGTGAAATTCTTTGCGGACGGCGGCACCGGACTGATTCCGCCCCTGGTCTATACCGCCCATGATTACGAAACTCTGGTCACGGAACTCGACGCGCGCGGCTACCAAATCATGACGCATGCCCTGCGAGCCGATTCGGTGCACATGATTCTGGATACTTACGAGCGTCTGGAACGGGCGCACGGGCCGCGCGACCGCCGGCTGCGCGTCGAGCACGCGGATCTGGTGGATGCCGTCGACCTGCCGCGCTTCGCCCGGCTATCGGTGATCGCCGATATGCAGCCCTCGTTCTGCTGCGGCGATGATGGCGGCAACTTCGATCCGGCCGATGAAGTGCCGTCCGATCGATGGCGCTCGCTGCAGGCAAGCGGCGCCGTGCTCGCCTTCAGCAGCGACTGGCCGTGCACCTGGCCCCCCGACCCATTCGTGTCTATTCAACAGACCGTCACGCGGCAGGTGTGGAAGTCCGCCGATACGGCCAATATCGCCGGCGGGCCGCTCGACGGAGCCGGTCAAGGCGGCGCCCGTGTCACCGGCGCGATCTACGTACCCGACGAGCGCATCGGCGTGGCCGATGCGGTTCGCGCCTACACGCAAGGTTCCGCGTTCGCCGCTTTTTCCGACAAGGAGGTCGGTACTCTGGAAGTGGGCAAGCTAGCGGACCTCGCCGTCCTGTCGCAGGACATTTTTGCGGTCCCGCTCGAGACCATCGGCAAGACGCGCGTGGTCACGACCATGGTCGGCGGCAAGATCGTCTACGGCGCAGCGCCGGCGTTGCGCTGATGCCTTCGCCGCCGATCCGGCTCATTGCCGTGCTGATCGGTTGCGGGGCATGTCTTGGCGCACCCTCGAGCCTTGGGGCTGAAAAGAAATGTAAAATTGCCAAAGTGGTCGAGCTGCCGATCACGATGAACAGCTTGCGTCCCACGATCGACGTGAAGATCAACAATAGGGATGCCAAGTTCATTTTGGACAGCGGCGCGTTTTACAGCATGATCAGTTCCGCCACGGCTGCGGAGTACAACCTGAAAACGACGCATGCGCCGCTAGGACTAAGGGTAATCGGGATCGGCGGTGCCGCGGACGTTCGCGTGGCCACGGTGAAGGAATTCTCGATAGTCGGCATCATCCTCAAGAACCGCGAGTTTCTGGTGGGCGGCAGCGATGTCGGCACCGCGGGACTGCTCGGCCAGAATCTTCTGGAACAATTCGATGTCGAATACGACCTGGCTACGGGCGTGATTCGCTTATTTCGCACGGAAGATTGCGACCACACACTCCTCGCGTACTGGCTGGCGCCGGAACAGGCTTATTCGTCCATGCCGATCGACCGCATCGACCCCTGGCACCCCAATACCATTGGCGTTGCCTATGTGAATGACAAGCAAATTCGCGTGGAATTCGATTCCGGCGCCTTCACGTCGCTGCTCTCGCTCAAAGCCGCCGAGCGCGCGGGTGTGAAACCTGACTCGCCGGGTGTAGTTGCCTCGGGGTACACCAGCGGAATCGGCCGCGGGGTGACCAAGCAATACATCGCGCCATTTGCAAGCTTCAAGATAGGCGACGGAGAGGAAATCAAGAATACCAAGCTGCGTATCGCCGATATCGGAGTGGACAACGCCGACATGCTGGTAGGCGCGGATTTTTTCGTATCGCATCGAATTTTTGTGGCGAATAAGGAGCACAAGCTTTTCTTGTCGTATAACGGTGGTCCGGTATTCAATCTGTCGCAGAACCGTGCGGTCCCGTCACCGGGTAGCCCCGAAGACCAATCTAATGCGCCCGCCGGCGAAGCGAAGCAAGCCGACAATTTCGACGCATCCGCGCCGCGCGCCGCGGAGCTTGCGCGCCGCGGCTCGGCACTGGCGGCGCGGCGTGACTTTGGCCCCGCGTTGTCTGATCTTTCGGCCGCGATCCAGCTGTCGCCGAATGAGCCCGAATATTATTATCAGCGCGCCGACGCCTATCGGGCGAGCGGTCAGGCTGATCTTGCACTGACCGACTATGACCACGTGCTACTGCTCAAGCAGGATTTCCTGCCCGCCTACATTCCACGCGCCGAAATCAAGCTCGCGAAGCAAGATACGCCCGGGGCGATCGCGGATCTGGAAGCCGTGGACCGGTTGGCGCCGAAACAAGCGGACCTGCGCCTCATGCTGGCAGAACTCTATGAGCGGATGGACCGATTGCCCGCGGCGATCGAGCAATTCTCACTATGGATGCAATACCACCCTGAGGATTCGCGCATGCTGAGGGCCACGGCCGGACGTTGCTTGAGCAGCGCCCTGCAGAATCAAGACTTGCCCACCGCGCTCCGCGACTGCAACACGGCGATGCGCCGGGCGGACAAAAAGAACGAGAACTACGCGTTCTTGTTCGTGAGCCGCGGCTTGGTGCGTCTGCGCCAAGGCGACTACGACAAGGCGATTGCCGATTTCAACGATGCGCTCGAGATAATGCCCAAGAATGCGCGCGCGTTGTATGCACGGGCGGTCGCCGAATCACGCAAGAATAACAAGAAGGAAAGCCAAACCGACCTCGAGGCCGCCAGGCAAATTGCACCGCAGGTTGCCGAAAAGTTCGAACGCTTCGGCATCGTTCCTTAGCCGGCCCGTTCGATGTGCACTACCCCTTGAGCCTGGCATCGAGCCGCGGAAACACCCGGCGGGCATTGCCTTCGAATATCTTGTGCCGGTCGGCGTCGCTCAAGCCGAGCGCATCCACGTAGCGCTTGGTGTCGTCGAAATACTGTCCCGTCTCGGGGTCGATGCCGCGCACCGCGCCCACCATCTCCGAGCCGAAAATGATGTTGTCGACCGGGATGACCTTGAGCAAGAGCTCGATGCCCGGAAGGTGATAAACGCAGGTATCGAAGAACACGTTCTTGAGCAAATAGTCAGCGAGCCGCGGCCGCTTCAAGTCCTGGGCCAGCCCCCGATACCGGCCCCAGTGATAGGGAACCGCCCCGCCGCCGTGCGGGATGATGAATCTTAGGCGCGGAAAGTCGGCGAACAAGTCGCTGGTCAGAAATTGCATGAAGGCGGTGGTATCTGCGTTGATGTAGTGCGCGCCGGTGGCATGGAAGTTCGGGTTGCAGGAGGAACTCACATGCACCATGGCGGGTACGTCGAGTTCCACCATTTTCTCGTACAGGGGATACCAATGCCGATCGGTCAGCGGCGGCGAGGTCCAATGGCCCCCGGAAGGATCCGGATTCAGATTGCAGCCGATGAATCCCAGCTCCTTGACGCAGCGTTCGAGCTCGGCCGCGCTGTTCACCGGCGCAACACCCGGGGATTGGGGCAATTGACAGACGCCGATGAAGTTGTCGGGATAGAGCGAAACCACGCGATGGATCAAGTCATTGCAGCCTTCAGTCCAGCGCCGGCTGGTGGTTTCATTGCCGATGTGGTGCGCCATCGCGGATGCGCGCGGCGAGAAAATCGTCAAGTCCGTGCCGCGGGCGCGCTGCAGTTTCAGCTGCGCGTTCTCCAGACTGTCGCGAATCTGGTCGTCGCTGATCTTGGGCAAGGCGGACAGCGGGACGTCGATGCCGCCTTTGAATCCCGCGATCTGGTCCTCGCGAAAGGTCTGCAGCCCCGCCGGTGCGGTAGTGTAGTGACCGTGGCAATCGATGATCATTTGGAAACCCTCGCCGTGATGAGGCACGTTTCCGCGGAAACGCGAGAATGACCAACAAGTGGATGGCGCAGCAGCGTTTCCGCGGAAACGCCTGATCGTTCACCCAGTGGATGACACGACGTTCCCGCGGAAACGCGTGCCGGTCCGGAACCGAGTCCGATCTTCTGAACTGGGGTGATCATTGAGCCCAGTACATACGCGTTGGGTTGTCCACCAGGATGCGCTGGCGCATCGCGGGATCCGGGCAGATTTCCGCAAACAGATCCACGAGCTCGCCGTCATTGGGCATGTCCTTGGTGATGTTCGGGTGCGGCCAGTCCGTGCCCCAGAGAATGCGCTGCGAATCCACCCCGATCAGGGCACGCGCGAACGGCGCGGCGTCTCGAAACGGGCGCTTGCCCACCGACACGCGTTCCGAGCCGCAGACCTTGATCCAGGCCAGCGGGTTGCTGCCGTAAAGATCCAGCAATAGCTGAAACGGACGTTGCCCGAGGCCGTCGGCCGCCTTGACGCGCCCCATGTGGTCGATGATGAAGGGCACGTCGATTCGGCGCAACAGATCGGCTTGGGTGATGATGTCCTCGGCGTCGAAATGCAGAACGACATGCCATCCCATCGGCTTGATGCGTGCGACCAGCCGATGGAAGACGTCGAGGTCGGGGACGCCGCCCAGGTGCTTGACGAAGTTGAAACGAATACCGCGAATGCCGCCCTCGTGCAGTCGCCGTAGTTCACGATCTGTGACCGCGTCGTCGACGCAGGCGACGCCTCGATAGGCGCCCTGACTCGACGCAATGGCGTCCATGGTCACCGACATGTCCGTACCATGGCAGCTCGCGTGGACGATCACGGCGCGGGATATGCTAAGCCGCGCGTGAAGTTTGCGCAGATTTTCGACGGGGGCATCGGGAGGCGTGTAGCTCCGGTCCGGCGCATAGGGAAATTTGCTCGCCGGCCCGAAGACGTGACAATGCGCATCGCAGGCGCCCGGGGGCAGGCTCACGGCGGGTTCGACCGGATTCGGATCGGGCGGTAGACACCCCTTCAGCGGATTCTTTGTGACCTCGCTCACTCTTGCGGTTGCCTCGCTCATTTCTGCTCCCGGCGTAGCGCTTCCTCGTCGTCGAAATACCGCAGGCCCGCCTTGGCGAGCGGTTCGCGCATGCCGTACACGTCGAGGCCCAATTCCCCCGCCGCCAGCCGCCTGCGAGTCCCCGCCTCCTTCGTTTCGCGGGCCGCCGCGGATGCCGCCACGTTGCCCGCTTGCAGCTTGGGCACGATGACCACACCATCGTCGTCCGCCACCACCACATCGCCCGGATGCACGAGGACTCCGGCGCAAATGATCGGCGTATTGACCGACCCGATGGTGGCCTTCACCGTACCTTTGGCATGAACGGCCTTCGACCACACGGGGAATCCCATGTCGCGCAGCTCCCCGGTATCGCGGCAGCCGGCGTCGATCACCAGACCCACCGCGCCGCGCGCGCGAAATGAGGTCGCCAGTAAATCGCCGAACATGCCGTCCGTGTTCCCGGAGGACGTGCCGAGCACGGCCACGTCGCCGGGCTTCAGCATCTCTGCGGCGACATGCAGCATCCAGTTGTCGCCGGGATGCGCAAAGATGGTCACCGCCGTGCCGCAGGCGGCCGCGCCCGGATAGATGGGGCGCATGTAGGAATGGAGCAATCCCACGCGTCCCATGGCTTCGTGGATGGTCGCGACGCCATGCTTCGCAAGCTCCGCCACGCTTGCGGCGTCGGCGCGCGACACGTGCTTAACTGCTATTCCGGATTGTCCGATCATGAGGTCACCCTTTCGCATCAATGATGGGGTACGAAAACTTCACCGCGCATGATGAGCCGTGCGGTTCGCAGCAGCGCCGCCCGCAGCACTTCCGTCGGGTTTGCGGCGTTCATCGTCAGAATCACGCTGAATTCGCCGCTGGGATGTTCCACCGAAACGGTCTTGGGAGTACCCGGCGGCACCGACGCGCAGCGATTCGCGACGCTGCCGGGCATGACCGCCGCGGTTGCAACCGTGACCGCGCCCAGAACTCCCACCGCCGAATGGCAGTCGCGCGGGATGAAAGTCCGCGTGCATATCTGCCCGCCCGCCTTAGGGTGGGCCACCAGACACATTTTTGGCACGACCTTCTTGGCTACGTCGCCCAGATTCATCGCGCGGCCCGCCTGCAGGCGAATCGATTCGATCTTCTGCTTGAGCGCGGCGTTCGCATTGAGCTCATCGCGGGTCTCATAGCCCGTCACCCCCAGCGCCTCGGCCGCCATCACCACCACGGGCATCCCATTGTCGATGCAGGTGACATCGACACCGTCGAACCGATCCGTCAGGTGTCCGGTGGGCAGCAGCGAACCGCACACGGAACCCGCAGTTTCCAGAAAGCTGATATTGATGGGTGCGGCCGTTCCCGGTACGCCGTCAATGCGGGCCTCACCCGAGTATTCGACCCTGCCGCCCGGAGTACGCACCTCGATATCGCTCAAGGTTCCGGTGTTGCGCGTCAGCACGCGCAGCGTCGTCAAGTCGCCCGCGGCCCGCACCAGTCCGGTCTCGATCCCGAACGGGACGACCGCCGCCAGCATGTTGCCGCAATTCGGGGTGGTATCGACCAGCGCTTCCTTGACGGACACTTGGGCGAACAGGAATTCCAAGTCGACACCCGCGGTCCGGCCGCGGCGTACCATGCCCACCTTGCTGGTCAACGGATCGGCGCCGCCCATTCCGTCGATCTGGCGCACGTCGGGCGAGCCCATCACCGACAAGAGGATCGCGTCGCGCTGCGCAACGTCACCGGGCAAATCGCTTTCCAGGAAGAACGGACCGCGCGAGGTTCCGCCGCGCATGAATAGACAGGGAATGGATCGCTGCATGCTCTTGGGTCCCTTGCTTGGACGATTATCACGTATACTATCAAGGAATGAGCGATATACCTGATATAGCAAATAGGCATAGGCCATGAAGCCGAGCGGCACGTGGATCTGAAACAGCTCGAATACTTTCGCCACGTCGCGGAACTCGGGAGCTTCACGCGCGCCGCCTCGTTTCTCTCCGTGGTGCAGCCGGCGCTGAGCCGCCAGGTGCGGCAGCTCGAAGTCGAACTCGGCCAGACACTCTTCGAGCGCAATGGACGCGGCGTGGCGCTCACCGATGCCGGCACCCGCCTGCTCGAGCACACGCGCGGCATTCTGCTGCAAGTGGGTCGAGCCCGTCAGGATCTCGAGGATCAGAAGAACGGCGACTCGGGCCATTTCGTGCTGGGGTTGCCGCCGAGCCTCGGACGCAGTGTCACGGTTCCTTTGGTCAAGGCCTTCGGCCGACTGCTGCCCAACGCCAGTCTTGCCACGGTCGAAGGTCTCTCCGCCTACATGCTCGAGTGGCTGAACGTCGGCCGGGTCGACTGTGCGTTGGTCTACAATGCGCCCGCCTCGCCCACCATCGATCTGCAGCCGCTGCTCGATGACCAGTTATTTCTCGTTGCCCCGCTCTCGCCGACGCCCACGCGCAAGGCGCGCAAGTCCATTACACTGACCGAGCTCGCCGACCATCCGCTCATCATTCCGAGCCGCCCCCATTCCATCCGCATGTCGGTGGAAAATGCACTGGCAGGCGTCGACCGCAAGATCCGTGTAGCCCACGAAATCGAATGCATTCCCGCGGTCATCGATTTGGTTCGGCAGGGGCTTGGGTTCGGAGTCCTGCCCTTGAACGCAGTGAAATCCACGCAGTGGGGCGACCAAGTGCGGGTCGTGCCCATCCTCGCACCCGTCCTCAAGACGCCGCTTTCCATTGCCACCTCGGCGCAGCGGCCCATGGGACCTCTCATGCGCAAGGCGATCGACCTGATTCGCGATATCGTTCGCCAAGAAATACGCGGCGTGGAGATCCCGGCATGACCCGGCCACGCGACTACGACAGCATTCCCGGCACCTATGTCTATGACGCCGAACGCGGCCGCATCGGCTACGCGTTGAACATGTTCTGCATGTCGCTCAACAAAGCGGAGAATCGCAAGCGTTTCAAGGAGAACGAGGCGGTGTATCTCGATCGCTTTGCGCTCGATGCCGAGCAGCGCCGCACGGTGCTCGAGCGCGACTGGCTGGGAATGCTGCGCGTCGGCGGGAATATCTACTACACCATCAAGATTGCGTTTTGCGACGGCCTTACCTTCCAGGATGTGGCCGGCATGATGTCCGGCGTGTCGAAGGAAGCGTATGCACAGATGATGTTGGCGGGCGGGCGCAGCCCCGAGGGCAACCGCTACAAGGAGCAGACGCCGGCGGAGACCAAGCGTGGCTAAAATCGTCGCCGGAATCGCCACATCGCATGTGCCGGCCATCGGCGCCGCGATGGATCGGGGGTTGACGGGCACTCCCTATTGGGACCCGCTGTTCAAGGGTTATGGGCCCGCGCGGGAATGGCTTGCCAGACTCGCGCCGGACGTCGCCATCATCGTCTACAACGACCATGCATCGGCATTCTCGCTGGAGATCATTCCCACCTTCTTGATCGGGGTGGGCGACAAATTTCCCATCGCCGACGAGGGTTTTGGCCCGCGTCCGGTGCCGGCCGTCCTGGGACATCCTGCGCTCGCCTGGCACCTCGCGGAGTCGCTGATCCTCGATGAGTTCGACATGACCATCGCCAACGAAATGCCGGTTGACCACGGTCTTACCGTGCCGCTGTCGGTCACCTGCGGCCAGACGAAGGCCTGGCCGTTTCCCGTCATTCCACTTTGCGTCAACGTGGTGCAATACCCTCCGCCCACCGGCGCCCGCTGCTTCAAACTGGGGATGGCGATTCGCCGCGCCGTGGAACAATTCGACCAGGATCTCCGGGTGGTCATTTATGGAACGGGCGGCATGTCGCACCAGCTGCAGGGCGAGCGCGCCGGCTTGATCAATCGGCAATTCGATACCGCGTTTCTCGATGGGATGACCCGTGACCCGCTGGCGCTCGCCCGCATCACCCACACGGAGTACATGCGCGAAGCCGGCTCGGAGGGCGTCGAAATGGTGATGTGGCACGTGATGCGCGGCGCGCTCGACGAAAACGTCGCCGAGATCCATCGCCACTATCACGTTCCGGCGTCCAACACGGCCGCGGGCCTGTTGATTCTGGAAAATAGGAGTCCCGCATGAAAGTTTGTCTCGCGGGCCACGGCGCCTTCGGCATCAAGCACCTCGAAGCGATGGCGAAGATTCCCGGCATCGAAGTTGCCACGCTCGCCGGATCGAATATGGAATCGGCGCGTCAAGTCGCGCAACAGTGGAAGATTCCTCATTGGACCGCCGACCTTGCGGAAAGCCTCGCACAGCCGGGTATCGAGGCGGCGATTTTGACCACCCCCACCCAATTGCACGCGGCGCAGGGCGAACAGTGCATGCGCGCCGGCAAGCACGTGATGATCGAAATCCCCATGGCCGACTCGGTTGCGGACTCGGAACGGCTGGTGCGGGTGCAGAATGAAACCGGCGTGGTCGCCATGGCCGGGCATACGCGCCGCTTCAATCCCAGCCATCAATGGATCCACGAGCGCATTCTTGCCGGTGAACTGAAAATTCTGCAGATGGACGTGCAAACCTATTTCTTCCGGCGCACCAACACCAATGCACTCGGCAAACCGCGCAGTTGGACCGATCACCTGCTGTGGCACCACGCCTGCCACACCGTCGATCTGTTTGCGTACCAGACCGGCGAGAATGCATCGCAGGAATATGCCCTGCAAGGGCCGATACATCCGGTTCTGGGCATTGCCATGGACATGAGCATCGGATTGAAAGTCTCATCGGGCGCCGTCTGTACGCTCTCGCTGTCGTTCAACAACGACGGCCCCTTGGGCACGTTTTTCCGCTACATCTGCGATAACGGGACTTACATCGCGCGCTACGATGAGCTGCTGGACGGCAAGAACAACCCCATCGATGTGTCGAAGGTCGATGTCTCGACGAACGGCATCGAACTGCAGGATCGGGAATTTTTTGCCGCGATTCGCGAGAAACGCGAACCGAATTCCAGCCTCGCGCAATGCCTGCCGGCCATGCAGACGTTGGGACGCCTCGAGCGGCAATTGAACGGCGCCCCGCCGTAGGGAAGACCGGGCCGCCGCACATTTTGATTGAGTCGGCAAAACTTACCGGTACACTGCGCATCAAATTCCGTTCCGTGTCGAGCGCCGTACGGGCGTGCGGCCGGCGAGTGCGCGAGGATTGATTTGACAACGAACTTGGAACTCAGTATTGACACGCCGGCCGACCCGTCCCCGCCGACGGTTATCGATATCCGCTATGGACAGATGGGTCTGGTGCAGGTACGCATCCGAACCACGGACCCGGGCGCCATCCTGGACGAGTTGACCGGGCGCATTGCCGGCGCACCGCAGTTCTTTCGGCGAACTGCCGTATGCCTCGATCTCGGCACGCTCAACAGCGCCCCTGACGTCGCCGAGCTTCGAAGCGTGATCGATGCGATTCGCCGGGCCGGCATGCTGGTGATCGGCTTGTCCGGAGACGCCGCCGAAATGGAAGCGGTCTCGAACGGCCTCAACCTGCCGGTTCTGTCGGGTTTTCGGGCACCACGCCAGCCGGCTCCGGACGTTCAGCCCGCACCGCCTGCGGCGGCGCCGACAGAGCCCGCGGATTCGACTCTCGCAACGCTGATTCAGCATCAGACCGTGCGCTCCGGGCAGCGTATCTATGCGCGCAATCGCGATCTCGTCGTCGCGGCCGGGGTCGGTGCCGGCGCGGAAGTCATGGCGGACGGCTGCCTCCATATTTACGGTTCACTGCGCGGACGCGCGATGGCCGGCGCGCGCGGTCAGCTCACCGCGCGGATGTTCTGCCAGGAATTTCATGCCGAACTCGTCTCGATCGCCGGCGTGTTTCGCGTTTTCGAGACGATTCCTGCCGAGCTGGCCGGCAACCCCGTGCAGGCCTGGCTGGCGGGCGAGGAACTACGTTTCGCGCGCATCGGTGCCTGAGACGGAACGGGGAACATTGTCGATCACAGTCATTCGGCTGCTGAATGGCGCTCGCTCGAGCCCAAAACCAGCCGCTTCAAACATTTCATAGGAGATTCCCGCATTGGCAGAAATTATCGTCGTGACCTCCGGTAAAGGCGGAGTTGGAAAAACCACCACATCCGCCAGCATCGCATGCGGACTCGCGCAGCGCGGCAAACGCGTCGCCGTGGTCGACTTTGACATCGGACTGCGCAATCTCGATCTGATCATGGGATGCGAGCGGCGTGTCGTGTATGACTTCGTGAACGTCATTCAGGGCGACTGCGTGCTCAAGCAGGCGCTGATCAAGGACAAGCGCATCGACACGCTCTACGTGCTGGCCGCATCGCAGACCCGCGACAAGGATGCGCTCACCGGCGAGGGCGTACGCCGTGTGCTCGATGAACTCGCGGCCGACGGCTTCGAATACATCGTCTGCGACTCGCCCGCCGGCATCGAAAAGGGGGCGCATCTCGCGATGTACTTTGCGGATCGCGCGGTCGTCGTGGTCAACCCCGAAGTGTCGTCGGTCCGCGACTCGGATCGCATCCTCGGCCTCCTGGCCAGCAAGACGCTGCGCGCCGAGCAGGGCAACGGCGGCGTGAAAGAGCATCTGCTCCTCACCCGCTACAACCCGCGCCGGGTCGCCAGCGGCGAGATGATGAGCGTCGATGACGTCAAGGAGATTCTCGGCCTCGACGTGATCGGCGTCGTGCCCGAGTCGCCCGATGTACTGTCCGCATCCAACGCCGGTGCGCCCGTCATTCTCAACGTCGAGAGCGACGCGTCGCGCGCCTACGAGGACGCGGTGGCCCGGCTGCTGGGCGAAACCTTGCCATTGCGCTTTGTCGAGGAGCCCAAGAGGAGTTTCTTCGCGCGCATGTTCGGAGGCTGACATGGGTTTACTTGCTCTGTTTCGCAAAACGCCGTCGACAGCCCGCGTTGCAAAGGAGAGGCTGCGCATCATCGTGGCGCAGGAACGCAGTGCTCGCGGAAGCCCCGACTACCTGCCGCTCCTACGCCGCGAATTGCTCGAGGTGATCCACAAGTATGTGAACGTGGATCCGTCGGCGGTTCAGATCAACCTCGGGCACGAGGATGGTCACGAGGTGCTCGAACTGTCGGTCTCGCTTCCCGAAGCGCGACGCGGCAGGTAGCCGCCATGCGGCCATGCGTTAAATTCGTCCTCTATCTGTGGGTCGCCGCAGCGGCGGCCGCAGTGCCGGTCAACGGCGAGCGCGCACAGGCCAGCGAGCTATGTCCCAAGGGATGGTGGGCGGATGTGATGGTCGGTTCATACCACATTCATCCCTACCGGCACTTCGATGACTTCAATCCTGGCATCGGCATGGAGTGTTCGGTCACGCCGCAATGGGCGGCCGCGGTCGGCTATTTTCGCAACTCCCTGGACCGGCCCTCGTTTTACGGTGGAGCGATATACACGCCGGAATTTGCACACTGGGGCTGGTTCCGGTTGGGCGCCATGGGCGGGGTCATCTCCGGCTACAACTACGGGAATATCGGTCTGGGAAGGAATAATCGAACCGGGCCGGTGCTTGCCCCGACCGCAATCACCCGATTTGGGCGATTCGGTGCGAACTTCATCTTGATCCCGCCGATCCACGCGGACAATTTACCGTTCACCGTCGGCCTTCAGGTGAAATACCGATTCCGCTAGGCACACGCAGCGAACGCACGATCGGCGCGATGCGGCTACCGCCGCCCGGTCGCTCGGGGCTGGGCGGCGGCTTTTTTGCCCGGCAGCGCATGAACCGGCTTTGCAGGGTCTCGTGCACCGCCGGCGATACTGCGCCGATCCGGGTCCACTCGAACGCCATCGCATCCCAATCCCCATCCTCCACATGACTTCCCTGCCCCATTCCCTGCACCAATCTCTGCACCTGGTACTCCCGGCGGAGTGCCTCGTCCTCGGGCGGCGTGGGGGTCTCGCTGTGAATTTCAGCGCGAACGCATAAGATTCTCAGCGCCCTCTCACGGGCCGCACTGTCGGTGCCGGACGCGGAACCGGCTTTGGCCAATTTCTCGGTGACCGCTTGAAGCCCCCCTTTGGGCCAGTGCTGAACGCCGGCGATGAAGGTTTCGGCGGCTCCCTTCAGCATCTCCAGCTCGGAAACCCCGGCATTCTGCACCGCCGCCCATTCGTATGCCCGTATGTGTCGATCGGCCTCGAACAGATTCGTGAAGGATTCCTCGGCGTCGCGCGTGCGCTGCTCCGCCATTTGAGCCTCGCATGATCTCAGCGCTCGCTCGAACCGTGCTTGGAGACCGCGCGCCTCAGTCCGCGGCATTTCATCGAGCGCATCGAACGCCGTACGCAGCTCGGCCAGTTTCGCACCTTCCCCGAGCAGCGCTGCCCCCGGCAACGCGGCGACCTGCTCGGCCTCTTCGCACAGCGCCACGGCTTTCAGCTTGACGGCCTCCAGCCCCGCCATATATTCCGTGTAAGCCTGCTGCCGTTTTTGATAAACCGCGTCGCAGAGCTCGCGAAATTCGTTCCACAACGGCTGATCCTGATCGCGCGGCGCCGGACCGGTTTCCTTCCATAGAATTTGCAGCCGCTTCACGGCATCGATGGCCTCGCGGCTATCTTCCTGAGTGAGCAAATGCCGCGCTCTCTCGATGAGAGACTGCTTATCCGCCACATTGCCCTCATGCCACGCATCGAGCCTCGCCTGCAGCCGACCCGTCGACTCTTCAAACTCCTTCTGAACGGCCTGACCCGCCTCCCGGTCCACCGGAAAGTGCTGACGCCACTCCTGGCGCGCTTCACGCAGTACGCTTGCCAGCAGGCGCCAGTCCGGATTGTCCGCGTTCTGAGTCGACTCGAACGCCGTCAGCCGCTCGAGCAATGCCTTGCGCTCGTCCAGATTCTGCTGCCGCAACTTCGCCTGCGCTTCGAAATATTCACGGCAGGGTTGATACGCCGCCTGTGAAGCCCGGTGAAACCGCTCCCAGTCCGCCGACGCATCGCTCACGATCCCCTTGCTGATCGTCCGCCATTCCTGCTGCAAAAGCTTGATGCGCTCGGAAAGAGCCTTGGGTTCGTCCATGGAGCCGATGAGCGCCTCCATCTCCTCGATCAGCTCGATGCGCTTGGGCGCGACGGCATAGTCCTTCCATTGCTTGAGCTCATTCAACTTGTCATCGAGCTGCTGCAAGAGCCGCGTGAGATGGGCCGGCACGGCGGCCGCGGACGACAGCTTTTCTTCTATCGCGCGGCGCAGGCCTGCCGCCTGTTGCGTATTGCCGTCGCCGAGCGCCCCATTGGCCTTGCGGATCAAACCGCCGATCTGGCGAAAGATCTGCTCCTCCGCCGCCCGCTTTTCCGCGAGCGCGGTCTCCGCTGCCTCGCGGATCGCGGCTGCTTCTTTGCGAAGCCGTGCATCGGCGTCGGCTTGCGCCGAGGCTGTCTCTCGAGCCGCCTGACGCGCGCGCTCACGTGCGTCTCGCGCGCCCTGCTGCGCCGCCTGCAAGGCGGCTTCCTCCGCAACCTGGCGCAGGTGTGCCGCGATGACTTCACGGCAACGATCGATTGCCTGGTTGCCGCGCTCTTCCGCATTCCCGTCCACCTGCGCGCCCAGCGAGCGCCAACGCCTGTCGAGTTGCTCAAAGGCCGATGTGTAAAGGGTGTCATAGGTCCGCCGGCTGTGCCGCTCCAGCGCGGCACACAGCGCATCGACCTCGCTCGCAAACTCCGCCGCCCTCCGATGCTCGGCGTTCAATGCATCGCATTTCTGCTTGAGGATCTTGTAGACATTCTTGTCCTTGCTGCCGACCTGCTTGAGAAGCTGTCTGAGCTGGGCGGGATCTTCAACACGCTGGGCTGCCAACTGGCGCAGGCGGCTGGAAGGACTTTCCACGACGAGCTGCGCGGCTTGAATCGGATCATCCACGGAGGCAAGGGCCTGCGGCAGGCGGGCGTTGTCCTTGCACAGCGCCGCCACGGAGAACATCACCGACCGATTTTCCGCCAGACGGCAGAAGGCCGCAAAATCGATGGTCCCCTCATCTATGAGCTCTGCCAAACGCGCCTGCGCAGCCTGTCGCAGAACGGCGGGAACGGCGTCGCCGGCGCCGGCCAGGCCGGACGTTCCGGCAAGCTTCCGCAGAGCATCTCCGTCGGGCAGCTTGTGAATGGCCGCGGCACGCAAAGCCTCTTCATCGGCACCCAGCGCCGTACCCAGGAGGAGATCCGGAGATTCCTCGTTCAGCGTCGCAATTCGCTCTTCCAGGGTCGGCGGTGATGGCGGTGCCTTGGGGAAAAAACGCGAAAACAGCTTCATGGAAGCACCCTACGAGCCCCAACGCCGGGTTGAGCCGCGCCTGAGCGGTCCGATAAGTACCTGATTAACATTCGGAAAATGCCTTCCTCGCCAAGGGATTGTCTATTGACGCCGCAAACCTCGGCCCGGGTCAAGGATATCAGGTGCATGATCTCAGACGAGAGCACTCTCGAAGGGCAGCCCGACGTAGTTCTCGGCGACGCTGGTGAGCGCGGCGGACGACCCGGTCAAATAGTCCAGCTCCGCCAGTTGCAGCCGGTGGCTCAAGGGATCGTCGGAGAAATTGTGCGTGATCGAGGTGAACCACCAAGAAAAGCGCACCGCCTTCCAGATACGGCGCAAGCACTGCGCGGAGTAGCGATCGATGAGCTCCTCTCGGCCCGTCCGGTAGTATTCAACCAACGCCTGATACAACACGCGCACGTCCGCGGCCGCGAGATTCAAGCCCTTGGCGCCCGTGGGGGGCACGATGTGCGCCGCGTCGCCCACCAGGAATAGCCGCCCGAATTTCAACGGTTCGACCACGAAACTGCGCAGCGGCGCGATGCTTTTTTCGATCGATGGCCCGGTGACCACCGCTTCGGCGACCGATGCGGGCAGACGCCGGCGCAACTCGTCCCAGAACCGCACATCCGTCCAGGCTTCCAGTCTCTCTTCCAGGCCGCACTGCAGGTAGTAGCGGCTGCGGCGCAGGGAACGCATGCTGCATAGAGCGAATCCGCGTTCATGATTCGAGTAAATCAATTCGTGCGCAACCGGCGGAACGTCGGCCAGAATACCGAGCCAGCCAAAAGGATAGATGCGCTCGAAGCTCTGCATCGCCTGTAGCGGGATGCTGCGCCGGCAGACGCCGTGATAGCCGTCGCAGCCGGCGACGAAGTCGCAGGTGAGTGTATGTGTGCGCCCGCCCTGGGAGTAGCGTACCGTGGGATGCGTGCGGTCGAAGCCTTCGACGCTCACGTCCTGCGCCTCGAATATCAGTCTGCCGCCCGCCGCGATGCGGGTCTCCATGAGATCCTTGGTGACTTCGGTTTGACCGTAGACCGAGACGGCATCGCCGGTGAGACCCTTCAAGTCGACGCGAAAGGACTTCCCGGCGAACCCAAGGGCGAATCCGTCGTGGACCAGTCGTTCGCTCAGCATCCGCGCGCCGACTTTCGCCTGCACGAGCAAGTCCACGGTCCCTTGCTCGAGAACTCCGGCGCGGATGCGGCCGGCGACATACTCAGGGCTCCGGCGTTCGAGGATGATGCTGTCCACGCCGTGTTGGTGCAGCAGCTGCGACAGCAGAAGACCCGATGGGCCGGCGCCGACGATTGCTACCTGAGTGCGGGCCATGGCGCGCCTCCGATGGAGTTCCCCCGGAGCGTAGCAGCGCCGCAGGCGCCCTATTGCACGATCCTGATGCGCGCTGGTACTTATCCGCCAAGGTGGCGGCGGCGAAAATCGACGGGGCTGACGCCGCTGTGGCGCCGGAAAAAGCGCGAGAAATAAGCCGGATCTTTGAATCCGAGCTCCTCGGCGATGCCGCTCACCGGACTCGCGGCGTACACCAGGCGGCGCCGAGCCTCCAGCGCCAGCCGCTGTTGAATCAAATCGAAGGCCGTGCTGCCGGCTAGACGGCGGCAGAGCCGATTCAGACTGGTTTCGGACAGCGACAGATGCCGCGCGTAGCGCTCCACCGGCCAATGCTTGAGGTATCGCGATTCGATCAGGTGACGGAAGCGCCGCAGTTGGTCTGCGTCGCGGCTGCTGTGGATTTCGGAACTGCCGTGCGCGGCGGTGCCGTGCGCCAGAGCCCACAACGCGCAGCATGCCAGCCAGCTGCCGACCGGAGCGGCCCAGCTGTCTGGCTGCGCAAATTCATACGCCAGCCGTTCGAGCAGCTGGCCTGCGCGCGCGGCGAGCTGCGCATCCCCGCGCAGGTCGATCGCACGCGGCATGGAGAACAATGTTTCGATGGGCCATTGGTGTACGGCGGCCGCCATGCTGAGCACGCGGGACAGATCGACCGTCAGCACATATCCAAGAGTGTCCGCGCGAAATCGGAAACTGTGGACGGTCCCGGCGGGAATGATCATGACGGCGGGCCCCGACAGAGCGGCACGCGTATCGTCCAGAGTGACGCTGACGGGACCGGCGGTCACCAAGACGCATTGACTCAGCAGGGTGTGCCGATGAGTGCCGATGCGCCACAGGTACTTGCGGCTGCGCGATTGAATGTCTTCGATGTGCACGCCGTCGGTTTGAGCCGTCGCCGGCGTTTCGCCGTACAGCGAGAAGTTCGGAATATTGCGGCGGCTGGATCGCATCAGGCACTGTGGCGCAAAGTACCGCGCTGTTCCGTGACTTGGTCGGAACTCGACGACCCAAGCAAGAGAACCCGAGCGCGCTGCACGCGCCCGGGTGGAGTCGACGTAAGGCTTAGGCGCCGGGCTTCTGCGCCCAGACCTTGCACCAGCCGGCTGCCGGCACGCTCTTGCCCGCGAAGATATTGCAGCCCGCGGTGGCATCGCCCGCCTTCCCCTGGTATTGCGCACAGGTGCTGCATTTCTGATTCGGCTTGTACGTCGCGTTCGTCTTGGCGTCGACCTTGCTGGCATCGGTCACGAAACCCAGCGCTTGCGCGGTTGGATCCTTGGGGTCAAGCGCGGGAAGTCCTGCGGCGGCCGCGGAGTCGGCCATGAGACCCATGGCCGGAATGAGTGCGCCGGCGATCAGTCCGCCTTTGACGATAGCTCGACGTGAAATCTTGCGTTGCATCGTAATGATCCTATGCGGTGGAAAACGAAGGCGCATTTTCTCGCTTTTCCCGGCCGATTTGTCATAAATAAATATTAATAGTTTCCGCGCGAGCGCGAACGATTATCACTATCATCCGCGCGCCTTAGGGTCCGCGAGGCGAACGCGCGGCGACCCGCTCAACCCGACGCGATCGCCAGCAGCCACTCGTGGAACAACTGTACTTCACGGCGAACTCGCTGCGGGCGCTCCGGCGTGATGACAAAGTAGGAATTATCGTCCGGAAAATCCTGCGGCAGCGCCCTCACCAGCCTCCCCGTCGCAAAATACGCGTCCAAAAAAAGTCTGTGCGCGAGCGCGACGCCGGCGCCGGCCGCCGCGAGCTCCAATGCAGCGATCGTCGTGTCGACGGTCGGACACTCGCTCGACGGCGCGTCCACGAGCTCCAGCGTTTGCCGTACCTTCAGCCAGTGATTCTCGTATCCCATGATGTGGATGAGATGCCGCGGCAGCAACGCGGCCGGATCGCTGTTCACCTGCGCCGCCCGCAACAGAGTCGGACTGCACACGGGTAGGATGCTCTGATTCAACAGGCGTTCCGACCGGTAGCCATGCCAGTGGCCGGCGCCGTAGCGAATTTCCAAATCGGTGGCTTCGTCGAGAACGGCGTTGTCCCATATCACCGAGGACAACCTCACTTCGACCGACGGATTGGCGATGCTGAACGCGGGAAGCTTGGGCGCGAGCCAGAGGGCGGCCAACGACACCGGAGCGTGAACGGTGATTTGCACGCGCTCCGATCCGCCGAAGAGTCCGACCGTGGAATCGGCGAGTTCCTCGAATGCCTTGCGCACGGGCGGTAAATAGGCCACGCCCATGGGGGTGAGCTTGACTCCGCGCGGCAGCCGTTCGAACAGCGCAAACCCCAGGTGCGCCTCGAGCGCGCGGATCTGGTAGCTGATGGCGCCCGAGGTTAGGTTCAGTTCCGCCGCTGCGGCCGCAAAACTGGACGTGCGAGCGGCTGCCTCGAATGCCCGCAGCCAGGTCAAGGTCGGCAGCCCGACAACGGGGCGAATTTGGGTCACGGAGACCTCGGACTAAAATTTTAGGGCCAAAGGTACCAAAATATTGGGTTGTATGCCGCCTATCGATCAATTTATTGTGGTCATTCCCATTCGCCGGAGCATTGGGTCTACATGAAAACAAACGCACGCGTGGTCGTGGTCGGCGGCGGCATGATGGGCGCCAGCCTGCTGTATCACCTCGCTCTGGAAGGTTGTTCCGACACCATCTTGATCGAAAAAAGCGAACTGACATCGGGTTCCACATGGCACGCCGCAGGTCAATGCCCGAACATCACCGGCAGCTACAACCTGGCGAAAATCCACGCCTACAGTAATGAGCTGTATCCGAAGCTCGAGGCGCTGACCGGACAGTACGTGAGCTGGCATCCCTGCGGCGGCCTGAGGCTCGCGAACAACCAACACGAACTCGCCTGGCTCGAGCAGGTGTTGGGGTTTTCGAAGAGCATCGGCTTTCGCATGGAAATCGTCGGGCTCGACGAGATCAAGCGCCTCAACCCATTCCTGACGACGGACCATGTGATCGCCGCCGCGTGGACCCGGGATGACGGACACGGCGACCCCTCGGGTCTCTGCAATGCCTTGGCCAAGGCTGCGCGCGACTTGGGCGCGACCGTGATGCGCCACAATCGCGTCATCGACATTCGCCCGCGCCGCGGCGGTGAATGGGAGGTGGTCACCGAAAAAGGCAGCGTCGTCGCCGAGATGGTGGTCAACGCCGCCGGCTGCTACGCGCGCCAGGTCGCCGCCATGGTCGGCGCCGACGCACCCATCAGCAACATGCAGCATCACTATGTGGTGACCCATCCTATTCCGGCATTCATGGAGCGCAGCGAAGAAATTCCGGTGGTGCGGGATTCCTACACCTCCGGCTACCTTCGGCAGGAACAGAAGTCCGGCCTGATGGGCATCTATGAGAGCGCCGGGCTGCACGAGGCCTGGGCGCCGCGAGGCTTTCCCGAATGGGAATCCTCGAACGAATTGTTTGCGGACGACTTGGATCGCATCGCGCCGTGGCTCGAAAGGGCCATCGAGCGCATGCCCATCTTCGGCGACGTCGGAATTCGGCGCGTCATCAACGGCGCCATTCCGCACACTCCCGACGGGGCGCCACTGCTCGGGCCTGCCGCGGGGTTGCGCAATTTTTGGATGTGCTGCGGAACCTCCTTCGGTATTGCGCAGGGCGGCGGCTGCGGCAAGTATCTTGCGCAGTGGATGTTGCACGGCGATGCAGAGATCAACATGGCGGAATTCGACCCGCGGCGCTTCGGCGCATTTGCCGACGCGGCCTATGTGCGGGACAAGGTGTTCCTGGATTATCGGTTGACGTTCACCACGAGAAGGCCGGGCGAAGAAGAAATGGCGGGACGCCCCAAGAAGGTGAGTCCGCTGCATGACAGGTTGCGCGCGCAGGGCTGTGTGCATACGGAAACCTTCGGCTGGGAGCGCCCAAAATGGTTTTCTCTCGATGGCCGGGCCGAAGACCATCGCTATGCGCGAAACAATGTGTTCGATGTGGTGCGGGATGAGGTTGCGGCCGTGCACGAACGCGTCGGGGTGCTCGATCTCACGGGATTCGCCAAGTACGACATCAGCGGAGCGGGAGCCGAGGCATACCTCAATCGCGTTTGCGCCAACCAGGTGCCTCGCAAAGCAGGCGGTATTGCGCTCGTGCATCTCTTGTCGACGGGCGGACGCATTCAGGGCGAAATGACCATCACCCGCCTGGACGACGATAAGTTCTATGCCCTGTCGGCTGCTGCCGCGGAACTGCGCGATCAGGATCTCTTGACTCAGAGTGTGTCGCCCGGCGAGGCGGTCCGGATCGAGAATGTCACCGAGGATCGCGGCGTGCTCGTGGTGAGCGGACCTCGTTCCCGCGAACTCTTGAGTCGATTGACCGATGAGGATCTAGGCAACGACGCGTTTCGCTGGCTGAGAGGCCGCGAGATCCGCATCGCGGGACAGCCGGTGCGTGCGCTCCGCGTCAGTTATGTCGGCGAACTCGGCTGGGAACTGCATCCGCCCATGGCATCATTGCCCGCTCTGTACGATGCCGTTTGGGAGGCCGGCCGGAAATTCGGCATCGCAAATTATGGATTGTATGCGGTCAATACCATGCGGATAGAAAAAGGCTACAAGGCTTGGTCCGCCGAACTGACCAATGAATTGAACATGCTGGAAGCCGATATGCCGCGCTTCATCCGATTCGACAAGTCCGGCTTCGTCGGCAAGGCGGCGACGCTCGAGCAGGCGCCGCGTCCGCTGAAAATCGTCTACGCGGAGGTCGCAGCCACCGACACGGACGCGCGCGGCGGCGAGCCCGTGCTGGTGCAGGATCGCTGCATCGGTGTCACCACCTCCGGCGCCTACGGGCACCGCGTCCGGAAGAGCCTTGCGTTCGCCTGCGTCGAACCTGATTTCGCCGCGCCCGGGAGCCGCTTCGACGTGCTCATCCAAGGCGAGCGCCGCGGCGCGACGGTACTCGCCGCGCCGGCCTTTGATCCTGACAATTCGCGGATGAGGGGCTAGCGTGGCAATCGACCTTCCAACGCGCGCCAGAGTCGTCATCGTGGGCGGCGGCGTCATCGGCTGCTCCGTCGCTTATCACCTGACCAAGATGGGCTGGAGCGATGTGGTTCTTCTGGAGCGCAAGCAGCTGACCAGCGGCACGACGTGGCATGCGGCCGGTCTCGTCGGCCAGCTGCGCCAGAGCATCAACATGACGCAGCTCGCGCGCTACACGGCCGAGTTGTACCGCGGCCTCGAAGCGGAGACCGGACAGGCCACCGGCTATCGCCAATGCGGCTCTTTGTCTCTGGCCACGACGCCCGGCCGCATGGAGGAGCTGAAACGCAATGCCTCGATGGCCAAGGTATTCGGTCTCGCGGTCAACGTCGTGGGCCCGCAGGAGATTCACTCGCTGTATCCGCTCGCCAATCTCGAGGATGTGATCGGCGGCATTCACATTCCGAGCGACGGCTACGCCAACGCCGTCGATATCACGCAGGCGCTCGCCAAGGGCGCGCGCAGCCGCGGCGCACGGATCTTCCAGGATCTCAAAGTGACCGCCATCCATCACGACGGCGACCGCGTGAGCGGCGTGCAGACGGACCGCGGACGCATCGAGGCCGACTATGTGGTGCTCTGCGGCGGCATGTGGACCCGCGATCTTGCCGCCGGCATCGGCGTGACCGTTCCCCTGCATGCCTGCGAGCACTACTACGTCTTGTTCCAGGACGTAACCGGCCTCACTCCCGATATGCCGGTGCTGCGCGACTACGATCATTGCAGCTACTTCAAATACGACGCCGGCAAATTGCTGGTCGGCGCATTCGAACCCCACGCCCGTCCGTGGGGAGCCGAGGGAATTCCCGATGATTTCTCCTTCGGTGAGATTGCCGGCGACTTCGGCCACTTCGAACCGGTGCTGCTGGACGCGATGCGCCGCATCCCGGCCCTGGAAAAGGCCGGCATACAAAAATTCTTTTGCGGCCCCGAAAGCTTCACGCCCGACGTGCGCTATCACTTGGGCGAGTCGACCGAGCTCAAGAATTGTTTCGTCGCGGCGGGCCTCAATTCCATCGGTCTGCAATCGGCGGGCGGCATCGGCAAAGTCGTGTCCGAGTGGATACGCGCCGGGCACCCGCCGGTCGACCTGTGGGAAGTCGACGTGCGGCGAAACATGCCGTTCCAGATCAACCGCCGATATCTGCGGGCGCGAGTGTCGGAAAGCCTGGGGCTGCTGTACGCGACGCATTGGCCTTTCCGTCAATATGAAACGGCGCGCGGCGCGCGCAAGTCGACGCTGCATGACCGCTTAGGCAAGGCGGGCGCGTGCTTCGGCGAGGCGTTCGGCTGGGAGCGCGCGAACTGGTATGCCCCCGCCGGGGTGCAGGCCCGGTACGAATACAGCTATGGCCGACAGAACTGGTTCGAACACAGCGCGAACGAACACCGCGCGGTGCGGACCGCGGTCGGTCTTTTCGACCAGTCGTCGTTCGCCAAATTTCGGCTCGAAGGCGCGGATGCCGCCCGCGTGCTGAACCGTGTGTGCGCCAACGACGTCGCCGTTGCGCCCGGGAAAATGGTCTACACCCAGTGGCTCAACGACCGGGGCGGCATTGAAGCCGACCTCACCGTGACGCGTCTCAGCGAGACGGCGTTCCTGATCGTCGGCGGCGCGGAGACCGAAAGCAAGGACTTCAACTGGCTCAAGCGGCACATCGAGCCGGGCGCGAACTGCGTGCTCACCAATGTCACCTCCGCAATGGGTGTCCTGTCGGTGATGGGACCGCGCGCGCGGGAATTGCTGCAATCGCTCACGCCCAACGACCTCTCGGATGCCGCCTTTCCCTTCGCGACCAGCCAGACGATTGAACTCGGGTTTGCGCTGGTGCACGCCGCGCGCATTACCTACGTGGGAGAGCTCGGATGGGAACTCTATGTGCCCACTGAATTCATGCAGGGCGTGTATGACGAGCTGGCGAGCTCAGGGAGGCGTTACGGGCTCGTGCACGCGGGCTACCACGCGCTGAATTCCCTGCGCATCGAAAAGGCGTACCGGCATTGGGGCCACGACATCACCGACGAGGACACGCCGCTGGAAGCCGGACTCGGCTTCGCGGTCAAGTGGGACAAGCCGGACGGATTCATCGGCCGCGATGCGCTGCTGCGGCAGAAGCAGTCGGGCTGCCTCAAGCGGCTGGTGCAATTCAAGCTCAAATCGCCCGAACCCCTGCTCTATCACAACGAGCCGATCTGGCACGGGGATGCCATCGTCGGCTTCATCCGGTCGGGAATGTACGGACACTCTCTCGGGGCCGCCGTGGGATTGGGGTATGTGACCGCGCCGGGCGGCGCACCCGTAGGCACGGTGGGGACCGACGACTACGAGATCGAAGTGGCCGGTATCCGTCATCCGGCGACCGCCTCGTTGCGTCCCCTGTATGACCCGAAAAACGAGCGCATCAAACGCTGATCACTGACGAGTTGGACGGCGACTGGAATCGAAATCGGAGGTGACGTCATGGATAAATCCGAAGCCGCTGTAATCGAGCGGTTGGCCGCAGATACCAAGATCGGCTACAGCTTGGATCGCAAGTTCTACTGCGACGACGCCGTGTTCGAGGCGGACATGGACCGGGTCGTCGGCCGCAAGTGGATCGTCGCCGGCCACGTCGACCGCGTGCGCAACAAGGGCGACTATTTTCTCTACAAGATCGGCAATGAATCCATCATCATCGTGCGCAGCGGCGAATCGACCATCAATGCGTTCTACAATGTCTGCCGGCACCGCGGCTCCCTCATCTGCACCAAGCCCGAGGGGCGCGTCGCCCGTCTGACCTGCGGATATCATGCTTGGAGCTACGGACTCGACGGCGCGCTGCTCGCCGCGCGATTGATGCCGGCGGATTTCTCGAAGAAAGACAACGGCCTGCACCGCTGCCACATCCGGGTGTTTTACGGCTTTATTTTCATCAATCTATGCGATGAGGCGCCGGTGGATTTCGATGCGTCGTTCGCGGATCTTGCACCCTATCTCGATTTCCACGGTTTCGCCGACGCGAAAATCGCGTATGCGCAGTCCTATCCCACCACGGCCAATTGGAAGCTGATCGTCGAGAACTTCGTCGAGTGCTATCACTGCGCCCCGGCGCATCCGGAGTTTTGTTCGATGCATCCGCCGGAGGCGCTGATCGCCTTCGGCGCGGGACCGAGCTCCGGTCCGGCCGATGCGGTCGAGAAATATCTGCCGGCGCTCAGGGCGTGGGAAACCCGGGCAGCGAGCCTCGGGCGACCGCTCGGCACCGTCGACGATGGGCCCGAATCGTCGCACCTCCGGCTGCTGCTGCAGCGGACGATTCGAGAAGGCTACGACAGCGAGACGCAAGACGGCAGACCGGCCTCGTCATTGATGGGCAAGCGCCTGGGGTTCGACCAAGGGCGGATGTACTTGTCTTTCAGCCCCTTCACGCAGCTCGTCGCCACCAACGACTTCGCCGTCCTGTTTCTGTTCACGCCGCGCAGCACTCTGCACACGGATGTGGACCTCTACTGGCTGGTCGACCGCCATGCGACCGAAGTTGACGTGAAGAGAATGATCTGGGGTTGGGATGAGACGACCAAACAGGACAAGGATATCACCGAGAACAATCAGGCCGGCATCTTATCGAGGCATTATCAGCCCGGCCGCTATTCGGAGCACGAGCGCCGCGTGGTGACGTTTCAGCAGTGGTACTTGGCACAATTCGGTCACACGCTGGCGTGCACCAACTCCGGGGCGTGACACCGAAGCCCGTTCACGCTACCGTAAGTGTCATGTCGGGGCTCGATCTGGAAAGTATCGGTAGATCGGTCGTCAAGCTGCGCGCTGACGTGCCCGAAGATGCGTTTACGGCCGGTATCTTGGGATCGCAGCGCACCGGCAACGGCGTCGTCATCGATTCGAACGGGTTGATCCTGACCATCGGCTACTTGGTGACCGAGGCCACCGACGTGTGGCTGACCACACCGGACGGACGCGAACTGGCCGGCCATCCCCTGGCGTACGATCAGGTCACCGGATTTGGATTGGTGCTGCCGCTGCAAAAGGCGGACATCGCACCGATTCCCCTGGGGTCGTCGGCGGAACTCAAGCCGGGCGATGAAGCCTACGTGGTGAGCTCTCCGGAGTTCGCCGAGCCGCAGACCGTGCAAGTATTCGCGCGCCGCGAGTTTGCGGGCGCATGGGAATATCTCCTGGAGGACGCAATATTCGCGACCCCTGCGCACCCTCACTGGTCCGGCTCCGCATTGATCGATGGCCGCGGCAGTTTGGTTGGCTTGGGCTCCCTGCTCGTGCGCGAGCTCACCGACGGCGAAGAAATCAACGCCAATATGTTCGTGCCCATCGACTTGCTCAAACCCATTCTCGAGGAATTGACCACCCGCGGCCGTGCCTCGCGCCAGGCGCGCCCTTGGCTGGGCGTGTACGCGGCGGAAATGACGGGCAAGGTGTATGTGACCGGCGTCGCCGAGGGCGGGCCGGCACAATCGGCCGACATTCGGGAGGGCGATCTGATCTTGCGCGTGGCGGAACACGACGTCGCTACCCTGCCCGACTTCTATCGGCGCCTGTGGGCCGTTGGACCGGCGGGCACGGGGGTGCCGTTGACGGCGATTCGCGGCGGCACGCGCCTGCACTTGGTGGTGCGCTCGGTCGACCGGGTGGATCTGCTCAAGCGGCCCCAAGCGCACTAGGAGCCTTGGGGCTCCTAAGCGGCCGGGAACTGATTCGCGAGGAAGGCTTCCCCGCGTTCGAGAATGAAGTAGCGGAACGCCTCCGCGGCCGGCGATAGCGTTTTGGCTTGATTGTTGACCACGTGCCAGCGGCGCATGATGGGCAGACCCTCGGTCTCCGGGGACGCGATCAAATGGTGATCGAGTTCCAGTCCCAGCGTGTGCAGCGACAGCAGGGATATGCCCATGCCGGCCATGACCGCTTGCTTGATCGCTTCATTGCTGGACATTTGCATCACCACCCGGGGTGCCACCTGATGCGTGCGCATGTACTCATCGAAGGCCGCGCGAGTGCCTGACCTCGGCTCGCGCACGATGAACCCTTCCCCCGCTAGCGCGCTCGCCGGCACGACTTCCATGCGCGTGAAGCGATGATCGATCGAGGTCACCAGCACATGTGGATGCATGGCGAAGGGCTCCGCGCGGGTTGCCCACCCCTCGGGCGGTCTGCCCATGATGGCCAGCTCAATATCACCTTCCTGCATGAGCACGACGATCTGTTCGCGGTTATTGGCGACCTGTAACCGGATCTCGATGCCCGGGTGCTCTTCGCGAAACTGAGCGAGCAGCCGCGGCAGGAAATACTTGGCGGTACTGACCATTCCTACATCCAGTGGTCCGGTCTGAAGGCCGCGAAAACGCGCCACCAAGTCCTCCGCGTCGCGCATGGCCGACAGCACACGCCGGGTATGCGCCAGCACGTATTCGCCGACCATGGTCAGCGAGACCTGCCGGCTGGTCCGGTCGAACAGCGGCAATCCCACTTCGATCTCGAGGTCTTTGATCTGCATCGATACGGCAGGCGCGGTGAGCTTCAGCTCTTCGGCCGCGCGAATGAAGCTCAAGTGCCTGGCAACGGAGGCAAAGACGCGTAGCTGGCGGAGAGTAGCGTTCTTCATTAAGGAATGCTTAACGTTGAGATAACAATAACTGACTGTACGCAAACGATCAACGGCCAGTACAGTCCCCCGCATCGAATTTCTAGGGGTTGAGCGGCATGGCGAACGCGATGATGGCGAAAACGATCGAAAAATCAGCGGACAGCATCATGACGGACATCAAGAAGCGCTACAGCGCCGGGGTCCTCGAGTACCGGCAGATGGGGTACTGGGACGCCAACTACGCCCCCAAGGACACGGATACGCTATGCCTGTTCCGGATCACTCCGCAGGACGGGGTCGATCCCATCGAGGCGGCGGCGGCGGTGGCCGGCGAGTCGAGCACCGCCACTTGGACCGTCGTGTGGACCGATCGGCTGACCGCCTGCGACAGCTACCGGGCCAAGGCTTACAAAGTCGAGCCCGTGCCGAACAACCCAGGCCAGTACTTTGCCTGGGTGGCGTACGACATCATCCTGTTCGAAGAGGGCTCGATTGCCAACATGACGGCGAGCCTGATTGGGAACGTATTCAGTTTCAAGCCGCTCAAGGCGGCGCGCCTCGAGGACATTCGAATTCCCGTGGCCTACGTCAAGACGTTCAAAGGTCCGCCGACCGGACTCATCGTCGAACGCGAGCGTCTGGATAAATTTGGCCGCCCGCTTCTGGGTGCCACCACCAAGCCGAAGCTCGGATTGTCCGGCCGCAACTATGGCCGGGTGGTCTACGAGGGGCTCAAGGGCGGTCTCGATTTCATGAAGGACGACGAGAACATCAACTCGCAGCCCTTCATGCACTGGCGCGACCGCTATCTCAACGTGATGGATGCCGTCAACAAGGCGAGCGCGGCCACCGGAGAGGTCAAGGGTTCGTACCTCAACGTCACCGCCGGAACCGTGGAGGACATGTACGAGCGCGCCGAATTCGCGCGCGAACTAGGCTCGGTCGTGATCATGGTCGACCTGGTGGTCGGCTGGTCGACGATCCAGAGCATGTCCAACTGGTGCCGCAAGAACGACATGATCCTGCACATGCACCGCGCGGGACATGGCACTTACACGCGCCAGAAGAACCACGGCATCAGCTTCCGCGTCATCGCCAAGTGGCTGCGCCTCGCGGGCGTCGATCATCTGCATACCGGCACTGCGGTGGGCAAGCTCGAGGGTGACCCCATGACCGTTCAGGGCTACTACAACGTGTGCCGCGACAGTTACACCCGGCAGGATCTGCCGCGCGGCCTATTTTTCGATCAAGACTGGGCGGATCTCCGCAAGGTGATGCCGGTTGCCTCGGGCGGAATTCACGCCGGCCAGATGCATCTCCTGCTCGATCTGTTCGGCGATGACGTGGTGCTGCAATTCGGCGGGGGCACGATCGGCCATCCGGCGGGCATTCAGGCCGGAGCCGTGGCCAACCGCGTGGCGCTCGAAATCATGGTCAAGGCGCGCAACGAAGGGCGGGACATCCGCAACGAAGGTCCCGAGATTCTGCGCCGAGCGGCCAAGACCTGCAGTCCGCTGCAGCAAGCGCTCGATACCTGGGGCGAGATCAGTTTCAACTACGCCTCCACCGACACCTCGGATTACGCGGTTGCCGCCGCCGCCTCGAATTAACGCCAAAGGAGCACGCCGGCATGATGACCAACCCCGTGGGCCGCATCACGCAAGGACAGTTCAGCTACCTGCCCGCTCTCTCGGATGCGGAAATAACGCTGCAGATCGAGTACGGACTCGGCAAGGGTTATGCATGGAGCGTCGAGTACACCGATGACCCTCACCCCCGAAACACCTACTGGGAGATGTTCGGCTTGCCGATGTTCGATCTGAAGGATGCCGCCGGCGTCATGATGGAATTGCAGAACTGCCGCAAAGCCTTTCCCCGGCACTACATCCGGCTCATGGCATTCGACTCCACGCGGGGGGTGGAATCGACGGTGATGAGCTTCATCGTCAACCGGCCGAGCGGCGAGCCCGGCTTCGGATTGAGACGGCAGGAAGCGCCCGGCCGCACCATTCGCTACACCGTGCATAGCTACGCAACGGACCGCCCCGAAACCGAACGCAATCCATAGGTTCATTTTCCCGCATCGAGACATCCATGGCGGCACCGCTCTATCAGATCCCAGGTCAACAGGCGCCCTCGCCCGGCGCTCCGGCCGAAGCACATGCGGCCGCCGCGGACGGCACGGGTGAGCGCACGGTCGCGGAAGTTCTCGCCAAGAGTCGGGCCGGGGCGGTCATCGACGATCTCGAGCGCGATCTGGTCGGACTGGCGCCGGTCAAGAGCCGCATCCGCGACATCGCGGCCCTGCTGGTGATCGACAAGCTGCGCATGAACCTGGGACTTTTGGCGCACGCGCCGAGCCTGCACATGTCTTTCACCGGCAACCCGGGAACCGGCAAGACCACGGTGGCCTTGCGCATGGCGGAAATTCTGCACGGGCTGGGGCTCGTGCGCAAAGGTCATCTCGTCGCCGTGACCCGCGACGACCTCGTCGGCCAGTACATCGGCCACACCGCGCCGAAAACCAAAGAAGTCCTCAAGAAGGCGATGGGCGGCGTGCTGTTCATCGACGAAGCGTACTACCTGTATCGCCCCGAGAACGAGCGCGACTACGGACAGGAAGCGATCGAGGTCCTGCTGCAGGTGATGGAGAACCAGCGCGATGATCTCGTCGTCATTCTGGCGGGATACAAGGATCGAATGGCCGCCTTCTTCCGCTCCAACCCCGGCCTGAGCTCGCGCATTGCGCATCACCTGGACTTTCCCGACTACCCGGCCGGCGATTTGCTCCGAATCGCGGACAAGATGCTCGAGCGGCAGAGCTATCGTTTCGGCCCCGGCGCGCGCACGGCGTTCGAGGAGTACTTGGTGCGCCGTGTTCCGCAGCCGCATTTTGCGAATGCGCGCAGCGTGCGCAACGCATTGGACCGCGCGCGGCTGCGGCAGGCAAGCCGGCTCTATGCCGACCAAGATCGAGTATTCACGGCCGATGATTTGTCGACGATCGCCGAATCCGACATCCGCGCCAGCCGCGTTTTTGAAATCGCCGCAGCACCTTGAGGACCGAAGGAGTCTCACCCATGCTTCTTGGACGCACGACGCTCTCGAAATTTCTGATCCAGCAGCTCAACGGCATCGACGGCGCCAATGACCTGGGCGCCCTGCTGGTCGATGTGGCGGCCGCCGTCAAGGCAATCTCGGCGATGACCGCGAAGGGAGCGCTCGGCGGCTACCTCGGTGCGCTCGACAGCAAGAACGTGCAGGGCGAAACGCAGCAGAAGCTGGATGTGCTCGCGAACGACGTGATGCTGCGCAGTTGCGAATGGGGCGGACTGGTCGCCGGCATGGCCTCCGAGGAGCTCGATGATCCGTATCCGGTGCCGGGCGAATACACCCGTGGACGCTACTTGCTCGTGTTCGATCCGCTCGATGGTTCGTCGAACGCCGACGTGAATGTCTCCGTGGGAACCATATTTTCCGTACTGCGCCACAATAGCCGGCCGGAGCCGCCGACCGCGGCCAACTATCTGCAGCCCGGCCGGCAGCAAGTGGCCGCAGGCTACGCCATCTACGGTCCCGCCACCATGATGGTGGTCAGCGTGGGCAAGGGCACGCATGGCTTCACGCTGGATCGGGAGATCGGGAACTTCATCCTGACGCATCCGAATCTCGAGATACCCGCCGACACCAGCGAGTTTGCAATCAACACCAGCAACACTCGATTTTGGGAGCCGCCGGTGCACCGCTATGTGACGGAATGCCAGGCCGGCAAGACCGGCGATCGAGCGCGGGATTTCAACATGCGCTGGATCGCCTCCATGGTCGCTGAGGTGCACCGCATTCTGATGCGAGGCGGAGTGTTCATGTACCCCAAGGACACCAAGACTCCGGGCAAACCAGGACGGCTGCGCTTGTTGTACGAGGCCAACCCCATCGCCCTGCTCGTCGAGCAGGCCGGCGGCCGCGCGACGACGGGTCAAGAACGCCTGCTCGACGTCATGCCCGAATCGCTCCATCAGCGCGTTCCGCTGATTCTAGGATCCCGCAACGAAGTCGAACGCATCGAGCGCTACCACGCCGAGCACGCCAGCGGCACGGACCGTCCGTACACATCGCCGCTCTTCAGCGAGCGCTCGATGTTCCGGCCCGAGGCGCGGCTCTGATGTCCGCCAAGCATCCCATCATCGCCGTGACCGGATCGTCCGGCGCGGGGACCACGACCGTCATGAAGAGCTTCGCGTACATTTTCCGGCGCGAAGGGATCAAAGCGCAGATCATCGAGGGAGACTCCTTCCATCGCTACGACCGGGTCGACATGCGCGAGCGCGTGCGCATCGCCGACAGCGGCGCGAGCGCGCCGATCAGTCACTTCGGGCCCGAGGCCAATCTGCTGGATGAGCTTGCCGCCACCCTGGCTGAATACGGCGCGACCGGCGGCGGCAGGGTGCGCCGCTACATTCACGACGCCGGCGAAGCCAAGGAGCTCGGCGGCGAAGCGGGCACGTTCACCGACTGGCGTCCGATCGCCGCCGGCAGCGATTTGCTTTTTTACGAAGGCCTGCACGGAGGATACAAAGACGGCGATACGGACGTCGCCGGGCATGTCGATCTGCTCGTCGGCGTTGTTCCCATCATCAATCTGGAGTGGATCCAAAAGCTGCACCGCGACCAACATATACGCGGTTACAGTCAGGATGCGGTGGTCGACACCATACTGCGGCGCATGCCCGACTACGTGAACCACATCTGCCCGCAGTTCAGCCGCACGCACGTCAATTTCCAGCGGGTACCGACGGTGGATACCAGCAACCCCTTCGTCGCCATGGAGGTCCCGACCGCCGACGAGTCCATGGTCGTGATCCGATTTGCGAACCCCAAGGGCATCGATTTCGCGTATCTCATCTCAGTGCTGCACAACTCGTGGATGAGCCGACCCAACAATATCGTGGTGCCCGGCGGACAGATGGGTTTGGCGATGCAATTCATCTTTACGCCGATGATCCTTCGATTGATGGACCTCAAACGGCGCGCCGCGTAGGCATCGCCGGCCAGGCGTGTGCGCGCCGCGCGCATCGGTCTCGACCAAATTATCCGATGGCATGTGCGCAGTTGCCGGGCACAGTAGGGCCCAGTCTCGACTACAATGGCGCCCTGAGCGCCATGAGTCGACTACCACTCCCCATCAGAAATCTGTCCGTCCGTGAACGGTCGCAGGAGCGCCTGCGCGGCATTGCCTGCATGGTGGCGGCGGTGTTCGTCTTTTCCATCATGGACTCGCTGATGAAGCGTTTGTCCTCGCACTACGGGCCGCTGCAAATCTCCTGCCTGCGCTGCATCTCTTCCTGGCTGTTTCTATTGCCGCCGATCGCCTGGCAGCGAACATGGGCGACTTTGCGGCCGAGCAATCCGCGGCTGCATCTATTTCGAGCCGTGCTCGGCATCGGCATGCTGAGCAGCTTCGTATTCGCCGTTCATCGCCTGAGCCTGGCGCAGACCTACTCGCTGTTTTTGGCGGCGCCGCTGTTGATGACCGCTCTGTCGGTCCCCATTCATGGCGAGAAGGTGACCGGCAAGCGCTGGGCGGCGGTCATCGTCGGCTTGGGCGGCGTGTTGATCATTCTGCATCCCTGGGAAAACCGCGGCTTCTCGATGATCGCCGCATCCGCAGCCGCCATCGCGACGATTTGCTATTCACTGAGCGCGTTGACGGTCCGAACTCTGGGCCGCGGCAATTCGAGCATGTCCATGGTGTTCTGGTATCTGCTGCTGGTCAGCATCGGCTCCGGTGTGCTGGCCATCGGCGACTGGCGCCCCGTCCCTGTCTCGGATTGGGGTTGGCTCATCGGAATCGGCGTCACCGGGGCACTGGGGCAAATGTGGCTGACCGATGCATTTAGGCGGGCCCCGCCCTCCGTGGTCGGACCGTTCGAGTACACGGCCATCCTGTGGGCCTTTGCCATCGACTGGATTTTCTGGTCGGCCTCGCCGACGGCGAGCCTTCTGATCGGCGCCGGCATCGTGGTCGCGAGCGGTATAGTCGTCATCGTCGATGAGCACCGTCTGGGCCAGCTCGCCTTGAGCCCCGCCAGTCCTCCGCCTTGAGGAGCGTCAATGCCGGGCGACGCGCTGCTCGAGTTCGTCGGCCATCCTAGGCCCGTTATCGGTCGTTGGATTGCAGTATCCATGTCCCATCAGCGATACCATCGCGGCACAGGCGTCGACGAGTACCGCGCCGCCGGGATGCGCGCTGGTGTCCCGCAACAGCCGGTAGGCATCCTCGGCCGAAAGGCCGGCCTTCTTGACGAGCAGCAAGGCCACGACTCCGCTGATCTCTGCGGTCGCCATGGAGTCTCCGGAGGCGAAGTCGTAATGGCCGCCGGGCAGCAGAGTCAGAATCTCCCGGCCCGGTGCATACACCGCAGAGCCGACCGCCGACTGCTTCCCGGCACTGGCGACTTCAATGACGCCAGGTTGATGCAGGAGTCCCTCATTGCCCTCCGACCCATCGGCTGCGGCGCCGATGAACAACACACCGCGACGCACCCCTTCGCGAATGAGATCGGTCAGCAAGGGATCCGCGGGACCCGCGAGACTCAAATTGATGATCTGCGCGTGAGCATCGAATGCCGCAACGATTGCCCGGGCGAGCGTAAAGGAATTGCACCGGGCGGCGTCGGCGTCCGACCGCGCCTGCCAACATGCCTTGAACAGCAGGAGGCGCGCGCCGGGCGCGATCCCCACGATGCCTTCGCCGTTGTTGGCAACCGCCCCGATGACTCCGGCTATCTCGGTGCCGTGACGATCCAGGCGAAATTGCCGATCGTCGGAATCGACGAAATTGGCCGCGGCCGCGATGTTGCCGCGCAGGTCCGGGTGCTCTGTATCCGCACCCGTGTCGATGATCGCCACTTTGATGCCTTCGCCTCGCGACCACGGATGAGCATCCGCGACATCCATTTGCTGAAAGCCACGCTGCAACCCCACATAGGGGTCATTGTAGGGTTCGGTGCGCGTCGCGAAGCTCTGCAGCGGCTCCGCCAGCCTGATGCGCCGGTCGTGCAGCATCGCCGCCAGCACGGTGCTGCGATCCGTGCCCTCGGGAACCTCGAGCACGGCACAATGCATGTGCAAGGGATCGATGGGCCACGCGCTCACTTCGCGCAGCCCATAATCGTTCTCCAGTGCGCGCATCGCCTGGCGCGCTGCCGGGCTCGGCCCGTAGGCCGCGACGGCGTCGTAGCCGCGCGGCGTGCTGCCGGCGCGAGACACGAAGACACTGGGGTCGTTGTCGACCGCCGCTATGATGAAGTGTTCGGGTGACCGGGAGATCTGATCGGCCAGCGCGCGCGACTCGATCCGAACGGGCGCGTTACTGCATGCGGACGCCGCGAGAGCGAGAAACACAGGCGCCCACAGTCTCATTGAATATCGCCTGGCCCTGAACTCGACGACGTGATTTCGGCGAAACGAACCTTCTCATCCCGGCGCAGCGACGCCAATGAGGCACTCACCGGCCGCCCGGAATTCGCCGCCAATGAATACACTCCTGCCTCGGTCGGCCCGGAAACAATCCGGAGCTGCGCCTCATCGAGCACGGCCTGCAATTCCACCAAGGTGATGGTCGGCGAAAACACGGCGCGAATCACCTCGCCCTGTGGGCGCGGGGTGGACGTCGTGACCGTATGATAATCGGGCACCGCCGCGTGCGCACGGAACTGCATCCATCGATCGGCCGCCAACAGGCTGAGCGCGACCGCCATCACGGCAACCGACGCCGCCATCAATCCGGGCCAGGCCAGGGGTCCGCCGCCCGGCTTCTGCCCGGCTGCAAGCTCGTGCGTCCTCACATCCGCCCGCGGGTCGGGGGATGCCGCGGCGACGCCGTCCAGCCGCGCCTGCAGGCGCTTCAGCGACGCTGCGGGCATGTATTCAACCGCCGTTTCGGCAGTCATGCCTTCGTAAATCCATTGCTCTCGAGCCAGCTCGTCGCGGCAGCCGGCGCACAGGGCGAGGTGCGCGTCCAGGCGCTGCCGATCACGCTCGTCGATACTGCCGTTGACGTACCAAGGCAGGAGCGCCGAAATGTCCTGGTGTTCCCGCGCGGCGGGCGTTCGATGGCCGTGAGTCATTCGCTTCTCGCTGATAATTCTGACGTCCCGCCGCTCAATGTCGGAAGGTACTGGCGCAATTTCTCACGCGCGTGAAACATGCGCGCCTTGACCGTGCCGACCGGGCACTCGGTGATCGCGGCGATTTCCTCCAACGAATGCCCCATGTGATAGGCAAGTTCGAGAGTCAGCCGCTGTTCGACGGGCAGCCGATTCAGACCGTGCATCAGCCAATCCTGAACCTCCGTCTCGAACGTGGGATCGATGGTCTGTTCCGGATATTCGTCCAAGCTTCGCGCGGCAGCGTGGTTCTTCTGCCGCCGCAGGGACTTCAGCGCCGTGCGGTAGGCGATGCCGATGATCCAAGTGGAGACTTGAGAGGCGTAGCGAAAATCCTTGGCGCTTTGCCAGACGACCATGAACGTATCGTTGATGATCTCTTCGACATTTTCATACCGCTGCGTGAATCGCGACAAGAATCGCGCGAGACGCCGGTGATAGCTCAAGTAGAGCTCTTCCAGTGCCTGGCGGTTTCCTGCGGCGACGGCGACGAGGAGATCGTTATCGTGCTCTCTAGTCGATATTTTAGCCGTTACGGTCATCGTCGGGCAGGCGCTCCTCGTCTATGTCGACTCATTTCCCGTAAGTACCGGGATCGGCGCGAATAGTTGCGATCCGAAGGGGACGAAAACTAGAAGCGCCAAATCACCGTGCCGGCCCACCGGCCGGCTGCCGCGCTATCATAAAACAACGCCTTGGCGCCCGCTGTGGTGTCGACATAGGACACCACCAGGGAGACCGCTGCGATGGTGTAGGCGGCGCCGACGCTCCAATAGGCGAATCCCCCCGCATAAGGACCATCGAAGTGCGAATAGCCGATTCCCGCCGTGGCGGACAATCGACCGAGCACGGGCCGCTGCAGGTTGACCTCCGCCGATTCGGACGACACGCCAAGAAGACCTCGCGATCGTACAAAGCGCGGCGCGTTCGGCGAATAAACCAGGTCGACACCCAGCCATTCCTGGTAAGTCAAATCGACGTCCAATTCGTCATAATCATATCCGGAACCGGCCCGGTTCCACGGATAGGCATAGTGGCTGGCCAGAACTTTACCGTGCCAGTCGCTGCCCGCGGTCCAAGCGAGACCCACATACGCGTTGAGTTCCGCATCGCTCGATTGGTCGGGATCGATGCGCGTCTTGGAGGCAAACACCCCGGCGACGAAACCCGTGCTGCTCAGATAATGCAGGTCGAGCTGCAATGCGGCTTGTGCGTTGCTGCGCGATATGCCGCGCACGATATAGTCGCTCGTGACGGCGGCAGAACCGCCCCAGACATCGGCGCCCACACAGTGCGGTGACCCGATCAAGAGACCCAGCGGCAATAGGGCGACACCCGCAAGTAGACGCACTAGGTCACAACCGCCGGACTTCTGAGGAGCACTGCATTGAAAACCTTGTCTGATCGCCAGCCGCACAGATTAAACCTTTCAGCCACATATCTAAACCAAGGACCGAGTACCGGGTACATACTCCCGGATACAATCACCGTTCCGGGATACATCACTGTGAGTTCAAGCATGCAGATCGACCGATATGGGTCTTGGGCGGCGCTGATGCTGCTCGCCGGCGCGGCGGGTTGCGCCGGCAATGGACAAGGACTGGATCAGAACGGGCAGCCCATCTCGGCAGGCGGCAGCACCGGCGGGCCCGTCACCGCGGATTTCCAGTCGATTCAGAACAACGTGTTCACGCCGATCTGTTCGAAATGCCACATTGGCGGGGGCGCGCCGGAAGGCCTGCAGCTCGACGCCGCTCACAGCTACAACCTCCTGGTCGGCGTGCCGAGCGCCGAGCAGCCCAGTCTGCTGCGGGTGAAACCCAGCGACCCGGACTCGAGCTACATCGTGCATAAGATCGAAGGCCTGCCCGGCATAACCGGCGGCCAAATGCCGCTGGGCGAAACGCCTCTTCCGCAAGCGACCATCGACGCCATCCGTCAGTGGATCACTAACGGGGCGCCGAACGCACCCGCGGCCGCCGCGACCGGGGCCCAGGTGTTTGCCGTGCAAACCACGGCGCCTCTCGACAAGGCCACCGTGAAAGCTCCGCCGGCGCAAATCCTCGTCACCTTCACACAAGAGGTCGATGCATCGCTCGTCAACAACACTACGGTATCTCTTGAACGAATCGATTCCGCGTCGACTGCGGCAGGCGGCGCCAACACGATGCCGGCCAGCGCAAGACTCGCTCCGATGAATCCCGCCGTCCTGCTGATTACTCCGAGCAGTCAGCTCCAACCCGGAGTTTATCGCGTGACGGTGCGCGGTACGGGCGGCGGCGCACTGGCCAATATGAATGCCGCGACCCTCGGTGCGGATACCTCATTCGAGTTCACCGTGGAGCCCGCTCAATGATTGGCCGACTCTCTCGATTTGTACCGCGCTGTCTGTTCGTCGTGCTCTGCTTCGCCGCATTCGGTGCGCGCGCCGAACCGTATCTCGCCGTGCAACTGGGCCTCAAATGCGGGCAATGCCACGTCAACCCCACCGGCGGCGGTTTACGAACGACGTTCGGAGACATATTTTCGCAGACCGTATTGCCGGCGCAGCACCTGGATTCCCCGCTCGACAACTGGACGGGTCAACTCGGTCAGTATCTGCGGGCCGGCGGCGACTTGCGATTCGATGCCTCGCTGACGCAGGCGCCGCACACCCGCTCCGTCGACCAATTCGCGCTCCAGCAGACGCGGCTCTATGCGGAAGCGGATCTCATTCCCAATAGGCTGCTCGCTTATGTCGACGAGCAAGTGGCCCCCGGAGGCGCTCTCAACCGGGAAGCGTATCTCGTGTATTGGTCTGCCAGCCACGACTGGTATCTCAAGGCCGGCCAGATGTACCTGCCCTTCGGGCTGCGGCTTCAGGACCAGACTGCCTTCATTCTGGCCGCCACCGGAATCAACATGACGACGCCGGATCAGGGGGTGGAATTCGGATGGGAGCGCGGGCACTGGGACGCTCAGTTCGCCCTCACCAACGGCACCGCCGGGGGTGCCGTCAACAGCAATGGGAAACAGAGCAGCGCACAATTGAGCTACGTGGAATCCGTGTGGCGGGCGGGTGTCGCGGCCAACTACAACGCGCAGTCCGTCGGCGCCAAGAGTGCCTATGGGATCTTCGGCGGACTCAGAACCGGCCCCATCTCATGGCTGGCGCAGGCGGAGATCACCGATGACCAGAGCATCGCCAACAAGCAGGGCAAGCAGCTCGCCACCCTGCTCGAGGCCAACTGGCTCATTGCCCGCGGCAACAACTTGAAGATCACGGACGAGTTTTTGAATCCGAACCGCGCGGTGCCGAATGGCGAGCAAACGCGCTGGAGCCTGGTGTATGAGCTCACGCCGATTCAGTTCGTGCAGATACGAACGGGTTTTCGCTGGAACGATGGAATTCCGCAGGACAATTCCCAGCACGGACGGCTGTACTTCGTCGAGTTGCATGGATACTTCTAGCCTGTAGCCGTCCCTTTGAAGCGCCGCGATCGCGGCGCTTGCGACATCCATAGAGTGAACGCCGCGGTCAGGCGATCGCGGCGCGCTCGATCTTGCGGTGCGAGCACTGCCCGCGCAGCACCCTCCCACGAGCTCTCACGAAGCGCCGATCCGCAATGCCGGAATAAAACGCGCGCGCCCGAAGTCCTCTGCCAATCATCAGCGTGCGATTCGTGTCAGACGTCCGCACAGAGGTTTCAGCCACCAAAATGGGAACGCACTCTCTATGAATCGCACAACAATTTCTGAAGTACTCAGCACCAATATCAGATACCGACAACAGGGGTGCAAGACAATGCGCGTTTCAAATTGGGGAAAAGTTACGTCCGGATTGGTCGTGTGCGTGCTGGCGGGATGCGGCGGAGGTCATGGCAGCGGCTACGGCGGTGCTCCAATGAATCCCGCACCCACCGTGAGCTTCTCGCAGCCGGGTGCGGCGGCCACCATCAATTTTGGTCAAGCCACAACCCTGACGTGGACGTCGGCCTACACCACTTCGTGCACCGCCACGACGTCGAGCGCAGCCGGCGGTTCATTCACCGGCACCCAAATGACCAGCGGTAGTATGACGGTCGTCCCGACCGCTGCCGGAAACTACACTTACACACTGAGCTGCACCGGGACCGGGGGCACCAAGTCCGCATCCGCGAGCGTGACGGTCACGACCAACCTTCTCAACGCTCTGGCGCCGCCGGCCGGCACCACGATCGCGACCGTTGGTTTGACGGGCTCAACGACCGATCCAACCCAGGGTTACAATCCCTACGGCCTCGTGGTCGCTCCCGCGACCGCGGGGTTGATCACGAAGGGGGATCTCGTGGTGTGCAACTTCAACGCGGGAGGAAGCACGAGTCAGGGTTCCGGAATGAACATCGTGGGACTTCATCCTCCTACCGGATCCACACCATCCACACCCTATGCGATTGCGAGCTCGCCGGATCTGCTGGCCTGCAATGCACTCACCATGCTGCCCGATGACACCATCTCGGCGGCCGCGTGGTCAGTGAGTATGAATCCGTTGGTCAGCCCGACCGGCACCGTTACGATGCCCTTCCCCGGCGGCCCCGGCGGCGAGTTCAATGACCCCTGGGGAGAGGCTTATGCGGCCGCTACGGCCACGCAGCCCGCGGCCCTCTACATATCGAATGCACCCGACAACAATGGCACCGTTGCCGGCCCCGGCACCAGCACCTCTCCCGGCACCATCGATCGAATCAGCCTGGACACAAACAATGCGCAGACATCGTTTACGGAAATCGTCACCGGCTTTTGCAGCGGCGGCGTAGCGGGAGCCATATTCGGACCTTCGGGGCTTACCTATGATCCCGCGAGCGATACCCTGTATGTCATCGACACGAGTTCCGCCAGCGTGATCGCCCTTACGGGCGTGTCCAACATTCCGAAGGATGGCGTGGTCGTGAACGGACAATGCACCGCGACGACCCCTACGCCCAAGCCTACGTTCTCAGGGCCCTCGATGGCCTCGGCCAGAGTCATCGCCCAGGGCTCACCCCTCAATACACCGCTGAGTGCCGCCCTGCTGAAGAACGGTGATTTGGTAGTCGGGAACGCAGATATCGGCGCGCCTGGGCCGAGCAAGACGACGAACTTGCTGATCGAGGTGTCACCGGTGCTGCCCGGCGGCTTCGTGGGACAGCCCCTGCAGATAGACACCACCGCTCCGGGCGCGATATTTGGCATCGCGGCCACGGTCGATGCCGCGGGAAACCAGATCATCTACTTCAATAACGACAACAACAATGCAGTGATGCAGCTGGGTCCCGTGGCAGCGACCACTGGCGGCGGCCCAGGGCCATACTAGGTCGTGATGACATCAAGAATGCGGTATTGAAGTAGAGTCAACAGCGGGGCACAACTGCCCCACTGAATTCAGTTGCCGGAATTGCTTGCAATCACATGGCCGCGCCGCTGCGCGGCCATGTTCAGCCGATGAGCCGCATTTAAATAATCGGCGGGACGAAACCTCGGCCCGCTGCGCTGCTCCGCCGTAGAATGGTATCCGGCCATCGCCAGTAAATGCGGCGAGTCAGCGAGGCTTGCGAGCACCAAGTAGTCGAAGTTCGACGGACCATTGGCGGCGCTGGAGCAGGCGCGGGCACCCAAGGGAGCGGCTGATGCAGCCGCAAGACAACTCGCGAAAATGACGGTGGGTAATGCGAGGAGCCGCGTCAACGACTTTGTCCTTGTCAGCGACCCTGATGGCATTATTGTCTCCCTTGATCTCGAGCTTGAGTTGACACTACCCGCGATCCGGAGGGCGGGCAGTCAGGCCGACACGGCACAGCGTGTAGGGGTTGTCCTACCGCGAGGCCCTTGGATATATCGAATTACTTGATCAATACCCCCATATATTTGTGCTTTTTTATACGTCCATTCGACCTTATGCTGCGATCAGGAGGTTCCAATGAACGCAATTAGACGCAGCAGTGAGAGAGGATTTGCCGATCACGGTTGGCTCAAGTCCTTCCATACATTTTCATTTGCCGATTACTTCGATCCAGAACACGTGGAATTCGGTCCCCTGCGGGTGATCAACGAGGACCGCGTGCAGGCCGGAGCGGGCTTCGGCACGCACAGTCATCGCGACATGGAAATCATCAGCTATGTGCTGGACGGTGAATTGGCGCACAAGGATTCGATGGGCAACGGATCGACCATCAAACCCGGCGATGTGCAGCGAATGAGCGCCGGTACCGGCGTGCGGCATAGCGAATTCAATCCAAGCCCGAGCGAGTCCGTACACTTTCTGCAGATATGGATCCAGCCGGCCAAGCGCAATATCGAACCGAGCTACGAGGAGAAGCGTTTTGCACCGGTGGAGAAGCGTGGACGCTTGCGGCTCATCGTTTCGCCGGATCGCGCGGACGGGTCCTTGCTCATCCATCAGGACGCGAGGGTGTATGCGGGTCTGTTCACCGGCGATGAGCGAGCGGATCTCAAGGTGGCGCCGGGACGGCGCATTTACCTGCACGTCGCACGGGGTGCGCTCACGGCCAACGGCACGGCACTCGAGGCCGGCGACGCCTTGCGGATCACCGATGGTGCGCCGCTCGCCTTGAGCAAGGCCCAAGATGCCGAAGTACTGGTGTTCGATCTGCCGGGTGAAGCCCGCTAGGCCGACTCCAATATCGCCGTCGCACCGAGGCCGCCGGCCGCGCACACCGACACGAGCGTCCGTCCACGGCGGCCGGTTTGATTTCGGTGCAGCGCCAGCTGTTTGGCGGCGCCTCCGAGAATGCGTGCGCCGGTTGCGGCGAAGGGATGTCCCAAGCCAACCGAACCGCCGTTCACATTGAGGCGCGATCGATCGATGGCACCGAGCGCCGCCGAGCGCCCCAGCGCTCCGCGGCAGTAGCCTTCGTCTTCCCACGCCGCGAGGGTGCATAGCACCTGCCCGCTGAAGGCTTCGTGGATTTCATAGAAATCGAAATCCTGAAGCGTGAGGCCGTTCCGATCGAGCAGGCGCGGCACTGCGTACACCGGGGCCATGAGCAGACCTTCGGGATCGGGTCCGAAGTAATCGACCGCCGCCGTTTCGGCGTCGACCAGCCATGCCTGCGGCGCCTGGCCGTGCGCGCCGGCCCACTTCTCCGATGCCAGCAGGATCGCCGCGGCCCCATCGGTCAACGGCGTGGAATTGCCGGCCGTCAAGGTTCCGTGACCGGAGCTGCGATCGAACACCGGCGGCAGCTTCGCGAGCTTTGCGAGCGAGGTATCGGCGCGCAGGTTGTTGTCGCGTGTGAGCCCCGCGAAGGGAATCACCAAATCCTTGTAGAAACCCCCGTCGAACGCGGCCACACCCTTGGTGTGACTCGACAATGCCAATTCGTCCTGGGCTTGCCGACCGATGTTCCAACGCCGCACCATCTGTTCGCAGTGTTCGCCCATCGACAGGCCGGTGCGCCGCTCGTTCACATTGGGAACGGACGGAAGCAACATCGACGGCCGCAGCTGCGCCAAGAGAGCCAGGCGCGCGGACGCGCTCTTGGCACGGTTGAGGCCAAGAACCAGCCGGCGCAGCCGCTCGCTGATGGCAATGGGAGCGTCCGAAGCAGAGTCGACACCGCCTGCAATGCCGGCCTCGATCTGGCCCATGGCGATCTTGTTGCCTACCAGAATCGCGGTCTCCAACGAGGTGGCGCAGGCTTGCTGCACATCGTATGCCGGCGTTTGCGGCGCCAGGCCGCTCGACAGAGCGGCGTCTCGAGTCAGATTGAAATCCCGCGTATGTTTGAGCACGGCGCCGGCCGCGACTTCACCGAGTCGTTCACCCTGCAACCCAAAGCGCCGCACGATCCCCGTCAGTACGGCAGTCAGCATGTCGAGATTGCTGCTGCTGACGTACTGGGTGTTTTGACGGGCGAAAGGGATGCGCACGCCGCCGAGAATGCCGATACGTTCCGAGGATTTCACGTCCAACTCCTTTGCCGCTCGCCACAGCCAATTCATGGGTCTTGAGATTCCGTTATGCAAGTGCCGTGAAGGATTTATCGGTGTAGTAGAATCGGCGAAATGCCGGCGGACTTTTCGCAAATCTTCCCCTTCCTGTTCGCCGCCCTGATCGTCTTCGCCCTCTACCGGCGGCTTCGGCGCAGCTTCGGACGGCAGCCGCTGCGGCCGGCCCGAATGATCTTGCGCATCGTCTTGATCACGGTGGCCGGCTGCGCACTGCTGCCCATGGCCTTTCTCTCCGCTCGATATCTCTGGGCGGAGATCGCCGGTGCAGCGCTCGGTATGGGCTTAGGTTCATGGGGCGCGGAGCGAACACGTTTCGTGACGTTCGGCGGACGGCTGCACTACGTGCCGCATACCTATACGGGCATCGCCGTGTCGCTATTGTTTGTGGGCCGGTTGGCCTTCCGCGCCGTTCAGGTATACGCGCGCGTGCAGGCGCCGCACGCCGCCGACGCAGGCGGCGCGTATGTCACGGATGCGCCCGATCCTTCGCTCGCGTTTGCGCCGGCATCGATGGTCAGGAGTCCGCTTACCGTCGGTATATTTTTTGTGCTGGCCGGCTACTACCTGTGGTACTACGGCTCTGTGCTATGGAAATCCAAACATCTCAAAGCGGAAGATGTCGAGGCAGCCTCCCCCGCCGCTGCACCTTAGATTCTGGGCGCATGCGCTGCGCCGCATGGCCCGTACTCTCGTTATTTGAGCAACGCGAAAAAAATCACGCCCGTCATCAGCGCCAAGCCGATCAACAACGTGTTATGGCCCCACCGGGCTACCATTCCAATCATGTTCCAATCTCCTAAATTTACTCTACTCGTCAACCGCCGAGCGTCCCCGGCGGCCCATGTCCTCTATGGGGGCGGGACTGTACATTTCCAGGTCAAAATAAAGCATGTTGCAGGTCTCAAAAGCGGGAACTTCCGGCTATTTGGCGCGGAAATGGCCCGGCCGGGCCGATGCCGGGATCTTGACTTTTCTCGGCAATTGACCTCGTGGCAGCAAGGTAAACTCCCAAAGCCAGGCGGAACGGCACCATCCACGTAGCGGAGCGCCGCCGAATGCCTTCACTATTGCCCGGTCTTGATGTGCGTCCACACTCGGGTGCGCAGCCGGTCGTAATCCGGCCCGAGCTCCGCCGGCAAGTACAGCCGGGCGCGCAACTCGGGCGGCGGATACACGGCCGGGTCACCGAGTATCTCGCTCTTGACGAAGGGCCGCGCCGCCAGGTTGTCGTTGCCGTAATGGATGTCGTTGGAGATCTCGGCGATGACCCGCGGATCTAGAATAAAATTCAGAAACTTGTGCGCCGCGTCCGGATGCGGCGCCGACGCCGGAATCAGAAACGCGTTGTAGGTGATATTCGAGCCCTCCTTGGGCAGAGTGAACGCGAGGTGCGCTCCGGTGCCGTCTTCACGGGCGCGTGCCTGCGCCACCGAGTAGTCGCTCGACCAAGCTACACCCAAACATATTTCCTTCGACGCCAATTGATGCCAGTAGTCATTGGAATCGAACGTACGAATATAAGGGCGCACCGCCATCACGGCGCGCTCGGCCGCCTGCAGGTCTTCGACGCGGGGCGAATTCGGATCCAGATGCAAATAGGCGAGAGCCAGCTGAATGACGTCTTCGGGCGAATCCAAGAACGTGACCCCGCAGTCGGCGAAGTGCGCGATCACCTTGGGGTCGAATATCATGGCCAGACTGTCCGTGGGCGCGTCCGGCATGCGCGCTTTGACGAGATCCACGTTGTATACGAAGCCGTTCATCGCATGCAGATACGGTACGGCGTATCGATTCCCCGGGTCTGCCTGTGATTGAATGGCAAGGACGGCGGGATCGAGATTCCTCCAGTTGGGCAGCTTCGATCGGTCGAGCGGCATGTAAGCGCCCGCCTTGATCTGACGGCCATAAAATGCCGTGGTGGTGCTGACGATGTCGTAGCCTGAACGGCCGGCCAACATTTTCGCTTCGAGCGTTTGATTGGAGTCGTAGAGCTCGTAGACGACCTTGATGTGGGTCCGGCGCTCGAACTCGGCAATGGTGTGGTAGCCGACGTAGTCGGCCCAATTATAGATGTTCAGCACCTGCTCTTCGGTCCCGGGCGGCGCAGCGCCGTGCCGGCCGCCGCACGCAGCGGCGCAAAGCGCGAGCCCGGCAGCCGCGGCAGCTAAGCTAGACGCGCGCCAATTCAGCGCGGACCCATTCGTGGAATTGCCGAATGACATACTCTTCGGGCATGACCACACCGCGTACATGAGGTCCCGCGCGCAGCCCCAATTGGTTGAGTTCGCACACCTGGGCATCTTCGGTCATGACGCGATTCGTGAAATCCACGATGTTGCGCATGTCGAAGTTTGAATCGGCCAGGGTCTGCGGCGAAAACAGGTACTCGACGCGCAGTTCGGTTCGTTCGGGTCCCAGAGGCAGCAGGCGCACCACGCGCACATAGTCGACATGGCCCACCAAAAATACCGAGGGCAAACCGGTCATGTAGATATGGCCGGCCTTTCGATCCTCGTCCGAGAGACCGGGGAACGGGATTCCGGTCGTTTTACCGTCCAAGGACCAGCTCGCGGCGCCGGCGCGCAATCCACCCTTGAACTTCGGGTCCGCGTCGGCCGCATGCGCGCTCCACTGCGGATCGTCGCGCTCCTCCAACAGCCCCCGGCCATAGATCGGCACCAGCTGCGACAATTGCGGATGCACGCCCGGACAATGCAGGCACTCGTTGTAGTTTTCCCAGAATATTTTCCAATTGCTCTCGATGGTCTTGAGCAAGACGTGGCCGACGACCAGCTCTCCCAGGGGCCACGAGTCGAGCCGGTTCAGCGGCAAATCGAATATCTTTTCAAACGGCGGCGGACTATCGGTCAAGGCAACGAAGATGAAACCATTCCATTCCCTGACGCTGATCTTGTAGAGGGGAAAATCGGCCACGTCGAAGCCGCTGGCGTGAGCCTTGGAAGACGTGCGCAGCAAGTCCCCCTGCAGGTTGTAGACCCAGGCGTGGTACGGACAAACGATGCTGCCCGTGCGCAATACTCCCTCGGGCTCGCGGCACAGGGCCGCGCCGCGATGCCGGCAGGTGTTGTGAAACCCGTGCAGCGTGCCCTGATCGTCGCGCACCAAGAGTATCCTCTGATCGCCCAATTCAAACGTTCGGAACGTTCGGGCGCGCGCCGCGCCGGCGGACCGGCCGACATACACCCAGTTGCGATACCAGATGCGCTGCAGTTCCCTTTCGTACTGACGAGGGTCGTAGTAAGCATCCGCCGCCAGGCCTTCGGTGTGCTCGGTAAGGCCGTTGTAGCCCAAGTCGATGGGGGGTGTACTCAGCATATGCTCCTCGCCTCCCAGTTCAATAATCTATTACTTATCAGTAAGATATGCTATATGATTCATTTTGATTCGAGTAAGTTTCCGCGGAAACGCGCGCAAACCTCGAACGAGATCCCACAAGGCCTAAAGCTTTCTCAACAGTAATCAGATGCAGCCGCACGCGCAATATTATCCCTCGTCGAATCAACACGCCGGCCCTTCGCAGCAGCATTCCGCGAAGAACGGTAACTATCCGCCGCGGTGCACGTTGATCGTGTGCGGCGGATAGCTACGAGCGTACGAGGTCCTATCCTTCTGACTTTTACCGATCGTCGCTGTCCTCCTCCTCGGAGGCAGGCACAGACGGATTTACGGGTACGAGTGTCCCCGACAGTACCCAAGCCCTCTGGCTCGGGGCAAACCGGGGTGCCAGCAGCCCGTCGTTAATCTCCCGAGTTACTGCGAAGCGATTGAATTGCGTGGCCGGAATGAACAAACGCTCATTGTTCGCGAACCCATCTGAAGCAGTGTCCACGTCTCCTTCGGCGGCCGAGACGACGCCGTTATGGCCCACTCGTGCGACCTCAGCTGCATAGGCGTCGTAAAGGCGCTCCGGGAAGTGTCGTCCTGGCTCAAACGAGACGACCCTTTCATACACGTCCAGAAAGATTTCCTTGGCTAGACCGCTGGGAATGAATCGCTGGCGGAACTCCCGTTGTGAGTCGAGGCCGGCGTCGAACTTGTCCGGGTCGCGCGGACCGGAAGCCTGGATGTCTCCAGCGGTATTGGGGTTGTCGCCGTAGGTTATCGCGCCGTTCGTCACCCCCGACGGCCCCCCGCCTGGCACGACGGAAGAGAGCGCTCCGACCAACCCTGCTTCGAAGGTGCCGGGAATGCCCCCGGTGAAGGGCAGCTCATACAGAGGGTGAATCCAATTGGTCGTATAGTTGAACTCCCAGTAGGCGTGTCCGTCGCTTTGCTGCAGAGTGTTCCAGGCGCCCATGCTTAGCTGGATCGGGATGGTGTTGCTCTGACGGTCCGGAAAATGGTCGGTGGCGCTCGGGAAGCGCACCTCCTTTCCGTCGACCGTGAAGATATTCCCGCTAACGTTGTGGTGATTCCCCATCGCTGCGAGAGCAGCCGCGTCGGCGGCGGTGATGGTTCCGAATTGTGGACGGCCACCGGGAAGTGGAGCGGCGACGGGCGCGACTCTCAGATCGTGAATCATCCATCCCTCGTACCAACCACTCTCGTTATTGATCACGAAAAGCCCATCTGTGTCGGTGAAGATGTCGATGAATGCCCGCACATTATTGGGATCCGTAGGCAGACCGGGCTTGGGCTCCAGAACGACCCGCACCGCGCCGATAGTGGGTAAGCGGCAATTAGGTCCGGTGGCGGTCAGCATGGCCGTGTCGTTGACACCGGGAAAGGTAGCCGTGAACGGATTGGGCTCAAAGCCGGTTGTATCCAGCAGGTAATACTGAAAAAGCTGGCTCGGCTTGGGCTTGAAAGGAACCGTGTTGAAATGAGCTTCGGCGTAAGCCTGTGTGGGTAGCTGGCTGTGCGGCCGGTCTGCAAGTCGAACGAGTCGGTCCTCGAGCGGATCGGGCAGATTAACGATGTCTCCCCGGGTCCTAACTTTGGCCATGTCCTCGTTGGCGTGTAGGTTCGGGTGGCAGGGCGGTGGCGGCTGCTCTGCGTAGCCCGCGTACGGGGCAAGAACCGCGAGGCCAAGAGTCGCAACTAAGGCGGCCTCCTTGGTTCTCATGGTTATCGTGGCGTTTTTCGTCTCCCTCTTTGATGACATTAGCTGGTTCATGGCTTTACTCCCGTGAAGTCTGACTCTCCTGCCAGTTACGGGCGCGCCCAGGCGCGCCCGAAATCCTCTCTCGTTGCTCTGGATAAGACGGATCTTAGGAAACGCCTTCACCCCGAAGATGAGGCTAGGCGATCCGATCATTGCTCAGAAAGAGGGCCGCTCATGACTGTTCGTTCCTCCGAAATCGTCTGTGGTTAAAGATTGTTCTGGTTAACTTTGCGGGGACACGGTGCGCTGGATGCCGATCGCGAACGGCCACCCGAAGACTGGTGGGACTTGCGGCGACGTACCACGCCATGGGTCAACAGGCCGCATCGAATGATGCGATGCGCCGACTCGAGGACCGACGCCCCGTTCTCCGGAGTCGGCGGTCGATCCGCAGCGCAGCCCCTCTTCGATTGCTGCGGCGATGCCACGACGCTCGAGTACAGCGGTTGCGCGCGAATTCTCGTGTCGCGGGCGGTGCGGCACCCTCCTAGAGCTTGGCGCGATATTCTGTTTGTACTTTGCGAATTTTCTTGTCGGTGCCGAAAAATGCGTGCTTGGACATATCGGCGCTGTATTTCCCGGATTCAGGATGGCGGCCCAGGGCTTCCGCCAAGGCGCGAATGTGGTGTGGGCCCGCTCCGCAACAAACCCCCAGGTAGTTGATGCCCATCGCATGTGCCTCGCGCCCAAATTCGGCGATTTCCGAACGCGTACATACGAACGGATCGAGTCCGATGGGAAAGGCGCGCGCATTGCCGCAGCACGGATCGGTGAGCGACATGAACGAGGGCTGCTTGCGCGTGGTCCGATAAGGAACCGGCAGCGCCGCAACCGTACATCGCACGGCTTCGCGGATATGCTTCAGCGGCGTCATCATGGTTTTCGGGCCGCGAGAACAATTCAATCCGACCACGTCGGCGCCCGCCGCTTCCAGCCGTTGGCAGGTCTGCGCCGCGTTCCAGCCTTCGCGTACCTTGTCCTCGCGATGGATTGCGAAGGTCACCACGGCCGGCACCTTGGAATGCTTCTTGATCGCCTCGAGCGCCATCAAGGCTTCCCCTCCCCAGGAAAAGGTCTCAGCAACGATGTAGTCCACGCCGGCATCGGCTGCCCAACCGACTTGTTCCGCGAAAATCCGTTCGACCTCTTTGAGAGCCTTGGGATCCGCAGGATCGTAGATGTTGGTGTTGCAAATATCGCCGGCGAACAAGGTTCCCGTGCGGCGCGCAACTTTCTTGGCGATGCGCAGCGCGGTCCGGTTCATCGGCACCAGATCCCTTTCTCGACCGATGACTCGAAGCTTTTCGCGATGCACGTAGTACGTGAGCGCCTGAGTAACGTCCGATCCGGCTCGCGCAAAATCCAAATGCAGTTCCTCGACCACTTCGGGATGCTCGGCGAGCACGACCGGAACGAAAGCGCCCGCCTGCAGGTAGCCGCGCCGCTCCAATTCGAAGACATAACCTTCTGCGCAAATGACCGGGCCCTTGGCCAGCCGCTTCAGCAAACCGGGCTCGGTGCGCGCAGCGCCCGCTTTTGTCGTCGATGTCATCCGCGATTACCCCGTTTCATAGAGCGCTCGGCGGTCGGCTTTCAAGTTCGCATCAACTTGCCGCTCGCATCGAACGCGGCCCCCGTCAGCCGATGAGCCTTATGGCGCTCGCCGATGATTTCAATTTCGAATCCTGCATCGGCTTGGGCCAGCGCGGCCGGCACATAGCCCAGCGCCAGCGAGTGGTTGACGCGATGTCCGAATGCACCGGAGGTGACCCAGCCCACGGTCTTGCCGTCGTGCCAGATCGGTTCATCGCCGATGGCGTCGGCGTCGGTGGCGTCGACCTTGAAAGTCACCAGGCGCAATGCGCCGCCGCTGTCCTTCTCTTCCGCGGCCGCCGAGCGGCCGATGAACTCGCTCTTCTTGAAGTCGACGAATCGATCGAGACCGGCTTCGAAGGGTCCATAGATGGGACGGTATTCGCGCGCCCAGCTGCCGAAGCTCTTCTCGATACGCATGGCGTTGAGCGCACGCCCGCCGAACAGCTTGAGGCCGTACTCCCGGCCGGCCTTGACCAGTAGATCGTAGAGCGCGCGTTGATAGTCGGTCGTCACCCAGATCTCGAACCCCAAGTCGCCGGTGAAGGACACCCGCCCGACATAGCCCGGGACCATGCCGATTTCCATGCGTTTGAACGACATGAAGGGAAAGGCCGCGGTGGACAAGTCGTCGCGCACCAGGCTCTGCAGCAGCGCCCGCGAATGCGGACCCGCCACCGACAGTCCGACGTACTCCATCGCGCACGGACGCACCGTGACGCCCGACGCCGGCAGGTGCCGCTCGAACCAGCGCATGTAATAGGTCTCGGCGGCATAGGTGCCGACGAGAAAGACGTGATCGGCGGCAACCCGGCACATGGTGAAGTCGCCGATCAGCTTGCCGCGCCCGTTCAGCATCGGTGTAAGGGCAATGCGCCCGACCGCGGGAACGCGGTTCGCCATCATGTGCGACAGCCACTCCGCCGTGGCGGGCCCGCGTATGTCGAATTTGCCGTAATTCGATATCTCCAGGAGCCCGACGGAATTCTGCACGGCCTTGCATTCCGCCGCGACGTGCGGGTGGGCATTGGAGCGGCGGAAGCTGATCAAGTCTTCGGCTTCGCGCGCAGACGGTGCGAACCACAGCGGGTGCTCGAGGCCGCAATAGTCGCCGAACACGGCGTGTTCAGCCTGCAGCTTTTCGTAGATCGGCGTGGTGCGCAGCGGCCGTGCGGCCGGCAGTTCTTCGTTCGGAAAACGAATACTGAAGCGGCGCGAGTAGTTCTCACGCACCTTGGCGTTGGTGTAGGCCATCGTGGTCCAGTCGCCATAGCGCGCCACGTCCATGCCCCAGATGTCGGCGCCGGGATCGCCGTCGACCATCCATCGCGACAGCGCCAGGCCGACGCCGCCGCCCTGGCTGAAGCCCGCCATCACGCCGCAGGCCACCCAGAAGTTTTTCAACCCCCGTATCGGCCCCACCAGAGGATTGCCGTCGGGTGCAAACGTGAACGGCCCGTTCACCACTTTCCTGATGCCGGCACCGCCCAGCGCCGGGAAATGCGCGAAGCCGACTTCGAGGCTCGGTGCGATGCGTTCCAGATCGTTCGGCAGCAAGTCCTGTCCAAAGTCCCACGGTGTCGTCACTTCAGACCACGGGACTCCGGCGCGTTCGTACGTGCCCATGAGCATGCCGCCGCGCTCCTGTCGGATGTAGATTTCGCCTTCGAAATCGATGGCGTGCAACTGCTCCTTCCTGCCTGCCAGCTCCGGCATGTCTCCGGTGATGAGATATTGATGCTCCATCGCCAGGATGGGCAGCTCGATCCCGACCATGCGGCCCACTTCGCGCGCCCACAGGCCCGCCGCGTTCACCACATGCTCGGCATGCACGTTGCCGTGATCGGTGATCACATCCCAGGAGCCATCGGTGCGGGGCTTGAGATCCGTTACCAAGGTTTGGCGCACGATGTCGGCGCCGCCGATCTGCGCGGACTTCGCATAGGCATGGGTGACGCCGTATGGATCGACGTGTCCCTCGATGGGGTCGTACATCGCCCCCGTGAAATGGCTCTTGTCCATGAGCGGAAACAGCTTCGCCGCTTCGTCGACGGAAATGATTTCCAGGTCCATGCCGAGATATCGGCCGCGTGCCTTGGCCATCTTCAGCCAGTCGAGCCGCTCGCGGGTTCCGGCCAGCATGATGCCGCCGGTGATGTGGACACCGCAGGATTGCCCCGAGATCCGCTCGATCTCCTTGTAGAGCTCGATGGTGTACTGCTGCAACTTGGCTACATTGGGATCGCCGTTGACGGTGTGCATGCCCCCCGCCGCATGCCACGTGGAACCCGACGTGAGCTCCGCCCGCTCGATCAGCAATACGTCCTTCCATCCCGCCTTGGTCAGGTGATACAGCACGCTGGCGCCGACCACGCCGCCGCCGACGACCACTACTTTCGCGTGGCTCTTCATAGCATCTCCAATTTCATCGTGTTGATCGGCTGCGCCGCAAACCTCGCCCTTTAGGGCGGAGAAGGATACCGCTCATGTTCTGCAAGCTCGCCGCGCTTACTCATTCGAAACCGCCAAATGCAAATTAGACTGCGCCGCGCCGCCGCTGGTCCCGAAGCGCTCGATCAGCCAGGACCGGAACAGCGCGATGGCGGTGTCGCTCAGGGCTTCCGGGTGTGTAATCAGGTAGTAGCCGTAGCCGTCGTCGAGACTGTTGTCGAACGGCTTGACCAGCTGGCCCGTCCGAATGTAATCGGCGAAGAGATAGTTGTCGACCAGCGCGATGCCCTCGCCGCTCAGCGCATATTGCACGGCGAGAACGGCGGTGTCGAACACCAGTCCGCGCTCGACGTTCAATGAGCTCAAGTTCGATTGACGCACGAATTGGGTCCAAAGATGATGGCGCGGCTGGTCCGAAATGCGCACGTGCACGAGTTCGTTGGACTCGATGAACTCGGTGAGACTCTTGCCCGCGTGGCGCGCGGCGATGTTCGGATGGCACAGGAGATTCAAGCGCACCGGCCAGAGAAGATCGGTCACCAAATCGGTCACGGTGGGCTTCGAATACACCACTGCCACATCGACATCGCTCGGCGGCGGCCCCACACCGTAGGGACTGACCAGATCGATCTCCACTTCGGCGGCCGCGCGCCGGAAGTCGCGCAATATCGGCACGGCGAGGTGCACCGCGAAGCTCGGCGGCATCTGCACACGAAGGGTTCTCAAGGTGGTCGACCCGTCGTTGCGGATGTCGTCGAGGGCGTATTCCAGGCGGTCGAAGGATTTCATGACCGCCGGCAGGAGATGCTGCCCCGCCTTCGTGAGCACGAGTGCGTGCGGCTTGCGCTCGAACAGCTGGGTGCCGATCAATTTCTCGAGGGCAATCACATGCCGTGACAAGGCGCTTTGTGAAATCAACAGCGCGTTGGCCGCGGCGGTGAAGCTCGAGTGCTTGGCCACGCCCTCGAAGGCGCGCAATGCGTTCAGCGGCAGCCAGCGGCGATCGATGGTGGTTTTGCCCATAACCTCAAGGAGCCCAGCTCTTCGTGTAGCTGATGGCGCGTTTCTGATCAGCGATGATGGTCTTGGACGCCAGATACAGATGATACGCCGCCCAGAATCCGGTGGGAGCCAGGATCAGCATTGCCATCCGTAAAGAGGCGGCGTCGACCCCATGACCGCCCGCAAACCAGACGCTCAATGCGCCTACCAGCTTGGGAGCGACGATCAGATTGAACACATTGGCAACCAGCAGGGATACCGCAATGAACATTGAGCGCATGTGACAGGGCGAAAGATTGTTGAGCAGCCCGAAACAAGGTCCGATATAGAAGTAGATCGCCGGGATAAAAATCCAAAACATGATTCTTGCGACGAGGAGCGAGTGAGTCCAATAGGCGATGATCGACGGAATCGTCGTGAGCGCAACCACTGCCCCGAGCAACCACACGACGCGGCGCGGGTCCGCCATGAAGGGCCTCGACAGCAGCCAGGCCGTTCCGACCGTGGCCAAGGAGCCGCCGATCAAATGAATATTGCCGGTTACCTCGCTGGCACGAGCCACGTCTATCTGGTACGTGCGCATCAGAAACGCCGGCGTCCAGTACATCAAGCCCCACCCCCAAAGCGCGCAGACGCCGCCTCCCATCACGACGTGGAACGCTGCCTTCTGCTGCCAAAAGAACCGCCACGTCTCCTTGACCGACGGTTTGATCACATCCACGATTTCGTCCAAGCGCCCTCGGGGCGGTTCGCGAATGGTCAAATACACGATGAGGCCCACCACCAAACCCGGAACCCCGAGCGCGAGAAACGCGTGCCGCCAGTCGTATATGCGCGCGACTTCCCCCGCCACGTCGAGTGCGATCCACGCGCCGATCGGTGCACCCAGCGCGAGCACCGTCATCGCCATCGGCCGCCGGTCGGGTGGAAAACAATCGGAGACTATGGCCGTCGACGGCGGCGTGCCGCCCGCTTCGCCGATGCCTGCCCCGATCCGCGCGAGAGCGAACTGCACCCATCCGCGCGAAAGACCGCAAAGCGCCGTGAAACCCGACCAGACGATCAACGAGATCGAGAGAATATTGCGTCGATTCGAGCGGTCGGCAAACCATGAGATCGGAATGCCACAGGTCACATAAAACAGGGCCAGCGGCCAGCTGGTCAGCATCCCCACGCTGTCGTCGTCCAGGTGCAGATCGAGCCGAATCGGCTCGAGCACGGTGGAGACGACGTAGCGATCTGCGATATTGATGGCATAGATCAAGCACATCAAGATGAGAACGTACCAGCGCTCGATCGAGGACGGCGCCCGGGTTTGCGGTAGGTCAATTGCGGCGGTGCTCAAGCTATGCAACCTTGGTCTTCCACTTGGCCCTTACCATACAGGGTTCGACAACGTTACGCGACGGGGCTGGGATTTCGAAAAATGACATGGGTGAATCGCGAAATGGCATAGCGCGATCGGCATGAAGGGCTAAGCTCCGAAGGGTGGGGAACTTTGACTACATAATCGTCGGCGCCGGCACCGCGGGCTGTGTCCTTGCGGATCGGTTGTCGGCGCGCGGACGTGACCGGGTGCTGGTGCTCGAGGCCGGCGGCACGGATAGGCGATTCTGGATCCGGACCCCCATCGGCTACGGTCGCACGTTCGCTGATCCTAAGGTCAATTGGAAGTACCAGACCCTCCCGAATCCCGGCCTCAACGGACGCAGCATCTATTGGCCGCGCGGCCGCGTGGTCGGCGGATCGAGTTCCATCAACGCCTTGGTCTATTGCCGCGGAATGCCCGCGGACTTCGATGATTGGCGGCAAATGGGCAATGTCGGGTGGGGCTGGGACGACGTGCGTCCGTACTTCGAACGCTCGGAGCGCCGCGTCGATGCCGCAGGCCATGCCGGCCGCGACGGGCCCCTGGACGTCAAGGACGTGACGCCCTTTTTGCATCCGATGCGGCAGAACTGGTTGGACGCGGCCGCGGAATTGGGATTGCCGCTCACGGACGATTTCAACGGGGCGCATCCGGAAGGATTGGGGTGCTATCAGGTGACGATTCGCAACGGCCTGCGCCGCTCGGCCGCCGACGCCTTCCTGCGCCCCGCGCTGCGCCGCGCCAACATCCGGCTCGAGACCGACGCCTGGGTGAGCAAGATTCGCTTCGATCAGCGGCGCGCCGTGGGAGTGGAATATGTCCGCGGCGGCAGCCCGCAATTCGCCGCCGCCAATCGTGAAGTGATTCTCTGCGGAGGGGCGGTCAACTCGCCGCAATTGCTGCAGCTCTCTGGGATTGGACCGACATCGATCTTGAGGGAAGCCGGAATTCCGCTGCTTCTCGACAACCCCGCCGTCGGCGGAAATCTCCAGGATCACCTCGCCGTGGTGTATTCGTTCAAGGCCACGCAGCCGACCTTGAACAATGAACTGCACTCGACGCTGGGGCAATTGCGCGCCGGTTTGCGCTACATCCTCGCGCGGCGCGGCCCCCTCGCCTTGAGCGTGAATCAATTCGGCGGATTTGCGCGTGCCGACCCCCAAGCCTCGCGTCCCGATGTTCAGCTGTACTTCAACCCGGTGACTTATGGTGCGGGCGATGCCGCGCGGACGCGGATCGAGGTGGACGCGTTTCCGGGATTTTACCTGTGTTTCCAGCCGACCCGTCCGACCAGCGTCGGCCGCATCGACATCGCGAGCGCGGACTTTCGCCGTGCCCCCGCCATCGCACCCAATTACCTGTCCACGGAGAAGGACGCCGCCGACGTGGTGCACGGTGGACGCCTGCTGCAGGCGATCGCGCGCACGCGGGCGATCAAATCCTTGATACTCGCACCCCTGGCGCCCGATCTCGATGCGATGGGCCCGGCCGACCTGGTTGCCGATTTTCGCGCGCGTGCAAGCACGGTGTATCACCCGGTCGGAACTTGCCGCATGGGCAAATCCGCAGGCGAGTCCGTTGTCGATGCGGATTTGAAGGTTCACGGCACCCTGGGCTTGCGCGTCGTCGACGCGTCCGTATTTCCGACCGTCACGTCGGCGAACACCAATGCGCCGACCGTCATGGTGGCGCAAAAGGCCGCCGATCTAATCTTGAAGGGATGAATCCTAGGAAGGGAAGAAATGAAACTCGACAGTGTCAAAGTATTCATCGTGAGCAATCCGCCGCCGAGTTTCGGCGGCCGCTATTTCGTGTTCCTCAAATTGAAGACCGCCTGCGGCATCGAGGGGGTCGGCGAAGTGTATGCCGCCACATTCGGACCGAAGGTCATCGGCAAGATGATCGAGGACTTGTTCGCGCGACGCTTCGTCGGGCGCAGTCCTTTCCAGATCGAATCGCTGTGGCGCGAAAGCTATGGTTCAGGATTTACACTGCGCCCGGATCTCTCGCTGATGAGCGTCATCAGCGGATTGGAAATGGCGTGCTGGGACATCATCGGAAAGGCCACCGAGCAGCCGATCTACAACCTTCTCGGCGGCAAGGTTCACGAGCGCCTGCGCAGCTATACCTATCTGTACCCCGATCCCGCCGCCGGCGAAGGCGACGAGTTCTACCATGACGCGGATCGATCGGCCGCCCGCGCCGCCGAGTACGTCGCCCAAGGTTTCACCGGCCTCAAATTCGATCCCACCGGTGGATTCTCCGCGTACGATCCGCGGCAGCCCACCCAGGAAGCCCTCGAACGCACCATTCGGTTGGTGCGCCTGGTTCGCGAAGCGGTGGGGCGGCGCGCGGACCTGCTCGTGGGAACGCACGGCCAGTTCACGACCTCGGGCGCCATTCGTCTGGGCAAACAGCTCGAGCCCTTCGATCCCTTGTGGTTCGAAGAGCCGGTCCCGCCCGAAATGCCGGAGCAGATGGCGATCGTGGCCCGCGGCACCAGCATTCCCATCGCCACCGGCGAACGATTGACCACCAAGTACGAATTCGCGCGGGTATTGGCGGCCGGTGCGGCGAATATCCTCCAATTGAACCTGGGCCGGGTCGGCGGTCTCCTGGAGGCCAAAAAAGTGGCCGCTCTGGCGGAGGTGCACTACGCGCAGATCGCGCCGCACCTTTATTGCGGTCCGGTGGTGGGCGCCGCGAACATTCAGATCGCCGCCTGCTCGCCCAATTTTCTGATTCTCGAAAGCATCCAGCAATGGGGCGGGATTCACGCGGAGCTCCTGAATAAGCCGATCCGCTGGGAACAGGGTTATGTGATTCCACCCACGGCGCCCGGCCTCGGGGTCGAGCTCAACGAGTCCGTGGCCCTGGCCCATGCCTATGTCGAGGACAGCCCCTTGCATTTGGAGATGATCGACCGCCCCTTGGGCTGATGAGGAAATGAATTTGCGTTACGGCTTCGTCGGACTTGGGAATCTCGGCAAACACCTGGCCGCCAATCTAGCCCGCGGCGGCTTCGACGTAGGGGTGCACGACTTGCACCGAAGCGCCGCCGATGCGGTATTGGCGGCCGGCGCGCGCTGGGCGAACTCCATCCCTGAGCTCGCGAAGTCCTGCGATGCCTTGATCACCTGTCTGCCCTCGCCGGCGGCGACCGAAGCGGTTTTTGATTCGGCATTGCCGTCCCTGCAGCGCGGCGCCACGTGGATCGAGATGAGCACCAATGACTTCGCCGAGGTCGAAGCCCTTGCAGCACGAGCCCAGGAACACGGGATCGCCACCCTCGCCTGCCCCGTTACCGGAGGGGTGCACAGGGCTGAGACCGGCGACATCACGGTACTGGTTGGCGGCGCTCAACCGGTGTTTGCCCTGCACGAGCCGGCTCTGAAGGCCATGGGCGGTCGAGTCATTCATTTGGGAGGTATCGAGCAAGCCGCAGTGACCAAGGTGGTGACCAACATGCTGGCGTTCATTCATCTGATCGCGGCCGGGGAGGCGCTCATGCTCTGTGCCAAGGCCGGCGTCGATCTGCGCGCAGCCTTCGAGGCCATCGCCGCGAGCTCGGGCAACAGCTTCGTCCACGAGACCGAGAGCCAGGTCATTCTCAACGGCAGCTACGACATTGGTTTCACCATGGATTTGGCGTGCAAGGACGCCGGATTCGCAATCGAGTTCGGGCGCCGCTTCGGAGTGCCTTTGCGGCTCGCGGCCGTGATGGAACAGACCTTCATCGAGGGGCGGGCAAAGTATGGCGGCGAAGCCTGGTCGTCGATGATCGTCAAGCTGCTCGAGGATTCGGTCGGAACCTCGTTGCGGGCTCCTGGGTTTCCAGCGCGCCTGGGGTCCGAATAGCCCGGGCGAGGCGCGGGCGGCGTCTACCGACGCACGTCGCTGCCGCGGCGCATCGTCACCGCTGCAGAATAAAGAAGTCGCAAATTGGCACGTGCGCATCGCGAAACAACATAGCGGCAAAGCACCGATCCGCTAAGCTCGGGCAAATAAGTAGATTGGTTAGAAAACAAGTCAAGGGATGAAAAATGAAGTCGAATCCGAAGCTGTCCTATGCGATCGCGTTGATCCTGAGCGGCGGTAGCGCCGGTCTCGCCCACGCTGCGTCCGCAACCGATACCGAGGCGACCGAGGGGATTCAAGAGATCACCGTGACGGCGCAGCGCCGCACGGAAAACATGCAGAACGTGCCGATTACCATTACGGCGCTGACCGCCGAGACGCTCGGGCAGTTGAACGTCACGACATTGAACGACTACGTCAAGTTTCTGCCCAACGTCACCGTGGCAAACCAAGGTCCGGGACAAGGTCTCATTTACATGCGCGGCTTGGCGACCACTGAGGACGGCGAGCAGTCCTCCGGTGCGACGGGAAGCTTCCCGAACGTCGCGGTCTACCTCGATGAACAATCCGCTCAGCTGCCCGGCCGCAACCTCGACATCTATGCGGCCGATATCGAGCGTATCGAAGTGCTCGAGGGCCCGCAGGGAACCCTGTTCGGCGCCGGCGCGCAGGCGGGCGTGATTCGCTACATCACCAACAAGCCGAAGCTCGACAAGACCGAGGGGATCGTCAATGCCGGCTACGGGTACACCTCGCATGGCGACAACAGCAGCAACTTGGACGCGACGCTCAACCTGCCCTTGATCGAGAATACTCTCGCGGTGCGCGCGGTCATCTATAGCGAAAGACGCGGCGGTTACATCGACAACGTGCCCGGGACCTTCACTCGCAAGCCGACCGACCTCGGCATCAAGTCCCCGTACTACTTCAACGGAGTCGTGCCGGCGATCAACGAGGTCGCATCGAACTCGAACGTCACCGGCAGGGCTATCAACCCCGTCACCTATCAGGGTTTTCGCCTCTCCGGCCTGTACCAGATCAACGACGACTGGAACTTTCTGCTCTCGCAGTCCTATCAGAACATGGAAGCGGACGGCATCTTTGCCGAGATGCCGTACGGCTCCGACGGCCAGAAGCTGCCCGATCTCTCGGTCAATATCTTCACGCCGCAGTATGACAAGGACCGCTTCGAGAACACCGCATGGACCTTGAACGGCCGTATCGGCGCGCTCAAGGCCGTGTACACGGGAGGTTACCTCGTGCGCAAAGTCGATCAGGTCGCCGATTACACCAACTACAACCGCGGCGCGTACGGCGATTACTACTCCTGCATCATACCGGGCACGCAACAAGCGATTGCCAACGGCACACCAAACGGAGCCTGCCTCTCGCCGGTCTCGACTTTCCGGGTCCAACAGCGCAATACCCACCAGAACCACGAGTTCCGGCTGAACACGCCGGACGACTGGCGTTGGCGTGCCATCGGTGGCCTCTTTTACGAAGATTTTCTGGTTCAGGACATTTCGGATTGGCACTACCGGGCGCCGGGGGCGGGATTCATTCCCCTGATCGCTCCGCCGGCGTCGAGCGCAAATAACCATGCAGTCCGCGACGACTCGATCGGCTTCTACGATGACGTCCAGCGCGGCTACAAACAGAAGGCAGCGTTCTTCTCCACGGATTTCGACATCATTCCGAAGACCCTGACCGTGACCGCGGGCACGCGCTACTACAACATGGATACCTTCGAGAAAGGCGCCAAAGGCGGCAGTTACGGCTGCCGTCCCGGTGGACTGTACCCATTCGCCCCGGGCGACAATCTCGACGGCGCCTGCAACAACGGCCTCAACTTGGATACGCTGGTCGTGCCGCCGGGGAACGGGGCCTACTCCGACAAGTCGGTCGGCCTGGAGAAGACCTACAAGGGCTTCAAGAGCCGCGCAAACATCAGCTGGAAGTTCATGGATGACGGCTTGCTTTACTACACCTGGTCGCAGGGTTTTCGTCCGGGCGGCTTCAACCGGGCGTCCGGATTCGTCAGCGCCGGGACGTCGCCGCTGAGGGGCATCTTTTTGACGCCGATCGGGTTCGCACCGGACGTGTTGACCAATAACGAGCTGGGCTTCAAGACGCAGTGGTTCAACCATCGTCTGCAATTCAACGGCACGTTCTACCGCGAAGACTGGAAGAACGTCCAGATCGGGCTGTTCGATCCCGGCGTGCTGGGCAACCTGACGTTCACGACCAACGGCCCGGACTACCGAGTCCGGGGCTTCGAGACCGAGATCATCGGTCAAATAATGACCGGGCTCACGGTCACGTTCACTGGGTCGTGGAACCACTCGGAACTGGTCAACACGCCGACCCTGAAGGACAAGAATGGCGTTCCCATCAATTGGGCTGCGCTTGGTCTGCACAACCCCTACGGCGACACGGGCAGCCCGCTCGCGCAATCGCCGGCGTTCCAAGGCAACGTACGTGCCCGCTATGAGTTTCCGGTCGGCAACTACCGCGCGTTCGTGCAGGCGGCGGCTGCCCGTCGCGCGCACTCCTTCTCCACGACGGACAAGCTCGAGACACAGGTCGACGGCACATCGATTGCGTACGACATGCCGGGATTTACGACCTACGACGCGTCGGTGGGAATCGCCAAAGACGCGTGGACCGCCCAGATCTACGGCACCAACATCACCGACACTCGAGGCGTGGACTTCTCGACGTACGCACAGCGGGTCAAAGAAGATACGATCATCCGTCCGCGGACGGTGATGCTGCGTATCGGGTACAAGTTTTGATATGGCCGCTTTTGTCAAGCAAAGGCACGCGCGGTCTTAGTAAGGAAAATCCGTCGCCGGTCGGCGCGGCCTCGAGCCGCGCCGCGTCTGCTAAGTCCGGTAGAATGAGCATCTGATGGCCGCTACCCAACCCAATTCCTCGCCATCCCGTATCGAGGCGGAAATCGGCCGCGCCCGGTCGCTGTTGCAGAATCGTCAGTTCTCCCAGGCACTGGGGACCGCGGAAGCGCTGCTTGCCGAGTTCCCCGAGAACCGCGATGTGCTTTACCTGATCGCCGTCAGTCAGCGCTACCTTGGACGAATTCCCGACGCGCTGACGACGCTCGGGCGATTCGAAAACCTGCACCCGGACTATGGCCGTCTTTTTCAGGAGCGCGGCCATTGTTACCGCGCCCTCGGCGACGTGCCGGCAGCGATCACCTCCTACCAAAAGGCCGTGGATCGCAACGCGGCGCTGCCGGCGAGTTGGAAGGCCCTCTCCGCCCTGTGCAAGTCGGCGGGCCGAATCGCTGAAGCCGAGAACGCCGCGAATGTGGCTGCGAGTCTCGAGGAATTGCCGGCGGCGGTCGTCACCGCGAGCAGCCTATTCTCGGAGGGGGAGACGCACGCCGCCGAGCAGATGATTCGTCAGTTCCTGCAGCAGCACCCCGCTCACATCGAAGGCATGCGTCTGCTCGCCAGAATCGGAATGAAACTCGAGATTCTGGACGATGCCGAATTCCTGCTGGAAAGCGTCTTGGAATTCGCGCCGGATTATCACGCCGCGCGCTATGACTACGCTCAGGTGCTCGCCGACCGCCAAAAGCATGCGGAGGCGCTCCAGCAGATACACCGGCTTCTGGCGATCGAACCGCGCAATCTGTTATTTCGCTCGCTCCAGGGGAATGTTTTGGTCGGTCTCGGTGAGCACGAAGCGGCGCTCGAGTTGTTTTACGAACTTCGAGACGAGGCGCCCGCGAATCCTACATTGCATCTTGCGATCGGCCACGCCCACAAGACCGTGGGCCGCCAGCAGGAGGCGGTCGCATCCTACCGCCGCGCAGCAGAGGTCCGGCCGAACTTCGGCGACGCGTATTGGAGCATGGCGAACCTCAAGACCTACCGCTTCACTGATGAGGAAATCGCGCAGATGCGTGCGCAGGAATCCGCCCAAGCCACCCCGATCGTCGATCGTTATCATCTGTGTTTCGCCCTCG
>Ga0209488_10000058_pt1 | contig 78896 bp, 80 predicted proteins | sample Rivendell_Oct201_8_FD_188349 | JGI IMG/M metagenome (GOLD analysis project Ga0209488, IMG submission 188349) | Vadose zone soil microbial communities from the Eel River Critical Zone Observatory, Northern California, USA -... | ecosystem: Environmental > Terrestrial > Soil > Vadose zone >...
CCCGTGTCTATCCTCTTGCTTGCGGCGGTGTCATTGTTTGAAACAACAAACGGAGATTGTCCTTGACCGAAATCTACATAGCAGGGGAGCCGGAATATTAAACAAGACCCCTACCCGGACAGCGGACATTTGACAACGGGGGGCCCCCTATCGCGGGGATCGCAGGAGAGGTTCGATTCGACCCTTGATGTGTTCAAACACCTCTTCGATGTTTGGAGAAGTTTCGATCGTCTGAAAATTATATTGGGCAGCCATGTTGTCGAATTCCCGCAGCAGACGCTTCTGGTATTCGACGAAGCTGTCGTAGAGATCTTCGCCAAGGTGCAGGTCCATTCCCGATTCCCAGTAATTGAATCCGGCGTTCTGCACGACGCGGGTAATCAATTCTTCGATGGTCACGCGCAGATAAACCACAATGTCGGGTTTCAGGGCGAAATCATGCACCTGTCGAACCCATTCGGGATCGGCGCCACGGACCAGCGCGCGCGCCATCAAGGAATAAATGTATCGATCGGTCAGCACGACGAAACCGGCTCGCAGCGCAGGGATCATTTCGTTTTCGAGACGGTCTGCGAAGTCCGTGGCATAGAACAACGTCATGGTGACGGCACCGAGCGTGTGGCCTTCCTTCGCTTCCTTCAAACCCTCACCGGCGAGAGCGGATCGCGTCATGCCGGTATCCAGGACGGCGTGGCCGGTATTTTCCAGCCATTGCTTCAGCAGTCCGGCGTGAGTGGAGCGTCCAACACCGTCGGTTCCTTCGATGACAATCAGCTTTCCCTTCAGTTCACTGAGGTCTACTTCGGGGAAACCTTTTTCACCATAGTATTCAAATCGACCCATTTACGAATCCTTGTCTTCTTTGTGCCGGCCAGCGATCCCAGCACGATTTGGCGCATCTGCGCCTGCTGTTCTTCGATGGAGAGGCTGGCGTCGATGACCACCAGGCCGTATTCACTCACCATCTTTTCGTATTCCTCGATGATCCGACCCTGAAACAATCGAAAGCTTTCCTCGATATCATCGCTGAGCTTCATGTCCATGCCGGCTTCGTAGTATTTGATTGCGTCGCGGCCGCCGAGAATTCGCTTCATGGCTTCCTCGAGCGAGATGCGGAAATAGAATCCCAGCGTGGGCTTGACGGCAAACTGATACAACCCGCGCACCCAGCTTGGATCGACGCCGCGTGCCACGTCCCGCGCGAACGCCGTATAGATATACCGGTCTGCCAGCACGAGCGCTCCGGATTTCAGCGGCGGTATGATGTGGTGCTCAGTGCGATCGGCGAAATCCGTGGCGTGAATCAGGCTGAAGGTCATCGGCGTCAACTTCCGCTTCTTTTTTCCGCGGCGGGTGACTTCGCGAACCAGCGGCGAAGAGTTCCATTCGCTGAAGAACGTCACATAACCTTCGGATTCCAGCCATTTCTGAAGCAGCGCCACCTGAGTGCTCTTCCCGGAACCATCGATGCCTTCGACGATGAATAGTCTTCCCGGGAACCGGTGCTTCCCATACATCTTCATCGTCGGTGTCATTTCGTCTCCTTCGCTCCACTTTCCGCCGCGCCGCTTTCCGCGCGGAAATTCTAACGGTCCGGGCGTTAAGAATACATTACTCAATTATTAACAAACCGTTACAACCACGTCTAAAAGACCGTATTAGAAGGAAAATTATATGGGGCAGCCGATAGGGAATCCGCTAAGATTTACCGCATGAAACCTCCAAAGTCCCTCAACGCTCGTATTGTGGCGTTGCTTGGCATGGTGCTGACAGCTGTCACGGTGGCTTATTCACAGGTGGCTCCGGTTCCTGCCGGACCCCAGCGTCCCACTGCTTTCCCAGGTGCGGCATCGGGTCCCATGTTTTTCAGAACGCCGTGTCCGCCGAATCTGCGCGTTCCGACGATGCAGGAACAATTGCAGAACAATCCCAACATCACTCTTTCAGAGATCCAGCAGAACGAGGTGCGTGCAGTTGCCTGCAAGGTCAACCCGGCCGTTGTTGAGGTGATCGCTTCCGGTTTTGGAGCGGCTCCCGGCCAGGAATACGAAACCGTGGCAATGGCGACGCCGGGACCCTCGATCGGATCCGGAGTCGTCGTTACCGCAGATGGTTACATCATGACAAATCGACACGTGATCAAGGGAGCCCCCAAAATCACGGTGGTTCTGCATGCGGACGGAAAACCGGAAGAGCAGGTTCCCGCAACTTTGGCCGGTCAGGATGGCCTTACCGACCTTGCCTTGCTGAAGATCGACAAAACCGGAATGCCGTTTCTGGATCTTCCGCGTTTTCTGATACAGGTTCGGCAGGGAGACGCGGTTTATGCCTTTGGAAGCCCCCGTGGTGTTGGAATCTCAATGTCGAAGGGCATCATCAGTTCGGCAACCATTCGACAGGTGGATGACGGTAGCAGCGAACGGGATCATGTGGATTACATCCAGACCGATGCCGTGATCAATCCGGGTAACAGCGGTGGAGCTCTGGTGGATATTCATGGCAATCTGATTGGAATCAATACTTTCATCCTGTCCAGTTCCGGTGGAAACGAAGGTCTAAACTTCGCGATACCTGCGGACGTCGTTTCCCGCATCTATGATCAAATAAAGACCAATGGCTACGTGGTTCGTGGCGATATCGGAATCACCACTCGCAACCTCTCGCCGGAATTGATTCGTGCGCTGAAAATTCCCGTTCAGACCGGTGTGTTTATTGAAAACGTCGCTCCCGCATCGCCGGCCGACGTTGCCGGGTTGAAGGTCGAAGACATCGTGGTTGCCTATGATGGCCGACCATTTAACATCCGGATAAATCCGGATTCCGCGACCGAGCTCGACCGCGCGATCTTCCAAAAACACAAGGGCGACAACATCCGTCTCGATGTTCTACGGGATGGCAATCCCACTCCGAAGTCCATCAACATTACGGCCAGACAACTTTCGCAGGAACAGGACGGACTGGGCCTTCAATTGACCAGCGACCAGGTTATCTCTCAATTGGGCATTTATGGGTTGTCGATATCGTTCAATTTTGCCGCACAGCACAATCTGTTGAGTCCTCGCGGAATCATGGTCGCTGCGAAGGTCCAGACCATGTCGCCGTTGACGGAGCTGCAGGTGGAGGACGTCATTCACAAGGTCAATACGACGCCCGTGGCGACGTTGGATGAACTCCGGCATGAGCTGGATAGTATCCCGTCAGGTACCACCGTGTTTCTTCAAGTGGAACGCGACCATAAGATGACCTATATGCCGGTGTTCCTGAACTAACTATTCCAGGAGCCTTAAGTCTAAACTGGCCATGTCCGCAAGGAGAATTCCCATGACGAAGGTTTCGACATCGGTTGCCATGACGGTTGCCGGGCTGGTTTGCTCTGTATTCGTTACCTTTCCAGCATTCGGTCAGGCTCCAATACCCGTCCCGACGCCCGTACCGGCTGCGGCCCCATACCAGTACCCAATACCAGTTGCTGTCCAGCTGGCCCCGGCCACCTTAACCATTCCCATGGGAACATTCGTCACCGTCGATATTACCGATCGACTTTCTACCAACCGATCCCGACCGGGAGACGAATTTACTGCCGCACTCCATCAACCCATTGTTGTCGACGGCTGGGTTGTGGCACGGGCCGGCCAGCCAGTCATCGGCCGCGTCGTTTCCGTCCAGAAGGCAGGCCGTATCCAGGGTAAATCGGAAATCGCGATCGAAATTGGCGAGCTCGTTCTCGTGGACGGTCAGCAGATTCCCGTACGTTCGCAATTGATCCGAAGCGAGGCCGGTGATAACACGGGCCGCGATATTGCAGCGATTGCCACGACCACTGCGCTGGGCGCCCTTATTGGAGCCGGCGTCGATGGTGGATCCGGAGCCGCAATCGGAGCCGGCATCGGCGCCGGCGCTGGAGTCGGCGGCGTGCTGGCAACGCCTGGTGACCCCACCCGAATTTCTTCTGAGAGAGTCCTCGCATTTCGACTCGACGATCCCGTGATGATTTCCACGGCACGCAGCCAGCAGGCGTTCCTTGCCGTCGCTGCTTCGGACTACCGCACAGCGCAGCCGCCCCGTCTGCGCGTGCAGGAACCGGTGGTGTATGCCGCACCGGCTCCGTCCGTCATCTACGTGGATCGTTATCCGAGGCGAGGGCGCCGCTACTAACGCCGACCGGCAGATCGCGCGAAGCGCGGGTATTGTGGGATAATCGCAACCATTCCCCTATGGCGACTCCTCAACGAAGTTACGCATCGAATGCACCCGGCATTTTCTTTGTCGATGACACCTGCATCGACTGCGACCTGTGCCGCCAGATTGCCCCGAACGTGTTCCGCGAAGAATCCGATCACTCCATCGTTCATCGCCAGCCTGCAGCTGCTGACGAGGAACTCCGTGCCGCGATGGCACTGGTGGCATGTCCGACCGCGTCCATCGGCACACACAAAAAGATCAATACTCAGCCTGCCGCAAATGCTTTTCCCGAGCGCATCGACGACAACGTCTATTTCTGCGGATATGCATCGCGCGATTCCTACGGTGCCGCGAGCTATCTGATTGTTCGCCCCGAGGGAAACGTGTTGGTGGACTCGCCGCGATTTGCGAAACCACTTGTCCGCCGTATCGAAGAACTGGGCGGAGTCTCCACGATGTTTTTCACGCATCAGGACGACGTCGCAGATCACGAGCAGTTCCACAAGCATTTTGGCTGCAAGAGAATCATTCATCGCGCCGATTCTCATTATGTGGCTGCCGAAGAACTGCTCGATGGCGAGAGCGCGGTTGAACTGGAACCCGGCCTGTTGGCGATACCCGTGCCGGGCCATACGCGAGGCCACGTGGTGTTGCTGGATCGCGAGCGATATCTCTTTACCGGAGATCACCTCGCGTGGTCGGACCGGCGTGGCGGCCTCGTCGCCTTCCGCGATGTCTCGTGGTACTCTTGGCCCGAACAAACCCGATCCATGCGCCGCCTTTTGGATTACCGGTTTGAATGGGTCCTGCCGGGACACGGCCGTCGTGCTCACCTTCCGGCCGATCAAATGCGTCTGAAACTCAGAGAGTGTGTCGAATGGATGGCATCATGAAAACTTCACGAACAATCCTGGCTTCGCTGCTCCTGCTGTTCTGGATTCAACCCGGAACGGCCCAGAGCATTGTCTTCAAGCAGTACACGCTGAAAAACGGCCTCCGCGTAATTCTTTCCGAGGATCATTCGGCGCCCACGTACTCGGTGGCCGTCACCTACAACGCGGGTTCGCGCGATGAACGCAAGGGCAAGACCGGCTTTGCGCACCTCTTCGAACACATGATGTTCCAGGGGTCGGAAAATGTGGGCAAGGGCGAGCACATGATTATCGTCGAGAACAACGGCGGTGGAGCCAATGGCAACACCACGTCGGATCGAACGGCATACTTTGAAACGCTTCCGTCCAATCAGCTCGACCTGGGACTCTACATTGAAGCCGACCGCATGCGTTCGCTGGTGATCAATCAGGCCAATCTCGACAATCAACGTAAAACAGTTCAGGAAGAGCGGCGCGAGCGTTACGACAATCAGCCGTATGGCAAAACGTTCGAAGCCGTGCTCGATACGGCGTACGACAATTTCGCGTACAAGCATTCCACGATCGGTTCGATGGAGGATCTCGACAAAGCTTCGGTCAAGGATGTCGCGGATTTCTTCCGAACCTACTACGCTCCGAACAACGCGGTGCTGACCATGGTCGGCGACTTCAAATCCGACGAAGCGCTGGCGAAAATCCAAAAGTACTTCGAAGGAATACCTCGGCAGACGGCGCCTCCGGCACCAAACATGACTGAACCCAAACAGACTGCGGAGCGCCGGAAGACTATTGAAGACTCACTGGCCGATGCCGATGAACTCGACATTGTTTTCAAGATCCCAGCGGGCAATACGCCGGACTGGTATGCGCTGTCGGTTGCCGGATTGATTCTGTCGCAGGGCACCTCGTCCCGGCTCTATCTCGAACTGGTGAAGGATAAACGTCTCGTTCAGGAAGTGTCTGCCGGCGCCGAAGAGAGCCGCGGCCCGTCGCTGTTCTGGATCAGCACGACGTTGAATCCGGACAAAGATCCGAAGGAAGTCGAGAAGTTGATCTACGCCGATCTGGAACGGCTGAAAACCGAACCGGTCACCGATCTGGAGCTGGAAAAAGTACGTGCCCTGGTCCGGCGGGCCGGAGTGGAACAACTGCAGAGCACTCAGGGACGCGCGACGAATCTTGGAGAATCCACGGTGTTCTACAACGACCCCAATCTCGTCAACACCTGGCCGGAGAAATACAGCGCCGTGACCAAAGCGAAAATTCAGGAAGTCGCGAAGAAGTATTTCCTGCCGAGCAACAGAACGGTAATCACGACCATCCCCAAGGTTGACCCGGCACCTGCAGGAAGAGGAGGCAAGTAACGATGCGCGCCAAGACGAAACTCAAACTGTCCATCGCCTCGCTTCTGGCCACCGTATCACTCGCTTCCGCGCAGCAGCAACTGGGACCGGAACAACCCAGCACTCCGCGCAATCAGGTCGAGCTGAAGGGCAAGGCTCCGGTTTCCAAAGATGTTCTGAAGGTGAAGTTGCCTAGAGCCACCGAAGCTACGCTTTCCAATGGACTGACCGTTCTGATCATCGAAGACCACCGACTGCCGCTGGTTTCGATTCAATACCGCATTGGCGGCAGCGGGCCGGTTTTCGAGCCTGCAAACATGGTGGGTCTGGCGCGCATTACCTCACAGATGATGACGGAGGGCACCAGGACGCGATCCAGTCTTCAGATCTCGCAGGAAGTGGAGCGGCTTGGCGCGGCGCTTTCGGTATCGTCGGCATATGGATCGACCGATTCGATACTGAGCGCTTCGGGTCTCAGCGATAACTTTGACAAATGGTTTGATCTCGCCGATGACGTCTTGCTGAATCCGTCTTTCCCAGCCAACGAATTAGACCGTCACAAGCAGCAATTGACGGTGGCGCTGCGTCAACAGCGAACCTCGGCTGAGTTCTTAATGAGCGAACGGTTCAGCCGCGCCATGTATGGCGACCACCCGGCCGGCAATGTGACAACGAACCAGGGAACGGTCGATGCGCTCACCCCGGCGATTCTGGCCAAGTGGCATGACGATCGATACGCTCCACAAAACACCATTCTGGGAATTGCCGGAGACGTCAAAGCCACCGACCTTGTGCCCAAACTCGAACGACTGTTGGCGGGCTGGAAGAAAACCGACCTGAAGGAAGTGCTTCCAGCAAATCCAAAGCCATCGACCGCGCGAAAGCTTTATCTCGTGGATCGCCCCGATTCGGTGCAGACCAGCTTGATCATGGGGAACATTGCGATCGATCGGCGCGACCCGGATTACTTTGTGATGGTGGCTTTGAATTACGTACTGGGTGGTGGAGGCGCTGGCCGGCTTTTCAAGAATCTCCGCGAAGAAAAAGGATACACCTACGGAGCGTTCAGTTCGTTTTCACGCCAAAAGTTTCCGGGACCCTGGAACGCAAGCGCGGAAGTGCGGACTGAAGTGACGGATGGCGCCTTGACCGAGTTCATCAAAGAACTGCAACGCATGCGCGACCAGCCCGTCAGCGAACAGGAACTCGACGACGCCAAGCGCGCGATCGTTGCCGGTTTCGCATTGTCGCTGGAGGATCCGGACCAGCTGTTGAATTATGCTCTGACCCGCAAGGTCTATGGCTTTGCCGAGGATTACTGGGACACATATCCCACAAAGCTCGCGGCTGTAACTGCGGCCGACATCCAGCGTGTCGCGAGGAAGTACATCGATCCCCAGACCATGCAGATCATCGCTGTGGGCGACGGCTCGAAGATTCGATCCATTCTCGAGAAGTACGGTCCTCTGGAACGCTACGACATCCAAGGCAAGAAACTCACAAACTGAAATTGGGGTCAGACCCCTCGTTCCCCTATTTCTCGGTATTTATGAAGCTTGAGGAACTGCAAGTACTGCTGGACTACCACTATTGGGCTCGAGATCGAATTCTGGAAGCCGTCGACAAGGTCCCTCCGGAGCAATACATTCAGGATCTCGAAAGCAGTTTTCGATCGCTTCGCGACACGCTTGTCCATGTGTATTCCGCCGAATCCATCTGGTTCCTGCGCTGGCAGGGCGAGTCGGCCGGGGGCATGCTTTCTCCAGCCGCTTATCCCGATTTGAACGCACTCCGTGCCGCCTGGGCGGAGCTTGAAGGAAAAATGCGCGCGTTTCTGGACCGGCTCGGCGAGGAGGGCATTCATCGCGAGATTGAGTACAAAACGTTTGCCGGAGTGGCATCAAAGCAGAAGTACTGGCACATGCTGCAGCACGTTATCAATCACGCGTCCTACCATCGCGGCCAGGTGACCACGATGATCCGGCAGTTTCACGGCGCGCCACCGGCAAGCATGGATCTGATTACGTACTATCGCGAACGAGGTGAAAACTGATGGTCGTGCTGCCGTGGCGTTCAAATACAGCGAAGCTGTCCCCTGGGGTCGTTCCTTCGATGAATATCGGCGGATGTTCGCGCTCAGCGAGCAGGACCTGAAATTCAGGATCATCGGTTGCGGCGACGGTCCGGCTGCATTCAACGCGCACATGAACCGCGAGGGGCGCCGGGTGGTTTCCTGCGATCCGCTCTATCAGCTGAGCGCGGTGCAGATTCAGCAACGGATCGATGCGACCTATGAATCGGTGATTCGACAGATGTACGAAAACCTCGATCGGTTCGTGTGGACCACAATCCGTTCCGTCGATGAATTAGGCCAGTCCCGCCTCACTTCCATGCGGGAGTTTCTCTCGGATTTCGATGATGGAAAACTGGAGGGGCGGTACGTTGTTTCGGAGCTTCCGGATCTGCCATTTGAAGAAGCGACATTCGATCTCGCCCTCTGTTCTCATTTTCTCTTTCTGTATTCCGACAATCTCACGTTGGAGTTTCATCGGCGTGCCATTGAAGCCATGTGTCGTGTCGCCAACGAAGCGCGGGTGTTTCCTTTGCTGAACTACAATGGGGAGACTTCGCGATATGTCCAGCCATTGATGGAGAATCTGCGCGGCGCCGGATACAGCGTATCGATTGAAGGTGTACCCTACGAGTTCCAGCGCGGTGGGAACCAGATGCTGAGAATCCGGAGGTCGGTGTGAGGTTGAGGGTTCGACTGCTCATCGCCGTCGTTATCACGGCGGCATGCGCATTGGCGGTGCGATCCACTGCAGCACCGTCATATGTGGACATGACGTGGATGTCGATTGCGAACATGTACTACCAGATCGGCCCACTCGAGATCATTACCGACGGCTACTTCAGCCGCATTCCCCAAAGCGAATTTTACGGCGGCGGTGGCGGGCTTGAGCACACGCATGATCCCTTCAAGCCCGACATCGCAGCAGTGACTCGAGTGATGGAGGCGCTGGGTGGCGCAGGATCTGTCAACTTGTTGCTCACCGGCCACAGTCATTTCGATCATTCCTTCGATACCGCGACGTGGTCCCGATTGACGGGTGCGCGCATCATCGGCCCGATGACCACGTGTTACCAGACCAGGGCCGAGAGTATTCCTGCGGATCGTTGCACTGCGGTCTATGGAGGCGAGAAGCTGAGTTTGTCTGAAGGCGTCACCATGCGCGTCGTGCGATGGAATCACAGCGGCGATTCGGTAACGAATCCGGAGCAGCATAATCCGGTGGAGTTGAACGCCACTCCAATTCCCGATCCGGTAACAGGCGGACTTCACACAGGAGTCGCTGAAGATTTCCCAAATGGCGGCGGCACTCGGGAGTTCCTGTTCACCGTCGATGGACCACAGGGCCGGATCAGCTGGTTCTTCCAGAACTCGGCGAGTGCGTCGGACCTTTCCATTCCCATCGTCATCGACGGCAAGGACTATGGCGCCCCGCTCGACAATCTGAAAGCGGCGATGCGCGACGCCGGGCTGGATTCCGTCGACCTCTGGATCGGCACCGGCGGAGCGCCAATCGCGCAACTGGTGGTGCCTGTGTTGAAACCGAAATTCTATCTGCCGGTGCATTGGGACGGCCTATGGGGAAAGTTTGAAGCCGGAATTCCCAATGCGTTTTCCGACGCGGCGCTCGAACGCTTTCTCATGGAATCGAATATTCGATTGATCAAACCCGGCCAGTACATGGATAAGTGGCGGCTCGATCATGACGGATTTCGCCCGGTCGATAACACCGCGGTGAAACGCGCTCTCGGTTTTCCGGACGTTACTGCGGGTGTGCCGCGATGACCAAAGGACGTGCGGAAGCATTCAGCGATGGCGTGATGGCGATTCTCATGACCATCATGGTTCTGGAATTGAAGGCTCCCGACGAGCCGACGCTCGCCGCACTGCGTCCGTTGATCCCGACTTTGTTGAGTTACGTTCTCAGCTTTATCTACCTGGGCATCTACTGGAATAACCATCACCATCTGCTTCAGGCCGTCGACCACGTCGACGGGCGGGTGCTTTGGGCGAACCTCCATCTGTTGTTCTGGTTGTCGCTGGTTCCCTTCGTTACCAGCTGGATGGGCGAAAATCATTTTGCCGCATTGCCGGTCGTACTGTATGGGGTTGTGCTGGTCCTCGCAGGTACCGCATATTTCATTCTCACGCGAGCGTTGATTGCACTCCACGGGACCAAATCGACGCTGGCGGCGGCACTGGGATCCGATTTCAAAGGTAAGATTTCCGTACTGCTGTACTTGATCGCTCTTCCGCTGGCGTTGTGGATTTCGTGGCTGCCGTGTGTGGTGTACGTTTTCGTCGCGATCATCTGGCTGATTCCGGATCGTCGTATCGAGAAGCGCCTCACGGAGGATGGATCACTTTCGCGCGCAAGGAGATAAGAATGGAGTTTCTAAACAAGGCTCAGCTTGAATCCGGACTCGATGAAATCCGCCGCTCACCCCACGATTCCGGTGTATTGAACCTGATCGTCAGCCGTCCGGCCGTCGGAGAGCGAGTGATTCATCAATCCGCAGAGCTGAGCCTGACAGAGGGTCTTGTCGGCGACACGTGGAACATCCGTGGAAGCCGGCATACTGACGACGGCTCGTCTCATCCCGAATGCCAGATCAACATCATGAACTCCCGCGCCATTGCGCTGGTCGCTCAACTTCCGGATCGCTGGTCATTGGCCGGCGACCAGCTCTTTATCGATTTGAATCTCGGCCCGGCGAATCTTCCCATCGGAACACAACTGGCCATGGGCACCGCGGTCATTGAAGTCACGAGTCCGCCACACACCGGCTGCGACAAGTTCAAGGCGCGTTTCGGCCACGACGCAACGCTGTTTGTGAATTCTCCGGCCGGTCGCGAGCTGAACCTGCGCGGCATCAATGCGAAGGTTGTTCGGCCAGGCACGATTCGCACCGGCGATGCTGTGAAGAAACTTTCGAATCATGAATCCGGCAAAACGAATTCGAATCGATAGCTTCCTGTTCGAATTCAAACGTTGGGCATTCACCGAATCGGAAATCCGCGCCGTCGCACTCGTGGGTTCTGTCGCTCGCAATGCGGCGAATGACGAATCCGATGTGGATCTGATTGTGATCGTCGGTCCGCCGAACAAATACCTGCAGTTCCGGCAATGGGCCGCGCTATTCGGTCAAGTCGATCGCAGTCAGATTGAGAATCACGGCCGCTGCACATCCCTTCGAGTCTGGTATCGAGACGGGCTTGAAGTGGAGTTCGGGTTCTGCGATGAAACGTGGGCCGCGATCCCGCTCGATGAAGGAACTCGCGAAGTGGTATCAGGCGGCATGAGAGTCTTGTTCGAGAAGAGCCCGGTATTAACTCCATTGCTATAGGAGCATCCCTTGATGAATTGCAGAAGTGTTGCGCGCGTCCTTGTTGCGGCATCGATGTTTCTAACCTTCACGATTTTTCCTAACGACACACGGGGGCAATCGGTGTCGACTCCCGACCCTCATGAAGCGCAACCGGAGCGTCCGACGGTTGCGACGCACGCCGGGACGGTTGCTCCCGGATGGGTCGAGTTCGAAGCGGGGACTGAGTTTGACCGTTACGCAGCAAGGTCCTGGGGATGGTCCGTTCCCGTGCTGTCTAAGAGTGGCATCGCACCTCGAGTGCAGCTCAACATTCAGGCTCCAGTCGTGCGACCGGTCGGCAATGCCACAGCGGGAGTCGGCGATGTTGCCCTTGGCGTGAAGTGGAGAGTCGTTGAGGGCGCTCCGATCCTGGGGAATTTCGCGATCCTTCCGAGTCTCAAGTACCCCAGCGGATCGACGTCTTCCGGTACGGGAACGGGAACCACCGACTGGAGTCTGCTGGTGATTTCCAGTCACGATCTCGGCCCCATCGCGATGGATGTGAATGCGGGATACACGCGTCGCAGCGGCAATGGCAACGCTGCTCCTCGCAATGCGACGGTGTGGACGACGTCATTCGGCGGACCGGCTCACGGTAGGTTGGGATGGGTCGCCGAGCTTTATGGATATCTCGGAACTTCGGGTCCATCGGGTTCGCCACCCATCGAGGCGTTTCTCAGCGGACCGACGATACAACTCCGGAAGTCCCTGGTACTGGATGCCGGCTACATTGCGCCCATTGCCGGACCTCAGCCTCGCGCCGTGTACGCCGGGGTTGTTTACAATGTGGGCCGCGTCCATCGATAGGGCTTCAGATAGATTCCCCTCCTGAGTCGTGAGCGGTTGCGAACGCAAGCCCGACAGGGCGCAGCCGTCAAGAACTTTCGGGTGGCTCGAAGGGCCGGGGTGGTTCCAAAGCGGCAATCCTGCAGGTTGGCGGCATCGGAACCACCCCCCGCGGGATCCGCTTCGCGATCCCGCTGCCGAAATTTCCAGATGGCTGCGCGAAATTTCTTAAGGTTTCGCGCTGTCGCGCTCACGCTTCGCGCGGGCTTGCACTCGCAGCCGCTCGTGACTCAGGAGGGCAATGGAGATGTCCCGTCGTTATAATCCCAACCTGGTCCTTCGAGTCGTTTGAAGCCGGGCAGGAATCGACTGTGATATCGTTACATCTCCAACCATGAAGTTCTCAAACAAGCTCAAATTGCGAGTACGTGAACTCCGGATGATTGTCCGGGGGCTTGTGTCGACCAAACACGTTTTGCTCGCCCATATCATTCCGACGCGGAAGTGCAATCTTTCCTGTGGCTACTGCAACGAGTACGACGATTTTTCCCCTCCGATTCCCACGCAGACCATGCTGCGGCGAATCGATCTTCTGGCAGGCCTGGGCACCGCGATTGTGACCATCAGCGGTGGAGAACCGTTGCTGCATCCCGAGATTGAGAAGATCATTCAGCGGATCCGCCATCACGGAATGATTGCCGGGATGATCACCAACGGATATCTGTTGACCCCGAAGAAAATTCAGGCGCTCAACGACGCGGGCCTCGAGCATCTCCAGATCAGCATCGACAACCTCGAACCCGATGACGTGTCGATGAAGAGCCTGAAGGTCCTCGACAAGAAACTGGAGTACCTCGCGGAATACGCGGAGTTCGCGGTGAACATCAATTCGGTGGTGGGTGGGGGAATCAAGAATCCGGAAGACGCGAAGACGGTGACGCATCGTGCACTGGAGCTGGGTTTCGCCAGTTCCATGGGCATCATTCACGATCACACCGGAGCGCTGAAGCCGCTGACCCAGCAGGAAGCGAATGTGTACCGGGAGATCAAAGACCTCGGGACTCGAAGCTACTCGCGCTTCAACTGGTTTCAGGAAAACCTCGCGCAGGGAAAGCCAAATGATTGGAAATGCCGAGCGGGAGCTCGCTACCTGTACATTTGCGAGGACGGATTGGTTCACTACTGTTCGCAACAGCGCGGCTATCCTGGCGTCGCGCTGGAGAAGTACACGTTCGCAGACGTTGCCCGCGAATACAAAACCGCCAAGACCTGCGCGCCAACGTGCACGGTGGGATGCGTTCTAAAAATCTCCGTTATCGATCACTGGAGAGATAAACAAGATTCTCCAGACATTGCGCGCCGCGCCTCCGCACAGCTGTAGGCGCGGTCGATAGCGGAGCAAATGCGAGCCCGACAGGGCGAAGCCACCAAGAAATGACCGCGCCTACAGCTGTGCGGAGGCGGCGCGCGCGACCTTTCAGAGGAACTTCAAACCCCCAGGATGTGGTACCCGCCATCGACGTAGATCACCTCTCCGGTAATCCCGCGCGACATGGAGCTCACCAGAAACAGCGCCGTGTCCCCGACCTCCTCCAGATCCACCGCCTTTCGCAGCGGGGCCCGTTCCGCGTGCAGCCGGATCATGTTGGAGATTCCTCCGACCGCAGACGACGCAAGTGTCTTGATCGGACCCGCGGAAATCGCATTCACGCGAATTCCATGCGGGCCGAGATCGTTGGCGAGATACCGCACGGAAGCTTCCAGCGCCGCCTTTGCAACGCCCATGACGTTGTAGTTCTGAACCACGCGCTCGCTGCCAAGATACGTAAGCGTCACGATGCTCGACTGCCGGTTCTGCATCAACGGCATCAGCGCGCGCGAAACGCGCACCAGAGAGTACGCACTCACATCGAGGGCCGTTTTGAAATCCTCGCGCTTGGTATCGGCGTACATGCCGTCGAGAGCTTCGCGCGGCGCAAACGCGAGCGCGTGCACGAGAAAATCCAGATGCCCGACTTCGCTCTGCAGGCGATCGACGAGTGACCCGATCTGCTCATCGCTGGAGACATCGCACTGAACCAGGAGCGGGTTATTGAGACTCGGCGCAAGATCGCGGACGTTTTCGCCGAGCCGTTCGCTTTGATACGTGAGTACAAGGCGCGCCCCCGCCTGGTTCAAGGCGCTGGCGATGCCCCATGCGATCGATCGTTTGTTGGCCACGCCCATGATGAGTCCGGTTTTACCTTCAAGTAACATGGCGGACATTCTAACCCACGCGTTATACTTCGCGCATGCCCAACGAACTTCAGGAATTAGCGGAGATCGTGCGAAAACGATCTCTTCGTGTCGGAGATTTCGTATTGTCGTCCGGGAAAAAAGCCAGCTACTACCTGGATTGCCGAATGACCACTCTGGATCCGCGCGGCGCCCTTTTGATTGCGCGGCTCATGCTCGCCCGGATGCGGGAGCTGAAAATCAAAGCAGACGCCGTCGGCGGACTCACTCTCGGCGCCGATCCGATCGCCGCCTCTGTCGCGGTTGTCAGTGGAATCGACGGTATGCCCATGCCGGGATTTATTGTTCGCAAGGAAGCGAAGGGTCACGGCATGCAGCGGTTTATCGAAGGGTGGGATGGCGCCCCGGGTTCCAGCGTCGTGATCGTGGACGACGTTTGTACCAGCGGCGATTCCATCATCAAGGCCTGTGAGCTGGCTGAAGCTGCCGGATACCACGTTGCGGCGACGTTCTGTGTTGTCGATCGCGAAGAAGGCGGCACACAGGCGGTTGCCAGCCGCTATCCGTTCTATCCGCTGCTGACTGCGAAGCAGTTGTTAAACGGCGCGCTGTAGTCGTGTCCAGGTTTATGCGCTTAGCTATTGTTGTTTCTATCGCCATCATGACCGTGACCGCATCGGCCGCGCCGCAGCTGACGGGCCCAACCTCGTACTTCATCGAAGACGGCAAGGGTGTGCCCGGATTCGATTCCGCCGACCACGAACTCGCAGAAATGGCATTGGCGGCGTGGGCTCGCGAGAGCGGCGGGCATCTGAAATTTGTCGCGGCAACCAACGCTTCCGATGCGCTGCTTCGCGTTCACTGGTTGTCCGCTGCAGACGGGCTGTACGGTGAGACACAACGTACGTACGTCAACGGCAAACCCGGTGCGATCGTCAACGTGTCGCCAAGTGTCGCTGGAATCGGAGAACCCCTGTCCACGCTGGCTTCCCGCGATCGCCTGTTGCGCGACACGATCGTGTATCTCACCTGCGTTCACGAGATCGGCCACGCCGTGGGCATGCAGCACACACGTAATTTCGTCGACATCATGTACTCATTTGCCTACGGCGGAGACTTCGTGGAGTACTTCTCACGCTACCGCAGAAAAATCATGTCGCGTGCGGATATTGCGAAGTTTTCAGGATTGTCTCCAGGCGACGTGATGGTTTTGAAGTCGCTGCCATAAATGTATGAACAAAGCGGGGACAGGAGCCGAATTCGAAACATCATCTCTCCGGACTTCATCCATCCTTGATCGAATTCGGGGCCTGTCCCCATTTTGTTCACTCCAAATTTGAGCCACCTCCCCGCCTCCAGGGGCGGATTGCCCAACGAACAAAGTGGGGACAGGCCCCGAATTCGATCGAGGTTTATTTGAGACCGAAGGGCTTAGGTTTCGAATTCGGCTCCAGTCCCCACTTTGTTCGTTGGGCAATCCGCCCAGCCGAGCTTGCCGCAGGGGTGCAGTCCTGCTAGAGTCGCCATTCCGCACGAACAACCATGAACTGGGAAGCCATCCTCACCACACTCAAACTTGCATCGGCGACAGCAACAGTTCTGGTATTCATCGGCTTGCCGATCAGCTACTGGGTTGCATTTTCCAAATGGCGATGGAAATTCCTCGTGGAAGCCGTGGTGGCGCTGCCTCTGGTGTTGCCTCCAACCGTTCTTGGCTTCTACGTTCTCGTCGCGATGGGACCGCGCAGTCCGTTCGGTCAATGGTACGAATCTCTGACCGGTCACGGCTTGCCATTCACTCTTGAAGGCCTGGTCATTGCATCGACGCTCTACAGCCTGCCGTTTGCGGTGCAGCCTGTCGCGGCCGCGTTTCGAAGCGTGGATCGGCGGATGATCGAGGCATCGTGGACTCTCGGCGTGTCGTCGTGGGGAACATTCTTTCGAGTGATTGCACCGCAGGCAAAGGCCGGGTTGATTGCCGGCTTCGTTCTCAGTTTCGCGCACACCGTCGGCGAGTTCGGCGTTGTCCTGATGGTGGGCGGCAACATTCCCGGCGTGACGCGCACCATCTCGATTCATGTTTACGACGAGGTGCAGTCGCTGAACTACGCATCGGCCGGCATGACGTCCTTTGCGTTGCTGGTGTTCTCGTTTCTGATCCTTTCACTCGTGTACAGCCTGAACCCGCGGCGCGGGCGCATCATTTAAAGGACACCCTTTGCTCCATGCGGAAATAGACAAGACGTTCAAGAGCGGCGCGCGGGTCACGGCAACGCTGGATTTGTCCGCCGGTCCGTCAGTAACTGTTCTCTTTGGACCATCGGGTGCCGGCAAGACCACACTGCTGCGCTGCATCGCCGGGCTTGAGGAACTGACGGCGGGGCGCATTGTCTTCAAAGATCAGATCTGGGCGGATGCGGCGCAGCGCCGTCACCTGCCGACGCAGAAGCGTGCGATTGGTTATCTTTTTCAGGATTACGCGCTGTTTCCCCACTTGAAAGTGCGCGACAACATCGGCTTCGGAATTCACGAGCTGTCCTTAAGCGACCGCAGCGAACGAATCATGCGAACGGCCACCAGTCTGCAGATCGGAGATCTGCTGGACCGTTGGCCGAGTGAACTGTCCGGCGGACAGCAGCAACGTGCCGCCCTGGCGCGAGTGCTGGTCCGCGAGCCCGAACTTCTTCTGCTGGATGAGCCGTTGTCCGCGCTCGATGGCGTCGCGCGGGATCACGTGCGTGGCGAACTGGCGCAGTTGCTCCGGCGTCTGCAGATGCCCGCGATTGTGGTGACGCATGATTGGGTCGATGCGCTCAGTCTCGGCAACCGGTTGCATGTGATGAGCCGCGGCATTGTGCTTCAGGAAGGCACACCGCAGGAAGTGTTCGCCAGGCCGCAGCATGCCGAAGTGGCGGCCGCGGTTGGAATGGAGAACCTGGTGAAAGGCCATGTGAAAGAACGCGGCGACGGCGTGGTGCGGTTACAGGTGGGCCGCGCCGAACTGTATGCTCCCGACCCGCAGAGGGATCACGCGGAGTTCTTCGTCTGTATCCGCGGAGAGAACGTGATGTTGGAGACCGGAACGCGCGGACAAAGCAGCGCGCGCAATCATTTGTCGGGAAAAGTCGTGGAAATCGCTTCGGCCGGGTCGCTGCTGAAAGTGACAGTGGATGTGGGTTTTGAAATTGCGGCGCTCGTGACGCGCCAGGCGGTGGCGGATATGAGGCTTGAGCACGGAGCGGAGGTCGCCGCTGTATTCAAGGCGTCCGCGGTGCATCTGATTCCGGCGTCGGACTAAGACTTTGCGGGAGCGTTCTGCGTTGTCAAATATGCGGACGTGAGGGTGAAAAAGCTGCCCTCCTAGGATAGGAGGGCAGCGGGATCGCGAAGCGGATCCCGCGAGGGGTGGTAGCTGTATTAAGGGAAACTCTTCGACTTGGCTACCACCTCGGCGCTTTGCGCCACCCGAAATCTCTTGATTGCTTCGCCCTATCGGGCTTGCGCGCGCAGCCGCTCGCGTCCCAGGAGGGGAGCCGGAATATCAAACAAGACCACAGCCTGGACGGCCTGATGGTCCTAGCTGATCATCACCCGCCGGGGCATTTGCTCGGGGTTCTCCCAATTCGTCTTCTTCGTGGGGTCGGCTTTATCCAGTTGCACGACGCCATTGATATCCGTGGCTCGCGAAACAATCGCGTGTTCGCCGGGCGTGGCCCCATTCCAGCTGTACGAAAAAATCTTCCACGATGTTTTGGTGTTTTGCTTGTCCATCGTCGCCGCCAGCCACGGCCCGCCATCGATGCTCACTTCGACGGATTTGATCGGCGTCAGATCCGACAGGGCAAATCCCGTAATCTTGACCGTATTGCCCGTCTTCGTCACTCGGGCCACCACGGACTTCAGCTGTATCGGGCCAACCGTATACTCCACCGTCTCGACTTCCTCCCCGACTTTCCTGTCGCGAACGGTGACGTAATCCCGCGACATGAACCGGCTGACCAGCCGATTCGCCTGCGCCTGAATATGGTTGACCCATTTCACCTGTGCCACGCCGTACCATCCGGGCACAATCAATCGAAGCGGAGATCCCTGATTGACCGTCAACGGCGCGCCATTCAGCTCCCAGGCCAGCATCGGCTCCGGCTTCATGGCATGGACCACCGAGAGGCTTCGCGCAAAATACGCTTTGTCGATATGAATCGCTCCGCGTCCGCCATGCGTGACATCGCTGGGTTCAAAATCGGCGGCGTAAAAGGCAACTTCAACGGCATCGGGACTGATCCCGCAATGCTTCAGCAGCGTGGCAAGTCCAATGCCCTTCCACCGTCCATTGCTGACCATTCCCTGCGCGCTGTTGCGCGGGCCGTTCCCACCGCACTCATAGGCAACGATCTGCTCCAGCGAGGGTGTGAGTGCCTTAAGCTCAGCAAGCGTGAAGTCCCTGGGTTTTGAGAACATTCCGGCTACTTTGAGCTTGAAGGTGGCAGGATCGACCATGGGCTGCGCGAAATGTTGAAATGTGTAGAACTGGTCCGCCGGAGTAATGAAATTGTCGATGGTGCGCGTATCGAGAAAGCGCCGGACGGCACTGGGGTTTGCATTGAAGTTCGCCGGAAAATCCAGAAACGGAACCACGGTTTCGCCTTGTGCCAATACCGGCAGGGTCCAGATCGGAATGCTGAACGATGCCAGGCCCAGCGAAGCCAGTCCGCTTTTCACGATTTCTCGCCGCGACAATTTACTCGACATGATTTCTCCTCACGAGGTAGGTGTTTTGAACCGCGCCATCATATTCGAAGGCGGCCGAATTTTACATAGCAACATTGAGCCAAAAGACGCTAGCATTTTGAGTTTGTCCCGGTCTAAGCAGGGTCTATGAGGTTATATTGATGATCTGTCGTTGGATTGTTTGCGTTCTGGCCGGTCTGGTAATCGCCACGCCGCTTGCCGCCGAAACTCCCGCAACAAAAGTGGATCGATTCGGAAAACTCCCGCTGGTTTTCGAACCAAATCGTGGACAGACCGATTCCTCGGTCCGCTTTCTGTCACGAGGCGATCATTACGGACTCTTTCTGACCGATAAGGAAGCCATCGTCTCGCTGTCCGGTCCGACTCCTGCTTTGGTACGAATGCAACTGGTGGGGCAGAACGCGCATCCTCAGATCTCCGGGGCCGGGACTCTGCCCGGCACGAGCAATTATTACAAAGGGTCTGTTGCCTCGAAATGGCAGGAATCCGTGCCTCACTTCCTGAGAGTGAATTACCGCGAGGTTTATCCGGGCATCGACCTGACGTACTACGGCAATCAACGCCAGCTGGAATACGATTTCACGGTCCGGCCTCATGCAAATCCCAAATCCATCGAACTGAAATTCTCCGGAGTGGATCAGCTCGAAATTAGCGCCCAGGGCGATTTGATTCTTCACACCGCGGCTGGAGAAATTCGGCATCAGCATCCCCGGGTATTTCAGGAACGCAACCATGTGCAGACACAGGTTGACGGTCAGTTTGCCCTGCTTGGCGACGGGAAAGTTGGATTTCACATCGGTGCGTATGATTCCGCGCTGCCCTTGGTTATCGATCCGAAGTTTGAGTACTCCACGTATTTTGGCGGAGCCGGCAATAACGGAGACGTCGGCATCGATGTGAAAGTCGACGGCCTCGGACAGGCCTATGTGACCGGCTACACATCGTCGATGGATTTCTTTGCGACGAATCTTTCCAGCACAGCCCCGGGCGGTGGGAACCTCGACGCGTTTGTGATGAAGGTCGATGCAACCGGCACCATCGTCCAGTCGGCCGTGTTTTTTGGCGGCTCCGGAGATGACGAGGGGCATCGCATCGCACTGGACAGCCTCGGGAACGTTTACGTGACCGGATACACCAAGTCTTCCGACTTCCCGATAGTCAACGGATTTCAGACTCACATTGGTGGTGTTGGCCGTAAAGATGCCTATATTGCGAAGATCAACAATGCGGTGAGTCAAATTCTGTTCTCGTCCTATCTTGGCGGTTCCCTGGACGATCAGCCATTTGGTCTGTCGGTCGACGTCTTTGGCAATATCTACATTGCTGGAGAAACGATTTCACCCAATTTCCCTCTCGTAAGGCCGCTTCGTTCAGGTTTAGAACAAACAACTGCAACAGATGCGTTTGTAACAAAAATTTCGCCGGACGGTACGATTGTCTACTCCTCCTATCTAGGGGGAAAGGGTGCTGATCATGCCTGGGATGTGACGTCGGATCCCGACGGCAATGCCTATGTCGTCGGATTCACTTCGTCGTGTAACTTTCCCGGCATTGTTAACGGGTGTCCGAATGCTTTTACTTTCGCCAATCCAGCAGGGGCGTTCATTACCAAGATCAATGCGGACGGCAGTGCCTACGTGATATCACGAGTGCTTGACGGAAATGCAACCGATGAAGCGGTGCGCGTGGTGCTGGATTCGGATTTAAACATCATCATTTCCGGATATACGAATTCGGTCAATTTTCCCGTCAAGAATTCCTTCCAGCCTGCTAACGCGGGAGGTTTCGATATTTTTGTTGCGAAAGTTCTCGCCGATTTCAGCGATATCGTATTTTCCACATTCATCGGCAGTGACGGCAACGAAAGCGCTCCGGGATTGGCAGTGGATGCGGCCAACAATATTTACATTGCGGGATACACGTCGTCGTTTTCGTTTCCGGTTCTGAATGGAGTCAACATCGGAACGACGGGCGGAACGCTGAAAGGTGATCGCGACGCGTATGTGATGAAGATCGCGCCCAGTGGCCGGATGATGTATTCGACTTATGTTGGTGGAAGCAGTTCCGATGGCGCCATTGGATTGGCAGTGGATGCCGGTGGAAGTGCCTACGTTACCGGCTATACGTTTTCGACCGACTTTCCAGTCGTCAATGGGCTGCAATCTACAGCAAACGGGGCGTCGGATGGATTTCTGCTGAAGATTAACGGCGATGACGTGGTGCTTGCCGCGCCACTCGTTGTTCCCGGTCAGGGAGCTGTCACGCTGTCGACGATTGGAGGCAGCAACTCCGTGTCATTTGCCCACGCGAGCTTCGAGGTGCCTGCCGGCGCGAAACGGCCGGCCGGAATGGCCATTCTCGATCTGAGGCAGGGTGGCGCCGAAGTAGGAGAAGTGGCATTTCCGCTTCTGCCATTCATCACGGATGGTCGGATCTACGTGAACGAGTCGACGACCACAGCCTCGAATCTTTCGGTGGTAAACCCTTTGGACCAGGAAGTGACGCTCTATTTCTTCTTTACCGACCGGGCCGGCAATCGCTCGAACAGTGGCAGCGTGACGATTCCGCCAAAAGCCAGTTTTGCCCAACCGGTAACGGGCGCTCCATTCCGGCTGTCCAGCACGGCGGCTGGAGTGTTGACCTTTGGGACGGCGACTCCCATTGCGGCGATGGCATTTCGAACGTTCTCGGAATCGAACGGCAAAATTCTGATTACCTATCTGCCGATCATCGATCCGTATCACTTCGAGACCCAGACGACGACAATTCCCCAGTTTGCCGCGGATCTGACGTGGACATCGGAGTTCCTTCTGGTGAACAACACCGAGACGCCGATGACCGGAGAAGTTCGTTTCTTCAACAACGGTCCGAACGAAGGGGACCCCACACTGTCTTCGACTCCAATTGAAGTGCAACTCGATCGCGGTATCTTCTCGGTTTTGCGGTACAGCCTCGGCCCTCTCGGCTCGGATAATTTTGCGACGAGCGGTCTTCCTGATACGGTCAGCGGCTATGTCCAGATTGTCCCGGATGCCGGGACTTTCACTCCGGTCGCGACCGAGATCCTGACATATTTCGAAGGCGTGAATACCCTGCATGCCACCGTTGAAGCCCAGGTTCCAGGCAGCGATTTCAGGTTGTACGATGAGCTTAACGGAGACTTCAACAATGGAGAAGGCCATGCCACCGCGATGGCCTTTGCGATATCGAACCCTTCGGATACGCCCACCGATATCACGATGACACTGGTCAATATGGATGGAACTCCAGCTGGGTTTTCGACGGCGTTCACTCTCCCCGCAAAAGGGCACATCGCGAAGTATCTTCACAGCATGAATGACTTCAAAAACATGCCCAATCCCTTCCAGGGCACGGTGCGTGTTCATGCGACCGGCCCCGGCGTCACACTGTTTGGAATGAGGGGAAGGATCAGCGAAAACTCCACCTTTATCGGAACGACAACCGGGCCAATAAAGGAAAATGCAGGCAGTGGGACGTCGGTGATATTCCCTCACATTCTGGATGGAGGGGGCTATGCCACGCAGTTTATTCTTTTCGGAGACCCGGCGGGCGGAGCCACCATGGGCACGTTGAGCTTTGCGGACGAAAACGGGGAATCGGTGCCTCTGGCCATAAAGTAAATAAACTGGTAAATAGGATGGACCAACCGCTATGCAACGCATAACGAGAATCCTTTTGGTCCTGATGGTTTGCTGCAGTCTCGCATTGGCTCAAACCGTCGTCCCTTACCGCCTGCTCAGTTCGCGTGAATCCACGCCAGGCTCCATCAAGGAATTCGACTACAACGTTTCCGTGGACCAGAATCTGGATGTGGCTGCGGTAAAACGCGTCATCTGCCAGTTGGTTCAGAGCGAAAAACCTGTCGCCAGCGAAGTTCTGAGCATCGGAATCTACTTCAAGCTCAACGAGTACATTCCTGAAAACGAGAGAGACGTCAAGGATTCGGCCGAACATCGAGCCCACCGTATCGCTCAGTACCACTGGAACAAGGATTCACCCAAGGACTCCCGAAGGCTGGTCCTTACCAAAGACTCCAAGGGACAGTCGCTGTCCGACTGGCGGTTCTACGACTTCAATCACGAAAAATCCTGCCGCTGATTTTTCAGGAAAACCGCGCCAAGAGGAGGGACCGTCAGGTTCAATGACTGCGGGCGCCCGTGCATCGGAGTGGGCTGAGCGTCCTTGCCTCCGAGATTGCCGAAGTCGGTTCCTCCGTATGCGCTGGAATCGCTGTTGAGGATTTCCGTCCAGCGTCCTCCGCTGGGCACACCCACGCGATAGTTGTAGCGCGGAACCGGAGTGAAATTGCAGACGACAAGAATGATGTCGCTGTCGTTTGCGGACTTGCGGACGAAACTCAGCATGCTCTGTTCCGAGTCGCTGCCATCGATCCATTCGAATCCGGCGCCTTCGCAATCCAGTTCATGCAGTGCGCGTTCGTTGCGGTAGGTGTGGTTCAGATCCGAGACCCAGCGCTGGGTCTGACGATGCGAAGGAAGATCGAGCAGATGCCAGTCCAGACTGTCGTCGTGGGCCCATTCCCGCCACTGCCCGAACTCGCCTCCCATGAATAAGAGCTTCTTGCCCGGCTGTGCATACATATAGGCGAACAAAAGCCGCAGGTTCGCGAATTTTTGCCAGAGATCGCCGGGCATGCGGGAAAGCAGCGATCCCTTGCCGTGTACGACCTCGTCATGGGACAACGGCAACACGAAATTTTCATGGAAGGCGTAAATCATCCGGAAGGTCAGTTCCGTGTGGTGATATTTGCGATACACCGGATCGTGCGACATGAACTTCAACGTGTCGTGCATCCAGCCCATATCCCATTTCAGACCAAATCCCAGGCCGCCGGTGTAGGTCGGGCGCGATACCCCCGGCCACGACGTCGATTCTTCGGCGATCGTCTGAATGCCGGGGAATTCCTTGTAGACATCCGAGTTCAATCGCCGGAGAAAGTCCATGGCTTCCAGATTCTCTCGGCCACCGAAGGTATTGGGAATCCATTCACCTTCCTTGCGCGAGTAATCGAGATACAGCATCGAAGCGACAGCATCCACCCGCAGGCCATCCATGTGGTACATCTCCAGCCAGAACGCGGCGCTGCTGAGCAGAAAACTGCGCACTTCATGACGCCCGTAGTTGAAGACGTCGCTGTTCCATTCCTTGTGAATGCCTTTGCGGGGATCGGAGTGTTCGTAAAGATGCTCGCCGTCGAAGTAGCCCAGGGCCCACTCGTCTGTCGGAAAATGGGATGGCACCCAGTCGAGAATGATTCCGATGCCGCGCTGGTGCAGATAGTCGATCAGATACATGAGGTCCTGCGGCGTTCCGTAGCGGCTCGTCGGTGCAAAGTATCCGGTGGTTTGATATCCCCAGGAGCCAAAGAAGGGGTGTTCGGTGAGTGGCAGAAACTCGATGTGCGTGAACCCCAGTTCCTGCACGTAATCGGCGAGCGGTTTGGCGATTTCGCGATAGCTGAGCCAGCGGTTTCCGTCTTCCGGGATGCGCCGCCACGACCCGAAATGCACTTCATAAACGGACATCGGAGCGCGATGGCTGTTATGGGCCGGGCGCTCGGTCATCCATTTCTCGTCATTCCAATCGTATTCGAGACTCCAGGTCTTCGACCCGGTGTGCGGCGGCGTCTCCGTGTGAAACGCAAACGGATCGGCTTTGTCCACCTTGTATCCATTGAATCGAGAGACGACATGGTACTTGTAGGTCTCTCCCTTCTTGATGTCAGGAATAAACGTTTCCCAGATACCCGACTGGCCACGAGTGTGCATCGGATGGCTGTCATTGTTCCAGCGGTTGAAGGTGCCCATTACCGACACACTTTCGGCATCCGGCGCCCAGACGGCGAAATTCACGCCAGCCGTGCCATCTACAGTATGAAAATGCGCGCCCAGGTGCCGGTACAGCCGAATGTGGCTGCCTTCATTGAAGAGATAGAGATCGTGATCGGTTAGTAGAGACATGATTCAGGACTTTGAATTTCGCATATCGTTAAGCCGGTATAGAGTCTTCTGGATTTCCCTCGACTCGCGCATCTGTTCAATACTGAAACGCAGGCGCCGCCGCCAATTGGGGCGCTGCCGCGTTGTCGCCGGAACGTTCTGAGGCTGCGTTTCACCCCAGAGATCTTCCAGGTTCACGAGCACAATGCCGGCTTTGCTTCTGCCGAGGAAATCGATGCAACCTTGAAAAAGATTTTTCCGGTGCAGGAATCGTTGCAGGGCTTTTCGAAGCCTGACCCGGGTCTTGGTTTCCGCCAGCGCACTCTTCCGATCGAGAAACTTCAGATCCACGCGGTCTGCAATATCGAGGCCTTCGATAAACGACTGGAAAGGCGTCATGTCATGCGTATTGAGACTGGCCACACAGTCGGACTTCGGCTTGCGCAACAGTTTGCTCCTGGAATCCAATGAGAGTTCGGACTGCACTATATACAATTGCCGGACATTGTGTCGCTCCAGAGCTTCGTTCACTTCCTGTGGAACCAGACCGAGGTTCTCGCCGACGATTCCGGCATCGTGCCGATGTGACTCCACGCTGAGAATGGCGTAAATGTCGTCGGCAGGATACCGCACATAGAAACCCTGCGAGCCGGGCATTCCCTCTGGGATCCAGAAGAGCCGATGGAGTCCCATCACATGGTCGATACGCAGGAGCCGGGCAAAGCGAAGATGATTGCGAATCATCGCGATCGTATAGCGATGGTGAGTCGAGCGCATCGCGATCGGATGCATGGGAGGGAAGCTCCAGTCCTGTCCCGATGTGAACATGAGATCCGGCGGGGCTCCCACCGACATGCCTTTCACAAAGAGTTCCTGATTGCTCCACGTATCAAATCCGTCGGCGTGCATTCCGGCCGGCAGATCCAGATAGAGCAGACAGCCCGAACGCCGCGTCCGATTTGCGAGCTGCTCCATTTGTTCCTGAATCAACCATTGCGCATAAACGTGGTAATGGCACGCTTCGGGGCTGTAATCCGCAGGCCGGATGTCCCCGCGCTGAAGCCGCGGCGACCAACTTCTCCAGCCCTGTTCCTGCCGCTCGGTTATGGCGCGAAAACGGGCGTAGTCCTCCACGGCCGGATTCAATTTCCTGAAATTTTCAAAATGATCCCGCCGCCGGCCCGACTGCTCGAGAATGGAGCGCGCCATGATTTCCAATACGCGCCGCTTGCGCGCCATGGTGCCGCGATAGTCCACGATGGGTTTCACCACTGAAGCGCGGCGGACTGGGAAATGGATTGGGAACTCCGGCGAGCGAGCGGGGTTCACGTAGAATTCGTTCCAGAATAATCGGCTGACCGGAGAATACGGGCTGGGTTCAAAAGGTTTGTCGAAGAATGTGGAGAGTAGCGGCAGAGTCGAGGCAACCTGCCCGCCTAGTTCGTCCATCCAGTCGATCATGGATTCCAGATCCGTGAGATCTCCCGCGTCCACGCTGCGCCTGGAACGCAGACCATAGAGCGGAGCAAACAGCCCCCATGTGCGGCCGGCAATGGGGAAGTGCGCGCGTTTCGGTGCGGAGATCACCAGCGTTTCCTGAACCTCGCCTTCGATGGTGACCGACAACTTGTGATAACCCATCGGAAGACGCTTGGGCGGCGGCCACGTCGTTTCCGTGCCGTCTTCCAGAACCAATGTGGGTCTTAGCTCCTGAAGCAGAGAGAGCGTCGCCTTTCGAATCTTTCCATCCCAGGCGACAACGACCGGTTCAACCCGGTGCTTCCCCATCTCTCGCCGGCGTCTGCGAAGAGCCGCCTCAACATCTCCCATTTTCGAGACCGGAGCTCCGAACGCGCGGAGTCCCAGGAGAAGCGCCTCAGGGGTTGCGTCCTGGGGCTTATTCCGCATGTCGGAGTATGTGGTTTGGATTCCGTAGAGATTTGCGAGTTCAGCCAGCTGTGGATTCACTATTCCAGAGCGTAGCACGGACAAGAATTGGGGTCAGACCCCTCGTTTCCCTATTTCGAAGAAATAGGGAAACGAGGGGTCTGACCCCAATTTCAGAGAAGACCGAGGGATTGATGCGGGGTGTAGCCGGGAAACACGCGAGCCACATCCTTCGTGTGCAGATGCTTCGTGAGAATTTCGGCGAACACATCGCGGAAGTCGGTGGTCAGCGCGAGATCGCGGCCTTCGAACAATTTGTCGGGTGCGAGACCCGGCCATTTGCCGTACACCTTGCCGCCTTTGACTGGTCCGCCGGCAACGAACAGTGCGCTGGCATGGCCGTGGTCGGTTCCACCGGATCCGTTTTGTTTGATGGCCCGGCCGAACTCGGTCATCGTGAGAATGACGACGTTGCGCATGCGATCGCCGAGATCCCGATAGAGAGCCGCGATTCCATCGCCGAATTCACGCAGCCGGTTGCTCAACTGTCCGGCAACCGCGCCCTGATTCGCATGGGTATCCCAGCCGTTCAGGTCGGCAAACGCCACTTCCAGGCCGACGTCCGCTTTGATGATCTGGGCGATCTGCAGCAGCGATTGCGAGAAAGGCTGGTTGGGATAGACAGCGCCGTTCTCCGGCTGGAAGCGCGTGGGATTGGCGTCCTTCAACATCTTCACCGCGTCGAAGGTTTCGTTATGCCACATCGCCTCAAACGCGGAATACATGTCGCCCGCGGGTCCCCGTCCACCACCTCGAACATCAAAGTCCTGAATCTTCGTCATGGCCAGAGCCGGAGCGGGTCCCAGCAGGGAACGCGGCATGTTGGAACTCATCGCGATGGCGCGGAATGGCGCCGTTCCTTTCGGGCTGGGATCGGCCTGCATGTAGCGGTTGAGCCATCCGTCGGCGACGCTCTTGTTTCCGGGAGCTCCGGATTCCATGTAGTCCTGCGCATCGAAGTGGGAGCGGCTGTTGTCCGGCGAACCAACGGCTTGAACCATTGCCAGGTGCCCGGCATCGAAGATGGGTTTCAGCGAGCCGAGCGACGGGTGCAATCCGAAGAATCCATCCAGATCGAGTGCGGCTTCCGTGCTGCTGCGTTGTGGCGCTGGAATTGCGATCTGTGGCCGCACCGATGCGTAATGGGAATCTCCGAATGGCACGACCATCGAAATGCCGTCGGCAGCTCCACGCTGGAATATGGCGATCAGTATCGGACGATCTTTACTTGATGGATTTGCTGCGGGATTCTGTGCATACGCCGTGCGCAGTAGAAACGAAGGCACAGCTCCGAAACTCGCGGCAGCAACGCCTGCGGACTTCAGGAAGAACCGGCGAGATAGCGACATATGGACCTACCTTTTTTGAAATTCCGGTGAACCCAGATACAACGCAGCGGCCTTTGGATCTGGAAATGAAGTCAACTGTACTCGGGTATTCGGAATTTTATTCGATGTCAGATTGACTGCAAAGTTTATCCGTTCGATCAACGAACCATCACTGATCCAGTAATCCGTGCGATCCGGGAAACCGGTCGGCGCGACAAACTGATAAATGGGCTGCCCCATTTTCCCCAGCAACTGCGCCAGTCGCGGATTCCCGTCGGTTTCTCCATTGACGGCGCGAATGGCCGAAACCACGTATCCAAAAGCCGATTTCGTTTTCTGCCCGTACGCATCGGCCGACATGAATTCGCCGGAGTAGAAAATGGTGCGGAGCATTTCGCGAATGTCGCCATCGGACTTCATGTAGGTTGCGGCGACTTTTTCGATGAGAGGCTCAGGAGGATTATCGTTGACGAAGTAGCGCACGAGCTTCGTCGCGATGAAATGCGCCGTGCTGGGCTGATGGGCGAGAATATCGATCACCTTCTCTCCGTCTTCAATTCCTCCACCCGCGCGAATCTTCTGGCCAAGGACGATCTTTTCGCCGCGGTCATGCATCGCCGGACGGAATATGAATCTGGCACCGTCCCGTGGCCTGTCGATGGTCCAGCCGGTGAGCGCCCGCGCAACTTCGGTGACGTCCTTCTGGGTATACCCGCCATCGACTCCCATGGTGTGCAGCTCCATGAGTTCGCGACCGTAATTCTCGTTGATGCCGGCTCTTTTGCCCTTCCCCTGTTTTGCCGCTGCGGCTTGAATCGTTGGCGATAGTGGCGCATTCGGATTGGCAAGTCGTGCCGCCGTTACCGCCGACAAAGGCGCAACCATATTCGGCGTCGTGGACAAATGATTATCCAGGTAGAACAGCATTGCCGGGCTCTTCGCGGTGGCCATCAGCAGATCCCTGAACTTCCCCAGAGCGCGCGGCCGGATGACGTTTATTTCGTAGTCGGTGGTGAACCACTTGTCCTGTCCCTTATTCCAGTAAACATTGAAGTGGTTGAACCAGAAGTCGGTCATGACTTCCTGAAGCTGGCGTTCGCTGTAAACCCCGCGAATGATCTTTTGAGATTCCAGTTCCTGAAGCAGCTGCTGCGGACGCTCCAGCCCATTGACCCTCATATACTCCTGAAGCCTCGCCCGATCCTGCGCAGCGTCCTTGTCGCCTGCTTTCGGATTTCGAATTCCGGAGCGCTGGGCAATTTGCTGGGGTTCCGGATACTTGTCCATCAGGTCGTCCATTTTCATATGGATGGATGGGAGCTGGCTCAGGCGGGTATCGGCGGCACTATCGTTGATTTGTTCCGGGTGAAGCTGTTGCTCGATGTACTGACGGATTCCCATGCTCTGGACGCGATCCACATCCCCGGGACGCGGCCCAAACGCCAGACGATTCAGCACATGGGTAACTTTTTCCTGTTCCGTGAGTTCGCGTGGGGCGGGGCTGGCGTTAACGACCGATAACACCAGCAGCAGGAAAATGATAGAGAGCAAGGATTTGTGTCTCATGCCCCGTATAGACCGAAAAGAGACGGTTAGGGTTTACTCGGAATCTTCAGAATCATTTTCAATACCGGTGGCAAAATCGTCCAATTCTTCAGGATTGGTAGCACCCTCGTCAGCGTCATCGACGCTGTAGAGTTGCCCACCGAGTCTCTCCTTCTGGGATTTCTTTCCACCTTCCGGTTTGAAAGGCTTTTGATTCCGGCTGCGAAACGGCTTGGCATCCGGACCAAATTTCCGATTGATGCGGTCACCGCGGCCTGGAGGTTCCATGGCACTGGAGTCCGGCCGGCTGAAGTCACGGCCACCGGAGAATGAACCGGAAGAACCCCCTGGGCGAGGTCCGGAGGACATCGGTCGGGGAGGCCCGCCACTTGGCCGATAAGGAGCTCCCGATCCGGGAGGCCGGCTTTCCTTCGCGCGCGCCTCATTGACTGCCAGCGGGCGCCCTTTGAAATTCTGGTTATTGAAGAGGCGTATGGCTTCCTGCGCCTGCGCATTGTCGCCATATTCGACAAATGCAAATCCGCGCTTTCTTCCGGTTTCGCGATCCAGCGGCATGAACACATTCAGAACGCTTCCTGCCGTGGAGAAATGCTCGCGGATTTCCTCTTCGGTTGCTTCGTAGGGAAGGTTCCCAACAAAAAGACGAACAGACATTATTACCTCGTGAAAACTCTCATCTGGAAATGGTGATTGTTGGAAATTTCACAGGGATGACTGGGCCGGCATTTTTGGGGTTGAAGCTTTAAGCATGAGGCCGACATATTACCGCTTTGCCGCGACGAATTCAACGTTACCTGATGCGGCGACTCCGTTAAAGTTTGCTCCCTGGCCGTCATGTGTTCCGTCTACTATGCTGCCTCGGTGTCATGAAATGGCAATCAACAAACGCAACCTGTTTCACGAATTTGAGCTCGAGGGATGGCAAAGGGCCGCCGAACAATACGGGCCCGGGTTTGGGGGAGTCACGGTTCAGGCCATTGGTCCGCTTCTGGATTCCGTTGGTGCGGCGCAGGGAATCCGGCTGCTGGATGTCGCCTGCGGTCCGGGGTATGTCGCGTCTTCGGCCGCCAAGCGGGGCTGCTCCGTGGTTGGCATCGATTTCTCGTCGTCCATGATTGATCTTGCTCGCGAGAATTATCCAGGTGTGGAATTCCGCGTTGGCGATGCGGAGAATCTCGATTTTCCCGATGGATCCTTTGATGCCGTGGCGATGAATTTCGGAATGCTCCACCTCGCCGATCCGGATCAGGCAATCCACGAAGCCTGGAGAGTTCTTCGCCCCGGCGGGCAGTTTGCATTTACGGTATGGGAAGCTCCGCCGAAAACTGCAGGCTTTGCCATTGTGCTCGATGCAGTTGGGCTTCATGGAAACATGCAGGTGTCCCTGCCGGAAGGTCCGCCGTTTTTCCGATTCAGCGATGCCGCGGAAAGCAAGCGTGCGCTGGCCGAGGCGGGATTCACCGGGGTCCAGGTTGCGACGATTCCGCAAACCTGGAGGCTCGAATCCGGCGACGCTCTTTTTACGACCATGCGTCATGCAGCCGTGCGGACGGCCGCACTGCTGAATCGGCAAACACCCGAGGCTCTGAGAAATATTCAACAGGAGATTTCGGCGGGAGCGGAGCGCTTTCGCAAGCCGGCCGGCATCGAACTTCCGATGCCAGCGGTTCTGATATCGGCGGTCAAACCTTCACTTGACGTGGGAAGAGAGCCATTTCAGTCGAAGTAACTCGCCTTCGAGCTTGTATAGGAATTCCAGCGTGACGGCGTTGACCGTATTTTCCTGGTGTTCGGCGACGACGGCCACGTCGGCAAACGTGGCGATCTTTTCAGCGGTGTTCAGAGTTTCCCATTCGAGTTCGGACTGCGAGTAATCCTTGAATTCCGACGCATCCTGTCGCGGGTGATTAAATTTTGCGGCGGACATGTATCGAAGCATCACTTCCGTCTGCGCTTCCATATCCTTCAAGGGTTTTTCCAGTTTGCCTTCCAGGCCGAGCGCCCATCGATAGTCATCGGTGGCTGCCCGGAGTTTTGGAATGGCCAGACGAAACTCCAGAAATCGCGCCTTTATCTCCCCCTCGGCCCCCAGCGCGATTCTGCGGGAACTGCTCTGGCCGTTCAGGAATTCACGGAGGGCGGCCTGACTCTTCTGCAAATCCTCCTGTTGTTTTCGAGCCCGCTCCAGTTGTTGCTGAGCAGAGTCCGCCTGTTTGGCCTTCGCTGTTGCATCGTCGTCCTGCGCCAATGCGTGAGACGGAGTTAGAACGAGGGAAGCCAGAATCACTGGGCAGGCAATCCAAATCCGGTTCATAGTAGCTTCATTCTCCTACCCGCATTTTCTACGTCGCAAGCTAAATCGTTACTCCGCGAAGCACGCGCAAAATCTGCGCGTGAAGTTGGGCGGTCGAACTGCTCAACAGGCTCGATCCCCACGCCAGATTCTCACGCTCGCCGTTCAAATCCGACAGGACGCCGCCAGCCTCTTCCACAATTGGAATGAGAGCCGCAATATCCCAGGGATTCATCGCCGGATCGATCGCCGCGTCAAGTCGTCCCTGGGCGACGAGTGCGTGCTGCACGCAATCGGAAACAAATCGAAATTTACGAGGCCTTTCTATCAGGCTGCTGAGTTTGTGGCAAGGCCCCGTTTTAGCAGGCTGAATGTCGGTAGGCTGGACTCCGCCCGCGGACACGAACGCATCCGGCAGATTCGAGATTTGCGAGACGCGCACTTGCCGAGGGCTCTCGCCTTTCACATGCACCCAGCAACCGCTCCCTTTGGCCGCGTAAACGGTTTCCCCCATCGCCGGGAAGTGAGCGATTCCAATCTGCGGTTCTCCGTTTTCCAGATACGCGATCAGCGTCCCGAATATGGGCAGTCCCAGCGCAAATGACGTGGTGCCATCGATAGGATCCAAAACCCAAAGCGGTTCGTTTGTCGGCTTGTCGGGCCCGCCGAATTCCTCTCCAAGCACCAGATGTTTTGGAAAGCGTTTGCCGATGATTTCACGCATCACTTCTTCGGCGCGTTTGTCGGCTTCGGTGACCTCGGTGCCGTCGGATTTCAGGCTGACGGTGCAGTTCCGAAAGACAGGCATGATCTCGGCATCGGCGGCCTGTGCCAGAGAAAGGGCGAACTCAAGAGTTTCGTTTTTCATGAGAAAGGGCTACCACGTTGCCCAGAATGAGAAGAGCCGGAGAACTTAATCCTTCGGATTTTTGATGAATGTCGCGAAGCGTGCCCGCACGAGTTTCCTCGGACGGCCAGGTCGCACGGGAAACCACAGCGGCCGGTAGGTCCGGCGAGCAGCCGTTTTGAATCAGATTGGCGATGATTGCTTCGATACGGACAAGACCCATGAAGACGATCACGGTTCCTCCGGACCTCAACAATGTCCGGGCAGCGGACCACTCCGCCGCTTCGAAGTCGACCGAACGGGATCCCGTAATCACAAGAAAACCGTGATTCACTTCCCGATGCGTCAGCGGAAACCCCGCAGCCACGGCTGCCGCCGTGACACTGCTGACCCCCGGCACAATTTCAAACCGGATATGTGCGGCCAGCAGTGCGTCGGCTTCTTCACCGCCGCGACCGAATACGAACGGGTCGCCGCCTTTGAGACGGCAAACCGTTTTCCCCTGCTGCGCGTATTCAATCATCAGCTTGTGAATTTCAGGCTGCTGCCTGTCTTCGTGGCCGAATCGCTTGCCGACGTCAACGAGCACCGCGTCTCCGCGGGCCTGTGTCAGGAGTCCCGTCGAGATGAGGCGGTCATGCAGAATCACGTCGGATTCGCGAAGGCAACGCAGTCCTTTCACGGTTATCAACTCCGGATCGCCAGGGCCGGCGCCAACGATATAAACCAGGCCGCTTGTCGTCATTCGATTCCATCAATGATGCGACGCACGCGTTGAAGCGCCGTGGCATCGTCGCATTCGCCGATCCATTCCACGATTCCGGAATTGACGATGCTTTCAAATACGCGCTTGCGTTCCTCGGCGTCGGCAAAGCGTTCATGGACTTCATGACGCACCGCCCCAAGCGCGTTGGCCGCGCGGGCGACCTCGTCGGTCAGCACACGGTCGAGCCGTTCGCGGAGATTTGCGGCGAGCGCAGGGCTTTTGCCGGAAGTCGAAATGGCGAGTGTCACATCTCCGCGCCGCAGGATTGCCGGGACAATGAAGTCGCAAAGCTCGGGCTTGTCGACAGTGTTGATCAGCACTCCCTTCGCGCGTGCGATCGAAACCACTTCCTGTTGGGTCGCGGAGTCATCTGTCGCCGAGACCACCAGCGATGCGCTGTCCATATCCGAAGGCGTGAAGCCGCGGCGGTGCCAGGTAATCCGGCCGGATTCGGAGAGTTCACACAGCTGTCGCGAGGCTTCCGGACTCACGACAGTCACCGTTGCGCCCGCCTCAAGGAGGGAATCCACTTTTCGCTCTGCGACTTCTCCTCCACCGACGACGAGAACCGGACGATTCTCAAGTCTTATGAAGACGGGGTAGAACATTCCTTGCTTCTCTTTTCGAAAAAATTCGCCATCGCTTTGACCATCGGGCCCATCTTCGGTTCTTCGGGAACGATCCGCGGTTCAATGCCCAGATCGCGCAGCGTCCGCGAAGTGACTTCTCCGATCGACACGACAACGACGAGCTCATTCAATTGCTTCAATAGTGCTTCGCCATCGGTTTGCGGAGCCGCCTCCAGAAGGAAACGCGCCTGAGGCCCGCTGGTGAACGTGATCGCATCCACTTCCCGGTTCATGATCTTTCGCACCAGTTCCGCAATTGTTGCGGTGTCGGAGGCTCTTTCGTATCGATATAGGGAGAGGCCGGTGACTCGGGCGCCCATCGACTCCAGCCCGGACTGAATTTCCTGGTTGTCCTGGCCGTAACGCTGAATGAGTACCGACTTCCCGCGAAGGTCTTCGCGCGCGAGCGTCTGGAGAATGCCCTCAGTGGTCGGGGAGTCTGCAGTAATTTCTCCCTGGATACCGAATTTCCTAAGAGCATTAACAGCCTTCGGTCCTCGGGCAATGATCTTTGAACGCTTCAGCACCTCCGGCTTGTTTGCGGCACGAAGCAGGAACTCCACACCAACTCCCGTGTAGAAAATAATGAAATCCACTTTCGTCGACTCGCAGATTTCCATGAATCGGCTCGCGTTTGCCGCGTCTTCAACCGGCGTTTCGCGAAGCAGCGGACAGGAATGCACCGTTGCTCCCTGTCGTTCCAGCAATTGCGCGAGTTGTTCGGGGTACCGGTTTTCGGTGATTGCCACCCGGACGCCGTCCAATGGTTTTGTCATAGAGGAGAAACTCGTGAGAGCAAAAATCATAACACGAGCAGCAGACTGGGAGGTCATTCCGGGCCCGGTTGGTGGTATCCTTCCCGGCACACCGGATCGAAACACCAACCATAAGGAGACACCCATGGAAAGAATGAAAGCGAGTGACTTCCCCCAGGAAGTTCTCAACATTTTTGATCTATATATTCACGGTCATATCGACCGGCGCGGATTCCTGGATCGCGCCCAGAAATATGCTGTGGGCGGCCTCACCGCGGCGGTAATGCTGGAGGCGCTCCGACCGAATTTCGCTCTCGGCCAGCAGGTTCCAAAGGACGATGCGCGTCTTCGAATCACGACGGTGGAGATTCCGTCGCCTCAGGGTAATGGGACCATCAAGGCGTATGTGACGCGACCGAAGAGCGCGACTGGAAAATTGCCTGTGGTTCTGGTGGTTCACGAGAATCGTGGCCTCAATCCGCACATCGAGGACATTGCGCGCCGCGTTGGCCTGGCGAATTTTCTGGCGATCGCACCGGATGGGTTGACGACGGTCGGTGGATATCCGGGCGCGGAGACGCCGGAGGCTCAGAGAGAAACTGTGGCGACTCAGAAGTTTGGAACTGTGCCTGGCATGAAGATGACCGAAGACTTCGTCGCTGCGGCTGGCTTTGCGAAGGCGCATGCCGAGGGAACCGGGAAAGTCGGGACCGTTGGATTCTGCTATGGTGGCGGCATCGTCAACACGCTGGCGTTTCGAGTTCCGGAACTCAATTGCGGCGTTGCCTACTATGGGAATCAGCCCACCAACCCCGCCGATATTGCAAAGATCAAGTCGCCGCTGTTGCTGCAATATGGCAGCCTCGATGCCGGCATCACCGGCCGATGGCCGGCGTACGATGCCGCACTGACTGCCGCAGGGGTCGTTCACACCGGATACGTTTATGAAGGTGCGAATCACGGATTCAACAACGACACCGGCGCACGTTACGACGTGAATTCCGCGAAGCTCTCGTGGGATCGCACCATGGCGTTCTTCGAGAAGTATCTGCGGTAGGGGTAAGCATTGTGGGGACTGGCTCCGAAATCGAAACGTAAATTTCGTATTTGCTAAGTGTTCGGCGATTTCGGTGCCTGTCCCCACAATGCGCGCCGCATGTTGAGCAACGTAATCCTGCAACCTTCAGACTGGCTCTCCCGCCAATACGCCCACGAAACCCGTGTGCGCGCCTGGACCGACCCTCATCAAGCCCGCACAGCGCGGGGCATCAAACATCCGGTCTACGATTTCCTGTTCACCTACTACTCGTTTCGACCAAGCTGGCTGCGGCGTTGGCATCCCGGTCCGGAAATCGCACTCAGCGGCGAGGAGGCCGATCTGTTTCTCCGCTGGCCGGAATATCGCCGCACCGCCCGTGGTGTCGAACTCGACGCTTCGAGACTGCGTGCTCACCGGCGCGAATCCGTCGCGCATATCCGAAATCTGCTGGTGACGACGCAGCAGCGCCCGCCATTCTTCAGCTGCTTCGGTCTCCACGAGTGGGCGATGGTTTATCAGCAAACGCCCGAAGAGATCCGTCACAACAATTTTCCGCTACGATTTTCCGCGGAGGAAATCCGGCGCATCGTGGAAGCAACACCGGTTTGCTGCACGCATTTCGACGCGTTCCGGTTTTTTACGATTCCGGCGCGTCCGCTCAATCGATACCAACCGACGCGGGAGACCGTGGGAGAGCTGGAGCAGCGCGGGTGCCTTCACGCCAACATGGACCTTTATAAGTGGGCCTTCAAGCTGAGTCCGTTTACTCCGAGCGAACTCGTGGCCGATTGTTTTGAGCTGGCCCACGACATTCGCGAAATCGACATGCGCGCCAGTCCGTACGACCTGACTTCACTGGGTTTTGCTCCAATTGCGGTGGAAACGCCGGAAGGCCGCGTGGAATACGAACATTACCAGCGGGAGTTTGCGGTACGCGGGGAACCGCTTCGGTCGCGGTTGATTTCGTTATGCGACTGGCTGCTTGATGCAGATGCTCCGGACGTTGCTCATTCGAATTCCCTGCATCCTTCTCTTAAAATGTAGCCTTGCGCGCGCGTGGAGCAGAGAAACGGAAGCTATGGTTTCCGAGAGTTCGCGAACAAAGCAGAATTGTCCAAGGGATTTTTCGCGGAAAGGCCGGACTTTTTGGCGAGGCTGGTCTTGGAACTCTGTATCGCGCTGCCGTTTCCGTTGGCCTCGCGTTTGCTTTCGTTGCGGAGTGTGCCGGTCACTTCTGCCTACACGCCGAGACATCCCGAAGATAACCATTTGGGCCGAACTTTTCGACGAGAGTCACACTTCTCCGGGAGTATTCAAATTTTGTCCGTTGGGACGAAGCCTTTCGCTCTGCTTGGAAATTTGTTGTATATACAGTAATTGTGGTCGACTTGGATCTGGGGAAATCGATCATTAACCTGAAAAAGCATGGCATCCCGTTCGAAGAAGCGGTAACGATATTCGGTGACAACGAGGGATTGAAATGGGAAGACCTTCAGCGTTCTCAATCGGAAAGACATTGAAAAAGAATCGGCACCTCGGTCAAAGGCCAAATTTCACCGTATACACGGATCCGGTTGGCGAGTCACACATACCCGCGGTGAAGCAATTCTCATAACAATACAGATTTTTGGGGTCATGAAGCAGTGCCATCATTAAGGCTGACACGACGATTGCTTCCCATGATGACGCTGCTTGTTGGCGGCATGTTGTTCCAGACGAATGCCCATGCCCAAGTGGTCGTCAGTGCGGTCGACTGCAAGGAGGAACGTCTTGCGGGCGCCGAGAGGGCGATATGCGCAGCGCCGGAATTGTTACGGCTGACCGACGGTATCGATAAGTTGACCAAGCGACTGGAAAAATCCTTGAAGGCTGCGGACAAGGCCGCGCTTGTGGATACCGAAGGGCCATTCACGGTACAGCGAAACAATTGCCAGAATGAGCGCCCGGACGTGCGGCAATGCGTCGAACGCGTCCTGACACACCGCAGGAACGCGCTCGATACGGCGTTGGTTTCGCGGGCATCCATTCGCAGCGAGCTCACACAGTACACATTTTTCGACATTCCATACTTCCTTAAGTATGGCGACCTGCTTGTCGGCAAGCGGATCCATGTTTTCGGGTGCATGGGTTTGGACCACGGAACGACAGCGGCCGAACGACTTCATGGGACCATACGCGATTCCTGTACAAAAAAGATTGGACCGTTCGTGCCCGTGATCTTCAAGAGCATGGACGAAAAGCAGGCGTCGTTCTTCGATGCGATGACGCCGTCCACCCACTGGGAAGGCGTGGTCGAGCGGCGCGATGGCCGACTCGTCCTGGCGATGCCGGAAGGGAGCCAATGATCAAGGGCTTCCTGTTCGCCGTAATCCTCGCTGTTTTCACCAACGTCGCCTGGACCCAGGTGCCACAGGACAAAGCCGCAGATTCCAAACTTGCGGTGAAAAAGTGGATCGACATCTCGGACGCTCTCAGTTTGCAGGATCAAAAAGTCAACGACCTGTACGGGCAGCTATCCAAAATATTGCCTCCCAAAGAGGCGCAGGCCTTACGGGAGCAACAGGAGAAATGGCTGGCGACAAGGGATGCCTGTGGAAACGACACGGAAATACCGAAGTGCATCTTTGCAGCTTTCGACAAACGACAGGCGGAATTAGCGGAACTCATAGCGAAGAAATCCCCGACGCCCAATCTCAAGAGCTCGCCAAAATTCAGGAAGATCTCACAGGATGGGAAAGTCGTCCACTTTGATAAGGACTATTTCAAAGCGTACGAGATGTTGGACCTTCTACCCATTTTCGAAAAGGCCCGGAAGCCGAAAACAAAATTGGACGAGAAGAAATTGCTGGGCCAACTCTGGTTTTATTACTCCGCCCAATTGGGCGGTCCACCAACAGGGAATCGGCTCGATGGAGTCAAGCCGACGGTCAGCGGCATGAGCTATTCGGTGGCGTCAAAAGATGATGACGCCTCGGAGGATGTTGAGGTCCTGGCACTCTCCGATTTTGATGGAGACGGTGTGGAAGACGTGTTGATTATGCATGTCACGGGATATCGGGGCGCAGCGCACTGGTACTACACCTATAGCCTGGAGGTTTTGACCCATAAGCCTGGCGAATCGAACTTGTCCGTGATCATGTATGAAGAGATGGGTGGCTGTGGAATATCGGAACGATGCGCGCCCGAAAAAAAACCGTAGCCGTGGGGGCCTTACTGCAACACGCCGAAATTTCGGCCGAGCGTTTTTCCAGATCGAACACTGGCTCCGCCAAGGACTGTAGAAATTGGAAAAGAATCATCTGTGGCCGGCGCCTCGACCACGCTCCAACATATGACCGCGACTGCGACATCAAGACTTGGTCGATAGCCAACCCCGGCTTATGCTTTCTACGTTTCGTTTAGGAGTTTCTCGAAGAGGGAGAAGTCTGGATCGAAGGACAGACATAATAAAAACCCCGGTGGCGTTCACTTGCGGCGGTCGAGCAGCCAATGGATCCGGACTTCACGTTCAACAGTCTTGAACTCGGGATCGCCTGTCATGACACTTCCATTGTGCAGTTTTGCAACCGCGATGCTGAAAGCGTCCGCATAAGAAATTGGAAATGAGGCTTTGAATCCGGCAGCCGTGAATACCAGAGAGCGGTCGATAGGAACGATGTGCAGCGCGAGCTGGTCGATGATGCCGATGGCGCGCTGAGCGGATTGGACACCGTGCTCTCGCTCAATGATGTAGAGACACTCTCCGTAGTTGATCAGGGAGAAGAGGGCGCGGATCTCTTTCTTTCGTGCTTTCCGGAGCATCTGCCGAACTTCCTGGGCCGCAGGCTCGCCATCCAGATAGGCCATCATCGCCCAGGAATCGAATACGACGACTCTACTTCCGGACCCGCTCACGCCGCTTCTCTTCGGTTTGCATCCGTTTTCGTGCCCTCAACAACGATCGACCTTTTACTTTGATGGCCCCCATACCTTCATCGTCCGGATTACGCAAAATCGGGACAAGGCTTACGACTCCTCCGTAATCCACCACCTGAACTCGGTCGCCGGTATTCCAGCGATACTTCGCGCGAAGTTCAGAAGGGATGACGATCCATCCTTTTTGTGAAACCGTTACAACAGCCACTACTCCACCTCCGTTATACTTTTTCATCGAAAAGTATAACACTGGACTTTCCCTGTTAAGAATAAGAAGTTTAAACGCCATGAAAACAGTATCGGGAGGGATTTTTCTTTCGTTCCTGGCCTCGAAGTGTCGCATAAGACGAATTCCGTTTGGAATTTTCGATCGGCTGGCGCCGGGATCGGGAGGCAAGCTAGCCGCCGGCGGCCCGAGTAACGTTCCTACGTAATATCCCGACTGCGACTTGGAACCGCGGATACGGGGTTCAAGCCGTTTATGGCTTCTGTACCGTTCACTTCTCCGGCTCGTCCGTTGAATCGGCATCAACCGACTCGCAAGACTGCGGGTGAACTGGATCAGCGTGGTTGCCTGCGCGCCAGTCCGTACAACTTGACTTCACTGGGTTTTACCCCGATTGCGGTGGAAACGATGGAAGGGCGTGTGGACTACGAACACCATCAACGACAATTTGCCGTGCGCGGGGAGCCGCTCCGCACGCGATTAATATCGCTATGCGACTGGCTGCTTGATGCCGCGGACCCGGTCGCTCCTCAATCGAATTCCCTGCAACCGTCCTTCAAAATGTAATCGGTGTTTTTCGGGCTGAAGATGCTGTTGTCCGGCTCGGTTCCTGTTCCGCCGATGTTGGTAACGATGCGGATCAGATCTTCCGCTGCAGTTTGAAGCCGCCAATCGGATGCTCGCTTCAGGGATTCCAGAGTCGGCAAATCCGATTCCTTGATTTTCTCGGTGCAATAGACGCGGCGCAGCCCGTCCGAGGTCAGACGCCAGCCCGGAGATATGATGGCGTGTCCCATCCAGGTCCATTCCATCGAGTCCGACACGGATTTGCAGATTTCTCTGGCACGCAACTGATCCACTTTGTCGCAGCCGATCTCCCTAGAGGTCATGTAACCGTTAGGCCAGGACAAGGACAAAGCGATTCCAAGAAGCGCCACGGCAAGAGCTATGAGAACTACCGTTTTGAATCGCATGTGGCGACCCGCGTTAAGTGGTGATTCGCGAAAGGAGAGCGCCTACCGATTCCGATTGTCCGGTCTGGACGCGAACCGCGAAGCGCTCCCTGGGATTCGTACTGGAAAGCGAAATTGCAATGTTTCCACTGGGCAGCACGTTCCGGAGTGCGGACGATACCGCCGGCTTAATTTCCGAGAGAGTTTCATCGTTGTTTGGCGCCTGCAGCCGATCATTGGCGAGGACTGCGATTTCATCCGTGCGAAAACGAAGACGTCCCGCCAATGCGGGGTCCGCTTCCAGCAAACTGCACGCCTGCAAAACCGTTTTCAGAATGGAAGTGATGCCGTCGCCGGGCTTCTTTCGATAGTAGAGAAGACCCATCCGTCCATCAGCCATATCGATGCTGAAGTTTCCTTCCTGAGCAACGAGCAGAATTCCTGGACCGTTATGAATGTGGCTGTAGTTGTGGACGTCGATCAACAGATGATTCTTCACGGCCTGTTTCTGGATCCACGTGTGAAAGATGGGAATGAACTCCCGTACGGAGACCGGCGCAGGATCGGCTGCAAAAATCTTAATCCCGATTCTTTGAAGATCCATTACGGTTGCTTGCTGCGCCGTTCTGCGATGATGTCGTGGCCGGCGTGCGCTGCCTCAATAAACAACTGCGCCTCTTCCACGATTCGATGCGCCTGATCCTGGGTGTGCTCTTTCGGTGGGGATTCGTGACGTCGGAACAGATACTGCGCGAATTTACTTCCGGCGTAACGATCGCCCAGCAGGTTGGTATCGTAGAAACGAGTCCGAAACTCGGAGACGACGGTGTCCGGTTCATTGGGAACGTCCATGAATTCGACCTTCACCAGCGAAAGCGCGGCCTGAAGCATGGCGTCATAAGCGTGTGCATCGGCTTTTGTATAGTCACCGTCATCGAGGCTGAGCTGGCCTTCAAACACCAACCGCTCGGCTGCCGCCATTTCAAACTGCGCCACCGAAATCACTTCACCGGCGCACTCGCCCACACCCATGTCTCCGATCGTGTAGACGCGCGGGTCGCCCCAGTCCGAATAAAACGACGGATCGCTTTCAAACGACGGGACGCGTGTGAGGTCCTCGAGCATGCGAGCCAGTTCGCGCTTGCCGATCCTCTTGATGAAGCTCTGGAAAGACTCCGCGTGCTGCCTTTCACGAACAAAGCGATCCGTGATGCGATCGACGACTTCCGGAATGCGTTTGGACGGTATCGATATCAGCGCCAGCCCATACGCGCCGGCGTTGTTCTGCCATTGGCCACCCAACACCACCTGGAAGTGCGGCACCTTCCGATTGTTGATATTCCGGCTGACTCCGTAGAAACCGAGATCGGAAATGTGATGTTGTCCACACGAGTTGAAGCAGCCGCTGATCTTGATGCGCAGATTCCTCACGCCCTCGTCCAGCGAGTACGACTTCGCAGCCAGGCGTGTGCTCAGTTCGGCGGCCAGCCCACGCGATGACGAAATCCCGAGTTTGCAGGTATCGGTGCCAGGGCAGGCGGTGACGTCGACAATCGTGCCGGCGCCGGGGTCACTCAAGCCGATGCGCTGCAGTTCCTGATAGAGCGCCGGCAGATCGGTTTCGCTCACCCATCGCAGAAGCATGTTCTGTTCAACGGTGGTACGAACGCTGTCGCCGCTGAATCGTCGCGCGATCTGTGCCAGTTCGCGCATCTGCCACGACGAAAGATCGCCGAGAGGCAGAGTGATGGAAGCAGCAGCGTAGCCTTCCTGTTTCTGGCGATAGACGTTGGTCGTAAACCACGCATCAAAACCTTCCGGCCGCTTCTGCCCGTTCAGGTGACTCGGGGCTTTCAGCGGTTTTTCCGTGTCGCGATTGAGATTGGCCAGATAGCTGGTCCAGCGCGGATCGTGCGGCAGGATTTTGCGTTCTTCGAGGACCAGCCTGCGGAATTCGTCGATGCCCAGCTTCGCTACCAGGAACTTCACCCGCGCCTGCGCGCGGTTCTTCTTTTCACCGAGGCGCGCAAAGACTCGCGCAATGGCCTGCGTGGTCGGAAGCAGTTCCTCTTCGGGCAGGAACGGATCGAAGAGTTTCGCATCGTGAGGCACCGCGCCGAGTCCGCCTCCAACATAGAGTGCGAAGCCGCGCTTCTCCTTGCCATTCTCGATGCGCTTGACCGCAATGCCGCCCAGGTCGTGCATGTTCACAAGGCCGCAGGCTTCGCCCGCGCAACCGGAAAACGCAATCTTGAATTTTCGTCCGAAGCCCTGCGCGTCCGGATGCCCGAGCATGAATTTCGCAGACGCTTTCGCGTATGGGACGACATCGAAAACTTCGGTTCGGCAAATCCCGGCCAGCGGGCAAGCCGTGACGTTACGAATGGAATTTCCGCAGGCCTCGCGCGTCGTGATGCCGACTGCGGCCAGACGCCGCATCAATGTGGGCGTGTCGTCGATGTGAACAAAGTGGAATTGAAAATCCTGACGCGTCGTGACGTGCAGCACGCTGTCGGCGTATTCCTCGGCGAGGTCCGCCAGCATGTCCATCTGATCCGGATTCAGTCCACCGAACGGAATCTTGATGCGCTGCATTCCGGGAGCATCCCAGAGCGTGTCGGGCCCCTTGGTCAGATCGCTGTCGTACTTCAGTTCCTGAGAGCGGATGCCGTCGTTCCGATGGCCGTTGTCGTAGCGCTGGCCATAGGCGCCGCGGCGCAAACGCGTCTCCGCAAAGACTTTCTCGTCGAGCTTGCCCTGTTTTCGGAGCTGGATCTCGGTTTCGAAGACGCTGATCTCGTCGGCCAGTTGCGGATCGATCTTGTCGGTGAGCTTCTCTTCCCAGGTAGGCATTCAAGAATTGTTTCTGGTTTGGACGACGTTGTCAACCGCGCAGCACCAGCCCTGCGTTCACCATTCCTGCTCCAGCCGCCGTGAAAAGAAGAATATTTCCGGGCTGAATGCGGCCGGATTCGACAGCGTCCGACAGTGCAATTGGTATGGTCGCCGCCGAGCTGTTGCCATATTTATCCACGACATTGATGGTGCGTTCGGGAGGAATGCCAAGCAGCTTGCCGGTGTCGTGGATGATGCGGGTGTTCGCCTGATGTGGAATCCACCAGTCGATGGACGCGGCGTCGAGCCCTGCGGATTTCATGGCCTCGTTTCCGGAAAACGCCATGGCGTGTATAGCTTGTTTGAAAAGTGACGATCCCTGCCGCATGGTCATCAGATGGCGGCCCTCTGCAACTGCAGCGGGAGTCAGGGGATCACGCGTGCCTCCGGAGGGAATTCCAATCGTATCGTAGGACGAACCATCGGAGCCGAGATGCACGCCGAGAAAATCCGATGTCTTGCTCGGAGAAAGGACGACGGCGCCTGCGCCATCGCTGAAGAGCGCGACGGTGGAAGGATCCTTGTCGTTGACGCGGCGCGTGAGGATGTTCGCGGCGATGACGAGCACGGGTTTTTGGATGCTTGCGCCGTAAGCCTGGGCAAGAATCACGGCATAGAGAAAACCTGCGCAGGCGCCTGCGAGATCGACCGCGCCTGCGTGCGCGAGCCCGAGACGATGCGCAACCAAAGGGGCCGTTGGCGGAAGCAGGTGATCGGGCGTGCTGGTGGCCAGCAGGAGCAGGCCGATTTGCGTTTGGTCGATTCCGGAGCGTTGCAATGCGAGAGCGCCGGCGCGGACGGCTAGGTCCGATGTGGCTTCGGTGGGCGACGCGATCGGACGAGCGCGGATGCCGGTCCGTTTCGCAATCCATCCCGGCTCGAGACCAAGACGCGCTTCGACCGCGTCGTTGGTTTCGACGTGATCCGGAATTGCGGATGCGACGCTGATGAGTTTCATGGTAGTTGGAGAAATCCTACGGGCGAATCCTTCTCCCTCAGGGAGAAGGTGGCCCGAAGGGCCGGATGAGGGAATCCGGATTTGAGCTAAATTGATTCCCTCACCCGGCCTTCGGCCACCCTCTCCCTGTGGGAGAGGGATTTATTCACCTTTTTCACACTCTGAGAGTACTTCACTAATCTGATCAAACGCCCAGTCCACCTCCGCCGGTGAAATCACGTACGGCGGCATGAAATATACAATGTTACCCAGCGGGCGAAGGAGTAGGCCGCGTTTGACGAAGGCCTCGAAAAGTTTCGGGCCGATTCCAGCGAGGTAACCCGCGTCTTCGCTGACCAGTTCGACTGCCGCGACAGTTCCAATTCCCCGCACATCCCCGACGTTGGGTGCACCTCGCAGCCCTTCCAGTCGCGCCCGAAATTGCTCTTCAAGCGACTGAATCCGCTTCAGCGTTTCCTCTTCTTCAAACACATCGAGACTCGCGATGGCGACCGCACAGCCCAGCGGATTCGCCGTGTACGAATGCCCGTGGAACAATGCCTTCGATCGATCATCGTCCAGGAATGCCTCGTACACCGCCTCGCTCGCCGCCGTGACAGCCAGCGGCAGGTAGCCTCCGGTTAGGGCCTTCGACAGACAAATTATGTCCGGAGCGATCCCGGCATGTTCGCATGCGAACATCCGGCCTGTGCGCCCAAAACCCGTCAACACCTCATCGGCAATCATCAAGGTGCCGTATCGATCGCAGAGCTCCCGTACCCCGGAAAGGAATTCCTTCGGCCACACAATCATGCCGCCCGCGGCCTGCAGCATGGGTTCGACGATCACAGCGGCAACGGAGTCTTTCTTTGCTTCCAGGGTTTCTTCGAGATTACCCAGGCATTCAATCTTGCAGCTCGAGCGCTGCAGCCCGACCGGGCATCGATAGCAATACGGCGCATGAGCGCGATGCACGGGAAACAGGAGCGGCTGAAACGCTTTCGTGAATATCGATTCTTCGCCCGTCGACATCGCACCGATGGTGTCGCCGTGATACGCATGATGCAGCGCGACGAATTCTTTTCGTTCCGGGTTTCCGCGATTTTGCCAGTACTGATACGCCATCTTGATGGCGACTTCCACCGCGGTCGAACCGTTGTCGGAATAGAAAATCCGTTTCAAGCCGGCGGGAAGAATGGACGTCAGCCTTTCCGCCAGTTCCACGGCCGGCTCGTGAGTACAGCCCGCAAACACCACATGTTCAAGCTGTCGTGCCTGCGACGCCAGCGCGTCATTCAGTCTCGGGTGCGAGTGGCCGTGAATGTTGACCCACCAGGACGAAGTCCCGTCGAGCAACCGCTGTCCGCCTTCCGTGTAGAGCCAGACGCCGGCGCCACTCACGATCGGAAGAGGCTCCGGCGCCACTTTCATTTGTGTGTACGGATGCCACAGGCAGGCGCGGTCTCGTTCGGAAAGCTTCGGTTTCGTATTCATTGCAGGTAATTCAGCAGCGAACCGGATGGATCGAGTTCGGAATTGGCCCACAGTCCGAGTGCGCCGGCAGTCAGGTTCGGAATTTCCGGCATCTCGCCCAGGACCTGAACATTGCCGAAATGTTCAATCGCATCGCGATTGCTGGAATTCCGGACTCCAACCATAACGACGCCTGCGACCTGAAGCGCGCGGCCTCGCAGCGCCTCAAGCGTGAGAAGCGTGTGATTGATCGTGCCCAGCTCCGCGCGGGAAACAACCAGCACGGGCAGTTGCAGGTGAACCATCAGATCAATCATCAGTTCGCATTCATTCAGAGGGACCATCACGCCACCGGCGCCTTCGACGATCCAGCGCGTTGAATTGGGTTCATTCGCAATTCGATTGGCCAGTTCCGCCATGTCGATTCGCATTTCACTCAACTCGGCGGCCAGATGTGGAGAGACCGGACCCGGAAGACGAATCCCATCGCAGAATAGTTCGCCATCGGTGCAGGCGCCCAGGCAACGCACCATGGCGGTGTCGTCGTCCCGTTCGATTCCAGTCTGAACCGGTTTCCAGTATCGCAGCGGCGCCGCCGAACGAAACCGATGCATCAGCGCTGCGGCCACCACAGTCTTGCCAATTCCGGTTCCGGTTCCGGTTATGAACAAACCGTGGCGCATATTCTATCGACGGCCAATGCGAAACGTTGGAGAGTCGATTCGTCCAGCCCCACGTTGACGGTGATGCGCAAACGTGCGGTTCCCACCGGTACAGTTGGCGGACGTAGCGCACGCACATCGAAGCCTTCGCGCTGAAGTTCCTCGGCGGCGCTACAGGCGCGCTGATTCTCCCCCAGGATCACAGGAATGATTTGAGAATTCGAGGACTGGATATCCACTCCGGATTCCATCAGCAGCCCGCGAAGCAGCGCGCTCTTCTCCAACAGGAGCCGTCTTCTTTCAGGTTCGTTTTGAATAACGGTAAGACTCGCCGACAGCGCCGCGGCGACTGGTGGAGGCGGTGCGGTTGAAAAAATGAACGGGCGTGCGCTCTGAATCAGGAATTCGATGGCCCATTCCGGGCCGGCCACGAAAGCCCCGGCGACTCCCAGCGCCTTGCCGGCCGTATTGATCGTGAGGAACACGGCGTCGTCCGTGCCGGTCTGTTCGACGAAACCGCTTCCTCGATTGCCGTAAATTCCCACGGCGTGGGCCTCGTCAACAATCAGTGTCGTGTGAGTTTCTGTGCAAAGTTCGGCATATTCGCCAAGCGGGGCGAAATCGCCATCCATGCTGAACAGAGATTCGGTGACAAGGAACTTCTGCGTGTCTGCCGGTGCTTCTCGTAAAAGTTTCGCGATGCGGTCGACATCGACATGCGGGAACTTGACCTTTCGGGCGCGCGACAGCCGGATCCCATCGATGATGCTGGCGTGATTGTGCGTGTCGGAAAACACCAGGTCGTGACGTTCAATGAAAGTTCCGAGGACGCCCAAATTTGCGGCATACCCCGAACCGAAGTAAAGCGCGGCATCCGTGCCCTTGAATGTAGCGAACTGGGTTTCCACATCGGTAAACGATTCGCGGTTACCTCGAAGCAGCCGCGAACCCGTCGACCCGCAGCCTTCCCGCATGACGGCCTCGGCCATTTTCTGTTTCACGAGCGGATGCCTGGAAAGTCCCAGGTAATCGTTGGAAGAAAAGTCGATGCCCGACAGCGGCCGAAGATGACGGCGCAGGCCGGCGAGTTCCATTTCACGAATGGTTTTTCGAACGCGCCGTTCCAGTTCCTGATGGCTCAATTGAACCTCATGCACCGACAGACTGTGGCCGCAGCTGCATACCCAGCCGGTCGAGAAGCGCGTGGTCGGCGTTGGAACCCGGATTGGGGGTCGTGAGCAGTTTCTCTCCCATGAAAATCGAATTGGCGCCGGCGAGGAAGCACAATGCCTGGGCTTCATCACTCATCGAAAGCCTGCCCGCGCTCATGCGAACAATCGAGGCCGGCATCAGAATCCGGGCCGTTGCGATCGTGCGCACCAGTTCGAGAACGTCGATTTCCGTTTCATGGGCGAGCGGAGTTCCTTCAACGCGGACCAGCATGTTGATTGGTACGCTTTCCGGATGCGGCCGCTGGGTTGCAAGTTGCTCGAGCATTCGGCAGCGCGACGCCCGATCTTCTCCCATGCCGATGATTCCGCCGCTGCAGACGGTCACTCCGGCCTGTCGAACCCGGGCCAGGGTCTGGAGCCGGTCCTGGTACGTTCGAGTCGTGATGATGCTGCCGTAGAACTCCGGCGAACTGTCGAGGTTGTGGTTGTAGGCAGTGAGTCCGGCTTCGGCAAGCAGGTTCGCCTGGTCCTGCGTCAACATGCCCAGAGTGCAACACGCCTCCATGCCAAGCGCCCGGACGCCACGCACCATTTCCAATACCTGATCGAATCTCGCGTCGTCAGGAGCATCCCGCCATGCAGCGCCCATACAGAATCGTGTGGCTCCCTGTTGGTGAGCGAGAGCGGCAGCAGACAGAGTTTCCTCGACGCTTAGCAGGGGCGTGGATTCAACTCCGGTGTCGTAGCGCGCAGACTGCGGGCAGTAGGCACAGTCTTCCGGGCAGCCTCCGGTTTTGACGCTCAATAGAACGCATCCCTGGATCTGATCGGCCCGATGGAACTCGCGATGAGACAGCTGGGCCTGAAAAATGAGTTCAGGCAGGGGAAGAGAGTAGATCGATTCGATTTCGGCGACGGTCCACTCGTGGCGAAGTTCCGAGTTCGGTGTCATTCCGGCTAGTGTACTACTGCAGGCGCGGTCCGAGTCCAGCAACTACCGCAGGCAACCGCGCCTGCAAAGTTTGAACGGGCAGGGGTCAGTAACGATCGCGCCGTCCGCCGCCACCGCCACGCCCGCCACTGTGACTGTCGCGCCCGCCACCGCCGCCGAATTCCTTCTTGACGAGCGGGCGGGCTTCATTGACGGTCAGCTTGCGTCCGTCGAGGTCCTGGCCATTGAATTTCGTGATCGCGTTTTCGGCGGCTTCGTTATCCATTTCCACAAATCCGAATCCCTTCGAGCGTCCTGTCATGCGATCGGTGATAATGCTGACCGATTCGACCTTCCCGACCTGGGCAAACAAATCGTTAAGGTCCTGGTCTGACGTCTGAAACGACAAATTTCCTACAAACAGTTTTTTCGTCATGGTTTTCCTTAGTAGTTTGTGTCGGGAACTTCGAAGGCTTTGCGGGGAGAGAGCACCACGCTCTCTGGAGCAGAGACAAGAGGCTCCTAACAGTTGAAATTTGCAACCCAGCGTTGCTCGTCGGAGTATACGATGTGGCTTCCCCCAAAATCAAAAAAGTTTCGAAGCGAACGACGTGGCGATACCGTGGAATGGGCTATCCATGTGTTCCGGTTTTGCAGGACCGGTGATATCATGCGCCGTCTTAACGCAATATATGCTTATTTATTGAGGAGGAAGAGTGATGCAACCGAGAACTATACGTCTGATTTGCGCGATTGCATGTTTGGCGGTGGCCATTCCTGTATTTGCGCAATACGGACATCCGTTAAAGGGGTCATGGAGCGGTGATTGGTGGGTCGTAAAGGGCAAGGAAACACATGTGCTGCTGGATTTCAATTGGGATGGAAAGGTTCTGACCGGAACCCTGAATCCCGGTCCAGATCAATCGCCAATGAAGAATTTGTCTCTCAATCCGCCGGATGTGCTCAACGCCGGCAAGGCGGCGATCGCCGCTCGGGATGCCGCACTGGCAAAACAGGCAGCGGATGCAGCCGCAGCTGCGGCAAATCCGGCTCCCGCAACCGGCGCGGCAACCGCCCCGGCAGCAAGTGCAGGAACGGCTTCAAAGACCACGCCTCCGGCCGCAACGGCCGGTACGGCGCCGAAGACAGCGGCAGCGGGTACGGCGACAAAGACCGCCACACCTGCAGCAGGTCGAGGGGCAACAACCCCGGCGGTGAAAGACAATATAGCGATTGCCACCGATCCGTGGATTCTTCACTTTGAAGCGGATACGAAGGACGCTGCTGGCAAGACCGTCCACGTGACGGTCGATGGAAAGATGGAAAATCTGGGCGCCGCGTACACCCGCGTGATTACCGGCAAATGGCAGGAAGGGACCCAGACCGGAAGTTTCAAAGTGATTCGAAACTAGCCCGCGACGAGTCTGAATTTCTCGAACCTCAAGGCGGCGGCAGAGCTTCTGGATTTCGGAAGCACTGCTGCCGCTTTTTGCGCAGTCCTTCTCTGTTCGGCTCCCCGCGTTGTCCAATGTCCGTTGGCTGTTGCGATGTCCAACGTACTTGTTTCGATGGCTGAATGGTCAATGACCCAATCCCGTGGTTTTTTCGAAAGATTGGGTGAATGAACCATCGAAACAGGTACATCGGACATCGGAGGTGACACGCTCAGCGAGATATGTGAGCGCCTCGTTGCCGTGACACAAACAAAAAAGGGGCGGCGCTGTTGAGCGCCGCCCCTTTTTCAGTTTACGAGTCTAGTGAGGAACGAACGAGTTTCCAAGATCATCCTTCAGATGATTCAGGTACAGGTTGTTCTCCTGGCAGATGTATTCCTTCAGTTCGCCGCCAGCGGTCCAATTGATGTTCCATTGAACAGTCCAGGGTTTCGTGTAAGCGCCCGGATCGTCAATCAGAGCTTCGAAATGAAGGACGTTCTTGCTGGGACGCGTGAACTTTTCGATGACATGCATCTGATCGGTATGCGGATGACCGGCATAATCCAACCAGGTTCCTTCGGTGAAGTTCACCACATCGACGACGAGAGTATCGCCTTCCCAGTGACCGACCGAGTCGCCCAGCCAAGTCAGACCCTTGATCGTATTGTTTGCGGGATGGGCACGTCCGTCCATATGGATTTCGCGCCACACATGGGTTCCGCCCTCGAAGATCATCCAGATCCGTTTGGTTTCCGGAGACTGGATAATTTCCATCGGGTACGGAGTTGCAAACATACGCGGGCCGCCCGGAGGCATGCACTGTCCCTCGGGATCGTACTTCATGGCATTGGCCTGGTTGTAATCGTAGAACGCCGCGGCCCAGGGTTGGAACGGAACCCAGGGTTGGGCTGCCGAACCTCGCACCTGCGGAACAGGATTAGGATTGGCCGCGCCGCCATTTCCACCGCGCCCGCCACCGCCACCGTTACCGCCGCGTCCACCGCCGCCACCGGCTGGAGCTGCTCCGGCCACCGCCGCTGCGCCCGCCGCAGGAGCTGCTGCACCTGCCGCCGCGCCGCCAGCTGCCGCGCCGCCGTTACCTCCGCCACCACCGCGTCCGCCACCACCACGCCCACCGCCGCCACCGGCACCACCACGACCACCACCGCCGGCGCCGCCAGCAGGAGCTGCAGCTTGTGCTCCAACAACCACATTCGCCGCGCCCATGTTGGTGATATAGGGCAGTCCCCAAATTCCTGTCGATTCACCCGGGGAACGTCCCAGATTCACTGTTCCATCCGCAAAGCGCGGAGTGGGTCCATCGGCGGCACCGCCGCCACGCCCACCACCGCCACCCTGTCCACCGCCGCCACCACCTGCCCCGGGAGTGTTTGCGGCGGGAACTCCTCCAGGAGCGACTGCTGCTCCGCCGGCACCGGCTCCGGCACCACCACCGCCGCGTCCACCGCGACCGCCACCGCCTTGCCCAGCTGCCGGCGCAGGGGCCTGACTGAAAGACATCATTGCTGTAATCGAAAGCAGTACGACGACTGCTGCCACGACAACAATGGATTTGTTAATTGACTGGTTACGCACCTGCAACCTCCCTTTATTTCTTTGGTTGATCCTTATTGACCGTTGTATCCCTGTTCCCCGCTCGACGCCGCACTCAATGCGCGACCATCCGGCAGAGTAACGGAACCGGCATTGATCTTGAAGCTGCCGTCTTTTGCGCGAGAGCCGGGAACGGTTATCACCAGGCCAACACGAAGCGTGTTGCGGGTCCAGCCGCGGCTGGTCAAACCATTGGGGCTCCCCATTTCGCAGGCCCAGTTCTGCACTTTGCCGGTCTTGGGATCTTTGACGTCAATATAGAAGTAGGTGTGGGGATTCATCCACTCCACCTTCGTGACGACTCCGGTCAGCGTGACCGCCTTGGTTCTGTCGAATTCCGCTTCAAAAGAATGATGCGCGAACAATGGCGCGGCAACGGCAATCAACATCGACGCCGCAAACATCAGTGAAATGACTCTCTTACTCATTAACGAAACCTCCTGGAATTTTTGCTCCAACATGATGCCTGCGGGGTCCGGCACGGTCAATATCTAACTGCCCTTCGGCGCCATATCCATTGGGTATCACGGGATGTGTACTCTATATTTGTTTGACGCAAAGAGAAAAGGAGATTCGCATGGGTCGCACGCTCGCATATCGGCTCGTTTTGGGGACAGTTTTGTGTGTGCTCACGCTCGTCTTTGCGGCTTCCGGCTTTCAGAATGTCCATCCCGTTACCGGCCGTTCGATTGCCGGAGTCATGTCCGCAGCGGGAGCCGACTGGCTGGAACGTCCGGAGCGTGAGAAAGAAGAAAATCCCGAGGGCGCATTGGACGCCATCGGCATCCGCCCGGGAATGATCGTCGCGGATATCGGAGCCGGCACCGGCTACATGAGCCTGCGAATTGCCCGACGTGTCGGTTCCACCGGGAAGGTTTACGCCAGTGACATTCAACTTGAGATGCTTCGCCGGTTGCGTCAAAATGCAGTGAAAGCAAAACTGCAAAACATCGAAACGGTTCTCGGCAGCGAAGTCGATCCGAAATTACCCGCCGGTCAGATGGATCTGGTCCTGCTGGTGGACGTCTATCACGAATTTTCTCAACCTCAGAAGATGCTCCGGAAAATTCACGAGACGTTGAAACCCAATGGTCGTCTGGTTCTCCTGGAGTACCGCAAGGAAGACCCTTCGGTACCGATTCTCCCGGAGCACAAAATGAGTGTCGCTGAAGCCAAAAAAGAACTCGAAGCCGAGCGGTTCATTCTCGCGCAGGTAATTGAAACTTTACCGCGCCAACACATCATCATTCTCACTCGCGCACCATGATTTAGGGGTTGCGCTCAGGTGTATAATTCCGAGGCCTCGAAAACGGAATTCATCGGTGAAAGGAGCCAAGATGGGACAAGTTCGTTTGGAAGACGCCCGGCGAGTGATCGCTGCGGCAGAGAAAAAGGCTGCTGAAATTGGTCAGCCTATGAATATTGCAATAGCGGATGAGGGCGGCAATATCGTCGCTCATGTTCGCATGGACAACGCATGGATTGGGAGTATTGATATCTCTCAAAAGAAGGCCTACACGTCGCGCGCCTTCGATATTCAGACAAAGGATCTGGCAACGCACTCGCAGTCGGGTGGTCAGTTCTTTGGTATTCATGCCTCCAATAACGGCAAGATCATGATTTTTGCCGGCGGCATTCCATTGAAAAAGGATGGGAAAGTCGTTGGCGCAATTGGCGTCAGCGGCGGATCGGGAGACCAGGATCACGCCGTGGCTGCAGCAGGCGCCGCAGCTTTCTAGTTCGGCCCGCTCATAGGGTGTACTCGCAGGAGTGGCGCCGCCGGTCACCGCGTCGTGCCGGGGCGTTCACTTCCAGCGATACTGGAACATTTTTCGTAACAAAGGAGATTTGGTATGGCGAGCAATCGTGGAGTTGCCTACGTAGGCCCGGGAAAAGTCGAAGTGAAATCGATCGATTACCCGAAGTTGAAGATGCCCGCGAGCGAGACCAATCCGTTCGGCGGGAAAGACGCCCCTCACGGCGTCATATTGAAAGTTGTGACGACCAACATCTGCGGGTCCGATCAACACATGGTTCGAGGCCGCACCACGGCCCCAAAGGGATTGATTCTCGGACACGAGATCACGGGAGAAGTTGTTGAAAAGGGTGTCGATGTCGAAATGTTGAATGTCGGCGACCTGTGTTCGGTCCCCTTCAACATCGCCTGCGGCCGTTGCCGCAATTGCCGTGAAGGCCAGACCGGAATTTGTCTGACCGTAAATCCGGCGCGTCCCGGCGCCGCTTATGGTTACGTCGATATGGGCGGATGGGTTGGCGGTCAGGCCGAATATGTTCTGGTGCCGTACGCGGATTTCAATCTGATGAAATTCCCCAACAAGGACAAAGCCATGGCGAAGATCAAGGATCTTACGCTGTTGTCTGACATTTTCCCGACGGGCTTCCACGGCGCGGTGAAAGCCGGCGTCGGACCCGGTTCCATTGTGTACGTTGCAGGCGCCGGACCGGTTGGTCTTGCCTGCGCGGCTTCCTGCCACCTTCTTGGCGCTGCAGTTGTCATCGTCGGCGATATGATTCCCGAGCGGCTGGCTCAGGCGAAGAGTTTCGGTTGCGAAGTCATCGACCTGAAGAAGAGCGCATCGCTTGCAGATCAGATCGCTCAGATCGTCGGCGTTCCCGAAGTGGATTGCGCCGTCGACTGCGTCGGATTCGAAGCTCGCGGACATGGTAATGATGCCGCAGTCGAGAAGCCGGCGACGGTTCTCAACTCGATCATGGAAGTCACTCGCGCCGGCGGTCAGCTCGGTATTCCCGGACTCTATGTCACCGGCGATCCGGGCGGCGTCGATGCCAATGCGAAGATCGGCAACCTGGGTATCCGCATCGGACTGGGTTGGGCGAAGTCCCATTCGTTCCACACCGGCCAGTGCCCGGTTCTCCGCTACAACCGTTCATTGATGCAGGCGATTCTGCACGACAAGATCCAGATCGCGAAAGCCGTCAATGCTCAGATCATCTCGCTGGATGATGCACCGAAGGGCTATGAAGACTTCGATCACGGCGCCGCGAAGAAGTACATTATCGATCCGCACGGATCGACAAAGAAGGTGGCGTAAAAGTCCGGATCGCGGAGGAGGATATTCCCCTCCTGAGTCACGAGCGGATGCGAGTGCAAGCCCGACAGGGCGCAGCCATCAAGGAACTTAGGGGTGGCGCGAAGCGCCGGGGTGGTTCCGGAGCCGAAACGTTTCGGCTCCGGAACCACCCCTCGCGAGATCTTCGATCTCGCTGCCCTCCTGACTCAGGAGGGCAATCCTCTGGTTTGAACTTTCAGTTCGATATCGATAAAAGGCGGGGGATTCGTTTTCCCCGCCTTTTCTTCTTTCTTCTGCAGAATCCGGAGGCCTTCATTCATGCGATCAAAGTGGATCACGGTAATCCTTGCCGTCAGTTTGACGCTGTCGGTCGTACTCGCCCAGGCGCCCAGAACCAGTACATCCGGCGACTGGCCGATGTTCAGCCACGATCTTTCCAGCACCCGCTTTTCTCCCTTAAATCAAATCAACACGAAGAACGTTGCGAAACTGGTACCGGCATGGACGTATCGGCTGCGCACCGATGCCGAACGCGCCAGCGGGACCGGTAGCGGTAACTCGGAAGTCACCCCCATCGTTGTGAATGGTGTGATGTATCTGACCGCAGGAAATCGCGTCATTGCGTTGAACCCCGACACCGGCAAGGAAATCTGGCAATACCAGGTGAAAAACGGAAACGCTTCCACGCGCGGTGTCACCTACTGGCCCGGCGACGGAAAACTTCCGCCGCGCATCATCTTTACCTCAGGTCGCCGGATGATCGCCCTCAGCGCACTCACCGGCGAATCGGTCCTGGGCTTCGGCAAGGACGGCGAAGTCGACATTACCGTGGCCTACAATTCGCCGCCAACCATTTACCAGAATCTTCTGTTCGTTGGAGCGAACGTTCCCGAACAGCCGGCAACCGGCCCCTCCGGAAACACGCGAGCCTACGACGCGCGTACCGGCGCAAAGGCGTGGGAGTTTCATTCCGTGCCGCAACCCGGCGAAACGGGACACGAAACCTGGGAAGGAGACAGCTGGAAGGATCGCACCGGCGTCAACAACTGGGGATTCTTCATGACCGTCGACACGCAGCGCGGCATTTTGTACACCGTCTTCGGCGGACCTGCGAGCGACTTCTACGGCGGCGATCGAAAAGGCAACGACCTGTTTGGAAACTCCGTTGTCGCTCTCGACGCGCAAACCGGAAAACTCAAATGGTATTTCCAGGTGGTCCATCACGATATTTGGGATATGGATTTGCCGCCCGCTCCGGTATTGCTCGACGTAACGGTGAAAGGGAAATCCGTTCCGGTCCTGGCGCAGACGGGCAAGGTCGGTTACGTCTATATTCTGAATCGTGTCACCGGCGAGCCCGTGTTTGGAGTGGAGGAGAAGCCGGTTCCACAGAGCAAGGTCCCCGGCGAATGGACGTCCGCAACCCAGCCGATTCCGCTGAAACCGCCGGCGCTGGGCCGTCACAGTTTCAAGATGGATGACATGGTTACGGCGGCCGATACCAATGAAGCTCATGCCAAGGCTTGCCAGGATCTGGTTGAGAAAAGCGGTCCGCTCGTGAATGAAGGACCGTTCACACCGTGGGTGTATCGAGCGCCCGGTGCTCCGCCAACATCCAGCGTGATTTTCCCCGGCGCGATCGGTGGCACCGACTGGGGCGGCATGTCGTCCGATCCGCGGTCGGGAATGGTATTTCTCAACACTTCGAATTACGGCAGCATCGGATGGGTCGAGAAGAAGGCCGAAAACTCTCGTGTTCCGTACGATCAGGTCAGCGTTTTTGGAAATCCAGTCGCGTCGAAGTTCTGGGATCGAAAAACCGACGGGCAGGGCCGGCTGCTTGGAGAGCAGAGCTGGCCTTGTCAGAAGCCGCCATGGGGATTGCTGACCGCGATCAAAGCCAGTACGGGTGAAATCGCGTGGCAGGTGACACTGGGGGTTACCGATGAGCTTCCGGAAGGGAAGAAGAATACCGGCCGCGTGAACCTCGGCGGATCGATCGCCACGGCGGGCGGGTTGATCTTTATTGGTGCAACCAACGATCGGCGATTCCGTGCCTTCGATTCCGGCAATGGGAAACAACTCTGGGAGACGAAGCTCGACTACAGCGCGATCTCGGTACCCATGACGTATCGCGGCAAGAATGGGAAACAGTATGTTGCGGTGACCGCTTCGGGTGGGGGCGCTATCACCAGTCCCAACCCGGCGAACAGCGAATCCGTGTACGTCTTCGCGCTGCCGTAAGACACATGAGCGGCTGCGAACGCAAGCCCGAGAGGGCGCAGCCATCAAGAGATTTTGGGTGGCGCGAAGCACCGGGGTGGTTCCATTAGGAACCACCCCTCGCGAGATCGCTTCGCAATCTCGCTGCCCTCCTGACTCAGGAGGGCAATGGCGCTTCATAAAGTTGATTAGACCCGGCACGTGTATACTAGCCCCGAAATTCCACCATCCTGATAGGAGGACCGAATGGCAGCGATCAAATTTGCCGTTAACGGAAAACAACAAACCGTCGATGTCGCACCCCAGATGCCTTTGCTCTGGGTATTGCGTGACACTCTCGACCTTACCGGTACAAAGTTTGGCTGTGGCGCCGGGCTGTGCGGTGCCTGCACTGTTCATGTCGACGGTGTCGCGTCGCGCTCCTGCAGCATTCCCGTTTCGAATGCCGCCGGCAAGAGCATCACCACCATCGAAGGGCTTTCTTCCGATCAGAGCCATCCGGTGCAGCGCGCCTGGATCGAAGCCGACGTGCCGCAATGCGGCTACTGCCAGTCGGGCCAGATCATGTCCGCCACCGCGCTTCTCGCAAAAACGAAAACCCCAACCGACGCCCAGATCGATGAAGCCATGCGCGGCAACATCTGCCGTTGCGGAACCTATCAGGCGATTCGTGCCGCCATTCATAAGGCAGCTGGAGGTGTGAAATGAGCGTCACTTCTCAAAAAATCGGTCGTCGCGGATTTCTTCAGGCCGGCGCCGCCGCGGCAGGCGGCTTGTTGATTGGCTTCTGTCTCCCCGAGCGCAGTGAATTGTTCGCGCAGGGACCGTTTGGCGGAGGACCCGTAGCACTTTCACCAAACGCATTCATCCATATCGGCTCGGATGACATCGTCACACTTATTGTGCACAAGCCGGAAAACGGCCAGGGGACCGAAACATCGATTGCGATGTTGCTGGCTGAGGATCTGGAATGCGATTGGAAGAAAGTCAAAACCGAATTTGCTCCGATCAACCCCGCCTTTTATGGCGGCGCGATGCAGGGGACGTTCGGCAGCCAGGCCGTTCGCACGACATGGACGCCCATGCGCCGCACCGGCGCTGCTGCGCGCGACATGCTGATTCAGGCTGCGGCCAACCAGTGGGGAGTCGACAAATCGATGTGCCGTGCGGAAAACAGCGCGGTGGTCAATACATCGAACAATGCCCGGCTCAGCTACGGAAGCCTGGCGGATGCCGCTGCGAAATTGCCGGTGCCCAGCAACGCAGCGCTGAAGGATCCCTCACAGTTCCGATTGTTGGGAAAGCCGATGAAGCGACGCGACGCTGCGGTGAAGTCGAGTGGGAGGGCCCCGTACGCCATCGACGTGAAACTGCCGGGCATGCTTTACGCCGTCGTTCAACGCAGTCCGGTGATTGGCGGTAAGGTGGCGAGTTTCGATGCGACGAAAGCGTTGGCCGTCCCGGGCGTTAAGAAAGTAATCCAGATTCCGGAAGGCATTGCGGTGGTCGCCGAAAACACCTACGCGGCGATGGAAGGCCGCAAGGTCCTCGATGTGAAGTGGGATGAAGGCGGAAACGCCACGCTGAGCAGCGCGATCATTCGCCAAAAGCTGATGGATTTGACGTCGAAGCCCGGCGCTGTTGCAAAGACCACGGGTACGGGTGAAGCGTCGCTGGCCGCTTCCGCGAAGAAGGTGGAGGCGGCATACGAAGCGCCATACCTGGCGCATGCCCCAATGGAGCCGCACACCTGCGTGGCTGATGTTCGCGCCGACAGCGCCGAGCTCTGGGTGGGAACGCAGATCCCGGGTATCGCTCATAGCGATGCGGTGCGGACTGCCGGACTCACCGCCGATAAGGTCAAGGTTCATACCTTGTATATGGGTGGAGGTTTCGGAAGCCGTGGTGGTGGAGCCTACATCACCGAGGCCGTCGGCATTTCCAAGTCCGTCGGCGCACCGGTGAAACTGATTTACACTCGCGACGACGATTTGCAACACGACAAATTTCGTCCCACTTCGTATGCCCGCATGGCCGCAGGCCTGGATGCACAGGGCTGGCCCGTGGCATTCACCGGTAATATCGCCTGTTCGTCCTTCGCGGGATTGCGCAACGGCGTCGACAGCGAAGGCGTTGCGGGAGTGGCGGACACGCTGTATTCCATTCCCAATGTTCTAGTGCATTACCACGAGCCGGACATCAATATTCCGACCAATTACTGGCGCTCGGTGGGCCATTCGCAGAATACGTTTTTCATGGAAGGGTTCATCGATGAAGTGGCGGCCGCCGGCGGAAAGGATCCGGTGGAGTTGCGTCGAAAGTTGTTGTCAGGCCCCAATGCTGCACGGCTTTTGGGCGTGCTGAACCTTGCAGCCGAAAAAGCCGACTGGGGCAAGCCGCTGCCCGCCGGCAGATTCCGCGGAGTCGCGGTGGTGAATTGCTTCGGAAGTTTCAATGCGCAGGTCGCCGAAGTTTCCGTGACTCAGGGAAAAGTTCGAGTGCATCGCGTGGTGTCTGCGGTGGATTGCGGAATGGTTGTAAATCCAGCAGGCATTGAACAGCAGCAGCAAAGCGCCATCGTGTATGGATTAAGCGCTGCGTTGCGAGGCGCGATCACTATCGATAAGGGACGCGTGCAGCAGACCAACTTCCATCAGTATGAACCGCTACGTATCGACGAGATGCCGGTGGTGGAAGTTCACATCATGCCCAGCAAGGAAGCTTCCGGCGGCATGGGTGAAGTGGGTACGCCTGCGATTGCACCCGCCGTCGCCAATGCGATCTTTGCAGCGACGGGCAAGCGTATTCGCCAGCTTCCATTCAGCAGCAATCCGCTGGGGTGAGGGAATCAAAAATCGCGCGAAGCGCAACCGCATAACTGTAGGCGCGGTCGATGAGCGGAGCGAATGCAAGCCCGACAGGGCGCAGCCACTAAGAAATGACCGCGCACTATCCTGATTCAGCCGTAACTTTTGATTGATGGGTATTGCGCGGTCATAGACCGCGCCTACAGTTGCGCGGTTGCGCTTCGCGCGCTGTCATTTCATCCGTCTCAGCGTGGTAAGCTTCCAACCCATGGATCAATTGAATAATTTGTTCGAGAAGAACCGGCGCTGGGTTGCGCAAATCACGTCGAAGGACCCCGGCTTCTTCCAGAAACTTTCCCATCAGCAGACTCCGCAATACCTCTGGATTGGCTGCGCCGACAGCCGCGTTCCCGCCAACGAAATCGTCGGATTGCTGCCCGGAGAACTTTTCGTTCATCGAAACCTGTCGAATGTCGTTGCGCCCGGCGATACCAATTGCCTTTCGGTCATCCAGTATGCGGTCGATATATTGAAGGTTCGACACATCATCGTCTGCGGCCATTATGGATGCGGCGGCGTCGAAGCCGCGCTGAGCGATCGCAGCAGCGGTTTTGTCGACCAGTGGCTGAAAAACATCCGCAGAGTCCGCGACAAGTATTCAAAGGAGCTGGACGAGATGAAGAGGGTCCTCCAGCTGAACCGTCTTTGCGAGTTGAATGTGATCGAACAGGTGATGAACGTTACCCAGACGCCCGCGGTATTGGATGCCTGGTCGCGCCAGCAGCAACTCAGTGTTCGTGGCTGGATTTACGGAATCGACAACGGCCTTCTGCGCGATCTCGGAATATGCATCAACCGCTTCAGCGAACGCGAGGAGCGATACCAGTCCGCCCTGAATCAGCTGGTCGGCACATGATGCGCTGACCGCAACGATTTCTACTTCGCGTTTCCCGCTTTCTTTTCGCTTTCCATCAACGAATCCTGCCAGCGGTTGTTTTCCTGGCAGATGTATTCCTGAATCTCACCATTGGGGTCCCACGCAATATCGAACTGCACCGTCCACGGCTTCGTGTACGCTCCGGGATCATCGATGGTGCCCTCGTAATGCAGCGTCCTCATGTTGGTGCGGGTGAATCTCTCGATCAGATGGAACTGGCTGGTATGGGGATCGCCGGCCATGTCGATCCAGCTTCCTTCGTTGAAGCCGACCACATCCACCACCAGCGTGTCGCCGTCCCAATGACCGACCGAGTGTCCCATCCACGTGGGCGTCAGTGCATCGCCTGTCGGGTGAGCACGGCCATCCATGTAGATCATCCGCCACAGATGCGCGCCGCCTTCATAGATCATGACGATGCGTTTCTGCTCGGGCATCTGAAGAATTTCCATCGGATATGGAGTCGTCATGAGTCGCGTGCCAACCGGAGGCAGGCAGTATCCCTGGGGGTCATATCGCGATGCGGTGGATTTTCGAGAATCGGACAGTGCCTTCGCCCACGGCTGGTAAGGAATCTCTTTCACATCCTTGAGAACAGCGACGTAGTCCTGATACTGCTTCGGGACCCAATAACCCTTGTTTGGTTCGGTCGGTCCCAGATTCGGCGTGCCATCCGCAAGCCGTGGTGTCGGCAACGCCGGCCCAGTCGCCTGCGGTGCCCGGATCTGGGCAATGCCCGATCCCGTCTGCACCACGAATAACTGCGCCGCCGCGGCAGCCGCAATTCCCATCGAGACGATCCAGCGTCGTCGCACTTGAATTCTCCTTTTATGAGTTGGGCATCATGCTGCTTCTGCCTGCCGCTTTCTGCCAAAAATGGCGGCGACAATAATTCCGAGACCGTAGTTCAGGATGATCGGTATCGAGACCAGCACCATGGTCGATGCGTCTGTCGAAGGCGTGAGCAGGGCGGCGGCAATACACGAAATGAGAATGGCGTATTTGAAATTCCGCGCCAGGAACCGTGCACTCACGATTCCTATTCGGCTCAGGATAAAAATGACTGGAGAAATCTCAAAAACGATGCCCATGGAAACAATCAGTACCACGAGCAGGTTGAAATATCCGGTGACGCTCATCGTCACCTCGATGTGGACGGCCTTCGCCATCACCGCGATAAGCTTCAGAGTCAGCGGCATCATGACCCGGTAGCCGAAAATCGCGCCGCCGATGAAGCAGAGCGTTGTCGAAATAATAAACGGCCCGGCATAGCGTCTTTCATGGGAATGAAGGCCCGGCGATACGAATTGCCACACTTGCCAGATAATAAACGGAGCCGCAAGGCACGCCGCTCCGGCGAGGGCCACCGTAAAATACAGCGAGAAAATCTCCGTGGATTCGATGGCAACCAGGCGGATTCCAGCGATTCCCGCCGGCACTCCAAGAAATCGGATCAACGGCTCCACATAGATCCAGCACAACGCCAGCCCGGCCGCGAGAGCCACAAGCGATTTCAGAATTCGCGAGCGCAGTTCTTCGAGATGATCGAGAAACGACATCTCGATCGCCATTGCTGCTCCAACCGCGAGTCCTTCAAGAATCAGCGTCCGAAGTTTGCGACTGCGATCCCGCGACGGAATCCCCGGCGTTATTCTTCCCAGATCCATTGAGATCGATGACATGAGAGCCTCCTTTGACGGCACCATTCAATCACTAATAGCGAAGGCGGTCACGTGCGAATCGCAGGTCCGCTACTGGTACCGCCTCACCGGAGCGATCGCCCCTCCTGGCCAGGAGGGGCGATTGCTCCGGTGCGCCAGGTAAGTTGCCGACCAACCGGCGGTGCTATTTGAAATTCATGGCGAGAAAATCGCGCGTCAGGCTGGTCTCAATTTCGAAGAGTTGAAGGTCTCCGTATTGACGGGGATAAGGCGCATTCACGGTGACGTGCTTGAAAACGGTGGCTGGCTTTGGGCTGACGATAAAGATTTCCTGAGACAGCAGCACGGCCTCGCCGATGCTGTGTGTGACAAAGACGATAGTCTTTCCGGTGTCCTGCCAGATCCGCATCAGCTCCTCGCGCATTTTTCGCGCGGTCCACTCGTCCAGTCCACTGAAGGGTTCATCCATCAGCAGAACGTCGGGCTCGATGGCAAGGGCTCGCGCGATGGAGGCGCGCTGTTGCATTCCACCGGACAATTTCAGGGGGTAGTAGTGCTCAAATCCGGAGAGACCCACCAGGCCGAGGTATCGGTTGGCGATATTTCGCCTCGTTGCATCGTCGATGGCTTGCGATTCCAGCGGCAGTTCCACATTCTCCGCAATCGTTCGCCAGTTCAACAGCCGCGGCTGTTGAAACACAAATCCGATTTTCGGTTTGCCCTGTACGAGGATGTTGCCGGACGTGTGGCGCTCCAGGCCGGCAATGAGATTCAGGATCGTGGACTTGCCGCAACCCGACGGCCCGAGAATTGAAATGAAGGCGCCATCCACGATCTCGAGACTGATCCGCTCCAGAACGCGCAGCCGTTCGCCGCCCGGCAGCAGGAAATCCTTGGAAACCTCCTGGAGTGTGATCGTGCCCACAGGAAGTGTTGCTACTTCAACTCGACAACGATGACGCGCGATGAGCCCTTGATGAGTTCTTCGGAATGCGTGCGATTGCGCGGGTTGAATTTGGCCGTGCCCGGCGTCACGGAGTTGTTGACGACCGTTCCATCCAGCGATGTCGATCGGACCTCGCCGGTTTCCATATAGATCGTCACCACATCCCTGGAATGGAAATGCATCGGCGTTTTCTTGCCTAAAGTAAACGTGTAATCCCAGATCGTGATGCGTTTGTTGTCCAGGACCTTCTTTGAACCGTCTCTTGGAAACGCTTCGGGATAACCGCTCTTGTTTTCCAGGGGCGGCACGACGGTGTCTTTCAAATCAATGACGATGGCGTGGCGTGGCGGCTCACTGGTCCCCTCTTCGGTTTGGGCGGTTCCCTTTGGTACCAGCGTGGCCTCTCCAAAGTTGAACGACGTCGATTGCGCCTTTCCATCTTTTGGAGTGACTCGCGCGGTCGCATTGGCCAGTTCAATCGTGACCGTGTCGAATTTGTTCTGATGCATCGCGGTCGGCTTGCCTTTGGGCCACGTCGCATCCCACACAGTGACGCGTTCGTTATCGATGAGCTGTTTGGCGCCATCCCGGGGGAACGCCGAAGGAAGTTGCGGGATCAATCCGGCAACGAGAAGCAACAGGGCTAATACAGCTTTAGGCATGCGCGCGATTGTACTTCAGTCCAATCAAGTACGCCACCGCGTCAGGCGGTTTTCGATGGGCTTGAATAACAGATATTCGATGGCGAACATCACAATCAGGAACGAGAGCGTCCAGGCGAATACCTGTGCCATCGAAAAATTCCCGAACCAGTAGCTCAGCATGTATCCCACGCCGCTCGACATTCCCACCAGTTCCACGGTGGTGCAGATTTTCCAGCAGATTCCCAGCGCCGATCTCATGGACGCCAGAATCTGAGGCACCAGTTGCGGAAGAATGATCTTTCGGAAAATCGCTGGCTTGCTGATGTGAAACGCCGTTGCCATTCCCACCAGTTGGTTGTCGATTCCTTTGATGCCTTGCCAGATCGCAATGGCGACCGTCGGAAACGCAGCGACGCCGATCGCCACGATTGCGGCGAAATCATTCAACCCGAACCAGAGCAGACAGATGATGCTGTAAACGACCGCAGGTATCGTCAAACCCACCATCACCCACGCGTCGAGAAAGACCTCGCCCTTTTGGGACAAGCCCATCGCGGAGCCGACGGTGATGCCGAGAATCATGGTCAGAATCAGCCCAAAACCGACCCTCATCAGCGTCATATATAGATGATAGGCAGTCTGGCCGGATAACAGGTTCTGCCACATAGCCTTACCTACCGCCAGGGGGCCCGGAACCACGGTGGCGTGGAAAACGGCCGCCAGTACGGCCCACAGGACCAGCAGCGAGGCAATCGAAAGCAGACGATAACGGGTCATTGCGGGTTATAAGTGTTTCGTATCAGATCCGGCGGGATGGTTTTCAGAACGCTGTCGCCGAGAATGTCGTGCACCAGTTTCAGGTAGTCGTTCTGCGCTGCAATCTGGCTCTCGTCCCACCGCTCCACAATGTTCGGCCCCATTTTCGCAGCAAGCAACGCGCGCTCTTTCGGATCGTTCATCATGATGCTGGCAGCGTATTCATCCCATACTTCGGGATGCGTGTGGGTGTATTCGACAGCCTCCTTGTATGCTTTCAGATAATCGCGGACAACATCGCCATGATCCTTCGCATAAGCCTCATTTGTGACGATGGTGACATGAGCGGGTGCATGTCCGCCAGTGTGGGCCTTGTACTCTTCACTGAGATCGACGAGAACGCGGAATCGATCCTGAGCAGCCATTTGAATGGTCTCGGTTGTTCCCAGCAGGGCGGCATCGATATCGCCTTTTGCGAGCAATTCGACCAGCGCCGGTCCCGGCGCGGATACCAGCTGAACCTGTTTTGAGGAAATGGAAAGATCCACGTCATACCACTTGCGGGCTATCACCGCGAGAAACGTGAACGTCGTTGAACCGGGTCCGCCAAAGACTCCGAGCTTCCTGCCCTTCAGATCCGTGAGCGAGTGAATTGGCGAGTCCTTTTTGACGAACACCATGTTCACCGGAGAGAACACCCCGCCGATCACGATGAGGTCTTTCCCTTCTGCGCGCGCGGTCGCCATTGTCGTGAACCCGCCGAAACCAATGTCGACCTGGCGCTCCGCAACCATCAGGTGAAGATTGGCCGGGCTCAGCGACTTTACTTTCTCGGCCTTGAGGCCGGCCTGGTCGAGCATTCCATGGCCTTCCATGACGAAGTCCACAAATTCCTGAGCTCCAGGAATCAATCCGAGCCTGAATGTGCGCGGCCCGGACAAGGGCGGAGCGCTTGTGGCGCATCCGGAAACCAGCACGAGACAAACCACGATCACCCAATTACGTGTTTTCACGGCGGCTATTCTACTGTAGCTACGGTACAATTCGGCGCGCTATGAATGAGCCTCTGTTGTTTGAAGGCAAGTGCTGGAAATTCGGGCACAACATTCCCACCGACGAGATTACGCCGACTCATGTGGTCTGGAAGGGTTTCGCCGAAATGGCGAAACACGTCTTTGAGTCGTTGAATCCCGAGTTTCCTTCAAAGGTTCAGAAGGGCGACATTGTGGTTGCCGGCCGAAACTTCGGATGCTCTTCCGGACGCGCGATCGCTCCGAAAGCCATTAAGGCCGCCGGTGTCGGTGTTGTCGTTGCAGAACAGTTTTCGCGGACTTTCTATCGCAATGGTCATGAGGTGGGTCTGCCAATCCTTGAGGCGCCGGGCATTCACGAGCTGGTTGAGACTGGAGATCGCCTGCGCGTGGATATCGAACGCGGAAAAATTACGAACCTGACATCCGGCAAATCTCTCGCCACCGTTCCCGCGCCGGAGTTTCTACTGCAGATGCTCCGGGCCGGCGGGCTGATTGCATTTCTGAAATCCGGAGGAGTTCTGCAGCAATGACGTTGCTTCTCAGCAATTCCGATGTTGAGCAGGCAATCACTCCTCACGACACCATCGAAGCAACCGAACAGATCTATCGAGAGCTTGCGGATGGCACGGCGTTGAATCGGGCGCGCAGCCAGGTGTATCTGCCATCGCAGTCGAAAAACAATCCCGGCTTTCAGTATCGATTCAAATCGCAGGAGGGTGGAAGCCCCGGAACGGGAGTGTGGGCCCTGCGTGTGACCTCCGATATGGCGGGGCATTCGTTCACCAATGGCGTGAAACGGCGGCGCATTCTTCCCGTGGCCACTGGAAATCGCTATTGCGGACTGGTCATCTTATTTGATATCGAACGTATAGAACCGGTCGCTATCATGCCGGACGGGGTAATCCAGAAGCTGCGTGTCGCCGCTTTGAGTGCGGTTGGAGCAAAGTATCTGTCGCCGGCTAAACCCAGGGTGCTGGGATTATTTGGCAGTGGTTGGCAGGCAGGCGCGCATCTGGAATTCTTGTGCAGCCTGTTCGATTTTGAGCGAATCAAGGTATTCAGTCCCAACACCGACCACTGCCGCGATTTTGTGCAGTCCATGAGCGCGAAGCTCTCACGTCCTATCGAGATCGCGGTATCCCCTCGCGCAACGGTCGAAGGCAGCGATGTGATACAGGCAGCCACCGCGGCATGGGATCCGGTTTTCGACGGGCATTGGCTGGATAAAGGAATGTATGTTGCATCGATCGGTGGCTCGGATGCGAGCAACAAGCGACGCGAAATCGATGACGAAACAATCCGGCGTGCCGATCTCTATGTTGTCCATTCGAAGGAAGTCGCGCGCCTCGACAAGTCGCCGGATATCTGGGAGGCCGCGCAGAACGGAATCAAACCCTGGGATTCGATTCACGAAATCCAGGAGCTTCTTGCGGGCCGAGTCGCCGGGCGCACGCGGGCGGATGAGATTACCGTTTTCAACAATAACACCGGGGCCGGAACGCAGTTTGCGGCGCTGGGATCTGCGGTGTTGAAGCGAGCGAAAGCGATGGGATTGGGAAGGGAACTTCCGACGGAGTGGTTCCTTGAAGATGTATCTCCATGAATAAAGGAGTAAGGCACGCCATGCGGGTTAAAGGCGTTTGCAGGATGCGATGATCAATTCACAGCGAAAACAACAATTACTTAAGGCGATGGTGGAGTCCGGCTGGGACGCCCTGATACTTTACGGCCACAGCTGGCGAAAAGACTATTTCCGCTCGCTGGTGAACTTCAATTTCTTTGGTCCTCATGCCATCGCCACTCTGACGCGTTCTGGCGAAATCTTCATTCTTGTATCGCATCCATGGGATAAGGAAACCCTCAGCAAGAGTGTGGACGCGAACGTTCAGTACACATCGGACTTCAGAAACGGCTTCCTGGAGATCAGCTCGAAATTCAAGATTGCAAGAGTGGCGATTGCCGGACTGGAATTGATGGAAGCCCGTTTTGTGGACGGGCCGGCGGTGTCCGCAACGAACCTTGTCGAAGCGTTGCGAAAGATCAAAACCGCCGAGGAAATCGATGCGCTGCGTCGGGCCGCTCAGCTTGCGGATCTTGGCTATCAGCACTTTGTTAAAACCATCGAAGTCGGCATGGCGGAATTCGAACTTGCTGCCGAAGTCGAATCGTTTCTTAAGACGCGAGGAGCCGGGGACAACTTCATGTTGATCGGCTCCGGCGGAGTCGAAGTGTACGGAATGCGTCCGCCGACCCACCGTCATTTTCAAATTGGCGACAATGTGACGACAGAGCTGAGCCCGCAGATCGATGGCTACTATTCTCAGATCTGTCGAACTCTGGTCATGGGTAATCCCAGCGAAAAGCAGCTCCGTTCGTTCGAGATATTTCGCGAGGCGCAGCAGGCGGCGGAAGATTTCCTTAAGCCCGGCGTCAATGTCGCGGATGTGGCGCGTGTCCAGAACGATGTGTTTCGGCGTGAGGGCTTCGGCGAGTACACGGGATCGAAATACACCCGTGTTCGCGGACACAATCTGGGCCTGCATCCCGATGAGAACCCATATCTGCTGGAGGACGTTGACTCCATTGTGGAAAAGGGAATGGTTCTCATCGCCCACCCCAATACGTACCTGCCGTTGTCCGGATATATGGTGTTCGGGGATACCCTCGTCGTCACTGAGAATGGCTGCAAGCGTTTGGGCCAGACCGAGAAGAAGCTGTTTATCAAAGAGGTGTGAGTTGAAGAGAGGACTGATCACATGGGACATTTCGGAAATTCAACCTGCGGCGTTTGAGCAGAGACTGCAGAATATTCGCCGTGTCATGTCCGAGAACCAGGTCCCGTGCATTGTGGTTTATTCCGATGTCTGGCGCTCCAATTCTGCCCGGTTCCTGTCGAACTACATGCCTTATTTCAATCGCGCGCTGCTCATCATTCCATCGGATCAACACGTCACTCTGCTTTGCGGACTCTCGCCGCGCGCCTATGGCTGGATCCGATCGGTATCACCCATTGAAGATGTTCGGCCTGCGGGAAACTATGCGCAGACGTTGATGCAGATGGCTACGGAACGCCGCTGGACAAGAATCGGCATTCTCGATTTTCCGCAATTTCCGTACGACCTGAATCAGTCCATTCAGTCTCTGCCCATCGAAATCGTCAAGGTCGGCGGCCTTCCTCCATTTAGTGATGACACCGAGCTATCGATGCGGCGCAAGGCCGCGTCAATGGCGCGCTCACTACTGGCTGCGGAAATCCCGTTGGGAGTCGGCTGCTCGGGCGAAGAGCTGATTGGCAGGCTGGAACGCCGCAGCCGCAGAGCCGGTGCCGGCGATTTGATTACTCTGGTGACCAACGGCAGGAGCACGCCAGGCGCTGCGACCGGCCACAGGCTCGACGAGAACTTCTCTGTCAGCATTGCCCTGGAATATCGCGGACATTGGGTTCGAGTTTCAAGGGCCCATGGCGTCGATTTTTCATCGCAGCTGCTGCTCGAGAATCAGGCCAATTCAATCGTGGAAAACCTCAGCGGATCGTATCCCTACGAATGCGTTCAACGGAGTGAACTCCGCGAGGACTCGATTTTCGCCGTTCATATCGAACGGCAGATTGGCGCGAAGCGTTTGTTCTATGGCGACTCTTTCCTGCTCGGTCCCTCCGGTCCTGAACTTCTATGAATATGATTGAGAAGATTCTTGCCCGGGCGAGCGGCAGGAAGGAAGTGGCGCCCGGCGAGGTCGTCATCGCGAAGGTCGATCGCATGGTCATGCACGATCTCAGTGCCAACTTTGTCACGCGGGTGTTTCGCGAAGAGCTTGGTGGAGGCGAGATCGCCGATCCTGAACGGATTGCGTTTGTGTTCGACCATAACTTTTCCCCGGCAACGCGCGAAGCCGCCGAAAAGCTTTACGAGGTGCGCCGTTTTGCCGCCGAGTACGGCATCCGAAATGTGTTTCAGGGAGGACATGGCAGTCTGCATCACGTGATCATCGAGAATGGATTGTGGGCGCCCGGTCAGGTCGTAATCGGATGCGATTCGCATACGCCGATCTATGGTGCGCTTGGACTCTTCGCCACCGGAGTCGGTAACAATTCCATGGCAGCGCTCGGATTTCAACGCGGCCTGGCGTGGTTTCGCATTCCGGAAACGATACAGGTGTTCCTGCATGGGAAGCCTCGTCCGGGAGTAACGGCGCGGGATGTCGCGCAGTTTGCCGTTGGCTATATGGGCGAGGACAGTGCGGTGTACAAGGCTCTGGAATACGGCGGGCCGTATATTCAGGGGCTTTCCATCGAGGACCGGATGTTGTTTCCTCTGATGTCGATCGATCTCGGCGCCAAGGCGGCGTATATCAATCCCGACGAAAAGACTGCGGCATTCGCGAAGGAGTTTTCGTCATCCAGGAACTTTGAGCTCATGACCAACGATGCCGGTGTGAAGTACGAGAAAGTGATCGATGTGGACGTGAGCACTCTGGAGCCTCAGGTGGCGTGCCCGCCAACGGTGGGGAACGTGAAGCCAATCGGGGACGTTGCGGGTGTGCCGATCGACATTGCCGAGGTGGGAGGAAGCACGGGCGGCCGCCTCGACGACCTGCGAACTCTTGCGAAAACCCTGAGAGGCAAAAAGATTCATCCGGGAATCCGGCTTCAGGTCGTGCCGGCATCTCGGGGAGTGTATAAGGCAGCACTGCAGGAAGGACTCATCGAAGTACTGCTCGATGCCGGAGCGAATATTTTTCCGCCGAGCGCAGGATCCAACCAGGCCGTGAATATGGGAGCGATGGCGGAACACGAAGTGATGATTTCCAACCAGGCGAGAAACTTTCCGGGACGCAATGGACACCCCAAGGCGCGACATTATCTGGCGTCGGCGAGCACGGTTGCTGCGTCGGCACTAAACGGAAAAATTTCCGATCCGAGGGACATGAAATAATCCCTCTCCCCCAGGGAGAGGGTGCCGCCCATCAACAGATGGGCGGCGGGTGAGGGAATCAATAACGGCCAATACGGATTCCCTCATCCGGCCCTTCGGGCCACCTTCTCCCTGAGGGAGAAGGACTCGCCCATGATTTCCGTCTGATGGATTTTACTTCTTCAGCGTGGCGCCGGCCAGTTGCGCGATCGCGGCTAGCGAGGTTTGCGCCGCGTTAAGTCCCAGTCGGAAATCCTTGTCGCTGAATGTTGCGAACAGATCCGTCGGCTGATGCCAGTGCGGATCCCAGCCATTCCCAATCTGCGCGCTGCGTTCGTTTTCCCGCAGGCTGATTGCCGGAACCACACTCTGGAACGGCTCAGAATCGGTATTGCTCATGTGGCTGGTCACCGTGGCGGGATAGTCGGTAGCGTAACGTTCGTTGGCCACCTCAAACGTCCACGCCAGGGTTTGCGCCTGCGCGGCGAACATCGAACTCACCTGGAACTCGATGTTGACGTCCGCTTCCGGCCGCTGGTCCGGACTCAACGTTCCGTCCGCCCGTGGCATGCCGTGGTCAAACAGCATCATGTCGTGCTGAATCATTCCAAGCCACCTGGGTTCCGGAAACCGGCCCGAGCCCGCCGGCTCTTCTTTGCCCTGCAACGGCTGACGCTGCGCCACATATGCCCGGCTTCCATTCAGTCCGGACTCCTCGTTATTCCAAAGGACGAATCGAATCGACCGCTCGGTCTGAACGTCGGGGTTGTTGAGGATCCGCGCCAGTTCCAACACCAGGGCGACTCCCGAACCATCGTCGTTCGCCGCCTCACCCCAGCCAATGCCGTCCATGTGTGCGCCGACGATATACATTTCATCCGGATGCGTGGTGCCGATCTTCGTGCAGTACACGTCCTCGCGAGCGCCCGGTATCGAAGGCGGAGTATTGAGCGCGCGCAGTGCTTCGTCGGGTTGCTTATTCGGATCGTTGTTCACTCCCGTTGGCGCGCGAACTCCACGCCGCGGGTTTGCCGCAGCGGCAGTGGCCGCTCTTCGGGTGGCGGGCGGTGCAGGCATATAGACGTATTGAAGCCGTTCGGTATTCGTGCAGCCCGATAACTTCAGCTGCGTTTCGATCCAGTTCAGTGCCGCTCGATTCCGATCCGTGCCTTCCCGTCGATCGCCGAACTGCGTGAGTCCTTTGATCGTCGCCTTGTACTTCTCCAGATCGAGGCGTTCGACCATCGTTCGGACTGGATCGTCGGCCGGGGCGGGTTGCCCTCCCCGTTGAGATCCAGCCACCGTGGCAAGGCCGGCGGCAAAAGCGCAGAGCGCAAACAAGATCGTTTTCGAACGCATAAGATTCTCCAGGGGGACTATATAATAGGCCCGCATATTCGGCATTCGGGAAGGATCAAATGATGAGAAAAACATGCGCTCTGGCCGCGGTGATTTCGACCTTCTTCATACTTGGGACCAGCGTTCCGGCAGCATCTCCCATTCTCGCCATGATTCTGGACGGACAAAGCGGCGGCACCTACCATGCATGGCAGCAGGTGACGCCGGTGCTGAAGAAACAACTCGAAGACACCGGACTGTTCCATGTGGACGTGGTGACGGCACCCGCCTGGCCCGGCGACTTCAGCGCCTTCAAACCCGACTTCAAGAAATACCAGGTTGTTGTTTCGAATCTCGATTCGCAGGACTGGCCCGCGGATCTCAAAGCTTCTTTTGAAAACTACGTGACGAATGGCGGCGGCTTCGTTTCCGTCCACGCGGCGGATAACGCATTCCCGGGCTGGAAGGCCTACAACGAAATGATCGGAGTAGGCGGCTGGCGCGGACGCAATCAGAACGCCGGGCCGTTGTGGTTCTTCAAGGATGGAAAACTGGTTTCCGATACGACGCCCGGCAATGCCGGCGCTCACGGAAATCGTTTGCCGTTCCAGTTGCAGACGAGAGAGGCGGAGCATCCGATCATGAAAGGCTTGCCCAAACTCTGGATGCATGCGGGAGATGAGCTGTACAACAAGATGCGCGGGCCCGGCACGACTATGACGATTTTGGCGACAGCGTATTCCGATCCGTCCAATAGCGGCACCGGTCGCGATGAACCGATTCTGACGGTGAGTAACTTCGGCAAGGGACGGATATTCCACACGATGATGGGGCACGATATTCCCGCACTCAGCTGCGTCGGGTTTGTTGCCACATTCCAGCGCGGGACCGAATGGGCCGCGACCGGAAACGTCACGCAGAAAGTGCCGGAGGATTTTCCGACCGCGGATAAGGTGCGTGTTCGCGCCGACATCGCCGCAATGGGCGCGACGGCGGCAGGGAGATAGAAGCGAATGAATTGGGGCAGAGGAAGACAATTCCCCTCCTGAGTCAGGAGGGGTGGCCCGAGGGGCCGGGGTGGTTCCAAAGCCGCAACAGTTCGGCTTGGGAACCACCCCTCGCGGGATCGCGATGCGATCCCGCTGCCCTCCTAAGTTAGGAGGGCAGTGCTCGCGCTTCCAATTCTCCGGCACCTTTACGCATCACAAATACAGTTCGGAAGGAAATTTAAATAATGAGCTCCCCCATCAACACCCACTCCGCGCGTTCGGCGCTCAACCGCGATCCCAATCTTCGCGACTGGGCCGAACAATGGCTGAAGGCCAAAGAGCGCGCCGTCAACGAAACCATGACTCCCGACGAATTTGAAAAACACTGGCGCTGGGTCCGTCCGGAGCGGATGCACGAAGGCGCCGTCGAAGCCGTTGCCGCGTTTCGGCAGCAGAGCGGAGCCCAGCAATAGTTCCCTCATTCATCTACGGGACCGCCTGGAAGAAAGACGCCACCACCGGGCTCGTGAAAACCGCGGTGAGCGCGGGATTCAAAGCGATCGATACGGCCAACCAGCCTCGTCATTATCAGGAGCCATTGTTGGGCGAGGCATTGGAGGCCCTAGCTGCCGCCGGTGTCCCGCGAAATTCCCTGTTCATCCAGACCAAGTTCACTCCACTCAACGGCCATGACAACCGAGTGCCCTACGATCCTGAACAGGATCTCCAAAGCCAGGTACGCCAGTCCTTCGAGTCCTCACTCCGTCATTTGAAAACGGATTACGTGGATTCGTACCTGTTGCACGGGCCCTACAACGCTCCGGGACTCGGAGCCGAGGATTGGGAAGTGTGGAGCGCCATCGAGGAAATTCATCGCTCCGGGCGTGCGGGCATGATCGGCATCAGCAACGTGAACGCCATGCAGTTGACGGCGTTGGTGGAGAAGGCCGGCGTCAAGCCCATGGTGGTTCAGAACCGGTGCTTCGCGAATCGAGGCTGGGATCGTGCGGTCCGCGAAATCTGTCGAAAGCATTCCATCGTGTACCAGGGCTTCTCGCTTCTGACGGCGAATCCCTACGTGCTGCGTCATCCGGCGGTCGTCGCCATCGCCGGAAGAATGGGCCTTCAACCGGCGCAGGTTATCTTTCGATTCTCAATGCAGGCGGGTATGGTGCCGTTGACGGGAACAACATCCCGGCAGCATATGGATGAGGATCTGCAGGTTTACCGTATCGAGCTGACGCCGGAAGAAGTTCGCCTCATCGAATCCATCGAAGGATAGTTACCGCGCCCGTCTCGCGACAAACTGAAGTGCAGCGCCGGTGCCAAACAAGTCGTTGCCGCCGCCGCTCCCGCCCGCAAGAATCGTGATCTGGCGCACGAAGGAGATCTCGTTCCCGTTGACTCTGCCGATGAACGTAATCGTGCGCTGGCCATCCGGGCTCTTCACCGTGAACCTGAAAGTTGTTCCCGAAATTTTCCCATCGGTGATTGAGATCGGCGTGTTTTGAGCTCCGCTTTGCCGGATTGTTCCGCTTAGTTCATTGCTCTGTGCGGTGAATTCAAATACCCATGGTGCATTGGGAACCATAGTCACCTGCCACTTGCCGGCAGGCGAATTGGTCTGCGCGACCGCGAGCGCCGCTGCGGAAATCCAGACAGCGAGAAAGAGCAGAATTCGATTCGTGCGCATCACTCAGGCTTTTGGAAGCATCGTGGAATCCCACTTCTTGTAATCCGATCGAATCTTTTCGAAGACCTCCGGCTGCCATTGTTTCCGATCGTCGGCTTCTCCGGGATCGGCTGCCAGATCGAAGAGATGTTCTTCGCCGCTGTCCTTCAGGTACTTCCATTTTCCCATTCGCGCGGCGTCCTGGGGCTTGCTGCGAAGCCGCCAGAAAACGGTCCGGTCAAACGCCGGCCGGCTGCCGGTGCAAACCTGCAATACGCTCTCGGCATCAAACGGATACGCGGGATCCGGTTTGGCTCCGGCGAGCTCGAGAAAGGTTGCAGACCAATCCATTGTCAGCGCCACCTGGTTCGTGACTTTTCCGGCCGGCACGACGCCGGGCCAGCGCACGATGGCCGGAATGCGGATTCCGCCTTCCCACAGATACATTTTCTGAAACTGAAATGGCCAGTTGAGCGAGTAGCGTTCTCCGCCATTGTCGCTGGTGAATACGACGAAGGTGTTGCGATCGAGGTTTGCCTTTTTTAAAGCATCGAATACTTTTCCGATGCCGGTATCCATGTTCTTCACCATCTCGGCGTAGATATCGTTGTTGCCTCCCGTTGCCCCTGCGGCGGCTTTACCCAGTGCCTGATCCGTCGGGCCTTCCCACGGCCAGTGCGGCGCGTTGTACTGCAGGCTCATGAAGAACGGCCGCGGATGCGGACGGCCCAGATATTGAACAGCGCGATCGGTGAACAGATCGGTGAGATAGCCCTGCTGCGTCGACGGCGTCAGGTTTTCATAGAGGTCCGGCCGCCCGGCGGTATTGCCATGGGTGAAGTAATCGGCCGAGCTGCCGTTGATGCCGAAGAATTCATCGAAGCCGTGACGGTTGGGACCGAAATCCGGAATGTTGCCGAGATGCCATTTGCCGATGAGCATCGTGTCGTATCCAGCTTTCTTAATCAGCGAACCAACTGTGGGGTGGTCCGGAGGAATGCCCAGCTGCATGTTGCCATCGGGCAGAGGTTCCTGGAGTCCGACAGGCAATCGGTGCGGATAGCGGCCCGTCATATAGGCGGTGCGGGTTGGCGTGCACACGGGCGCGGACGCGTAGGCGTCGGTGAACTTCATTCCTTCGCGCACCATGTTGTCGAGCACCGGCGTTTTGTAATCCGGACGCCCATAGCTGCTGAGATCGCCGTAGCCGAGATCGTCGGCAAGAATCATGATGATATTGGGCCGCTGCGGAATGGCTGGTGTCTGCGCCTGGCCGATTGCGCTGAGTGTGGTGGCCGCTACTGCGGTGTTCATGAATTCCCGGCGGTTCATGGTTTCTCCCATAGAGGTCTCCTTGATGGTGTGGCCATCCTATTGCGGAATCCGGCGAAGGCAAAGTTGAAACTTCCGTACATGGTTTGCTCTCAATATTTACGAGAATCTCGCGCGAAGCGCATCAAAATCGGCGTTTCCGACGACCAGGAAATTCCGGGACCGCAATTCGATCCACTCGGTTTTCTTTTTTTCTCCGCGGCTTTCGTGTCGTCGATCGCTTTGCCGGCGACGTTGATTTCGATTTGGAACTGACGATCCTGCGGCGGGCCTTGTGCAGGCATGCGTATCGGGCTGAGAGCCACAATCAGCAGAATTGGGAATAGGCGGGTCAACTCAACCGCCGGTACAGACCTCGCCAAGAAGTCCGGCACCGCCGCAATACTTCACATCCTGTAGCTGAAGAAGCAAGCCATCGGGATCGGTGAAGTACAACTCCCTGGTACCTTCCTTGGCGCCGCCACGGCTTTCCACCCGCGTACTGATATAAGACTTCAAAGGCGGAGTGGCCTGGCTGTTCCCTCGATCCGGAATTCCGAAACTCGCCAGAGTCTTCATGACTTCGTCCGGATTGAAGTTTTCCATGTTCATGCACACATGATTGACGTTTGCCGGACGCGGTGCGGCCGGTGCCGCTCCACCGCGAGGCGCGCCTCCGCCTCCACCTGCAAACATGATGAAAGCGACGCCGGGACCAACGCCGAGGCCCGGTGCTCCAGTTCCTGTGCCGATGGGACCCTGTCGGGCACGAATGGGCATTCCAAAGACTTCCTGATAGAACGCATTCGATCGGTCCGCGTTACCCACCCCGAAAATCGTAAAGTGGCTGAGTTCCTTTACCGCGAGCACGCCTTTCGTTGGCGAAGGTTCGGGTGTCATGCATACACTGCCGAGAGGTCCGCTTCCGCCGCAGTACTTCGTGTCCTGAAGCTGAACGATGAAATTGTCGGGATCGCCCAGGAACAGTTCGTTGGTGTCACCGCGCTTCGACACGCGTACCTTCATCGCTCCGCCACTGAGTCCGGGGTCTGCCGAATCCGCCTTGGCAACGCCATGCTGCGCGAGGATGCCGACAATCTGATCCGCATTGAAGTTGTCGATACCCATGCCCAGATTGCCGACGATGCTCGGTGGGTTGGAGCCGGCGGGCGTCAGCGCCATGTACTGGGGACCGCTGCCGATTCGAAGGATGACGGTGGATCCCTGGCGCTGCTGAATGGGCATTCCGAAAAGGCTTTGATAGAAGTCGACCGACTTCTTGACGTCCGATACCACAAGCGCGAAGTGATTGATCGTTTTCACGGGGACAATCGGTTTCCCGGCCTGCGCAAACAGGCGCGGCGCCATCGCCAATGCCGGTATGGAACGAAGAAGATCGCGGCGACTCATCGTGCTCATGGATTCACCTCAATGTGGCTTCTAAATCGGGGATAGCTTAGCGCTTCCGGAAATGGCGCGCACCTGATTTTCGAAAACCTTCTCCCTCAGGGAGAAGGTGCCGCGAAGCGGCGGATGAGGGAATCCGGATTTGAGCCAAATTGATTCCCTCACCCGCCGCCCCTCTGCTGATGGGCGGCACCCTCTCCCTGAGGGAGAGGGATGTGCGGAGCGTAACGTTGC
>Ga0209488_10000059_pt1 | contig 76886 bp, 58 predicted proteins | sample Rivendell_Oct201_8_FD_188349 | JGI IMG/M metagenome (GOLD analysis project Ga0209488, IMG submission 188349) | Vadose zone soil microbial communities from the Eel River Critical Zone Observatory, Northern California, USA -... | ecosystem: Environmental > Terrestrial > Soil > Vadose zone >...
CGAGTACGCGGTGCACAACCTCGACAACAACCGCGGCGGCGCGTCGTTCCGCGTGCCGTTGGCACCCGGCGCGATCGTGCAGAACGCGGGCTTCCGCGACATCGACGCCGATCCGCTCGACGACTGGGCGTTCTCACGGACGGCGAGCGAGCTCGCCTTCACCGCGGTCGGCACCAACGCCCTCGACTGGAACACGATCTACAACTGCTGGTTCGATTGCTCGATCCAGCCGGGCGCCGGCGCGATGACGATCGACGAGGCGCGGCTGGGCCCGGGTGCCCTCAGCGTGCAGATCCCGGCCGACGTACCGAGCGGGCTGCCCTATGCCACGAAGGTGTCGGTCGGTACCAGCTGCGGCCTGTGCCAGGGCTCGTTCTACGAGTTCTTCCCGAGCACCGCCGCGTTCGACCTCGCCGGTCGGTCGATGACCATGACGCTGAGCGGCAGCGCCTACACGGTCGCCGAGACGCCGGTCGCATTCGTGCCCGCCGCCGGAACCAACCTCGGACTCAGCCTCAGCTCGCAGACGACGGTGACGCTGCCGTTCTCGTTGCCGTACCCCGGCGGATCGACGACGCAGCTGCACGTGTTCTCCCCCGGCTACGTCACGCCCATCGCGGCGCCCACCGTGCAGCTGTTGCCGACGACGACGACGTTCCTGCAGGGGCCGCCGCGGTGGGCGGCCGCGTGGACGCTGTTCAACCCGACCGCCGGCAGCGGCGCCAACGTCTGGTTCGATGCCAACCCGACGCGCGCGATCCTGACCTGGAACGGCGTGCCGCTGCTCAGCGGCACCGTTGCCAACACCATCCAGATCCAGTTCTTCCCCGACGGCACGGTGCATGTGCTGTGGCAGAACCTCGCGCCGTCCACCTTCCAGGCCCTGGTCGGCTGGACGACCGGCGGCGGGCACATCGACCCGGGGACGCGCGACCTGTCGGCGACGCTGTCGACTCCGCTGCCGCTGTGCGGGCCGGCCTTCGACGGGCTCGCGCTCGACGCCAGCAGCCGGCCGGTGCTCGGCACGACCTTGCAGTGGCAGCTCAGTGGCATCCCGTCGGGGACCGCCTGGGGTGCCCTGTTCCGTTCGCTGCAGCAGGCCACGCCGCCGATCGACCTGACCTCGCTCGGCATGCCCGGCTGCTTCCAGTACGTGGTGGCGCCCGTGACCACTTTGTTCTCGGCGCCAGGAACCACGCTGCAGCTGCCGCAGACGATCCCGAACGCCGTGTCGCTGGTCGGCGTGACGCTGGTCGGACAGGCGGCGATCTACGTTCCGCCGCTGACGCCGCTCGGCGTCGTCGCGTCGAACGGCCTGGTGCTGGGGCTCGGCCTGTGACGCCGGCGCGCCGTTGATCGGGGGGGCGACGCGTCCAGCTCGCCCCCTCCCGACGTTCGGCCGATCAGTCGATGATCCTAGAAGCCGATCGAGGCGGCGACGCCATTGCTGAGCGCGATGCCGCCGATCGCAGCGGGATCGATCGAGGCGCACTGGAGGTAGAACGAGAACCCGGTCAAATCGGTGTTCGACGGCACCGCCAGGCTGGCGGTGCCGGTGCCGCCGGCGACGTTGAACAGCACCGTGGCATCGGCGCTGACCAGGAGATCGCAGTTCGGGCCGAGGCCGAACGGCTGCAGGTTCAAGGGCAGCGGGCCCAGCAGCGACGTGGTCCGGCTGAAGCCCATCGACAGGAACGCGAACACCGCTGCCGGCGGCAGGTTCGTCGCGTTGAGCAGGAACGTCGTGCCGAGCTGCGGGTTGGTGGTCGGCGTCAGGGCCGGGACTCCGGCGCTGCCGGTGCAGCCGGCGCCGTAGGGCGCGGCGGTGGCCAGGACCGTGGTGTCGTTGATGACCAGCAGGTTGCGGATGCAGCCGTTGAAGTTCAGGCCGGTGCTGAAGTCGTTGGTGGTGATGTTCTTGTTGTTGCCGTCGCTGAGCGGGCCGACGTTGGCCTGGAGGACGAGGGCGCCGTTGATGAACAGCACCACGGTCCCCCGTTCGTACTTGAGGGACGCGGAGTACCACAGCCCCGTGGACAGCGTGGTCGAGGACCACGCCAGGTTGGAGTTGTTGTGCTTGATGCCGACCGTCCCGTTCGACTGGAGGTAGATCCCGAGCCAGCGCCACAGGTGTCCGCCCATGATGACGGGGCCCCGGACCGCGGGCATGGCCGCGATGTTGAAGTCGACGTCGATCTCGAAATCGGTCGTGTCCAGGTTGGTGAGCAGCGGCGTGCGGACGTCCTGCCCGCCGGCATTGAAGAAGTAGATGCCGTTCACGCACACGCCGTTGTTCGGCGGCGCCGGCGGCGGAGTCCCGAGCAGGGTCACCGGGCCGTAGTTGTTGCTGGCGTCCAGCAGGTCCGTTTGCAACGGATAGAGCGCCTGGATCTGCGCCTGGGCGACGAGCGGGTCCGTCGCGGTGAACGCGGCGAGCAGCGCGATGGTCGCGGTGGTGCAGACCGTGGCGAGGATGCTGGAAAGTGCGGATCGACGAGTGGCACGCATGAGGGCGTCTCCGTTGTGGACAGGTGTGGACAGGCGCCCGCACTCTACCGCCTCGCGTCCCGGAACAAGGATGGCTGGGTTTCCAGCCGTCAGGCTGCAGACCGCTACCGAGCAGCTGCGACTACCGCGGGCTGCCGGTGCGTCCGACGCGGTCCATCGCGGCGACGAGTTGCTCGGCGATCCCTGGTTCGTGCGAACTGTGCCCGGCGTCGTCGACGATGCAGTAGGTCGCCTCGGGCCAGGCAAGATGCAGGTCGTCGGCGGAGACCAACGGGCAGACGAGGTCGTAGCGGCCGTGCACGAGGAACGCCGGGATGCCGCGCACGCGGTGCAGGTCGGACAGCAGACGGTCGTCGGGCACGAACCGCTGGTTCCTCAGGTAGTGGGCCTCGAGCCGCGCGAGCGCCCAGCTGGTTTCGTCGTTGGTCAACAGTGACAGGAACTCGGGGTTGGGCAGCAGCGTGCAGGCCGAGCCTTCGTAGGTGGCCCACGCCTTCGCCGCTGCGCGCGCCGCGGCTTCGTCCTTGCCGGTCAACAGCGCCCAGTAGCCTTCCAGCAGGTCGCCACGCTGCGCCGCCGGCAGGTGCTCGGCGAACGTGCGCCACAGCCCGGGCGCGAGCACGCGCAGGCCGTAGAGCCACCAATCGATCTCGAGCTGGCGCAGCAGCCAGATGCCGCGCAGGCACAGCGACAGCACGCGCTCGGGATGGCGCTCGGCGTAGTAGAGGCCGAGGGTGCTGCCCCACGAGCCGCCGAACACGTGCCAGCGCTCGATGCCGAGCCGCTGCCGGACGCGCTCGAAGTCGCCGACCAGGTCGTCGATCGTGTTGTCCGCGACTTCGCCGAGCGGCCGGCTGCGGCCGGCGCCGCGCTGGTCGACGAGCACGACGCGGAACGCCTTCGGCTCGAAGAAGCGGCGGTCGGTCGTCGAGCAGCCGGCGCCGGGTCCGCCGTGCACGAACAGCACCGGCAGACCTGCCGGGTTGCCGCACTGCTCGAAGTAGATCTCGTGGCGCGCACTGACGCGCAGGTGCTCGCTCGCGAACGGTTCGATCGACGGGTGCAGGCAGGTCGGCGGCATCCGTGGATCGTGCCGCGCACGACGCGCCGACACCACCCGCGCGCGAGTACTACGGCACGACGGTGTGCCGCCTGCCTTCGGTCACGCATGCTCCCGCGCCCTGCTCGCCGTCAAACCGTTCAACACCCGGGGTCTACCCGCGCGCAGCTCCGCCGGTCGCGATTGAAGGGTCGCGGGTCCGCACGGTAGGCTGTTCCTTCATGGCAGCCACCAAAGCCCCGAGCAAGCAGCCCAAGGCCCGCAAGTCCGCGGCCGCGTCAGCGGCGCGCATGACCCTCGCCGCCGCGATGCGCGAACTCGAGCAGGCGGGCTCGGCGCAGACGCGGAAGACCTACGCCCGTCACGGCGCCGCCGAGCCGATGTTCGGCGTCAGCTTCGCCACGCTGAAGACGCTGGTGAAGCGCATCGACGTCGATCACGAGCTGGCGCTGGCGCTGTGGGACACCGGCAACTTCGACGCGCGCAATCTCGCGGTGAAGATCGTCGACCCGGCGCGGATGAAGTCGGGCGACCTCGACCGCTGGGCCCGCCAGTCGTCGTCGGCGCGGATGTGCTGCGGCTACGTCGCGATGGTCGCGGCCGAGGGGCCGCACGCGGCCGCCAAGGCCTCCGAGTGGCTCGCCGCCAAGGACGCCCCGGCGCGGTCCGCGGGCTGGACGCTGCTCGGGCAGCTGGCCCAGCGCGACGAGGTGACCCCCGACGCCGTGTTCGAGAAGCGCCTCGCCGAGATCGAGCGCACGATCCACAGCGCGCCGAACGCCGAGCGCGAGGGCATGAACATGGCCGTCATCACCATAGGTTGCCGCAGCGCCGGTCTGCGCAAGGCCGCGCTCGCCGCCAGTAAGCGCATCGGCAAGGTCGAGGTCGACCATGGCGACACCGCGTGCAAGACGCCGGACGCGGCGGAGTACATCGACAAGGCGTGGGCGCACGCGAAGTCGAAGGGGTTCGTCTCGCCGGCAGCACAGGAGCGCACGCGGGAGTCGCCGCGGCGGCGGTGCTGAGCGACCGATCGGCACGGCAACACACTGCGATGCACGGGTCAGTGATGGAGAGGGCCGCTCCGAGTTGAAGCCACTGTGCAGGGCGTGTCAGGCACGGCGCTGAAGTGCGCGACGGCATCAGGTCAGCCGGGACCCTTCCGCCGGCGCCGCATCGATCCACTTGGGCTCCGACTTCACTTGGCGAGCTCGCGCAGAGCGTTCTTGTAGCGCTTCATCGTGTCGCGGAGCAGTGCGAGCTTCTTCTGGAAACCGGCATCGGCATGCGACAGCAGCAGCTGTCCTTCACCATTGGTCGACAACAGCAGCGTGTCGCCTTCCTTGGCGACCCCCAGACTCTTCAGGGCATCTGCCGGCAGGATCGCACCGAGGGAGTTGCCGATGCGACGGAGGGTCAGTTCGTTGGCGGTCATGGCTCGTCGTTCAGGTTACTCGCAGGCGTCGGAGCTTGCCCTTCGGGTTGCGCTGGCCGATCCCTTCGTCCTCGCCGGCAACGCGTGGCAGCGGCCGGCGGGCGGTCGCATCCTGCCACGGCACATCACGCAGCGAGGCCTGACCATGTTCAAGAACACGAAAGCCTTCAGCAGTTTCTCTGTCGATGACCTGAAGCGAGCGAAGGAGTTCTACGGCAAGACGCTCGGACTCGACGTCACCGAGAAACCCGAGGGTCTCCTGCTGAAGCTCGCTGGCGGCGCCGAGGTCTTCGTCTATCCCTCGAACGACTACGAACCGCCGGATCACACGGTGCTCAACTTCCTGGTCGGCGACATCGACAAGGCCATCGACGAGCTCGGCAAGCGCGGCGTCCGGATGGAGCAGTATGACTGGCCGGAGATCAAGACCGACAACAAGGGGGTCTGCCACGGCGAGACGGGGCCGAAGGCGATCGCATGGTTCAAGGATCCAGCCGGCCACATCCTGGCGATCCTGCAGGAGAAGTGATCGCGGGCCGATCGTTCCCGGTGGCACCAACGGGGCGATCATCACGACGCCCTGAGCCTGGAGCGCGAACGGGCGCCGGCGGGGTGACTTTCGCAGCGTGGCGATGACCGGTGCATCGGTCCGCGGCACGCAGCCGTTTCATCCGGCCGTGCCGGAATGCGATCGCGTTCGCCGCGCTTGCACGGCGACGCAGCGGACGGAACTGTTCGCATCGTGCGCGGCTGGCAGATCCCACTCCGGACGCCGGGCAAACGCAACCTGGCGGACTCTTGCGGACCGAGAGGCGCGCGCCGAACGTGGTCGCCTTGAACGACCGCAGTTCCACCTCGTCCGCCGCGGCCACGAGTCGTCGATCGTTGCGCGGCATCGCCGTCCTGGTACTGGGTGTCGCCGCGTACCTGCCGGTCCCCGCGTTGCGCGCCCAGGCCCACGTGTTCAGCGTCAGCACCAACAGCGAGGCCGCGCTCGATGCGGCGATCCGCGGCGCCAACGCGCTGACCTTCCAGACCTCGAGCGCGAATCCGGTGGTGATCGAGTTCAGCAGCGGTCTGATCGGCCAGACCATCGCGCTGACGCAGGCGCTGCCGCAGCTGACGGTGGACTACGTCACCTTGCGCGTGGCCGCTGCGGCACCGTCGTCGCGCGTGATCGTCGATGCGACCAACGCGCCGACCGCTTTCCGCATCGCCAGCAACCACGCCGCCGTGCAGAACCTGCGGTTCCAGAACGCCACCAACGGCCCGCAGCAGGACATCTTCACCGCGTCCGGCACCGACGACCTCGTGGTGTCGAACTGCGACTTCGACCACGCCACCGGCAACGCGCTGTGGCTCATCGGCGCGACGGCGACCACCGTGCAGGACTGCAACTTCAGCCGGGCCGGAGGACTGGTGGCCACGCACGGCACGGCGGACGTGGCCGTGCTGCGCTGCAGTTTCACCGACAACAGCATCGGCGTCCTGTGCGCCGTCGGCGATCGGATCCAGATCCGCGACAGCACCTTCGATCGCAACGTGACTGCCGTGGGAATCGAGCCGGTGTGCGCGGATGTGACGTTCGGGCCCGGCAACGTCGTGCGCAGCAGCAGCGGCCTCGGCGCCCTGGTCGCGTCCGGTGCCCTGCGGCTGAACGTCCAGAACAGCCAGTTCACCGACAACCAGCACGTGGCGATCCAGCTGCTCGACCTGTGCGTCACGGCACGGGTGAGCGGCTGCACGCTGCTGCGGAATGGCACCGCGGCCGGCAACTTCCAGATGACGATCGAGGACAGCGTCGACGTGCAGGTCGCCGGCCTGCAGTGCACGGTCGGCGGTGCGGGCCTGTTCGCCGGCACGACGCGGCTGCTCGGCATCACCGGCAGTGCGGCGGCACCGACCACGATCAGCGGCAATGCGGGCGGCGGCCTGGAGCTGAACGGCTGCACCGACGCCGGCGTGGACCAGGTGACCCTGTCCTCCAACCTGGCGGCCCAGAGCGGCGTCGACTTCACCATGCAGGGTTGCGACCGGGTCGACGTCACCAACACCAGCATCACCGCGGCCCCGGGGCCGGGCCGCATCGGCCTGCACATCGATCAGGGCAGCAACGTGCGGGTGGGGCTCGGCACCTCGGTGCTGGATCATGGCGCGCAGGGTGTGCTGCTCACCCACAGCGCCGACGTCACGCTGGGCAACTGGCCGCCCGGTGCCGGGGCCATCGCCGTGCGCGGTCCGGCGGCGTTGCAGATCGACGACTGCGATCGCGTGGCTGTCCTCGGCACGGCGTCGGCGCCGTGCACCCTGCAGGCGGGCACGGCCCAGAGCAGTTTCGCGGTGTCGATCACCAACGCGCGTTCCGGCAACTGCGGTCCGAACGTCGTCATCGACGGCCGTCAGGCAGTGCCGACGGCGCTGCAGCTCGCCGGCTCCGCCGGCTGGACGGTCGATGGCGCGGCGATCGGCGGCCACACCAGCTGGGGCGTGGTCGCGTCCAGCTCGCCGCAGCTGCTGATCCGCAATTGCACCGTCGACGGCGGTGCGCAGCAGGCGGCCAACGAGGGCATCCTGCTGACGCCGGGCTGTCACGGCGCGCGGTTGTTCGGCAACCTGGTCGAGCGCCAGCTGAGCAGTGGGTTCCATGTCGTCGACTCGAACGACGTGTTGCTGGGGCCGGGCAATCGCGCGATCGACAATGCCGGCGACGGCTTCCTGGTCAGCGATTCGGGCATCGGCTCGCCGAGCCGCCGGGTGACGATCCAGAGCACCGTCGCCATCGGCCGCGGGCTCGCAGCTCAGAGCGGCGTCCGCTGCGTGCACATGCTGGCGGCCCTGACCAACGTCACCACGACCCGGCACGGCATCGGCGTGCTGTTGCAGCTCGGTTCGAATGCCACGCTGGTCAACACCATCAGCTGGGGCAACGGCGTCGATCGCAACCGCGACGGCAGCAGCAGCGGCACGTGGCGGCACGGCCTGCGCGCCACCACGGCGGGCAGCAGCGCGCCCGGCTCCTGGTCCGAGCAGGACATGATCGTCGGCCAGAGTCCCCAGTTCGTCGCCGCCGCCACCGGCGACGTGCGGTTGCAGTCCGGCTCGCCGGCGATCGACTCGGGCCTGCACGCCTCTCCGGCCGGCTCCGGGTTGCCGTGCAGCGACGCCGCGCTGCTGCCGCGCATCCGCGGCGGCACCATCGACCGCGGCGCGTACGAGTTCGTCCCGGCAGGCGGGACCGGCAACTCGCTCGACCTCGCCGGACCCTGGCTGCGCCCGTTGGCGCAGAACCAGCTCGATTTTGCCGTGCAACGCACTCCGGCCCAGGCTGGACAGTGGTTCCTGCTGCTGTGCAGCGGCAGCGGCACCGGCCCGGGCGTCACCGCTCCGGGCGGCGCGCAGGCGCCGCTGGTGCCCGATGCCTTCACCGCGCTGCTGCTGACCGCGCCGTCGTGGTGTCTCGGCCGGCTCGACGGCTCGGGACACGGCAGCCTGTCGTTGCCGCTGCCGCCGTCGGTCCTGCCGTTGCTGCCCGAGCTGTCCTTCGCCGCGGTGCTGTCCTCCGGTGGTCAGCCCACCAACCCCGTGGTCGTGCGGTTCCTGCCGTGAGGTTGCTGCCAGTCTTCGTCGCCGTCGCCGTCGCCGCGTCAGCCGCCGCGCAGTCGGCGACCGTGTCCAACACCGCTGACGCCGGTGCCGGCAGCCTGCGTGCGGCACTGACCGCCGCGAACGCGGCCTCGGGATCGTTCACCATCGACGTCGCTGCCGGCGCGACCACCGGCCCGATCGTGCTGGCGAGCATCCTGCCCCGCCTGACCCGGTCCAACGTGACGATCCGCGCGCTCGCCGGCGCCGGCCGGCTGGTCGTCGACGCCCGCGCGGCCACCGCCAGCGGCGGCATCGGCTTCGAACTGGCCGGCAACGGCATCCAGCTGCTGGCGCCGTGCCGGTTGCTGGTCGGGCAGGGACACGGCGTCCTGGTCAGCGCCACGGGTGTGCGCGTCGCCGATGTGGAGACCATCGGCAATCGCGGCGGCTTCGGGCTCGGCGCGCTGGCCGGCGCCGACGATCTGGTCGTCGGCCGCCTGTTCGCCGACACGTTCCAACAGGGACTGCTGCTGCAGGACTGCCGCCGCGCCCACGTCGCCGACGACGCGGTGTCGGTGGCCGAGTGCCACAACTGCAGTGCTCCGGGCTTCGCGATCAGCGGCGGCAGCGACCACTCGATCGGCGCGTTCGTCTGCACCAACGACCTGCTGGGCGTCAGTGCGTCGAACAGTCCCGACCTGCACCTCGGCCGCGCCGGCAGCCCGCGCTCGCTGGTCAGCGGCAGTCCACAACAGGGCATCCTGCTCGTCCAGTGCAGCGGTGCGGTGCTGACCAACGCCGACGTGCTCGGCAACGGCATTCCGTCCGGCGGGCACGGCGTGCAGGTCATCGGCGGAGTCGGCTTCGCCGCCAGCGAGTTGCGCGTCGAGGGCAACCAGTGGGGCGGTCTGATCGTCATGGGTGGTGCCACGGCGTCCCGCATCGGCCCCAACGTCAGCACCCACGGCCTCGCTGGCGCATCGGACGTCGGTTTCACCGTACGCAGTGCCAGCGCGGTCACCGTGGTGGACTGCAGCTTCGGACCCGATCACCGCTTCGGCGCTCGACTCGAAGCCGAGGGCAGCGGCGCGCCCGCCGACGTCACCTTCTGCCGCTGCACGATCCGCGGCAACCGCGAGTTCGGCCTGTCGTTGTCGACTTCGTCGCGCACCCTGGTTTGTGCCAGCTCGATCACCGGCAACCTGGGCGAGGGCATTGCCGCAGTGGGTGCCTCGCTGGCGACCGGCCCGCGAGACGTCGTGATCACCGACAGCAGCATCACCGGCAATGCCGGCGACGGCCTGATCGCGCAGCTCGCCGACGGCGTCCAGGTCGGCCCCGGCAACCACATCGACGACAACACGTTCGCCGGCCTGTTCCTCATCGACAGCAACGGCGTCGTGGTCCGCGACAACCTGTCGATCGACCGCAACCGTGGTTGCGGCATCTGGATCGTGGACTGCAACGATGCGGCCATCAGCCGCACGCAGCTGGACAGCAACCGCATCTGCGGCATCTGGTCACTGCGTTGCGTGCGGCTCGCGGTCGGTCCCGATGTTGCCGTGCGCAGCACCCTCGGCACCGGCGTGGAACTCGAGGGTTCCGACGCCTGCCGGCTCGTCAGCAGCCAGATCACCGACTGCACCGCGTACGCCGTGCACGTGACCGGGTCGCTGGGCAGCCCCGGCGCCACGCCGCATCTGCTGCAGAGCTGCCTGCTGGCGGACTCTCCCGGACTCGCGCTGATGGTCACCAGCGGACCGCCGGTGCTGTGTCAGCTGTGCACCATTGCCGGCAACCTGCGCGGCGTCGATTCGGGTACCAACCCGCTGACGATCGACAGCTGCATCGTCTGGGGCAACCTGGTCGAGGACGTGCGTCCGTCGGCGAGCGGGCTGACCGTGCGCAACACCTTCCAGTTGCTGCCCCCGGCCTCCGGCGCGGGCAACACCAGCGCCGACCCGATGTTCGTCGCCCCGCCGCTGCACGACTGGCGCCTGCAGCCAGGCAGCCCGGCGATCGGCTACGCCAGCGGCGCCATCGCGATCGCACCGGGAGCGCTGGACGCCTACGACGGCCCACGCGCCTCGGGCCCGGTCGATGCCGGCGCCTACGAAGTCGGTCCGCGCCTGCCGGTCGCCGACGCCAACCTGTCGCTGGTCTCGTCGACCATGGCGCACGGCGGCGGCGCGCTGGCGTTCCAGGTGCAGTACCTGCCGTCGGCGTCGGGGATGCTGTCGATCCTGTGCCTGCAGCTCGGACCGCCCAGCGGTTCGTTCTCGGCGTTCGGCGCCGTGATCCCGCTCGCCCCGACGCCGCTGCTGCTGGCGGCCGCCATCGATGCCGGCAGCGTCGGCACGCTGGCAGTGGTGCCGCCGGGCGGACTGGTCGCCGGCGCGCTGCTGTGGGGCGGACGGATCCCGGCCAGTCTGGTGAACGCGCCGGTCAGCCTGTGCGCCGTCGCGCTGGACGGGACGCCGCTGATCCGCGCCGTGTCGAACGTCGCCATCTTCGCGATCCAGTGAGCGCGCGGCGCTATCGTGCCGACATCATGTCGCTGCGCGCCATCATCCTGCTGCTCGGCATCGCCACGCTGGCCGGTGCGCAGGCTCCGGCCCGGGCCACCGTCGCCACGCACTACTTCTACTGGTATCACTGGCCGAGCGAACACTTCGGCGAGCCCGGCGCGCCCGGTCCCGAAGGCCACTGCCGTCACTTCGTCGAGCCGGCGAAGGTCAGCTACCGCTCGGTCGACTGGCACGCACAGAACTTCGCGGCGATGGGCGGCTGCGGCATCGACGTGGCGCTGCCGGTCTACTGGGGTGCGCCCGGCGCCTACGACCGGCCGAACCTCGCGTTCGCGCGCGCCGGCCTGCAGCCGATGGTCGATGCGCTCGACCTCCTCGCGGCGGCGCGCACGCCAGCACCCAGGCTCGGCCTGTTCTACGACACCAGCACGCTCGCCAACGACGTGCGCGGGGCCGCGCCCGCGCATGGCAAGGCCGACCTCACGACGGCCGCCGGGCGCGAGCTGTTCTGCAGTACGGTGACCGACTACTTCGCCGCGATCCCGCAGCGTCACTGGGCGCGGCACCGCGGCGGCGCGCTCGCCGTGCTCTACGCCAGCGGCTTCGCCGCCAAGTGGGATGCGCGGCTCGGCACCGCCGTGCGCGCGGCGTTCGCGCAGCGGTTCGACGGCGACCAGCTGTGCCTCGTCGCCGACGCGTCGTGGGGCGACATCGGCCAGGATCTGACCACGAGCTGGGGCGCGGCGCTGTGGGGAGCACAGCTGCACCCCGCTGTGGCGCAGATCGGCGCGGGCTACGACGACCGCGCCGTGCCGGGACGCAACACGCCCGTGCGCGAACGCGAGGACGGCGCGTTCTATGCCGCGTCCTGGCAGCGCGCGTTGCGGCACGCACCCGAACTCGTGCTGCTCGAGACCTGGAACGAGATGCACGAAGGCACCGAGCTGTGCGCCACGCGCGAAGGTGGCGCGCAGTACCTCGACGCGACGCGCGCGTGGGTGCAGCGGTTGCGCACCGGCGCGGATCCCGGCGCGCCGATCGCGCTGCGCTGGACGGCGCCGCGGCCGCAGCCCGACCTCGCGTGGGGCCGCGAGGCCAGCGGTGCTCCGGCCGTCAGCGTGGACTATGGCGGCAAGGACGCCGTGCGCAGCGGCCTGCGCGAGATCGCCTGGGCCGACGGACCGTGCCTGCTGCGCGACGGCGCGCTGCGCGCGGGCACGGCGGCCGACGGCCTCGGCAGCTACCTCTACTTCCAGGTCAGCGACCACTTCGCGTTCGACGTCGACGCCCGGTTCGAGCTCGAGGTCGTGCACGCGGCAGCGACGCCGCTCGGCGTCGAGTTCGATGCCGCCGCCGGCCAGGGCGCCCTCGACGGCAGCTACACGCGCGGCCAGTCGACGGCCGTGCGCAGCGCCGGCGACTGGGTCACCGAGACCTTCGCGCTGGCGCACGCGCGCTTCGCCAACCGGCAGAACGGTGGCGCCGACCTGCGCCTTGCGTTGCCGCAGCGGACGGCGGTGGTCCGCGGTCTCTTGCTGCGCAAGCTGCCGTAGTCCGGTGACACGTCGGGCACGCCGCTGCCGGCCGCAGCCGCGGTGGCGCTGCCGGTCAGCGGCAGCCGACGCGGGTCACGACGCCGTTGCTGAGCGTGAACACGTCCAGGGCCGGGCCGCCGACCACCAGCTGCGCTGCCTGCCAGTAGAGTGGCATGCCGTCGAAGTCGGGCCGGTTCGGCACCGGCACCGGCACTTGCAGGACGCCCGACGAGTCGACGACCCGGAAGCCCCAGGTCGTCACCGTCAGGTTGTCGAGGTACTGCACGCAACCGTTGCCGAGCTGCACGAGGCCCGGCAGCGGCGATGCGAACAGGAAGATCCCGGCGTCCGGACTGGTGGTGATCGTCAGCCCGAACGACGGATTGGGGATCACCGGCAGGCCGCTGGCCGCGATCACCGGCGATGGGCTGCCGCAGCCGGGGCCGATGTCGCCCACGCCGGCCGATCCGCCGGGCACCTGGGTGGCGACGGTGACCGTCAACGCGCCCGGACCCGGCAGCGCCTGGTCGAGGGTGACCGCGCCGGCCACCGGTGCGGTGGCGCAGTCGAACCAGAAGTTGAACACCTGATTCCACCGCAGCGCGTTGGTCGACGCCTGCGCCGTCAACTCGCCGCCGACGCGGCTCCAGGTCCAGTCGTTCAACGGATCGCCATCGATGTCGCGGAAGCCGGAGTTGGTCACCAGGGTGCTCGGGCACACGGGGATCCGCAGGGTGGCGGCGCCGCGCTTGTTGTCGAGGTTGTGTACCGCGTACTCGTAGTGCCAGAGGCCGCTGACCGGTCCGGTGACCTTGACGCCAACGAAAAACGTGCCGTCGTCGTCACCGTTGCGCGCCATGGACACCACCGCACCCGGCCACGCGTCGAGCACCGAGCCGTGCACGAACGGGTTCACGTCCACGAAGGTCCAGGTGCTGCCGGTCCAGCTCGGCGTCATCTGCCGGTGGCCGAAGTTGTCGAGGCGGTTGTCGGCGTCCTCGCCCTGCACCAGCAGGCGCATGAAGTAGTGGAACTGGCCCGCAACCAGCAGGTCGGCTTCCTGCAGCGTGACGCGGTTCTTCACCGGATCGGTGAACACGCCGTTCATGCTGCGCACGCCGTCGGCGTTGCCGGGGGGCGGTACCTCGGGGTCGCCGCGGTCGAAGTACGAGTGGACCGGGTCCCAGGTGCAGAGCCACGGATCGATTTCGTCGGTCGGCCCGAGATAGTAGCGGTTCGCGTTGGTGGTCTGACCGTAGGCGTCGTCGCAGCGGACTCCGAGGACCGCGCTGTTGTGCGGGTTCTGGCAGTTGCCGCACAGACCCGACGAGTTCGCGGGGCTGCTGCCGTGCTTGACGAACGTGCCGTCGTTGGTGAGCTGCACGATCCGCCCGCCGGACTCGCGCACGACCATGAACGACCACATCGGATGGTTGGTGTGCATCGGCTGCGGGCCGTCGAAGGGTCCCTCCCACCCGATCGGCACCGCGCCGGAGTTGCACACGTAGTACGAGTAGGCGATCGCGATCTCGCCGTTCGGGTGCGCAGCACCGCGCCGGCCGAAGTAGCGCGGGTCCTCGATGCCGGTGAGTCTGGCGTCGAGGCCGGGAACCGTGTTGGACTGCGCCGGCACGGCGCCGAAGACGCCGAGCATGGTCAGGGCGAGTCGGTAGCGCATGGAGTTCTGCAATGAGCGTAGCGCATAAATCGGTGATGGGAATGGGTCCCGTCGCCGGCGCCCGGCCGCACGATGCCACGCGGCGGCACGCGCGTGTTGTCGACTCTGCGCGGGTCGATCGTGATGCAGGCCATGCCATGGTCGCTCTCGCCGCCGCGCCTGGCGGCGAGATCGGGCCGCCGCCTGCCTTACACTCCGCCCGATGCGCCGTGCCTTCGTTGTTGCCGCCGCCGCCTGCTGCGTGCCGGCGCTGTTGTTCACCTGCCAGGTGGCACCGACGCTCCGCGCCAGCGCCTCGGCTCTTGGCCTCGGCACTGCCGCCCACCGCGACGCGGTCATGAGCAGCCGCTACTGCGCCGGCTGCCATCCGGCGATCTATGCGGAGCACCGGCAGAACACCCATGGCCGCGCCTTCTTCGACGAGGAGGCGCGCCTGGCCACGCGTGGCTTCCGGCGCGAGGACTGCATCCGTTGCCACACGCCGCGGCCGGTGTTCGAGACCGGCATCGGCATGACGCCGATGCAGCGCTGGACCGATCTCGAGGAAGGCAACACCTGCATGTCGTGCCACGGTCGCGCCGGCTACGACTACAGCCGCTTCCAGGGCGGCGCCGAGTGCCACGGCGCGTTCGAGCCGGCGGTGGGCACGGTGGCGCACTGCGCCAGCTGCCACCGCATCGCCGGCACTCCGGACCAGTGGTCGCGCGCCGAGCACGGCAAGCTCGCCGGCAACGTGTGCGTCGATTGCCACATGCCGCTGGTGACGCGGCCGGTCGCCAGCGGCCAGCCGCCGCGCGCCGGGCGTTCGCACCTGTTCCCGGCCTCCAGCAGCGAATCGCAGTTGCGCCGCGCCTACGCCTACGAGGCGCGCGTGGACGGCAACGAAGTCGTGGTCCGCATCACCAACAAGGGCGTCGGTCACAACTTTCCAACCGCCAACCGCCAGCGCGCGGTCGAGTCGCTGGTCGTGGTGCGCGATCACGCCGGCAGCGAAGTGGCGCGCTCACGGCTGACCTGCCGTTACCCCTACGCCTCGGAGCTGGAGCCGCATCAGCTGACCATGCCGGTCAGTTCGCAGATCCCATCCGGCAAGACCACCGAGCATCGCGTGCCGCTGACGATCGCGGATGGCATCGTCGAATGCCGGCTGTACTTCAAACTCTATCGCCCGATCGCCGACACCGACGCCCGACTGGCGCGCTGCCTCGAAGAGCGGCGGCTGCCGTTCCGCGGCATCGCGCCGTCCGACAAGGCGGTGCCGGCCGTGCTGGAGGTCGTCTATCCGGCCGCGGGCACGAGCCTCAACGACTTCTTCAGCCCGGCCGGGCTCGCCAACGTGGCGCGGCCGCCTGCGTCCCAGGCCGCCGTGGTCGTGCCCGAGGGCAAGAATGCCGCCGAGATCGACCAGCTCGCCGGCATGCTGGAGTCGCACCTGCCCGAGTTGCGCAAGCGCGCGCGCGAACGCCTGGCCGCGGTCTGGCCCGCTTCGGCCGACGCGCTGCTCGCGGCCCTCGGCCGTTGGAGCAACGAGACCTTCAACGAGGCGCAGCAGACCTTGCTGGCGATCGGCAGCGCGGCGGTGCCGGCGCTGGCCGAGGCGCTGCACCACGACCAGCTGTACATCCGCTGCCACGCCCGCGCGCTGCTGGCGCAGCTCGAGCTCGCCGCCGAACGGCCGGCCGTGCTCGCCGGATTGCGGGCCGGGCTGGCGCTGCCGAGCCCGCTCGACCGCCGCAGCGCGGCGGCGGCCCTCGGCGAGCTCGGCGACACCGCAGCGGTGCCGCTGCTGCGTGCACTGGTCGACGACGACTGGGACGTGGTGCACGCCGCCAGCACGAGCCTGGCGCAACTCGGCGATGCCGGCGCCGTGGTGCTGATCGTCGCGGCGCTGCAGCGCGCGCGTTGGCCGGAGACCCACCGCGCGCTGGCGCTGGCGCTCGCCGCGCTCGGTTCGTCCGCCGGCGTGCAGCTGCTGATCACCGACCTCGACAACGAGGACGAACTGCAGCGCGAGTACACCTTCGCCGCGCTGTTCGCGATCACCGGCAAGCACCTGGGCTATGAGCCGGCTGCGCCCGACGCCGAACGGCTGAAGGCGCAGAGCCGGATGCAGAGCTGGTGGACGCAGGTCGCGTCCGACGCCGCCGTCCGCACCGCGCCGCGTGTCGACCGCAAGGCGCGCGAACACGCCTGGGAGCTGATCAAGCAGCTCGGCGGCGGCACCGACACCGAAGCTGGCGGCGACGACCAGTCGATCACCGCCGAGCTGATCGGCATGGGCGCCGCGGCGGTGCCGGCACTGCTCGAAGGCCTGACGTTCCCGCCCGGCTACGCCGACAAGCGCGCGCTGGTGTGCCAGGTCCTGGGCGGCATCGGCAGCAAGGACGCCGCGCCGAGTCTCGCGTCGGCGCTGCGCGATCCGGTCCCGGCGGTCACCGAATGGGCCTGCTGGGCGCTGGAGAGCTGCGGCGACGCCGACACGCTGGCGCAACTGCGCAGCTACCAGGATCGCGTTCCCGCGCTGGTCGGCGCCGACCGCGGCGCCGGCGAGGATGCGCCCGCCGACCGCCTGCTGGCGCGCGCGGCGCGGTCCCGCTTCGTGCTCGGCGACGATCGCGCGCGCTTCGACCTCGTCAATCTGCTGCTGTCGCGCAATGCGCTGGCGCGGCAGATCGCCATCGGCGCGCTGCGCGATCGCTACGGCGAAGATCGCGGCTACGACGCCGACGCCGAGCCGGGCGCGCGCGCCGAGGCGGCGCAACGCTGGCGCGAGTAGCACTGTCGATCAACGCCAGGCCCGAACGGCTGCCGTCGGTCGCCGGGTGCGCGGCGAGATGCGCGCCGACGGCCGGCGCTGGTTGCTCGGGAGCGTTTTCGCGCCGCGTTCCTCGGCGGCGGCGCTGCCAGGCAGCTACATTGGTGCCGTGCGCTCCTGGCTTGTTCTCCCGCGCTGCCACCGGAGCAGCAGACCACCGAGCCGTCCGTCCCCGGACGCGCGCCCGGGATCGGCTCCGGTCGTTCCGCAAAGACGGCGATGGCCGTGGGGCGTCGTCGTGACGCTGCTCGCGCTCGCGGCGGCCTGGCTGTGGATCGTGCCGCCCGTGGTCGAGGCGCAGTTGCGGTCGCAGTTGCGGCAGTTCGGCTTCGACGGGATCCACATCGCCGCCATCGAAGTCGGCTTCGGGCACGTCACCGTTCGCGATCTCCGGCTGGGTGGCGTCGAAGCGGGCGCCGGCACGTTGACGATCGAAGCCGCGGCGGCAGAGTTCACCCTGGCCGATCTGCTGCACCAGCGCATGGACACGCTGGTGCTGGACCGGCCCACCTGGACGATGGCGGCGGTGCCGGGGCGCGCCTGGAGTCCCTTTCGCGACGGGCTGCGCCCAGGCGGCGGCGCCGAGGCAGCGCCGATGAGTTCGTGGCCGCAACTGCCGGTGCGTCGGCTCGCCATCCACGGCGGCAGGATCGCCGCGCCAGAGGGTCCTGCCGCGATGTCGGTGACGTTCGATGCGACGCTGACCGCGACGCAGCAACAAGGCGGCGCTGCCGTGGTGTTGCAGTTCCTCGGCGCTCGACCGATCGAGCTCGACGGCCAATGCAGCTGGGGACCGGAGCCCGGGGGCGACCTGCTGGCGCTGGAGCTGCGTCGGCGACCCGGAGCCTTCGAGGTGGCGCTGTCTGGCACCACCTGGTCCGGCGACGGCGACCTGGCGCTGGCTGCGCGCGTGCCGTTCGCCGACCTCGACGCCGCGGCGCTGTCGCTGCGCGTAGCGGACTTCCGCCTCGAGTCCACCAACGGCTTCGAGGTGCAAGGCCTCGCCAGCGAAGTGCACCTGCAGGGTCTGCCGATGCCGCGCTCGATCGGTGCGCAGCAGGCGCGCTGGCAGGGCGTGCAGTTCGCCGCGATCAAGGCGGGATCGGGCAGCGCCGAGTTCGAGCTGCACAGTGGTTTCGAACTGCAGGTCGGGGCCCGGCAACGGGCCGTGGACGAGATCGGCGCCATCGCCGTCAGCGGACTGCGCCTGGCACCGGGATCGACCAGCTACCCCGCGAACGTCGTCTTCGATCAGGTGCCGCTGCAACAGTGGCTCGAGCTCCTGAGCGGCGGTCGGGTGACGGGAGCGGGTCGGTTGAGCGGCAGTCTGACCCTGGTCGTGCAGATGGACCCGTCGCTGGGCATCGATCTGCAGGCCGGAAGCCTGGCGGCGGTCGCCGGTGGCTCGGTGCGCTTCCTCGATGATGCCGCGACCGAAGGCATGATCCGCCAGCAGGTCCAGCAGATCGCCGCGTCGACCGGTCACGACGCCCTGGTGCAGGAGCGGCTGGTGGCGGCGCTGAAGGACTTCGTGTTCTCGGTGCTGGACTTCAGGCTCGAGCCGGACGCAGCCAGCGACGCCGTGACCTTGCGCGTGCATGCGGTGGGCGAGGGCCGACAGGTGCCGCAGCCGCTGGACCTGGAGGTCAATCTCCGCGGTTTCGACCAGGCCGTCGACACTGCGATCGCGATCAAACTCGGCATGGACAGTGCCAGGCGCCGGATCCATCCCCGAGTCGACGACCTGACCGAGAATCCCCTCATGCACAAGGAGTCCAAATGAGAACGAGCAGCAAAGCGATGCGATGGGCGAGCGTCATGGCGCTGGCGGCATCCGCCAGCGGTTGTCTCTGGCACAGCGTGCAAACCGATCCGATCGAGATCAAACCGATCCACATCACCATGGACATCAACCTGAAGGTGCAGCGCGAGCTCGACCAGTTCTTCGACTTCGAGAAACCGGCGGCCAGCGCAGGTGCGGCGACCGGCCAACCGGGCAAGGAGTGACCATGAACCGTTGCCGATACGTTGGCGTGGCCCTGTTGGCCGCTTTGTTCCTCTCGTCGGCCGCCGCGTCGCAGCAGCCGCCGACACCTCGAGACGCCAAGGCCGAACTCAAGGATCGCATGATGGCGCGCTACCCGCTGCTGGAGCAGCTGCGCGATGCCGGCAGGATCGGCGAGACCCGCGACGGCGAGGTCAAGGTCGTGAAGGCCGCCGATGCGGGCGAGAAAGTGAATCCGAAAGATCCCGGCAAAGGCACGGTCGGCGAGCTCGTCGACGCCGAGAACAAGGACCGTCACTCGCTCTACGCCGTGTTGGCCAACGAACTGAAGCTGACCGCCGCCGAGGTGGCGCAGCAGAACGGCCTGCGCAACCTGAACAAGGCGAAGCCCGAGCACTGGATCGAAGTCAAAGGGCAGTGGGTGCAGCGCAAGTCGATCAAGACGCCCGGCGAACAGGACAAGTAGCGACTGCGGCGGCTGGCTGCCTTCGCGGCCGACCAATCCCCCTGGATCTGGCCGCGTCGGGGCAGGCAGCTTCGGCGGCGCCCGCAGCATGAACGAGTAGCATGAGCTGTCCCATTCCGCACAACCCCGTCGCCGAGGAACCCCCATGCTGCCGTTCCGCACGATGTTGGCCGCGCTCGCCGCTGCCGGACTCGCCGCGCAGGCGCCGACCCTGATCGGCCTCGCCCCAAACGTCGGCACTGACATCTACCGCATCGAGACCAGCCCGTTCTCGGCCGCGGTCGTCAGCACTTCGCCGATCGCACAGCTGAGCGGGCTCGACGTGCAACCCGGCACCGGCGTGCTGTTCGCGTCGGGCGGCTTCGGCAGCAACGGCGACCTGTTCACCCTGGACCCGGCGACCGGCACGACCACGCGCGTCGGCCCGACCGGCTTCCCGGCGGTGCCCGGCCTCGCGTTCACGCCCGACGGCGTGCTGTTCGGCACGGCGCAGGTCGTCGCCCAGGTCGCCGACGGCCTGATCCGCATCGACCCGAGTACCGGCGCCGCCACAGCGGTCGGTCCGTTCGGCGGCGGCATCTACAGTCTCGACGCGATCGCCAGCGATCCGCAGACCGGCGTGCTCTACGGCGTGTCGCCGTTCCTGAACCCGGCGGATCTCGTCGTCATCGACGCCAACACCGGCGCCGCGACGGTGCTCGGCCAGCTGACCGACGCCAACAACAACCCGGCGCAGCGCATCGTCGGACTGACGATCGACTGCGCCGGGCGCGCCTACGGCACCTACGGCAGCGGCTTCGCGGTCGGCGGCGCGCTGCTCGCCATCGACCTCGCGGCGCGCCGCTTCACCGTGCTCGGCCAGGTCCGCGGCGGCGCGATCCCCGACATCGTCGCCGTGCGCGACCCGTGGATCGGCTCCTGCGCCACCGGCGGCACGCTGTGCGGTGCCGTGCGGCCGCGGCTCGGCACGACGTGGCAGACCTGCCTGGTGCGGCCCACGTGCAGCTCCACGCTGCACTTCCTGTCGTTCGGTGGCTGCGGCAGCGCCGGGCCGATCCCCGGCGGGTTGGCGTGCAGTGGCTGCACGGCGTGCACCGTCGAGCTGTCGCCGATCCTGGCCAGCGTGCTGTTCACGCCGCCGTGCTTGTCGGTGCCGGTTCCGAACAACCCGAACTTGCTGAGCGTCGTGTTGTGCGCGCAGGATCTGTGCGTGCTGCCGGCGCAGCCGTGCGTGTGCCCGAGCAACGCCGTGCGGGTGGTCGTGCAGTTGTGAACGCCCGACCCGCGGCCCTCGGCCGCGAGCCGACACCGAGCTGTTCGCCAACCCATCGACAGGGACGAGCAGGGGCGTTGGCGTCGCTGCACGACGGCCAGGCGACGGCGGGCCTGGCTCGTAATGGTCCGCGGCAACGCCGCCTCAGACCTCCAGGGTGATCTTGTAGGTGATCCAGCGACCGTCGGTTTCCTTGGTGACGGTCACCTCGGTGACGCCTGCCGGCACCGAGAACTCGACCTTGCCGTCACCGTTCGTGTCGGGCCAGGTGTCGGTGTGAGCCCTGCCGGTGGCATCCGTGTAGGTGATCGTGGGCTGCGAGTAGGCGTCGCACGAAACCGTCACCAGGCTCTGGGCGAAGGCGGTGGCGCAGAGGAGGAGGGAGAAGACGAGAGTACGGAGGATGTTCATGGCACTTGGTTCCTGCAAAGGCGCGTCTCGCGCCGCGAGGCAGTGACGGGAAGTCCGTCGCCACGCCCTGATGTGTCCGCGGAGGATCTTCGAGTTGCAGGAATCGGCTGTAGTCACTGACTTCGCCGACTGCGCGTGACTTCCGCGCTGCGGGTCGAGCGGCTCTGGAGCGGCAGGTGAACATGACGGAGGAGCGCCTGGTCGTGGCGCCGCGAGACCCGCTTCGAGCTGCGTACGCTTCGAGTTCCTCCGGCATCGCGTCGTCCGATGCCGAACGCGAAAGCGATGCGCGGGGCTGTTGCCGGCACGACTGTCTCTGCGCGCCGGGTAGAGTTCCCGCGATGATGCATGCGATCGCGGCGGTGCTGCTCGCGGCCCTGGTGACGCCGCAGCAGCAAGCCAAAGCGCAGGAACGTGTGCTCGTCCTCGGCGAAGCCGGGGTCACGAGCGTCGACCTCGACAAGGGCGAGACCGTGCTCTCTGCGCTGGCCAAGGCCGAGCCGAAGCCGACCGCAGCGCTCGAGTGCGTCGTGCTGGTGCGCTTCGGCGAGCGCGAAGTCGACCATCGCACCCTGGTCGTCGACGCCGCCGAGACGACACGCAGCGGCCAGACGTCGAAGGACTTCCGCCTGGTGGCGGCGGACACGCTGCTGCTGCTGAAGAAACCGGTGGCTCGCGCGCCGGCATGGACCAGGGAGACGGCGCTGCAGGCGGCGTTCGTCGCGCTGCTCGCGCGTGAGCTGCCGAAGGACCGGCGCGCGTGGCTGCAGAAGCAGTTGCTGATGCGCAGCACCGACCGCGCCGTGCGGCAGCAGATGGCGGTCGATCTTGCGCAGTCCGCCGACCGCAGGCTCGCGGTGGAGCAGCTCGTCAGCGTCCTCGACCTCGACGCGAACGTCGCGTGCGAGGCAGTGACGGCGCTGGGCACGATGGGCACGGCGGCAAGGGCCGCGTTGCCGGATCTGGCCCGCCTGCGCGACCACTCCGATCCGCGGCTGCGCGCGTGCGTGTCGGTTGCGATCCGGCAGATCGAGGGGGTCGGCAAGCCGCGCTGACGGCGCCTGGCCTGCGAGACCTGCCTGCTGGCCGCGTTCGTTGGCGAGTTCGGTGTCCGCCAGCCGCGGCGGCTCGGCCACGACCAGCGGCAGCAGCCGCCCGCGCGGCACGTCGATCTGCACCAAGCCTGCGTCGACGTAGGAGATCCCGTCGCCGCCACCGATGCCGACGCCCGCGAGATCGGGGTCGAGCTGCCGCGACCGCCGGGCCGCGCGGCATCGTGATAGAAACCGGGCTGCGAACGCAACGGCGCGCCCCATCACTTCGCATCCACACCGGTGGCCCTCGACGACCAACAGCTGTTCCTGCGCTTCTGCCGCGACGGCGACGTCCAGGCGCTCGGCGAACTGTTCGACCGCACGGCGCCGGCGCTGCTGCGGCTGGCGTTGCACCTGAGCCGCGACCCGGCCGCCGCCGAGGACCTGCTGCAGAGCACGTTCCTGCGCGCCATCGAAGTGCGCGGCGAGTGGGACCGGGACCGGCCGCTGTTGCCGTGGCTGTGCGGCATCCTGCAGAACCGCGCACGCCACGACCGTTGGCAGAAGGGCCGCGTGCCCGATCCGGCGCGAATGCCGGCCGCGGTGCCGATCGACCCGGCGCGCGCCGCCGAACGTTCGGAGTTCGACGCTGCGGTCGATGCCGCGATCGCCGAACTGCCCGAGCTCTACCGGCCGGTGCTGCGCCTGCACCTCGCCTATGGCCACCAGCCGGCGGAGATCGCGCACGCGCTCGAACGGCCGCCCGGCACGGTGCGCAGCCAGCTGGCGCGCGGACTCGACCTGCTGCGCAAGCTGCTGCCGGCGGGGTTCGCCGGTGGTGCTGTGCTGTTGCTCACGACCGGGCGCGGACTCGCCGTCGTGAAACAGACCGTACTCGGACACGCCGTCGTCGCGGTGCCGAACGCGGTGGCCGGCACGGTGATCGGAGGAGTGGTGCTGATGAAAAAAACGTTCGTCGTCGCTGCAGTGGCGGTACTCGCGGCCGGAGCGTGGCTGGCATGGCCGCGGCCGGATCTCGCGTCACCCTCAGGCACTGCCAGGGAACCGGCACCAGCACCGGTGAGTGCGGCAGTTCCGCCAGCCGACGACGCCGCGGCCACCGGCCCGGCGCCGGCCAACCAGCGCGTCGCAGCGCCGGCACCGGCGACCACCGGCGCGCTGCGCATCCACTGCCGCTTCGGCGAAGACGACTCGCCGGCGTGGGGCGTGCAGGTGTCGGTGACGCCGTTCGGCGTGCCGGACGGCAGCATGCTGCAGCGCGCGGTGCGGACCGGCGACGACGGCAGCGCGCTGGTGGCGGAACTGCCGGCGGGGAACACGTACCTCGAAGCCGACCGCGGCGGCAAGCTGCAGGTCGGCGTCACCGCCGGCACCACCAAGGACGTCGAGCTGGTGATCCCGAAGGGCATCGGCGTGCGCGGCCGCGTCGTCGACGACAGCGGTGTGCCGGTGCCGGCGGCGAGCGTGTGGCTGTCGCGCGAGCCGCACAACTACTGCGACGGCGCCTTCGTGACGATCAGCGACCAGGCCGGTCAGTTCGTGCTGCGGTCGGTCGAACCGGAGCGCTTCCTCAGCGCCACGATCGCCGGGCGGCGCAGCGCCGTGGTGCAGCCGGTGCGCGGCGAGACGGGCAGCACCGTACCGATCGAACTGGTTTTGCGCGGCGAAGGCCGGAGCCTCGTCGGCAGGGTGATCGATCCCAGCGGCGCGCCGGCGGCCGCGGCGCGCGTGTTCGTCGGCTGGCGCGAGAACTCGTTGCGATGGAGCAAGGAGATGTTCTCCGAACACCGCCCGCCGCTCCAAATGCGCACCGCAACCGACGGCACCTTCGCCGTGCACGGCCTGCCGCCCGGCAGCGAGCAGGCGGTCTGGGTGCGTGCCATCGGCTGCTGCGTCTGGTACCAGGTCGTCGAAATCACGGTCGCTGGCGACGCCATGCTGGCGGTGCAGTTGCAGCCCGGTGCAGCCCTCGCCGGCCGCGCCAGCGACGCCGGCGGCAAGCCGATCGCTGGCGCCTTCGTGATGTACCGCTCGACGGCGTGGTACCCGGCGGGCGGTGGCCTCGAGGACTTCCGCGGCCCGGGCTGGGCCTCCTACAACGCCCAGAGCGAGGCCGGCGGTCGCTACCGCATCGACTGCATCACGCCCGGGACGCTGCGGCTGTTGGCGCGCAAGGACCAGCTCGAAGTGCGCGGCGAGGTGCCGGTCGCGGCCGGCGAGACCGCGACCTGGGACCCGGTGCTGATGGAGATCACCATCCGCGGCCACGTCGTCGACGAACGCGGCGAGCCGCTGGCCGGAGTCGACGTCACCGGCATGCCGCCGCGCGGCAAGGGCAACATGGCCTCGGCGACGACCGATGCCGACGGCAGGTTCGTTTGCCGCACGCTGGCGCCCGTGCCCTACGTGATGACCTTCCACGCACGCGGCGACAAAGTGCGCGCGCGCCCGGCCGCGACCGTGTTCGGCGTCGAGCCCGGCGGCGACGAACTGCTCGTGCGCCTGGCCGACGCCATGATCCCGACGGCAACGATCACCGGCAGACTGCTCGACACCGACGGTCGTGCGCCACAGCAGGCCCAGGTGCGCTGCTCGAGCGCAGGCCTGCGCTGGGAACCCTCGGCCGAGGTCGACGCCGCCACCGGCGCGTTCCGTATCGGGCCATTGCCTCCGGGCACCTGGCGACTGCAGGGCAGCGTCGGCGAAGGCCGCGAGAACCGCCGTTCGGCGTGGAACGAGCCGTTCGCGCTCGCGGCCAGGGAGACGCGCGACGTCGGCGTGATCGAGATGCCGAAGACCGGCGCGATCGTGGTGACCGCGACCGGCCCCGACGGTGCGCCGCTCGACAAGTTGTCGGTCGTCCTGGAGGACAGCACCGGCTGGAGCGAGAACCCGTGGCTCGTCGGCAAGCTCGACCACGGCAGGCTGCGCATCGACGGGGTGGCGCCCGGCTCCTATCGACTGCGGGTCGGCGGCGAACGCGAGCTGCCGAGCGTGTTCCAGCCGGTGATCATCGCCGCGGCCACCGAGGCGACCGTCGCCATCAGCGTGCCGAAGGGCGTAGGCGTCGAACTCGTCGTGTCGCCAGTCAGCGAAGCGGTGCCGATCCACGAGCTGTTCGCGTGGCACCGCGATGGCATGCTGTTCCAACGCTACGACAACTGGTGGGAAGGCAACGGCGAACGCGTCTGGAAGCAGCGCCTGCTCCCCGGCAGCTATGACCTCACGGTCACCAGCGAGACCGGCAAGATCACGACCAACCACTTCGTCATCGGCGCCGACGATGCCGACGGCCGGCGCATCGCCATCCGGCTGCCGTGATCGCAGCGGGCGCGACAACTCATGCTCGTCCATCTCGCGCACGGCGGGATCCCGATCGGTGCGGAGGCTGTTGCCGCGCCGACATCTGCTGCAGGATCGACGCGCGTACGCCGGGGTCGAGAGGTGCGGCGAGCTATTCGGCAGGCGCGCGCCCCCTTCACGTTCGCTTGACAGCATCGGCAGGCGGCAGGAGCATCAAGGCGCACGCTTCCGGCCACGGTGCTGCACATGGATCGTGGCCGTTGCCCGGTCTGATCAACCCTGACATCGCGAGAACACCATGGATCTGCGGCTCGAGGACAAGGTGGTCGTCGTCACCGGCGCGAGCGCGGGCATCGGCAAGGCGATCGCGCAGGCCTTTGTCGCCGAAAGCGCGAGAGTCGTCCTGAGCGCGCGCAGCGCCGACAGCCTGAAAGCGGCCGCGAAGGAACTCGCCGCCGGCGGGGCACGCGTCCTGACCGTCGCGGCGGATCTCGGCACCGCAGAGGGCGTCGGCGAGCTGCGCGACCGCACGCTCGCGGAGTTCGGCACCGTGCACGTGCTGGTCAACAACGTCGGCATCCTCGGTCGCTTCGCGCCGTTCATGGAACTCACTGACGAGGAGTGGCAGGAGAGTTTCGACGTGAACGTGATGTCGGCGGTGCGGGTGAGTCGCGCTTTCATCCCGGCGATGCGGAAGCAGCGCTGGGGCCGGATCATCCATCTTTCCTCGGAGAGCGCGCTGCAGCCGGATGCCGAGATGCCGCACTACAGCATCACCAAGGCGGCGCTACTCAACCTCGCCAAGAGCATGTCGAAGGCTTTCGCGCGCGACAACATCCTGGTCAATACGGTTTCGCCGGCCTTCGTCATGACGCCGATGGTACGCGGCATGATCGAACAGATTGCCGCGCAGAAGAACACCTCGTTCGACGGCGCGGTGGCGAGCTTCCTGGCGGCGAACCGGCCGCACATCGAGTTGAAGCGGCCCGGCGAGCCCGCGGAGGTTGCGGCGGCCGTGCTGTTCCTTGCCTCGGAAGCAGCCGGATTCATCACCGGCACGAACCTGCGCGTGGACGGGGGCTCGGTCGCAAGCATGTGACGCAGCGCGGGAAGGGAGCGCGCTCGTGCCACTCGCGCCGTCCACGCCGATCGAACGCCTCTGCCCGCTGATCCCGGCTCGGCGCCAGCAGCTCGTGCTGCAGGCGTTGACATGTGGAGCACATGCACACATGCTGTGGGCATGTCCAAGATGATCCAGCTCCGGAACGTACCCGACGCCCTGCACCGGAAGCTCAAGGTCCGGGCGGCGACGGCCGGCAAGTCGCTGTCGGACTATCTGCTTGCCGAGATCGGCCGGATCGCCGCGCTGCCGACCCGGGAGGAGATGCTGGCGCGCCTGCACAGCCGCTCGAGCGTCAAGCTGCGCATGTCGGCCGCCAAGGTCATCCGCCGCGAGCGCGACTCCGCATGATCGTCGTCGATGCGTCGGCCATGACCGAGCTGCTGCTGCAGACGGCGGTCGGCGCCCGGGTCGAGGCGCGGCTGCTGCGCGACGACGACCGACTGCATGCTCCACACCTGCTCGATGTCGAGGTCCTGCAGGCACTGCGTCGATTCGTGCGCACAGGCGACGTCGACCAGGACCGCGCGCGGCAGGCCATCGAGGACCTGATGCTGTTCGACATCCTCCGCCATGCACACCACGACCTGCTCGGCCGCGCCTTCGAACTGCGCGGCAACCTCTCTGCGTACGACGCCGTGTACGTGGCGCTGGCCGAAGCCCTCGACGCCCGGTTCGTCACCTGCGATCGGCCGCTCGGAGCCGCCCCCGGTCATCGTGCGCGCGTCGAGGTCATCCGCTGACGATCCCGCCTGCCGCGGGCGACCGCGCCCGGTCAGACGGCCGCGTGCCGTGGCCGATCCGCCGGCACCTTGTCGGCCCGCAAGACCGACTCGAGCAGGCTGCGGAACACGCCCTTGCGCTCGGCGCGACGTTCGCCGGCGTTCACCGCGCCGGCAGCTGCTTTGGCGGCGCCGGACGCAGCGGGCTCCGGCTGCCGGTGCAGCAGGCCAGCGAGCCGCTCGCGCAGCCCGCCGGGGCGGGCCTTCGGCAGCACGTCCGCCAGCAGCGCCAGCTTCTTGTCGTACTTCTGCCGGCCATAGTCGGTGAACTGCGCGACGTCGAACTGCGCGTACGGCAGGAACGGCCGCGCCGCCATGCGCTCATGGACGATCTGGTCGGTGGTCTTGAACCCGTCGTCGCGCCGCGGGCGGAAGCGTGGCTGGATCGAATCGGGCCGGAGGATGCAGTCCGAACTCGCCGCGCGCCGGGCTTCGAACTTCTTGTCGAAACTTTGCAGCTCGCTGCGCTCGACCGTGGCGCGCGCGTGCTGCGCTTGATGATCGAGCTGCAGCGCGCGGAACTTCGCGTCCTTCTGCGCGCGCGACAGCGCCGGGTCGCGCCACACCCTGGCGAGCTGCAGCGCGAGGCCGAGTTCCGCGGCGAGATCGTGGGGTTCCCAGTAGCCGGGCAGGCAGTGCAGCACCGTGCCGTCCGCCGCGAGCACGAACATCTGGATGTTGTGCGGGCCGGCGCCGTTGGTGGTCCAGACCGCGCCGTCGTCGGCGTCGTAGCGGCCGGACACTCCCGACCAGGGCTCGTTGCTGATGTCGCGCCAGCCGCACACGAAGTCGTGCTCGAGCAGCGCGAAGGTCGGATTCGTCGAGAGCGACACGGCCCTCAGGCTCTGGCCCGCGCTTCAAGTGCTGCCGGCGAGATCGCCGAGCATGTGCAACCAGAAGATCGGCTTGCCCGAACTCCGGGCGGCCGCCTTGGCGTCGTCCAGTGAGCTGTGCCAGGTGATCGCACGCAAAAGGTCCGTGACCTTGGCGTCGACCTCGCTCGACCGCGCGGCGATGCCCCTGCTCGGCGCCGGCGAGCCGTTCGCCTGGGCAGGCAGCGGCACCAGGACGGCAGACCCCGCGACCACGAACGCGAGTGCAACGGCGGCTCTCATGACGGACCTCCTCGATCGGGCTCCCGGGCCGGGAGCCGGCAAACAAGAGAAACAGGCGCCGGCGCGGCGTCAACTCCCCGCGTCCGAGGGCACGCCGGCCGGCCGCCCCCGGCTACGGCGTGATCACGAACGTGTAGCCCGCCTGGCTCAGCACCGCGGCGCCCTGCCGCACCACCCCGCGCACCTCGATCGGCCGGTTCAGCAACGACGGATCCAGGTTCGCCGGGATCGGGAACGCGATCGGCAGCGGCGTACTGCGGTTGTTGAAACCGGGCGGCAGGAAGATCAGCGTCGGCGGCAGGAAGTAGAGACCCAGTGACGCGTTGTCGATCAACACCTCGATCGACAGCGTGACCAGCTCGGCGTTCTGGCTGTAGCTCGACAGCACGATCTGCGGCCAGGCGGTCTGGCCGGTGCGGATGACCTGGCGCGTACCCATCACCGACACCGCGACCAGCGGGCGCTCGGCGATCAACGCGCCGTAGGCCTGCTGCAAGTCGATCCGGCCGTGGCCGTAGGTGTTGTCCTCGCCCGGCGTACCGAGGTCGAAGCTCTGCTCCATCAGCAGTTCCTTGGCGCGCTGCACCGTCAGCTCGGACCAGACGTCGCGCAGCAACGCCACGGCGCCGGCGACGTGCGGCGTGGCCATCGAAGTGCCCGACATCGTGGTGTAGCCGCCGCCGGGCACCGAGCTGCGCACGTTGACGCCGCGCGCCGAGACTTCGGGCTTGATCATGTTCGGGCCGGGGCAGGTGGTCGGGCCGAGGCTGCTGAAGCTGGCGATCACCGTGCTGCCGACGTCGAGCGCGCCGACCGTGAACGAGTTGGTAGGCGTCACGGCGCGGTCGGCCGGCACGCGCGGGCCGAGCGTGCTCTCGTTGCCGGCGGCCCAGACGAACACGACGGTGCTCGCCTCGGCGGCATCGAGCGCCGCGTTGAACACCGGCGAACATGGGCCGACGCCGTTGGCGGCGTCGCGCACGCCCCAGCTGTTGCTGCAGACGTCGGGTACGTCGGTCACCGTCGACGGGTTGCCGTCGGGGTCCGCCATCCACTGGATCGCCTGATTGTACCAGACGTTCTTCTGCGCGCGCGTGCCGGGGGCATCGATCGGGTTGCTGGCGATCCACTTCGCGCCGGGCGCCATGCCGATCTGGTTGCCGGCGCCGTCGTCGCCGCACAGCGTGCCCATCGTGTGCGTGCCGTGATCGGCGCGCGGGTTGGGGAATACCGAGCCGGAGACCGGATCGAACCACGCGGCGCTGGCCGGCACCCCGGGCTGCGCGCCGCGCCAGCGCGACGCCAGCGCCGGATGCGTGCCGTCGACGCCGGTGTCGACGTTGGCGACGACGACGTTCTGGCCGGTGTAGCCGAGGTTCCACAGGAAGTCGGCGTGGCACTCGAGCAGGCCGCTCTCGGGCAACGGCGGCGCCAGCGGCGCCGGCCGCGCCGCGGCGTCCGCATCGATCGCATCGGTCGTGCCCGGCACGTCGGCGCCGGCCCACAGCAGCTGGCCGATCTCGGGCATCAGCGCCAGGCGCTCGATCGCGCCGCGCGTGCCGCGCACGGCGAAGCCGTTCCAGATCCAGAACGGCACGATGGTGGCGACCTCGTCGATCGCCTGCAGTTCCTGCAGTACGCGCAGCACCGGCGGCTGGCTCGCCGCGGCGAGGTCGTGCAGCGAACGGACGACGAGTTCGTGCCGGAACTGCCGCGTCGCCTGCATGTGGTCGAGCCGCGCGACCAGGTCCGGCAGCGCGACCTGCTGCTTGAGGTGGACGAACACGGTGATCTGGTCGCTGCCCTTCAGCTGCTGCAGCGCCGCGCGCAGCACCGGGTCGACTTCGCCCTGCGGGGCGGGCATGGCCAGCAGCGAGGTGCAGATGCAGAACGGCAGGACGAGTTTGGCGATCATGGTGCTCCTGTGAGGGCAGGTCAGGGAAAGGCCGGGGGCGCATCATAGCGTTCACCAGCACCGGACTGCGTTCGATCGACTGCGCGATCACCACCGGGTGGGCTGGCGGCGCTTGCTGCCTGCGCCGCCGTGTTCCGCGTTGGCGATGGGCCATGCTGCAGACGCGCGATGACAGTGCTCATCGTGGCATCGCCGCGGTCACTCGCTTCGCCTTCGCCGCGTCCCTCGTCCTGCGGCAATTCACCGAGCAAGGTCAGGACGATCTCCCAGGACCGTCCGTGCTCGCTTATCACGCCTTCCGCAGTGGCCGGCGAACCGGTGACCGCGCGCTGCCGGCACGTCGGAGTACGTCGGTCCCCCTCGGGCCTCGCGGCGCAGTTGTTCGTGCCCGCCGTGGGTGGCACCGCGGCCTGCCGGGGTATGGCCACCTTCCCTGGGCCTCCTGCCGCAAGCCGTTGCCGGACCTTGGGGAAGCCGCGGCAGCGACGTTTCCGGGACAAACCGGGGAGACAGTATTACTGCAGCCGCTGGCGGGGCCTGAAAGCCCGGCGGGACCGTTCCGCCGGCCGCGAGTTGCTGAACCCGGATGCGGCCAGCAGGGTAAGAAGCGGAACGCGCATGCTCTCCGTCGAGCAACACTTCCTCCACTACCGCGACCGTGGTGACCTGCCGGCCCTGGCCATGGTGGAGTTCGAGGCGCGATTGCCCGAAGGTTGGCGGTGATGGGTCACTTGTCGAACGGTTGCCCGCCCTCGGGCCGCCGCCAATACAGTCGAGTGTGGCAGAGTCGCACTCACCGCGACCGCAGCACCACCACTTCGTCGGGTGTCGACCGCGGTACCGCGATCACTGCTTCGCCGGCGTCGTCGAAGGCGATGCCGGGCCGGCCGAGCGCACGGCCGGTGGCCGGCAGCAGTGTCGCCGGACCTTGCCACGGTTCGTCCGCACGTTGCCGCCAGAGCTGCAGGGTGTCCTGCTGCTGCTGCGCGTCGCGCACGCGTGCGACCAGCCACAGTTCGCCGGCCGGCGCATAGACCATCGACCAGCCGGCGCTGGCGATCGGGTCGATCGGCAGCGCGATCGCTCGCGGCGTGCCCGCGGTGGCGCTGCCGTCGAGCCGGAAGGTGATCCCGGCACCACTGCCGGCGTCGACCCTGATCGCGGCGCCGACTCCGGGGCCGGCAGCGACCGCCGTCGCTTGCTGGGTGACGCCGCTGGCCAGCAGTTGCGTTGCCGTCACCGTGCCATCGACGAGCTGGCGCTGGAGCTGCATCGACGTCGGGTCGGTCGTCAGGATCAGGATCCCGCCACTGTGGTCGGCGACGATCCGTCCGAACGGCTGATTCCATTGCCGCACGACCTGCGGCGTCGGCGTGCGACAGTCGAACGCGAACCACTGGGTTGCCCCGCCGAAGTCCCATCTGCTGACGATGACCGTCTCTTCGCCGATGGCCGCGACGCTGGCGATTCCGTGCGGACCAGTCTGGAAGCAATCGGGCCAGCCCGGCACCAGGGACGCGCGTGGGCCGGAGAAGAAGTGATCGCCGATGATCGGGTAGATCGCGCGGCTCTTGATGATGAAGCCCATGTCGTGCCCGCCAGACAACTCGGGCGGATCGGCAACCTCGTTGCCGGTGGCCACCGGGAACTGGTCCTCGCGCCACACGCCGTCGCGATCGCGCACCGCCGTGTGCATCACGTAGAGGAACTGGGAAGCGGTGCTGACGGTCACCCCCATGGCGGCGCACAGCGAGCCGTCGTCGCTCGCGACCACCTTCTGCGGGACGAAGCTGATGGACTCGTGCTGCGGCGTACCGCCGGCGAGGCTCCACACGTCGGCGCCGACGACCACCGCGGCGTTGCCGTTGGCAGGATCGACGGCCACGCAGGCCGTCGACTCGCTGCCGGCAGCGGCCACCGCCAGGGTCAGCGGCGCGTCGAAGGCGCCATCGCGGATCTGGAAACTCCACGCGGTGTCGCTGCTGATCACCGTGCCGGCGGTCGTGCGCACGCCGCCGCGAAGCGTCGCCGCCGCCTTGGCGCCGAGCGGCAGCGGATGCGTGGGATGCCAGCGCACCGCGTGGGCCGCGCCGTCCCAGGTCGTGGTGCCGGCGATCGGTCCGGCGGCGCAGCGCACGAGCAGTTGATCCGCGGCCACGGATGCCGGGTCGAGATCCTCGGCGAGCGCGACCGTCACTTCGCTGTCCGGGGCCACGTCGAGGGCGCCGGGCGGCGGCATCAGCGAAACGATCTGCAGCTGCGGCGCCGAGTGCTTCGACGTACACGCGGCCAGGGCGAGGGTGATCGGGATCACGCAGCGGGTCACGGACAGCATCGCGGTCGTTGGCACTCCTCGGCGGATCGGCAGCTCATTGTGCCACGTTCGCGTCGCCAACGATGTGCCCGGCCGACACTTCGCAGCTGCCGATCGTGTGACGCCGGTGACACGCCGCCGCCGGTGTCCGGCTGCCCGAACAGCAACACCACATCGCCGGTCGACTCGCGACAGGTGACCAGGGCGTCGAAGCGGCCCGGCGGCGACCGCGGCAGGTAGAGCCGCGACCACACCGCTTGCGCGGGCGCTGCGAGCGGGAGGCCGACGATGGCGAACACGGCGAGTTCGGCGCGCATGGTTCCTCGGTGGGGCGGCGCACTGTATCGCCGTTGCCGAGCCGCGGCGCTGCGCGATGCCGTTCCGGGCAACGCGCCGCTGCGAACGTCGGCACAGCGGCCATGGATCCGGTGCCGACGCTGCGCGCCGGCGAGTGCCCTGCTTCGGCGGCGACGCGCAGACGGGCGTCACCGCCGCGGCATCAGAAGTTGACGCGGCAGGCGGTGCTGAGCCGCAGTCCGGTCGACACGGCGTCGATCGTCAGCACCTGGGCGAACACGTTGACGCCGCCGCTCAGGCTGGTCGCGAACGGTCCGAACCTGGCCTCGCTCGTGCCTGTCGGCATGCCGTTGTTGGTCGCCGTCGGCGCGATCATGACCACGACGAGGCCGCTTGCGGGGTCGAGGCCCAGGAGTCCACCGATCCCGGGGATCGCGACCGGCGCGGCCAGGAGGCCCGTCGACAACACCAGCACGCTCGCGCTGCCGGCGTTCGCGGTCGCACGGACGCGCCAGCCCGGCTGGTCACCGCCGATGGTGTCCGGGAACAGGCCGGCGTAGCCGAAGTTGTCGTTGTTGCCGCGGCGCGCGAACGGCTGGCAGACATCGCTCGAGAAACGCGTACCCAGCGCCCAGGCGACGTTCTGCGACACGATGGCCGGACTGCCGAGACCGGTCACCACCGACCAGGCCAGGCCGGCGATGCCAGGCGTGCCGGTGTAGCCGATCGCGCTTGCACGCATCGGCTCGTGGAAGCCAATCTGCATCATCAGCGGCGCGTCGCCGGGGGCAGGCACCGGCAACACGACGTCCGAGTAGAGATCGCCGGCCGGCACGCCGCTTACCTGTGGCACCGCGATCGGCGTGTTGAACGTGAAGATGAACTGATAGGCGGTGGCCCCCGGGTCCGCCGGGAACGTGAACGGTCCCGCGACACCGGTCGCGGCACCGGCGGTGTCCGGCACTCCGGTCGTTGCGCCGGCCGCATCGTTGTGCCGCAGCTCGTAGAAGAACTGCTGCGGCAGCAGCGAGCCCGCGCATTGCAGAATGGCGGTGAAGCCGGTGACGCCCGCGCCCGACGGGCGGTGGACCTGATCCGCGGGGATGCGCTGCAGCAGCGTGGCGCTGACCGTCGGCGCGATGCTGGCGCGACTGGCGGAGCCGAAGTTGTCGAGGTGGCGGATTTCGTTCTGGGCGCACAGCGCACCGGTGAGAGTGACGGCCAGGCAAAGGCCATGCGATTGGACACGGTTCATGCGGACAGCTCCTGCAACCGGGCTTCGTGTGGCGACGCGGGGGCGGCGTCGTCATGGGTTCCCGACCCACGACTGCCTGGCAGTAGAGCAGCAGCGTGGCGGCGGTGGAAGGGCCGGCGGGCGCGCGCAACCGGCCTGATGCGTCGCGCAGAACGGCGCCCTCGGGTCGCTACGTGTGCAGCGGCTGGCCGTCGCACAGCGAGCGGTAGCGCGACTCGCCGGCCACCAGTTCGGCGTGCGTGCCTTCGGCGACGATGCGCCCGTCCTCGAGCACCGCGATCCGGTGCGCCAGCCGCACCGTCGATTGGCGGTGCGCGATCACCAGCGTCGTCCGCCCGCGCGACAGCTCGGCCAGCGCCGCGAGCAGACCCTGCTCGGTCTCGCCATCGAGCGCGGATGCCGGCTCGTCGAGCACCAGGATCGGCGCGTTCTTGAGGAACGCCCGGGCGATGGCGATGCGCTGGCGCTGGCCGCCGGACAGATCGACGCCGCGTTCGCCGAGCACCGTGTCGTAGCCGCGCGGCAGCTGGGTGATGAAGTCGTGGATCTGCGCGCGGCGCGCCGCCTGTTCGATGCGCGCCATCGTCGCCGTGCCGTCGCCGTAGCCGATGTTGTCGCGGATCGATGCCGAGAACAGCAGGGCGTCCTGCAGCACGACGCTGACCTGCCGGCGCAGCCAGGCCAGCTGCAGGTCGCGCAGGTCGTGGCCATCGAGCAGCACGGCGCCGGTTGCCGGGTCGTAAAAGCGCATCAGCAGGCTGGCCAGCGTCGTCTTGCCGGCGCCGCTGCTGCCGACGATGGCGACGATCTGCCCCGGCGCGACCTCGAGGTCGACGCGGTCCAGCACCGGCCGCCCGGGCTCGTAGGCGAAGCCGACGCCGCGGAAGGTCACCTGTCCGCGCACCGACGCCGGGCTGCGCGCACCGGGCCGGTCGGTGACCGAGGGCTGGCGGTCGAGCACCTCGAGCACGCGGCCGAGTTGCACGCCGGTGGACTCGAGCAGCGCCGCCGAATGGCAGAACGCGCTCATCGGCTGGTACAGCATGCCGACGTAGGCCAGGAAGATCAGCACCTCGCCGATCGTCAGCAGCCCCTGCGCCGCGCGCCAGGCGCCGACGCCGACCACCGCGGCGGTGCCGAGCGCCATCGCCAGTCCGACCACCGAAGAGAACGCCAGCTGCGTCAGCGTCAGACTGCTGATCGACTGCAGGCTGCGGTCGGCCATGCTGCGGACCGCGGCGCTGGTTTCGGGTTCGCGCGCGAACGCCTGCACGGCGCGGATCGACGACAGCGATTCCTGCAGTCGCGACACCAGTTCGGCCTCGTCGTCGTGGTAGCGCCGCGTACGCTGCTCGATCGCGCGGCCGAACGCCTTGATCGTGAGCCAGAACAGCGGCGCCACCGCCACCGCCACGAGCGTCAGCAGCCAATCCATGCTCCAGGTGACGACCAGGATGCCGACCAGCACGAACACGCCGGTCAGCAGCGGGGCCATCGCCTGCGCCAGCAGCGTCAGCGCCGCCGTCGTGTCGTAGGCGATGCGATAGATGGAATCGCCGACCTTGCTCTTGTCGTGGTAGCTCAGGCTCAGCCGGTGGACGTGGTCGCAGACGTCGGTGCGCAGCTGCCGGACCATGCGCGCACCGGCGCGGATCAGCAGGTAGTGGCCGCCGAGGGCCGCCAGCCGGTGCAGCGCCGCCAGTGCCACCATCGCCGCGCACACGGCGAAGATGATGCCGGCGGCGTCGTGCTCGCCGAACGCCGGGCAGATGCGCGCGAGCCACGCCGGCGCGTCGTGATGGCCGAACAGCACGTCGACCAGGCCCTTGTTCAGCGGCCACGGCAACAGCAATTCGAGCGCCGACGCCAGCAGCAACAGCGTCGCTCCGGCGGCGGCATGACCGCGCGCTGGCCGCCAGAACGGCAGCAGACGCCGGAGCATCGGCGTCAGCCTTCTCCGTCGGCCGCCATGTCGAGCGCTTTGCCGACCTGTACGGCGAGTTGCACGACGGCGGCCACGGTGTTGCGGCGGGCCACCAGCAGGTTCCACGCGACGTAGCCGAGCGGCAGCAGCATCGGCAAGGTCGCCGGATGCGTCGCCACCACCGTGAACGACGCCACCAGCAGCAACCAGAGACACGGCAGGAACAGCTTGGGCCGGGCGTCGACGCGGAAGCGGACGTAGTGCGATGCGCGCGCGTGGTCTTCCTCGATCACCGAAACGAGGCGCAGGCGATAGGGCCCGGGTCCGTCGACCAGCAGATCACAGCCGTCCCAGGCGCCGCCGGGATGGCAGCGCCATCCGGTCTCGGCCAGCTGGCGCTGCAGTCGCTCCAGCCAGACATGGCGGCTGCCCAGATCGCCGCGCAGGCGCTGGTTGCTGTGCTCTGGCTTGCTGTCGCGCGTGCGCCACCACCCCTCGATCTGACCGAGGCAGCGCACCAGCGGCTGCAGCAGGTGCAGCATCGCCACGCACAGCACGCCGCGCAGCAGCCGGGTGCCGCGCCAGCGTCGCGTCGCCGCGGCCTGGCAGCCGGGCAGCACCGCCACCGTCAGCGTGGCGGCGAGCATGGCGACGCCGATCACGCTGGCCGCCGCCGCCGCGCCGGTGAACCCGGCCAGCGCCGCGGTCGCCAGGACGCACCAGGACGTCACCTGCCATTCGGCCGTGGTGAACACCTGGAACCACCAGGTGACGAACGGCTGGTAGAGCGACTGGAACTGGGCGCTGCCCATCGGCCCGTGGTAGATCCGCGGGCGGAACACGCGCGGCATGCCGAGATCGCGCAGGCTCGCCGTGTGGCTGTCGTAGAGGTTGCCGCGCCATACCAGGTCGCCGAACTGGTTGAACCGGCTCAGGTATCGCCGGCGCAGATGGCCCTCGGCGATGCCATAGCCGCGCTGCTGGCGCAGGAACGCGCGCACCGTGCCGCGGCGGTGGTGCCAGACGACGGCGGCCGCGCTGAAGGCGATGCGCTGCTGCCGCAGCAGCAGCTTCCAGCACACGTCGACGTCGTCGCCGGCGGCGCGGTGATCGGGATCGAACAGGCCGATCTCGCGCAGCGCCTGCTTCTGGAACGCCATGTTGCAGCCGGGCACGTGCTCGGCCAGTTCGTTGTCGCGCAGCACGTGCGTCGGATTGCCCGGCGCATGGTCGACGCACTGCGCGGTGAAGCCGTCGCCGGGCACGGCCAGGTTCGGCCCACCGACGGCAGCCGCGCCCTGCCGTTCGAGCGCCGTGACCAGGAACGTCAGCCAGTGCGGATCGGCAAAGGCGTCGCTGTCGAGGAACGCCACGATCTCGCCGGTCGCCGCCTCGATGCCGAGATTGCGGGCGCGGCTCAGGCCGCCGTTGGGCACGCGGATCACCCGCACGTGGTGACGCGCGAGGATCGCCTGGGTGTCGTCGGTCGAACCGTCGTCGACGACGATCACTTCGCGGTTCGGGTAGCTCAGGGCCGCGAGCGACCGCAGGCATTCGTCGAGCGTGGCGCCGCCGTTGTAGCTGCAGACCACGACCGAGACGCTGGGCCACGGCGTCGGCCGCAGTCGATGGCGATCGCTGCCGTAGACCGCCGCCACCGCCGCCATCGCCGGTTTCGGGCGGCGATCGTGGCCGACGAGTCCGAACCGCCAGCCGTCGACGCGGTGACCGTGCACCGACCATTCGTCGGTCCACGAATAGACCGCGGTCCCGCACAGGCCGTGCTCGATCGCCGCGCGCACCTGCCAGTCGAGCACCCGCGCCTGCACCCCTTCGCCGAGGCTGCGCGAGTCGACGCCGAGTTCGGCCAGGAACAACGGCCGGTTGCCGGCGAGCAGCTGCAGGCGGGCCAGGTAGCTGCGGAAGTCGGGCTCGCGCTCGAGGTAGACGTTGTACGAGACGACGTCGAGGAACGGCAGCACCAGGTGCTCGGTCGGCGGATGGTTGGCGTAGGTGACGATCGCGTGCGGCACTTCCTCCTTGACCACACAGCACAGTTCGCGCAGGTGCCGGCTGAAGCGCGCGCGGCCGTACCAGCGGACCAGCAGCGGCGGCACCTCGTTGCCGATGCCGAACATCAGCAGCGCCGGATGGTCGGCCAGACGGCGCGCGTGCCGGCGCGTCCAGTCCAGCGCCGCGCGCACCGAGCCGCGGCAATCCAGTTCGCACGCGCGCATGCCCCAGCAGAAATCGGCGACCAGGAACAGGCCCGCATCCGCCGCCGCGTCCGCCACCCGCTCCGACGGCGGACTGTAGATGCGCACGGTGTTGACGCCCGCGGCCCGCATCATCGCGAAATCGGCGCGGACCTGGGCGATCGGCGGGAACGGCGTGCCGTCCTCGCTGTTGTCGGCGAACGTGCCGTAGGTGACCCCGCGCAGGAACAGCGGCTCGTCGCGCAGGAACAGGAACTTGCCGGCCACGCGCGGACGTGACGGATTCGACGGCATCAACCGCGGCGCGGGAACGCGGTGCAAGGTGCGCGCCGCTGCGAACGGCGTCAGGGAGAACGAGTGCATCCGTGGAGGTCCCTCGGGATCCGCCTCTACGCGTGTGCTGCCGGCGGTGGCTCGGTCCACTGGCGATGCCTCGAGGAACTCCCGATCCTCCGCACGCGGAGGCGCAATCGCGCACCGGCGCGGCGCATCGCCGGCGCCGAGTCGGCGTGTGCGGCCGGAGCGTCCGGCTCGTGCACGCAGCGCGTCCGGCGACACGGTCGTGCCGGGCGTTTCTGCCGCGAGCCGGCTTGACCCCTGCGGGTCGCGTCGCCATCCTGCGGCGCCGCGGCGCGGAGGTGCTGCCATGATCGTGATGAAGTTCGGCGGTTCGTCGGTCGCCGATGCCGCCTGTCTGCGCCAGGTCGCGGCGCTGGTGCAGGTGGCGCGGTCGCGACCGCCGCTCGTCGTGCTGTCGGCGATGGGCAAGAGCACCAACGCGTTGTTCGCCGCCGCGCGTGCGGCCGAGGGCGGCGACCTCGGTACGGCGATGGCGGCGGCCGCCGGCGTGTTCGCGGGCGCCGAAGCGGCCGCGCGCGAGCTGCTGCCGGCGCCGCCGGCGGAGTTCACCGCCGCCCTGCGGCAGCAGCACGACGAGCTCGAGGTGTTGCTGCGCGGCGTGGCGCTGCTGCGCGAACTCACGCCGCGCACCTGCGACGCGATCGTGTCGCAGGGCGAACGGCTGGCGACGGCGGTGTTCGCCGCGCTGCTCGCCGCGCAGGGGGTGCCGTGTGCGCTGGTCGACGCCCGCACGGTGCTGCGCACCGACGCGCGCTTCGGCCAGGCCACGCCGCTGCGGGCCGACATCCAGGCGCTGGCAGCGACCGTGCTGCAGCCGCTGCTGCTGGCCGGCAAGGTGGTGGTGACGCAGGGCTACATCGGCGGCACCGCCGCCGGTTTCACCACCACGCTCGGCCGCGGCGGCAGCGACTGGTCGGCGGCGCTGCTCGGCGAGGCCCTGGGCGCCGAGGAGGTGCAGATCTGGACCGACGTACCGGGCGTGCTGACCGCCGACCCGCGGGTGGTGCAGCAAGCGCGCCCGGTCGCAGCGATGACCTTCGCCGAGGCGGCGGAACTCGCCGCGTTCGGCGCCCAGGTCCTGCACCCGTCGACGATCCAGCCTGCGGTCGACGCCGGCATCCCGGTCACCGTGCGGCACACGCGGCAGCCCGCCGGCGCGTTCACCACGATCACCGGCGAACGCCGCAACGGCCGGCAGGGCGTGACCGCACTCGCCAGCCGCGGCCCGGTGACGATGCTGACGATGACCAGCACGCGCATGCTCGAGCAGAGTGGCTACCTGGCGCGCCTGTTCGCCGTGTTCGGCGAGTTCGGCGTCAGCATCGACCTCGTGGCCACGGCCGAGGTCGCGGTCTCCTGCACCGTCGAGCCCGAGGCCCCGGTGGCGCAGCTGGTCGCCGCGCTGCGCGACATCGCCAAGGTCGAAGTCGTCGTCGAGCGGGCGATCATCGCCGTGGTCGGCGAGGGCCTGCGCACCACGCCAGGCGTCGTGCAGCAGGTGTTCGCCGCACTCGGCGACATCTCGCCGGAGCTGATCAGCATGGGTGGCAACGAGATCAATCTGTCGTTCGTGGTACCGCAGGACCGCGAGCGCGAGACCTTGCGGCGGCTGCACGCGCAGCTGTTCGGCGCCGGCGGGCCGTGACCGGCCACGGTCGCCTCGGGTTGTCGGCGGGTCTCATGCTGGCGGCAGTGCTGGGGTGCGCGCACGAGCAGGGTCAGCTCGTGCCGCCCGGTCTGCTGGCCAACCGCCGGAAGGACTGGATCCGCGCCCAGCCGCTCGACGCCGACGTGGCGCTCGTGCCCGCTTCGTTCGTCAAGACCGAGCCGGAGTGGGACGCATGGTGGCAGCAGAACCGCGAGCGCATCGAGTGGAGTGCGGCAGAGCAGCGCTACCGCGCGAAGAAGCCCTAGTCGCGGCGATGCCCGGCAGAACCGCTTGCCCCGCACGCCGTGTCCGCCGACCATGCCGCCGCCAACTCATGACGCAACGCCCGCGCCTTCTCGCCTCGACGCCGCTGCTGGTGGTGGCCGATCTGCAGCGCTCGATCGCGTTCTATCGCGACCAGCTCGGCTTCGGCGCGCCGAGCGTGTGGGGCGAGCCGCCGTGCTTCGCCATGCTGCACCGCGACGGCTTCGAGCTGATGCTCAGCCTCGCCGATGGCAAGAGCCGCGTGCAGCCCAACGGTCCGGGCGGCACCTGGGACGTGTACCTGCGCGTCGCCGACGTGGCGGCCGAGGCCAGAGCACTGGCCGAAGCGAACGTCGCCCTCGCCAAGGGTCCGACCGCCACGTTCTACGGGATGCGCGAGATCGAAGTGCTCGATCCGGACGGCCACCGGCTGTGCTTCGCCCAGGACCTCGGTCAGACGGCGGCGACGTGGGACGGCGTGCTCGACATCGGCGGCAGGCAGCTGCGGCTCGTGCTGCAGGTGCTGGCCGCGGCTGACGGCTCGCTGCGCGCCAGCCTCGACAGTCCCGACCAGGGCGCGATGCAGCTCCCGGTCGACGCCATCCGCCGCGACGGCGGCATGCTGCGCCTGCAGCTGCAGGCGATCGCGGCCACCTACGAGGGCGTGACCAGCGCGGATGGAACGACCGTGTCCGGCACCTGGTCGCAGCGCGGGCACCGCTAGCCGTTGACGTTCCGCCGCGGCTGACCTGGCAATCGCGCGCGCGCGTGGCGGCGGGTCATGCGCCGCCAATGACCCTCGGGGCAGGACTGGCGGCGACGTTGCCGGCGTGCGCGCGCCGGCACGCGGTCCGGGACCTGCGTCCTGCAGGAATCACTTCGCTGGCTCGACCGGTGCTGTGCTGTCCACCGCTTCGATGCGATCGCCGGTGACGTAACCGCGGACGCGCACGGTCTTGCCCAGGTGTTCCTTCAGGGCCTTCGCGGCCTCGGGGCTGGCGGTGTAGACGGTCGGCTTGTCACCGCTGCTGCTGAGCTGCAGCAGCTTGACCGGCTTCTTCGGGTCCGCCGCCGAGGGCTGTTCGACTTCCTTCACCGTACCCGTGAGCTCGGTGATGGCTTGCAGCTGCACGTCGGCGATCGCTGCGATCGTGAAGTTGCCGACGTAGCGGATGCCGCCGACGGTGCCGGTCAGCGGAACCATCTTGCCACCGTCCTGCACCTCGGTGATCAAGGTGCCGCGCACGGACACCCGCTTGCCGACGAGCTGTTTGAGTTCGTTGAAGTCCTTGCCGCCGCCGACCAGCAGGTAGGCGGCGGCCTCGGTGGCCACGAAGGCCAGCCACTCGGTGTGACCATCGTGGTTGCCGTTGGCGCCCTTCAGGACGCCGGTGACGGTCACGGGCTCCGGCGGTTTCTGCTTGCGGTAGACCTGCGCGCTGCCGTCGCTACTGATCGCGGCGAGCGCGAGGACGAGAACGGAGCGGCGGAACATGATTGCGCGCATGGGTCACCTGCGCCTCTCTAGGGGTTCCTGGCCGGAGAGCTACCGGGTGGGGCAATACTCCTACCGGTGACCCCACGCGTTCCTGCTCGCGTGAATTGTGCGGCAGCGCTGCGCGACGGCGAGGAAACCCGGATCGACAGCGGCGGGGGCCACACGTAACGTCGGCGGCGCGTGGGTTCGTGGCACCGAACTGCTGTGGGGACCTTCCCGTTCGCGGCATTCGCGCTGTGGACTCTCGGTGCGGGGCCGGTCGACGCGGTGCTGCTCTCGGTTCCTCTGCTGCTGCCATGGTGGTGTGGTGCGCTGCCGCCGCGCCAGCGCCAGCGCCTTCTGCGCCTCGAGCTGCCGGTGCTCGCCGCGTTCGCCGCGGCCGTGGGCGTCGCCATGGCGGCCAGCAACGCCCGTCTGGTCGGCGCGTCCGTGCCGTGGCGGTCGGGGTTCGTGTTCGGCGGCTACGTCCTGCTGTGGGTCGTCGCGTTGCGGCTCGCGCGCGACGGATTGCGGCACCTGGCGATGCGGTGGCTGCTCCGGCGGCCGAAGCTCGCCGATGTGCTGGCAACGCTGTTGACCGTCGGCCTCGGTTTCCCACAGCTCTACGTCGGTCTGCAGACGCATCGGATCGCGATGCCGCAGCGACCGGACCCGCACCTCGACGGCGTGCAGATCGAGGAGGTCGCGTTCGCGACGAGCGACGCAGTGCCACTGCGCGGCACGCTGCTGCGGCAGCGCGGCACGGCTCCGGTCGTCGTCGTCTGCCATGGGGTCGGGGCCAACCGCGCGGTGTTCTTCCCTCTCGCCGAGATCGCGGCCGGACTCGGCTGTCACGCCCTGGCGTTCGATTTCCGTGCGCACGGCGAGAGTGGCGGGTGGGTGAGCACGTTCGGTGCGCGCGAGGTACTGGACGTCGCGGCCGCGGTCGCGTGGCTGCGACAGGATCCGCAGTTCACCACCGCGCCGGTGGTGCTCGTCGGCGTATCGCTGGGAGCCGCCACCGTGCTGCGCGCGGCCAAGGCGGTCGGAGCTGCCGGTGTGCTCGCCGAGAGTGCGTTCGCCGACCTGGCGACGATGATCGAGACGCAGACTGCGGTGCTCGGGCCCGCGAGTCACGTCGTGGCCGCGGTGATCGGTCTCGCCGCGCGTTGCCAGCTCGGTGTCGACGTCGCCTCGGTCTCGCCGCGCGCGAGTCTGGCCGAGCTGCCGGCCGACGTGCCGGTCGTGCTGTTGCACGCCGGGGACGACACGATCATTCCACTCGCGGAAGGGCGGCGCCTCGCGGCCGCGCGGCCGGGAACGCGACTCGAAGTGTTCGCCGGCACCAGCCACGGCGGTTGCAGCACGGCGGATCGTGCGCGCTTCCGGCGGCTGCTCGGCGCGCTGGTCGGTCGCTGAGGCGCCGCTGCCGCTGTCGGCGTTCGCTCAGTTCGCCGACTTGCGCCGGCGTCGCAGATGGCGGAAGCCGACCAGCTTCTTGCTGGACTCGTCCCACAACCGCAGGCCCAGCGACCGCAGGCTGCCGAGCAGCGTCATCGGCCGCACCTGCTGGAACATCGGATCGGCCTTGTGGCAGCGCTCGAGGTTGTAGTTGGGGATCCGCGGGCTGAGGTGGTGGACGTGGTGGAAGCCGATGTTGCCCGAGAACCACTGCAGCACTTTCGGCAGCTGGTAGAACGAGCTGCCCTGCAGCGCTGCGGCCGCATAGTCCCAGTCCTCGCCGCGTTCCCAGTAGGCGTCCTCGAACTGGTGCTGCAGGTAGAACAGCCAGATGCCGACGGCGCCCGCCACCATCAGCACCGTGAGCTGGATCACCAGGTAGGGCAGCAGGCCGAACAGGCAGCTCATGCCGACCGCCATGCCGAGCACCGCGAAGTTCATCCACCACACCGACAGCAGTTCGCGGCGCGAGCTGCCGCGCCTGGGGAGCCGTTGCAGGACCAGGAACATCACCAGCGGCGCGATCACGAACAGCACGATCGGGTTGCGCGCCAGCCGGTAGCTGAAGCGCTGCCAGCGCGACGCATCGAGGTACTCCTGCACGGTCATCGTCCAGACGTCGCCGATGCCGCGGCGGTCGAGGTCGCCGGTGGCACCGTGGTGGGTCGCGTGCTCGCCGCGCCATTGGTAGTACGGCGTCAGCGTGAGCAGGCCGGTGACGAACCCCCAGAAGTCGTTGGCGAACCGCGAGCGAAAGAACGAGCCGTGGCCACAGTCGTGGAAGATGATGAACACGCGCACCAGCAGCCCGCCGGCCAGGACCGCGAGCGGCAGCGTGAGCCACCAGGAGAAGCCGAGGGTCAGGTACATCAGGAACCACACGGCGACGTAGGCGCCGACGGTGTCGATGATCTGCCACGTCGCCCTGCCGGCGTGCGGTTGCTGGTACTTCGCCACGATCGCCTTCCAACTGGCGATCGCGGTGCGGCGCTGGACCGGATCGTCGCCGGTCGGAAGACCCGGACGAGCCGGCGCGGGTTCGGGGTCCTTGGGTTCGCGGTTTGCCATGGCAACTCCTGGCAGCAGCATGTGACGTCCTGATATCGGCTCAATGTGCAGAACGGCTGCTCCGGCAACTGCCGCGGCACACGGCGCGTGCCTGGCCGGGGAACGCCGGAGTGCTGACGTGCGGAGCCGGAACGGCAGACGCCAGCGCGTCATCGCCGCTGCTCGGGCACCATGTGTGTGCGGTGCTATCGTGCTCGCGACAGCAACCATGCCGATTCACCGAGGCACCCCGAACAGCGCCTGCACTGCGTTTGCCGCGCTCCTGCTCGCAGCCTGCAGCGCGCCACCGCCGCCGGCGGCGCGGGCCGATCTGCTGGCCGGCGCCGATCCTGCGGCTTTCCCCGGCGCCGCGGCCGTGCTCGACGGTTTCGATCCGTTCGCCGACGCCAATGACCTGCGGGTCGGCGATCGCTGCCTGCTCGGCTTCAGCTTCCGCAACGGTGCGGCGCTGCGCCACTGGCTGCTCGACTTCGACGTGATCGAAGCCGAGCACGGCGTCGTGGGGAAGCTCGACCACAGCGGCGGGGAGTTCCGGTTCGCCTTCACGCAGAGCATGTGGGTGAGCATGGGCGGGCGTCCGTTCCAGGTGACCTCGCGGGTCTGTCGTGTGCGCGTGCGCGTGCTCGACGACGCCGGGCGTGAGCTCGGCGACTCGGTGCTCGAACTGCCGCGCGACTTCCTCGAGATCGGTTTCCTGCCGGGCTGCCGCGCAGCGCGGGCGTGGAGCAACACGACGGGCGCCGCGGTCGAGGCGACGGCCGCCCTGGCCAAGGAGTATGCGGGCCCGCTGATCGCGCTGATGCAACTGCTGCAGTTCGTGCAGCAGGACCAGACGCTGTCGCCGTTGTTCTGGCAGGTCGTGCGCATGCCCAGCCTCTGGTCGCTGATCAGCAGCTTCGGCGTCAGCGCCAACCTGCATGTCGACGCGAGTGCGGCGATCCCGGCCGGCCGGGGCCCGGCGCATCTGGCGTGGTGCGGCGACACCTGGGTGTTGCCGATGGCGGTCGAGGTCAACGGCGACCCGGCCCTCTACTGCCAGTTCCTGGTCGGCAGGGCGGCGCCGCCGCTCTTGCCGATCGGTGGCGTCGTCGGCGCCGAAGGCCGTCACCCGACCGACCCCGACTGCTGGTTCACGCTGGTGCTGCTCGCCGCGCGCCGCGGACCGGTCGCCGAGCCGCCGGCGCGGCGACCATGACATCGGGCAACGCACCGCGGGCATCCTGGGGTCGACCGCCGCGCGCGCAGGGAAGCTTGCCATGAGCCGTTGTCGGCATTGCGACGGTTGCTAACCACCGCCGCGGTGCCGGTGCGCACCGAGGAGCCCGTCCCATGCCCACCGCCGTCCGTGCCGTCCTGCTGTCGGTCCTGCCGTTGACCCTGGTCGCCGCCGTGCGCGCGCAGTACGTCGAGCCCGGCGTCGCCGGCATCTTTGCGATCCCCGGCCGGCAGGTCGGCGATCTGTTCGGCTGGCGCGTCCGCAGCGTCGGTGACACCAACGCCGATGGCATCGCCGATTTCGCCGTCGCCGCGCCGTTCAACAACCTGAACGTCGGCCGCGTGTCGATGCACTCGGGGGCCAATGGCGCGCAGCTGTGGTTCCGCGATGCCGCCAACACCTCGTCGATCCTCGGTTTCGATCTGGCGATCGCCGGCGACCTCGACGGCGACGGCGTCCGCGACGTGATTGCCAGCGCGCCGTTCGGCGACAACACCACCGGACTCGTGTTCGTCTACTCCGGGCGCACGGGCGCCACATTGCACACGTTCGTGGGCGCAGCGATCAATGGTGACTTCGGCTACTGCGTGGCCACCGGTGGCGACTACGACGGCGACGGCATCCAGGACGTCGCCATCGCCGACGACGGTGACCCGGCGGTGCGCGCCAACGGCGGCCGGGTGTTCGTGTTCTCGGGCGCCGGCTATGGCCTGCTGCAGACGATCGATCCGCCGCCGGGCGGGTTCCTGTTCGGCACGTCGCTGGCGTTCGTCGGCGATGTCGACGGCGACGGCCGTGACGAACTGGCGATCGGCGACCGGCTGACCACCACCGGTTCGACCGGTCGCATGCACCTGATCGGCTTCGACGGCACCGCCAACGTCGTGCATTGGACGGTCAGCGGCCTCGAGTTCGGCTCGCCGATCGACGGCAACAAGTTCGCCGGCGGCGGCGATGTCGATGGCGACGGCATCCCCGACGTGATCGCCGACGAGAGCTTCCCGGCGCACCGCGCGCGGCTGTTCTCGGGCGCCAACGGCGCGGTGCTGCACACCTTCACCGACCTCGGCAACGACGAGATGGGCAAGGGCGCCAAGATCGTGCCCGACCAGAACCACGACGGCGTGCCCGACCTGCTGATGGGCGCGCCGAACAACAGCACGCGCGGGCAATGGAACGGCCGCGTCGTGTTGTTCTCCGGCCGCGACTTCCGCCGGCTGCGGCAGATCACCTGCACCACGGCCACCGCGCGGTTCGGTGCCGACTGCGATCTGCTGCCGGACGTCGACGGCGACGGCTGGCCGGAGCTGCTGGTCGGCGCCGCCGGTGCTTCCGGCTTCGTTCGCTCGATGGGCGGGGTGCACCTGATCGCCGGCGACCCGCTGCTCGCCGGTTGGTCGAACCAGGGTGCTGGTCTGGCCGGCACGCTCGGCGTGCCATCGCTGCGCGCCGGCAGTGATCCGGTGCTCGGCGGCACGTTCGCGCTGGGCGTCGGCAATCCGCTCGGCAGCCCGACGCTCTGTCTGTTGGCCATGGGGCTCGGCGTGGCGGCGCAGCCGACCCCGTGGGGCGGCATGCTGCTGGTCGATCCGCTGTCGCTGCTGGCGGTGCCGCTGCCGGCCGGTGGGCTCACGCTGCCGGTGGCGCTGCCCGGCGATCCGGTGCTGCTGGGGCTGTTGCTGCGCGGCCAGTCGTTCGTGCTCGATGGCGGCGCGATCCAGGGTGTCGCCGAATCACTGCGGTTGGATCTGCAGCTCGGGCGGTAGGCGCGGCCCCTTACGGCGAGGGCCGGCGGCAGCGCCCTCGTCGTGCCGTTCCGTTCTATGATGCGGCGCCCTGGTCGCTACGCAGGACTGTCCACTGCGGCGGAACGGACGCATGCGCAAGCTCGGAGTCGTGGCCGCGTTCGCGTTGCTCGCGTTCGCGGTGTGGTGGCTGCAGCGCGGTGCGGAGCCGGCGCTGGTCACGGCTGGCAGTCGCGGAACCGTGACTGCCACGACGCCGGACGCGGCGGTCGCGGATGCTGGTGTGTCCGTCCCAGCGAACGCGGGCGACACGGCGGCGATCGCGCGGCGTGAAGTCGGGCTGTCTGCCACCGAGAAGCCTGGTCGCGCGCGGCTGTGCGGCCGCTGCATCGATCACGAGCATGCGCCGGTTCCGGGTTGCACGGTCGAACTGAATGGTTGGTCACCGGACGGAAGCGCCACCGGTGAGCCGTTCAAGAACCAGAAGATCACCACCGGGGACGACGGCCGGTTCGCCTTCGAGTTCGAGCCGCCAGGGCAACATGAGTTCCAGCTGTGGATCAAGTCGGCTCGCACGGTGGCGGTCGGGAGCGACCGTTTCGCGCTGCACCCTGGGGCAGAACGCGACTTCGGCGACGTGGCGCTGCTCAGCGGCTGCTCGGTCCACTGTCGCGTTGCGGATACGAAGGGCATGCCGCGGGCACGCGCTGGCGTGCACCTTCTGCGCAAGGTGCAGATCGCTGCAGCGAGCTCCTGGAGCCCGTCGGACTATGCGTACGCGGAGACCGACGCCCAGGGCGAGGCCGATCTCGGCGTCTGCACGGCTACGCAGTACGAGGTCCGCGTCGATGACGAGCGCCTGATCGAACCGCTGGCGATCGACCTCGGTCCCGGCCAGGGTGAACGTCGGGTCGAGGTCGTGGTCGAAGCGTGGGATCGGATGCCACGGATCACCGGCGTGGTGGTCGACGAGGAAGAAAAGCCGGTGGAAGGCGTCGAGGTTTCTGGCAGCGGCACGTCGTGCAACTTCGGCTCCAGAAGCGGTGCCGACGGCGCGTTCACGCTGCGCCAGGCGAACCCGGTCGAGCATGGCCCGCTGCGATTGATCGTGCAGAAACGCGGATGGGACTACTTGCAGGTGCCGGACCCGGTCCGTTGGGGCACGGAGGATCTGCGGCTTCGCTTGCGCCATGGACTCGTACTGGTCGTGCACGCCGTGGAGAAGGAGAGCGGCAAGCCGGTGCAGGACTTCGCGGTGCGCATGCAGCTCGCGGCTGGGGCCATGGTGCCGCTCTATGTCGGCGACCTGGCGCCGCGGGAGGCCGGCCATCACGAAGACGGCAGCGTGGCCATGCCGGCGTGCTGGCGTTCGCCGTACATGCTCGTCGTCGAACCGGAGAGCAAGGCGCTCTGGCGCAGTGCGCTGCAAAAGATCGACCTGAAGGATCCGGGTCCGGTGCACGTCACCGTTGCAGTTCCCGCTGCAGCAACGCGCACGCTGCGGCTCGTCACCGCCAGCGGCGCCGCGGTGGCCGACTGCAGGGTGGAGCTCGCCGAGCCGCTTGGTGAACCCGTCACGGCAGAGACCCTGGTCTTGCCGCTCAATCAATGGGAGCACTATTCGGGCTTCAAGAAAGCGATCCTGGCGCACGCAGGTGCCACGGATCGCCGAGGTGAACTGCCGCTATCCGGGCCTGCGGGAACATTGCTGGCGTTGCGAGTCCTCGGGCCGGGCTGCGTTCCGCAGGTCGTGTCCGACGTTCGGCTCGACGTCGGCGATCCGCTCGTGGTGACAGTCGCGGTGGGCGGCACGCTGCGCGTGGTCGCCACCCCGGTCGATGTCATCGGTGCGCTCGACGACCTGATGGAGGAGAAGTTCAACGGTGGGGTGGTGGGCGAGGACCGGGAACGCAAAACTGGCCTGCTGCTGATGCGTAGCCAGGGCACGCGGCGCGAGACGCTTCCTGGTGATCAGAAGCCGCCCATTGCGTTCAACCCTGATGGCCGACTCGAGTACGCCGGTGTGCCGCCAGGGACCTGGACCCTGATCCTGTGCTGGCAGATGGGCAGCGCGCGGCAGTCCTGTTCCCTGCGGGAGGTGGAGTTGATCGATGGCGCCACGACCGAAGTCGCTCTCGACCTCGCGGCGCTCCGACCGGCAACGCTACACGGCAGGATCGTTCTCAATGGCGCGCCATACTCCGGCCAGTTCATGCTGCGTGGCGACCATGGTCTCGGAAGGAACGGCAACAGGATGCTCGTCCAAGGCCTGCAGGCCACCGACGCCGAAGGCAGCTTCACGTATCGCGGTCGTGCGGGCACCTACCGTATCTCCCTTCCGTTCGGGACCGAGAGCATGGAAGTGCTCGGGCAACCAGAAGTCAGGCTGGCTGCGGGCGACGTCCTCGAGCAGGTGTTCACGGTTGTGATCGGCAGCCTACGCGTGCGCTTTCTCGATGCCGAAGACAAGCCGGTCGCCAACCTCGAAGGCACGCGGCTGATGCGCGGGCCGCGTGACTACTATGCCCGCCTGCCGACGAGCGACACCGATGGCCGCAGCTCCTTGAGTACTTGCGAGGCAGGCGCGCTGCACGTCTTGGTCATGCGGAGGCGCTATGCGGCCCCGGCCGCGTATCAAGAATACATGCAGCAGCATCCCGAGGATCCGTACATGGATCAGCTGGTGCTCGACCTCGGCACGATCACCGTCTCCGAAGGAAAAGCCACCGAAGTCGACGTGCGCGTTCCGCCGGCGTACTTCAAGTGACCGAGGGCCGCACGCGCAGACCGGCTATTGCGCGTCGCCGAGGTCGTAGGCGTTGGTCACGTGGACGCGCACGCGATAGCCGCCGATGTTGTTCTGCCAGTGCTCGTTGTCATTGACGGCGAAGTACAACCGCCCGGCGCCGAGATCCGCTTTGTCGACGTGTCGGCCGGCAAACCAGCGTTCACCGGCCGGACCGACGCGGCCGAGCACCGAGCCCCAGCGGAAGCCCTCCTGCAGTTTGCGTTTGCCGGGCAGCGGCTCCTTGATGCCGTCGGGATCGGTCGCCCAGCCGTCCTCGTCGAACGACAGGCGGACGAAGCCGGCGGCGTCGGCGCGCAGTTTGGAAACCGGCGTCACCACGACGCCGGTATCGAGGAAGCCGACATAGGTGCAATGGTGCAGGGCCTGCAGTTCGAAGGTTCGCTCGACCGTCGGCCGCTGGATCGCGAGGCGGCGGATCGTGGCGGCGGCGAGCGTGGTCTCCACGCCGTCGGTGGTCTGCAACTTCAGGTCGACCGGCGTCCACCTGCCGCGGAACGTCTCGCCGTCGGCGAGCCGGACCAGGTCGAGCGTCCGATCCTGCGCGTCGGCGTGGCCGGGGACGATGCGGGCAAACAGCCGATACCGCGGATCCGGTTCGTGCGCGTCGGTGTCGGCATAGCTGCGCAACAGCGGCGTCAGCACCGGCAGGCCGATGTCGGTCAGTTCCGCGGTCGCGGCTTCCGCCGCCTTCGGGTCCGCACCGGCGACGGCCTTCAGGTCGACGTCGATCCGCTGCGCCTCGAACGATGACGCCGGCGCGGCGGAATGGAACGACAGCAGGTCGCCCATGGCAACCTGGCGCGCGACGCCGGCGACCGTGAACGCCAGCGTGCCGGTGACCAGCGTGCCTTCGATGTCGCGGCCGTCGCTGGTCCGCACCCAGGCGGCGAGCGGCGCCGCCGGTTGTTCGCGGACGCCCTGGCTGGATGCGGGTGCGCTGATTGCCATCGCCATGGCGATCGTCAGCCCGAGAGTGCTCTGCGCCATCGACTCTGCTCCTGGTTGTCGTGCGGTTGCGCCGCCGAAAGGACGGCGGCCGCGATTCTCGCACGCCGCGGCGCCGGGCGATCACCAAGTTCTGTGCGCGCGAATCCCGAGTCGACCTGCATCCTGCCGTTGGGCCGCGACCGCCTGCTGCGGTAGGCTGCGCCCACTCGCGTGACCGGATCCGCTGCGCCTGCCCGACTGACGACGTGGAAAGCCGCGCTCACCGGGCTGCTGCTGTTCGCCGGTGCCGACGCGCTGCTGTTCCGCAGCGACCTCTATGGCTGGGTGGCCAAGCCGGAGTCCAGCGCCGGCTGGGTCGTGCGCCGCTGCCAGCACGATGAAGTGCTGCTGCCGTCGCTGCCGCTGACGGTCGCGCTGTTCGGCGACTCGCGCGCCGGCGAGGCCAGCGCGCCCGAGCTGCTGCACGAACTGTGGCCGGACCACTTGGTCACCTTGCGCAATGCCTGGGTGCCGGGGTCGACGCCGCGCGTGTGGAGCTATCTGTTCGAACGGCTCGACCCGGGCGGCCGCCGCTTTCCGGTCGTCGTCCTAGCACTCGCGAGCTACGACGACTATGACGAAATCGAGAGCCTCGGCGATCGCGTCTATGACCTGCCGTTCCTCGCGCCCCTGGTCGGCGTCGGCAACCTGTTCGATCTCGCCGGCACCTTCGACAAGACATCGGCGCGCAAGGAGGCTGTGCTGGCGACGCTGTGCAAATGGTATGCGTGGCGGCGCGACCTGCAGGACTTCGCCAGCGAGCCCTGGCAACGCTACCGCGAAGTGCGGCACACGTTCGGCAGCTACCGCTGGGGCTGGCAGTATCAGAGCCACGATGGCGACCTGATCGGGGTGCACGTCGAAGGCGATCGCATCGCTGGTCTGCCGGCCGGCACCGACCCGGCGGTGGCCAAGGCGCTCCATGAAATGGCGGTGGAGCCGCCGCCGCCGACAACCGGCGCCTACGCGGCCTACCGTCGTTTCTGGCTCGGCCGCATCGTCGCGCACGCGGCCGGCAGGGGCACGATGGTCGTGTTCGTGCGCATGCCGACCCGGGTGCTGCCGGAGCGGACGCCGCGGCCGCCGTGGCAACCGGTGCTCGACGAGCTGGCGCAGCAGCCGCACGTGCGCGTGCTCGACCGCGAGCTGTTCACCGAGCTCGAGCGGCCGGAGTTCTTCTACGACGCGCTGCACCTGAACACGCGCGGTCGCGAACGTTGGACTCGCCTGTTCACCGCGGCGCTGCTCGCCTGCTGCGGCCCGCGGCTCGGAAGGTGAACGGATGGAATTCCATTCGCTGCGGTTCTTCGCCTTCCTGCTCGCGGTGCTGGCGCTGCACTACAGCCTGCCGCGGCCGCTGCGCCGCTACCTGCTGCTGGTCGCCAGCTACGTGTTCTACGGCGCCTGGGACTGGCGGTTCTGCGGCCTGATCGCGGCGTCGACCGCGCTCGATTGGTACGTCGCGCTGCGCATCGCCGCCTGTGATGACACGAAACGGCGCAAGGCCTGGCTGGTCGCCACGCTGGCGGCCAACCTCGGCATGCTCGCCGTGTTCAAGTACCTGAACTTCGGCATCGCCAGCTTCTGCGCGCTGACCGGCATGGACCCGGAGAGCCACCTGCTGCCGATCGTGCTGCCGCCGGGCATCAGCTTCTTCACCTTCCAATCGATGTCGTACACGATCGACGTCTACCGCGGCCACATCGCGCCGCGGCGGCGCCTGGTCGACTTCGCGCTGTTCATCGCGTTCTTCCCGCAGCTGGTCGCCGGTCCGATCATCAAGGCGATCGAGTTCTTCCCGACGTTCGACCGCTGGCGGCGCCCGACCGACGGTGAACTGCAGCGCGGACTGATGCTGATCCTGCTCGGCCTGATCGAGAAGGCCGTGTTCGCGGACCACCTCGCGCCGTACGTCGAAGCCTACTTCGGCGCCGTCGCCGCCCATCCCGGCTGGCTGCCGGCGGTCACCGGCGTGCTGGCGTTCGGGCTGCAGATCTTCTTCGACTTCGCCGGCTACTCCGACATCGCCATCGGCACCGCGCTGCTGTTCGGCTTCCGCTTCCCGGCCAACTTCGAACGGCCGTACCTGGCCGGCAACGTGGCCGAGTTCTGGCACCGCTGGCACATCTCGCTGTCGACCTGGCTGCGCGAGTACCTGTACATCCCGCTCGGCGGCAACCGCGGCGGCGCCTGGCGGACCTGCCGCAACCTGATGTTGACGATGTTGCTCGGCGGTCTGTGGCACGGCGCCAGCTGGACGTTCGTGATCTGGGGCGGCCTGCACGGTGCCTATCTGCTCGTGCATCGACTCTGGCGCGCGCACGGGCGCAAGCACCTGTCAGAGCGCTGCACGGCGCAGCCGCTGTACCGGCTCGTGTGCTGGCTGCTGACCCTGTACGCCGTCGGCCTGGCGTGGGCGTTCTTCCGCGCCGGCACGTTGACCGATGCGCTGGCGGTGGCGCGGGCGCTGTTGCTGCCGCAGCACCTGGGCGCGAGCGTGTTGCCGGTGCACTGGCTGCCGCTGGTCGGCGGCGTGCTGGTGGTGGCGCTGCTGCAGGAACACCGGGCGCTGCTCGACCGCATCGACCGCGCGTCCGTCCTGCTGCGCGGTTGCGTGTTCGCCGGCCTGCTGATCGTGCTGACTGTGTTCGCGGTCACCGACCAGCACGTGGCGTTCATCTACTTCCAATTCTGAACGGCGGGCGCCGTAGCATTGCCGCATGCTCGCCGAGATCCAAGTCAGCAACGAGTTCTACGCCGGTTGGGGTACGCTGAGCCTGATCAACGCCGGTCTCGCCCAGGGCAAGGGCCGCAGCGGTCTCAACTGGTTCGTGCTGTCGCTGCTGTTCGGACCGGTCGCCACGTTCGCGCTGGTGGTGCTGTGCGACCGCCTGCCGGCGTGACGCCCGCACCTTCCGTCACTTCGCCGGCCGGAACAACAGCTCGACGTCGGGGTCGACCTGCAGGTGCTGCACGGCGCCGGTGACCGGCACGCGCAGCGTCGCCGCCTCGACGCGCACGCGCTGCTCCTGCGGCGCGCCGCGGCCGTCCTGCCAGCGCAGCCGCAGCCAGAACCGGTACGGCTCGCCGGCCTGCGTCTGCTGCACGACGATGCCGCCGTCGGCGACTGCGACCTTCAGTTCGGGACAGCCGACGCGGTCGAGCCACTGGTCGAAGAACCAGCCGAGCTTCTGCTTGCTGTGCTGCTCGACCGCAGCGACGAAGTCGGTGGTCACGACCGAACGGCCGCGGCAGGCGAGATAGTAGGCGTGCAAGGCGCCGAAGAACGCCTCGTCACCGAGCTCGGAGCGCAGCATGTGCAGCACCCAGGCGCCCTTCGGGTAGGTGTTGGCATTGAGCGCCTGGTCGGGATTGGCGAAGTGATCGTCGCGGATCGACTTGGTGCGGCCCTCGGCGCTGCCGGCCCAGCGCGCGCGCAGCTCGGCCATGGCCACAGCGAGCTTCGGGCCGCCGGCCGCCGCGTACAGCCACGGACCGAAGTAGCTGGCAAAGCCCTCGCTGAGCCACACCTCGCGCCACTGCGCGTAGCCGACGCTGTCGCCGAACCACATGTGCACCAGTTCGTGCGCCAGCGTGCTCTCGCCGTGATCCGGCGCGTCGAACAGGTCCTCGGCCAGCTGCACGTTGCCGGGCGCCTCGAAGCCGCCCCAGCGCGTCGGGCACTGCACGGTCGTGTACTTGCCATAGGCATACGGACCGAACGTCTGTTCCATCAGCTGCAGCCACTGTGCATCGTGCAGCAGCGCGCCCTTGGCGCGATCGACGTCGCGTCGGTAGACGAAATGGTCGACCAGCCGCGGATCGCCTTCCTCGTGCACGCGTGCGAGCGGGCCGATGACGACGGCGAACATGTACGGCGGGATCTCGGCGTCGCTGCCGAGGTCGAGCGTGCGCCAGCCCTTCGGCGGCGGTTCGGCCGCCGGCTGCGGCACGCCGAAGCCGACCGCCTCGTTGCCCTCGGGATACAGCAGGTGCAGCGTGAACCTGGCGCGGTCGGCCGGATGGTCGTCGCACGGCAGCCAGCCGCGCGCGCGGATCGAATAGTGGTCGGTGAACGCCATCCGCTCGCCATAGCGGTTGTCCTGGAAATAGAAGCCGTCGATCGGCCGGCCGGCGAGGCTGGCGCGGAACTGCACCTGTTCACCTTTCGCCAGGCGCGCCGGCAAGGTCAACACGACGTGGTCGTCGTTCCAACGGGCCGGCAGCGGCGCGCCGTGCAGATCGGTGAACGCCACCTGCCAGGCGTCCGAGTGCCGCGCGTCGAGCTGGATCGTCGCCAGCGGCTCCTTCGCCGCGAAGGTGTAGAGCACGCTGCCCTGCAGGCGCTGTTGCGCGAGATCGACGGTCAGGTCGATCGCATACTGCAGCGCGTCCTGCGCCGGCAGGTCGGGAAAGCGGCTGGCCGGTGTCTCTGGTGTCTGGCAGACGAGGACGAGCGTGGCGAGCAGTGACAGCATGGCTGCGATCCTTGCGGGGGAGCGGCACAGTAAGCACCCCGGCAACCGGGGGAAGCGACCTGGTCGCCGGCAGGAAAAAGCCCGCGCCCCACGTTGGTAACGCCTGCTGCCGTGGCCCGCGCGTCCTTCCCCCGCGCTTGCCGGTCCGCGGCACAACCCGCAGAATCACGCGCCGCCCATGCCGCGATCCACCATTCCCGTCCTGTCCCTCGCCGTCCTCTGCGCCACCCTGCACGCCCAGCGCGGCGGCCGCGACTTCAACTCCGAGCCGCAGAAGCTCGAGAACTTCACCTTCGATCACGGCACGTTCAAGAGTGACAAGGTGCGCGGTGGCGAGCCCGGCTACGCGATCTACCTGCCGAAGGGCTATGCCGACGAAGCCAACAAGGACGTCAAGTATCCGTGGATCGTCTGGCTGCACGGCTTCGGCGGTGCCGGCGAGTTCCAGGGCGGCGGCGGGGCGCAGGTGCTCGACCGCCTGCGTTCGGACAACAAGATCCCGGCGCTGGCGATGGTCGTGTTGCGCGCCCCCGGCGGCCGCACCACCTACCTGAACGGCGAGTCGGCGGGCGACATCGAGGACCTGATCACCGGCGACCTGCTGAAGACGCTGCAGGAGAAGTACCGCTTGCGCGGCGAGCGCGAGCAGCGCGCACTGATGGGCGTCAGCATGGGCGGCATGGGCGCGCTCAAGATCGCCATGCACCACCCGGACCTGTTCGGCACCGTCGCCGTGCATTCGGCGGCGATCCTGCCGGCCGATCCGGCCGAACTGCCGACCCGCTACGCGCGGCAGGCGGAGATGATGATCCAGCGCGGCGGCCTCGGCACGGTATTCGGCGACCCGATCGACAAGGTGAAGTGGGCGCACGAGATGCCGCTCGGTCTGGTCGCGTCGATGAAGCCCGAGGAGCTCAAGGGCCTGCACATCTACTTCGACGCCGGCACCGACGACCGCTACGGCTTTTGCGAGCCCAACCAGCTGCTCGACAAGGCGATGACCCAGAAAGGCATGCGCCACCTGTTCCGGCTGGTCGAAGGCGGCGGCCACGCGTGGAGCAGTCCGAAGATGAAGGAGAGCCTGGCGCAGTCACTGCAGTTCGTCGGCGACGTGTTTGCCGGCAAGGACCCGGAAGCCGCGGCGGCGAAGGACGCGGGCCTGAAGGCCGGCGACAAGAAGGTCGAAGCGGCCGGCGACGGCAAGGGCAAGTAGCTGCCGGCGGGGCGTCGCTCGGTTTCTGCCTGACACCGCAGCCGTCACCGGTCCCGCGCAGCGCAGGCGCAGAGCACCCTGCCCTCCGGCACGGTGGCCGCTGCGCGTGCTGCATCACCGATGACTGCTGCGCCGAGCCGCCGCGCCTGAGAGCCGCAGCGCGGCCACGTCGTGGCGGTCGGCGCGGTCGCGGCAGGTCCGCTTCCTCCATGTCGGTGACGTCGCCAGAAAGCGCGACGTCGACGTCGGTCAGCTGTCCGCCAGTGACGACGACGTCGACCGAGGCCGGCTACCAGGGGGTGGTCGAGATCGTCACCGAGATCGCCGAGCACCAGCGGATCACGGCGCCGCTCGGCGCGTTCGACACCGTGCGTCTCGCGCTCACGACCCGATCGAACGACACGCGGCCAAGGCAGGCAGAGGAGCGCCTGGAGCTGTGGTGAAAGGAGGGCGTCGGGCCGGTCGCGATCCGCCTCGACGACGGCGCCGTCATGCTGCGGCTGGTGCAGGCGTTCGTCGGCGGTCATGCCGTCCATGGCAGCTGAACGGCCAGCCGGCGCGACCGGCCGATGGCCCCGGAACTGCGTGGCCAGGCACCGCGGTCGCCACTAGGATCCGCGCCCCTTTTTCCCCGGTCGGTGCGGCAGCATGCTCGAGTTCGGCAAGCGGATCCTGTTCGTCGGCTATGGCGCGGTGGCGCAGTGCACGCTGCCGATCCTGGTGAAGCACGTGCGCGTGCCGGCCAAGAACATCACCGTGCTCGACTTCGCGGACAAGAAGCAGCTGCTGGCGCCCTGGCTGAAGCGCGGCGTGCAGTTCCTGCGCAAGCGCCTGACGCGCGACAACCTGCAGCAGCTGCTCGGCAAGCTGCTCGGCCCCGGCGATCTGCTGGTCGACCTGGCGTGGAACATCGACGCGTGCGAGATCCTGCAGTGGTGCCATGACCACGGCGTGCTCTATGTCAACACCTCGGTCGAGGTGTGGGATCCGTATGCCGGGGCCGAGGGCCGGCATCCGACCGAACGCACGCTGTACTGGCGGCACATGAACGTACGGCGCATGGTGTCGCAATGGCGCGAGCCGGGACCGACGGCGGTGATCGAGCACGGCGCCAACCCGGGGCTCATTTCGCATTTCACCAAGCAGGGTCTGCTCGACATCGCCAGGAAGGCGCTGGCGCAGAAAAAGTTCACCGGCGCCGCGGCCGAGCAGATCGAGCGCCTCGCCGCCGGCCGCGTGTTTCACGAACTGGCCTGGAAGCTCGGCGTCAAGGTGATCCACTGCAGCGAGCGCGACACGCAGATCAGCAACCGGCCGAAGCAGGTCGATGAGTTCGTCAACACCTGGAGCGTCGAGGGCTTCCGCGAAGAGGGCACCACCACGGCGGAGCTCGGCTGGGGCACGCACGAGAAGGAGCTGCCGCCGCTGGCGTTCGGGCACCCGAGCGGGCCGAAGAACCAGATCTGCCTCGCGCGCATGGGCATCAACACCTGGGTGGTGTCGTGGGTGCCCGACTACTGCATCCACGGCATGGTCGTGCGCCACGGCGAGGCGTTCACGATCTCGGACCGGCTGACGGTGTGGGACGGCGACCGCGCGGTCTACCGGCCGACGGTGCACTATGCCTACTGCCCGTCGGACGCCGCGGTCGCGTCGCTCAACGAGCTGCGCGGCTACGACTACCAGCTGCCGGCGCGCCAGCGGATCATGAACGACGACATCACCGCCGGCGCCGACATCCTCGGCGCGCTGCTGATGGGCCATCCGTTCCAGTCGTGGTGGATCGGCAGCGAGCTGAGCATCGAGGAATCACGCCGCCTGGTGCCGCACCAGAACGCGACGACGATGCAGGTCGCGATCTCGGTGGTCGCCGCCATCTGCTGGATGATCGAGCACCCGGCGCGCGGCGTGCTGGTGCCCGACGACCTGCCGCACGACTACGTGCTGAAGATCGCCAAGCCCTGGCTCGGCAAGTGGATCAGCAAACCCGTCGCCTGGACGCCGCTGTCGCATTACACCAATGCGTTCCAGGGCCACAACAATCCGGCGATCGACCGCGGCGACCCGTGGCAGTTCAAGAACTTCCTGATCACCGATGGCGACTGACGACCGGAGCCGAGAGCGAGCCCATGCTGACCAAGGCGCTGCTGAAGAAACTGGCCAGGCAACACGGCACGCCGCTGTTCGTCGTCGACCACGACGAGCTGCGCCGGAACTTCGCCACGTTCCGGCGCTGGCTGCCGCGCGTGCAGGCCTACTACGCCGTCAAGGCCAATGCCGACGCCGCGATCGTCAAGACGCTGTACGCGGCCGGCGCCAGCTTCGACGTCGCCTCGCTGCCGGAGTTCATGCTGGTCCATGCCTGCATCGAGCACCTGCCGGACAAGGAGCGGCAGGCGTGGATCTGGGACAAGATCATCTACGCCAACCCGATCAAGGCGACCGAGACGCTGCGGGCGCTCGATCAGTACAAACCGCTGGTCACCTATGACAACCTCGAGGAGATCAAGAAGATCGCCAGACACGCGCCGCACGCCGGCGTGGCGCTGCGGCTCAAGGTGCCGAACACCGGCGCGATGGTGGAGTTGTCGTCCAAGTTCGGCGCCGCGCCCGGCGAGGCCGTCGACCTGATCCTCGCCGCCGCCGCGCGCGGACTGACGGTCGAGGGCCTGAGCTTCCACGTCGGCAGCCAGACGACCAACGTCGAGAACTACGTGCAGGCGCTGAGTCTCGCCGCCGGCGTGTTCCAGGAGGCGCGGGATCGCGGCTACGACAAGATGAACCTGCTCGACATCGGCGGCGGCTTTCCGGCCCCGTACGACGCGACCGTCAAGCCGTTCCGCGAGCTGGCGAAGATCCTCAACCGCGAACTCGACCGGCTGTTCGCCAAGGACATCCAGATCCTCGCCGAACCGGGCCGCTTCATGGTCGCCACCGCCGCGACCGCGGTGGCGAAGATCATCGGCAAGGCGGTCCGCGACGGCAAGCTCTGCTATTACATCGACGACGGCGTCTACCATACGTTCTCCGGCGTCGTCTTCGACCATTGCCACTACCACTTCGGCGCGTTCAAGCGCGGACCGACGCAGGTGTGCTCGGTGTTCGGGCCGACCTGCGACGCGCTCGACGTGGTGTCGATGTCCGAGGAGCTGCCGGGCGATCTCGAACTCGACGACCTGCTCTACAGCGAGAACATCGGCGCCTACAGTGCAGCGTCGTCGACGTGGTTCAACGGCTTCCCGCCGGCCAAGGTCGTGCACGTGCACGCCTGAAGCAGCGGCAAAGGGGCAACCAATGTCGATCCCACCGTCGTCGCCGCCGGAGCGATGCCAGGATGAGGCCGCCGGCGCCGGCGCCGGCGCCCGTGCCGTCGTGCCGGATCGGCTCGCCTGGTGTCTCTGGGGCGCATTCGCGCTGCTGATCGCGGCCGTCAAGTTCGCCGATCCGCCGGTGCTGGGCGACGTGTTCACGATCTACCACGACGCGGCCTGCCGGTGGCTGGCTGGCCAGCCGCTGTACAACGGCGAAGGCACGGAGTTCATCTACCTGCCGCAGTCGGCGGTGCTGTGGACGCCGTTCGCGCTGCTGCCCTATGCCATCGGCGGTGCCCTGCTGCGCGTGCTGAATGTCGCGGCGTTCGCGATCGGGGTCCGTGGTCTGGCGCGGCTCGGCAGCGATGAGCTCGCCGGCGTGCGGTTCCTGTGCGTCAGCGTGCCGGCGATCCTGATGAGCTGGAGCAGCGCCCGCGCCGGGCAGATGACGCTGGCGATGGGCGGCATGATGATGCTGGCCCTCGCCGCACTGGCGGCGCAGCGCTGGTGGCGCGCTGCGCTGTGGCTGACGGTCGGACTGGCGCTCAAGCCGTTGATCGTGGTGTTGACCCTGCTGGTGGTCGCCCTTGCGAGACCGACGCGGTGGCCGCTGCTGGTCGCGACCCTGCTGCTGCTGGCGCTGCCGTTCCTCGCCCAGGCATCGCCGTACGTGCTCGACCAGTACCTGCAGTGCATACACGGCATCGGCAGTGCCGCCGAGCTGGGGGTCACGGTCCGGTTTCCGCAGCTGTTCGGGATGCTCGATCTGGCCGGCATCCACACGCCGGAGACCGTGCAGACCATCGTGCGCCTGCTGGCCGCGGCGCTGACGCTGGCCGCTGCCGTGCACGCGCACCGGCGCTGCCGCTCCGGCGAGGCGGCGATCCTGCTCTACGCGCTGGCGGTCGGCTACCTGCTGCTGTTCAGCCCGCGCACCGAGAACAACACCTATTCGCTGCTGGCGCCGGCCCTCGGCATGTGGTGGCTCGCTGCCGTGGCGCAACGGCGCCGCCGGCGCGCGTGGTCGCTGACCGCACTGGTGCTGCTGTTCGTCACCAGCAATCCGCTGTGCACGCTCGCCGGCATGGAACACGGCATGAGCATCAAGCCGCTGCTGTGTGCGGCGTTCCTCGTGCTGGTGCTGCGCGACCTGCGCCATGGCACCGTGACCGACGGCCCGCGCCGGCCGGGCTGAGTCAGCCGGCAGCGAGCAGCACCGAGATCGCGTCGAGGCCGATCGCGGCGAGATCGTCGTACACGGCGCTGGCGCCGGCCGCGCGCAGTTCGTCCGCCGGGTGGTTGGTGAGCACGCCGATCGACCGCATGCCGGCCGCGCGGGCGGCCTGCACGCCCGACGGCGCGTCCTCGACGACGATGCAGCGCGCCGGCGGCAGACCGAGCAGTTCCGCCGCGCGCAGGAAGATGTCCGGCGCCGGCTTGCCGCGGCGGACCATGTCGGCGTGCACGACGGCGCGGAACTGCGCGCGGATGCCGCCGCCGTCGAGCACGAGATCGACGTTCTCGCGCGGCGCCGAGCTGCCGACCGCCAGCAGCGCGCCGCTGCAGCGCAGCGCCAGCAGCAGTTCGCGGCAGCCGGGTGCGAGCGGCACCGAACCGGCGAGCGCGGTGCGGAACGCCTGCTCCTTGCAGTCGGCGATGTCGGCGGCGAAGGCGGTGGTGACGCCGCGACCCCACAGCCGGGCGACGATGTCCGGATTGGTGAAGCCGTTGAACGACAGGAACTGCGCGCGCGTCAGTTCGATGCCGTGGGCGGCCGCGACCGCGCGCCATGCCGTCCAGTGCAGCGGGCCACTGAGGACGAGCACGCCGTCCATGTCGAAGATGACGCCGTGATCACCGCCCATGCAGGCGCGGCAGGGTAGGCAGCGAGCGGCGCCCTGGCCAGTCCGTGCGCGCATGGTCCTTCGGCGCGCACGCCGGCTGCCGGCGGTCAGGTCGGGTACCGATCGTAGAGCAAGCGCAGTCGGGGCAGATGCTTGTGGCGACAGCTGACCGCCGGCTGGCCGCTGGCCCGCAGCTGTCCGGCAGCCGTGGCCCGGGCATTGCAACCGGATCGGTAGTCGATGCCGGGTGAGTCGAGAATGTCGTGGAGAGGTTGACGGCGCGATGGCACGAGGGGAAAAGGGAGGTGCTCGCCCTCAGCTCTCTTTCGCAGGCAACGGAAGTCAAGGAGTTCATCGCATGCGTCTTTTGTGCGCAGCTGGTTCCCTGCTGGCGTCGACCCTCGGCATGAACGTAGCAGCCCAGAGCTACTTTCCAGCTCCGACCGTCCCAACCGGCAACCCGATCACCCAGTCGAAGGCCCTGCTCGGCATGACGTTGTTCTGGGAGGAACAGATGTCGTCGTCGAACATGAATGCCTGCGGCTCGTGCCACGTGTTCTCTTCCGGCGGTGTCGATCCGCGCGCCAGCCTCAACGTGAATCCGGGACCGGACGGATTGTTCGGCACCGCCGATGACATCCGCGGAGCGAGGGGCGTGCCGGCGCGTACGGCCAACGGGCGCTACAGCAGCTCGCTGTTCGGCATCGGTGCCCAGGTGACGCCGAGAAAGGCGCCCTCGGTGATCAACGCCGCCTACCTGCCGACCCTGTTCTACGACGGCCGGGCGCCCAGCGGCTCGTTCCACGATCCGATCACCAACCAGGTGCTGCTGACCGGCCCGGTGGCACTCGAGAACCTGATTGCGGCGCCGCCGCTCAACACGATCGAGATGGGCCATGTCGGCCGCAGCTGGGCCGACGTCGCCGCCAAGATCGCGGCCGCGCGCCCGCTGGCCCTGGCCACCAACGTGCCGGCGCGGCTGGCCTTGTTCATCGGCAATGCGACCACCTATGGACCGCTGTTCCAGGCGGCCTATGGCTCGCCGGCGGTCACGCCGTCGGGGATCATCATGGCGATCGCGACCTACATGCGCACGCTGGTGTCCGACCAGACACGCTATGACAACTACCTGGCCGGCCAGACGCAGGCGTTGAGCGCGGCCGAAGTGCGCGGCATGCAGGCGTTCACCACCCCGATCGGCAGCATCCCTGCCTGTGTGCAGTGTCACGGCGACCTCGCGGCCTCCTCGCACTCGATGGGCCCGGGCCCGTCGAACACGATGTACAACAGCCTGCCGGTGCCCAACTCGCACAACACCGGCATCCGCCCGATCGCCGACGATCCTGGGGTCCAGAACACCACCGCGAATGCAACGGACGCCGGTCGGTTCAAGGCGCCGGGGCTGCGCAACGTCGCGCTGCACAGCACCTGGTTCCACAATGGCGAGATGCACGCGGTGGCGGACGTGGTCGCGTTCTACAGCCGCGGCGGCGACTACCATGTCAATCAGGCGACCGAGATCCAGCCGCGCAATCTGTCCGCCGCAACCCAGGCCGACATCGTCGCGTTCCTGGGCAGCCTGACCGATGCCCGCGTGCAGAGCGAGCTGGCGCCGTTCGATCGGCCACGCCTCGCCGGCGAGCGCGCCGGCTATGCGCCGACCGTGTTCGGCACCGGCATGATCGGCTCGCAAGGTCGCGCACCGGTTGCGGCGGCAATCGAGCCGGTGTTCGTCGGCAACCCGGGGGCCACCATCGCCGTGCAGAACACGCTGCCGGGTACCGCAGCGCTGGTCATGTGGGACACCGACATCGTGCCGCTGGGCTTCAGCTATGCCGGCGTGAACCTCTACCTCGGGCTCTACAACTTCGGACTGACCTATGCAGGTCAGACGCAGTCGCTGCCGAGCGGCGCCGGCTATGCGTCGCTGTCGTTCGCGGTGCCGGGCAACCAGGCACTGTCGGGCATGCAGGTCTATGCGCAGTGGTTGGTGGTCGACCCGGCCGGCCCGGTCGGCGCGATCACCTCCGACGCCATCGCCATGGTGGTCAGATAGCGCGGCCTGCCGCCCTGGACCTCCCGGAGCCGACCGCACGGCGCGGTCGGCGGGCCGGGCTATGATGCCGTCATGCCGAGACCCACTGCTGCTGTCGTTGCGCTGACGATCATTGCCAGCCTGGCTGGCGTGTCCGATCTGCGAGCACAATGGCAGCAGCGGTCGCCCGGTCTGCCCGGGCAGAGCGGGTCCGGAGTCGCCGCCGCCTTCCACGCCGCCGGCGGGTTCACGGTCGGCATGACCAGCGCCGGCGTCTTCACCTACGACGGCCGCCGCGTCGCGAACGTCGCCGCGCCGCTGCCACCGCGCGACGGCGCTTCGATGGCACATGACTCCGCGCGTGGCCGCACGGTCCTGTTCGGCGGTTTCGCGGCCAGCGGTGGCGTGCTCGGCGATACCTGGGAGTACGACGGCAGCACCTGGATCAACCGCACGCCGGCGGTGTCCCCGAGTCCGCGCGGCGGTGCGCTGCTGGTCTACGATTCGTGGCGCCAATGCAGCATGTTGGTCGGCGGCTTCGTCGGCGGCCTCGGCACGTCGGACACCTGGAAATGGGACGGCACGTCCTGGACTTCCGGTCCGAGCCTCGGCGCGTCGGTGCGCGGCGCCGCTGCCGGCGCGTTCGACGAACTGCGCGGCCATGTGCTGGTGTTCGGCGGCAGCACGACCCTCGGCGGGCCCGCGCGCAACGACTTCTGGCAGTTCGACGGCAGCGCGTGGGTGCGCCTGCTGTCGCCGCCGATACCGCCGGCGCGCAGCGGCGCGGCGATGGCCTACGAGCCGCGCACCGGCCACACGCTGTTGTTCGGCGGCGATTCCGGCGGCACGCCGCTCGGCGACACCTGGGATTGCAACGGCGCTGTCTGGAGCAACGTCACGCCGCCGGTGGCGCCGGCCGCGCGCACGGGCCAGGCGATGGTCTACGACCAGATCCGCCAGCGCATCACCCTGCTCGATGGCCAGAGCGCCGCCGGCGGGCTCGATGAAGTGTGGACCTGGTCCACCGACCCGCGGCCGTACGCAGTGGCCTATGGCGATGTCTGCGGCAGCCGCACCCTGTTGCCGGCGAACGGCAGCTTGCCGGCCATCGGCCAGACCTTTGCCATGAACGTCGGCGCGCCGGCCAACCTGCTGTTCGCCGCGATCGGCTTCTCCAACCTGGCCACCGCCAGCGGACCGCTGCCACAGCCCTTGCCCGGCAGTGCAACCTGCCAGCTGTGGATCGATCCGGCGGCGGCGATCCTGCTGGGCGCGAGTGCGACCTGGTCACTGCCGATCCCGTTGCAGCCGACGCTGCTCGCCGTCGAGTTCTACGCCCAGACGTTCGAACTGCAGCCGGGCGGCACGCCGCTGGTGACGAGCAGCAACGGTCTCGAGGGGCGCCTCGGTCTGGTGGTGGCCGACCAGACGACCAGCGCCCTGCTCGACGCCGCGACCACGGATGCCGACACCACCGCCATCGCCGCCGCGGTCACGGTCGGTGGCGACGGCAGGCACGGCGACTTCGATCCCAGGGTCGGGGTCGACCTCGGCAACCAGGTGTTCGAGTGGGACACCGACCACACGACGTTGCCGGCCCGACTGACGCTGTCCGGCCGCGACGAGCTGGTCGGCGACGGCCAGTTCCTGTTCAGCAATCTGCTCGTGCCCGCCGGCACGACCGTGCGTTTCCGCGGCGCTCACCCGGCAGTGCTGCGCGTGCGCGGCAATGTGCGCATCGACGGCACGATCGACCTCGATGGTGATCCGATGACCACCTTCGTCTCGCACTCGACGACCGCGGTCCTGCCCGGACAGCCCGGCGGGCGCCCGGGCGCCGGCGGCGGTGCTGGCGGACGCGGCGCCGATCGTTGCCTCGGCACCGGTCCGACGTTCGTCAACGGCATCAACGTCAACAACGGCGTGGCCGGCCAGGACGTGCCGATGCCTGCGGGTCACCCGCTGGCCGCGCTCGCCGCGGGCACCGGCGGCGCCGGTTGTCTGTTGTTCCCGGGCAGCGGGCTGGACTCGGCGATCTCGTTCACAATCCTCAGCAACATCTTCAGCGGCAACCTCGCCGGCGGCGGCGGCGGCGGCGGCTATCGCGGACCGGGCAGCAATGGCGTGGTGGTGCCGCAGCTCAACACCGTACCCGGGCCGGTCACTGCCGGCGGCATCGCCTTGCCGCTGCCGATCGTCCCGGCCGGGACGTCATCACTGTCGCACTACCTGATCGGCGGCGGCGGCGGCGGCGGCGGCGGCAGCCACCCGTTCCTCGCGATCGCCTATGCGACGATCGACATCTGGCGCGCCGGCGCCGGTGGTTCGGGTGGCGGTGGTGCCCTGGCGCTGCGCTGTGGCCGCGACCTCGGGCTCGGCAACGGCGGCCGGGTCGAAGCCCGCGGCGGCGCCGGCGTGATCTTCTCGATCTACAGCGATGGCTTTGCGGCGCCCGGCGGTGGCGGTTCGGGCGGCAGCCTGCTGTTGCAGGCCACCGGCACGCTGCAGAACCAGGGCGCGGTCGACGTGTCCGGCGGTGGTGGCTCGCAGATCGCCAATCTGCCGACCTGGACCTCGAACCCGACCAGCAACGGCGGCGCCGGCGCGCCCGGGCTGCTGCGCCTCGAAGCCGGCCAGCAGGTGATTGCCGGCAACACCACGCCGGCGGTGACGGCCGCGGACCTCGGCACCCTGCTCGACACCGACGCCCGCACCGGACTGCGCAGCATCTGGCTGCCGGTCAGCCCGCCGAACGACACGTCGGTGCTGGTCCGCTACGAACTCACCGTGACCTGGAACGGCAGCGTGACCACGTTCAGCGACGATCCGGCGGTGGGCCCGCCGCTGATGAATCCCAGCGGCCAGATCGTGGCGCGCTTCCAGGGCACGCATGCCGATCCGAACAATAACCCCGATCCGCTGCAGGCCGGGCCGTGGCGCACCGAGTTCGGCGCCGCGAGCCGCCGCGACAACTGCAACCGCGACCTGCCGCAGTTCGTCCGCTGCGACCTGGCCTTTCCGATCGGCAACCGGCCGGTGGTGCAGGGTCTGCGGTTGCTCTGGCACTGAGCCGCTGTGCGCGGTTGGCCGCTCACGGCTCGAGCAGCCGCGGGTCGTCCTGCAGCAGCTGCAGCAACCGCCGCAGCGCCTTGCCGCGGTGGCTGAGCTGGTCCTTCCGCGCCGGGTCGAGTTCGGCGAACGTCGGCGGCGGTCGTTCGGCGAGGCACTCGCGGGCGACGAACGCCGGGTCGTAGCCGAAACCACCGCCGCCGCGCGGGCTCTGCAGCAGCAACCCTTCGCAGTGCTCTTCGACCCGGGCGCGCACCGCGCCGTCGGGGCCGCACAGGCACAGGCTGCAGGTGAAGTGCGCGCCGCGGCGCTGGTCCGGCACCGCCTGCAGTTCCGACAGCAGCAGCTGCAGCCGCTGCGCATCGGTGAGCCCGGGGCCGCCATGGCGCGCCGACTGCACCCCGGGCCTGCCGCCCATCGCATCGACGCACAGGCCGGAGTCGTCGGCGATGGCGACCGCGTGCGCGAGCCGGGCGAGGGCGCGCGCCTTCACCGCCGCATTGCCGGCGAAGTCCGGCCGGTCCTCGACCGGCGCGAACGGCACGCCGAGTTCGTCGGGAGTGCGCAGGCGGACATCGAGCGGCTGCAACAGCCGCTGCAGCTCGGCGCGCTTGTGCCGGTTGCCGGATGCGATCCAGAGTTCGCGCATGGCCGGGTGGCGCTCAGATCTGCAGCACCTTCTTCTGCGCCTGCAGGATCTGCACGCAGCCCTGCGACGCCATCGCCAGCATCGACTGGAACTGCTCGACCGTGAACGGCCGCCGCTCGGCAGCGCCCTGCACTTCGACCAGTTTGCCGTCGGCGGCGCAGACGACGTTGAGGTCGACATCGGCCATGCTGTCCTCGAGGTAGTCGAGGTCGGCGACGATCTGGTCGTCGCACAGGCCGACCGAAGTGGCGCTGACCAGGCCGCGCAGCGGCCATTGTCGCAGCTGTCGCTGCTCCTCCATCCACAGCAGCGCGTCGTACAGCGCCACCGCCGCGCCGTTGATCGCGGTCGTGCGCGTGCCGCCATCGGCCGAGATCACGTCGCAGTCGACCCACAGCGTGACCTCGGGCAGGACGCTGAGATCGACGGCGGTGCGCAGCGCCCGGCCGACCAGGCGCTGGATCTCGTAGCTGCGGCCGTCGATCGGCCGGCCGGTGCGGCCGTCGCGCGTCTTCCGCGGTTGGCTGGCGCCGGGCAGCATCGAGTACTCGGCGGTCAGCCAGCCGCCCTGGTGCTTGCCGTACATCCACTGCGGCACCTGGTCCTGGATGCTGACCGTGCACAGCACGCGCGTGCGTCCGGACTCGGCGAGCACCGAGCCGGGGGCGGTGTCGGTATAGGAGCGGGTGAAACTGACGGGCCGGAGCTGGTCCAGCTTTCTACCGTTCTTGCGGGTCAGAAAAGATCTCCTTGGCGCAGCAAAAGGGCCGCACAGGATAGCCGGGCGGTGGCGCCGCGGAAAGACGCGGTCGGGCCGCGCCTCATCCGGCCAGCAGCTGCAGCAGCGTCGCGCGCAGTTCCACCAGCCCGAACGGTTTCCCGAGCCGGCGCACGCGCGCCTCGAGGTCCTTGGCCATCGGCTGGGCCGCGTCGTTGCTGCCGAGCAGGCAGACCTTCAGCTCCGGGCACAGCCGCGTCGCCGCGGTGGCCAGCTGCGTGCTGGATTCGAGCCGCGACTCCTGGTCGACGATCAGCAGTTCGAAGCGCTCGGGGGTGGCCTGCAGCAGCGTGCGGGCGGCGGCGCCGTCGGCACAGGCGAACACCGCGCGGCCGTTGGCCTTCAGCTCGGTGGCCAGCATCGCCCGCAGCGTCGGATCGCTCTCCAACAGGATGACGCCGCCGAACGCGTGGCGGCGCGCCGGCGGTCCTGCCGGCAGCGGCAGCGCTTCGATCGCGGCCGCCGCCGCGGTCGTGTCCGTTGCCGGCCCGACCGCAGCGGCGGTCAGCGCGGGCGCGGCGTCGGCTGCCCGCAGGCGCACCAGCGCGCGCGCAGCGTGGCCCTGATGGTGACGTACCTCGAGCGCACCGCCCTGGCTCTGCAGCAGGTTGCGCGCGGCGGCGAAGTCGAGTTCGAGTGCCACCAGGTTGGGCGGCGCCGCCGCCGGCGAGTCGGGCTCGGCGTCCCATTCGAGGCGGCATTCGATCGTCACGCCGGGTGCCGAGCCGAAGCTCGGCTCGGCGCTGATGGTCATGCGCGTGGCGCCGCGTTCGAGCTGCAACAGTCCACCGCACAGCAGGCACAGTGCGTCGTGCAGCGCCTGCCGCAGGCCGAGCAGCGGCGGCAGCGACCTGGGCATGTCGAACGCGAAAGTCAGGCCGAGTTCGGTCTGGTGCAGGTCCGCGCGCACGCCGGCCAGCAGCGCCGCCACGTCGACCTGATCGTCGGCGAGTGCCGGGCCCTGGGCGAACGCGCGCAGCTTGTCGTGGAACTGGCGCAGGCGGCGGACCGCGTCCCACAGCCGCTCGGCGCTGCGCGTCACCAGCTGCGGCTGGCCGGCGGCCTCGATCAGCAGCTGCGCGCTGCCCTCGACGCCGGTGGCGATGCCGGCCAGCTGGTCGGCGACCGTGGTGGCGAACACGCGCGACTCGCCGGCGGCGCGCGGCGGCGGCGCGACCAGCGGCGCCAGCACGGCAGCGGCCGGTGGCGCAAGGCTCGGCGGCCCTGCGGTCGTCGGCGGCGCTTCGGCGCGGCGCGGGCGCAGGCTGCGGCGCTTGGGTGAACTTTCGCGCACCAGCAGACCGACGGCAACGCCGACGGACAGCAGACCGGCCAGGAGGCAGAGCAGCTCGGTCACGGTGGGGACTGGGCGGGACGGACGAGGGACGGGGTCGCGAACTGCGCCAACCTAGCCCGCCGGCGAGCAGGTGTCGACTACTCGACGTGAGTCTGTCGCCACAGCGCCGTAGACTGTTCGGCCCGCACCTGCTCGACCACCATGGCAAAGACCGCATCTGCTTCGTCCGTCACCAGGTCCAAGGCCGCCGCCAGGATCAAGATCGGCGTGTTCTGCGGCTACGACCCGCGCCCGTGGGTCATGCAGGACTGCGCCGCGCACGACATCGAAGTGCTCGAGCGCCTGATCGCGCGGCTCGAAGCACTCGGCAGGTACGAGATCGTCTATCCCGGGCGCAACAAGCGCGGCTTCGACAAGCTGTGCTACACGACCGAACTGTGCGAGCAGTACGCGGCGGCGTTCGATCAGGCCAGGGTCGCCGGCCTGCTCAACGTGCATCAGACCTGGACTTTTCCGCAGACCAGCCAGAAGGTGGTCGCGGCGTTCGCGCAGAAGCTGAAGGCGCGCGACGGCACCGCCAAGCCGCGGCTGTGCATGGTGTCGATCCAGGACACGACCGTGCCCGGCATGGTCAGCGGCATGGCCACCGGCGGCGCGTTCAACCAGAACGGCGAGTCGTTCGTGCACGTCTATGGTGACTTCGAGGGCGAGCAGACGTTGCAGGAACTGCAGCGCGCACTCGACATGTTCGGGCGCCGCGCTGCGGTCGCCGGCAAGACCGAGCAGGTGGTCGCCGGCCTGCACAAGCTGCACGCGCTCGAGTTCGGCAGCTTCTCGCTGCAGATGCCGACCACGCGCATCAACCAGGAGGAGCTGACCAAGCGCTGGGGCATCACCAGCGAGAGCCTCGACCAGCAGGTGTTCCTCGACCGCGCGTTCACGATGCTGCGGTGGGCGGGCGAGCCCGGCCTGTCGGCGGTCCTCGCCTTCGAGGACGCGCGCGTGCGGCAGGCGGTCGAGCGCAACTTCGACGCCCACCCGGAGAAGTTCACCGCGATCAAGGGCCGCACGGTGACGCGCGACAAGTACGCGCTGCAGGTGGCGATGTACTTCGCCACCTTCGACATCGCCCGCGAGAAGGGCGCGGGGGCGGTGACCATCAAGTGCCAGGACGAGTGTTCGGGCAAGTACGCGACCTGCTGCATGGCGACGTCGTTCCTCGGCAACGACGTCGATCCACTCGGCAAGCAGAAGCCGATGATCCCGACCTCGTGCGAGACCGACATGCCGACCATGTACTCGCAGTACCTGCTCAAGGAGCTGGCCGGCAAGCCGGCGGGCTTCGGCGATTTCCGCTACGTCAAGACCGACAAGAACGGCGACACGCTGCTGGCGATCGTCAACTGCGGCCAGCATCCGGTGTACTACGCCGGCAAGGAGAGCGACTCGGTGGCGCAGAAGTTCGCGCACACCGAGCATCCGGGACAGGAGCACTTCTATTCGGCGGGCGGCGCTGCGGTACGCATGCGCACCGCCGGCGGCCAGGACATGACCGTGGCGCGGCTCGGCGTCGAGAACGGCCGGCTCTACCTGGTCGCCACGATCATGCGCACGACCGACGTGCCGCCTTCGCGCCATGCGCAGTACAACCCGAGCTGGCCGATCATCGAAGGCCACGTGCCGGTGACCGACAAGGTGCTCGGCCGGCGCTGGCCGAGCAACCATCTCGGCTTCGTCTACGGCGACCACATCCCAGCACTGATCGAACTCGCCGAGCGCATGGACCTCGGCTACTGGATCTGGGATCGCGACGGCACCGAGTACTGGAAGCCGAGTTGAGCAACCGGCGCCCCGGCCATCCCGATTGCGGTTGTGATCCTGGGCTCGGGTAGGATGAGGTCGTCATGGATCGCGACCAGGTCATCGCTCTGCTACGCCGCTACTTCGCCGGCCGCCAGGATCTCGTCGCCGCCTATCTGTTCGGCAGCGTCGCGCGCGGCGAGGCCCGCGCTACGAGCGACATCGACGTCGGCATCCTGCTGAGAAAGGGCAAGCCGCGTGAGCTCGCGGACTTCGATCCGGTGTTCGCGATCCAGGCCGATCTCGAGCGCGAGTTCCGTCGCAAGGTGGATGTCGTGTCGATGAACGGTGCGCCGGCCGATCTCCTGCACCGGATCCTGCGCGACGGCATCGTCGTGCACGACCAGGACCACCGCCGGCGCGTCGAGTTCGAGCTGCGCACACGCACCGAGTACTTCGATCTGCTGCCACTGCTCCAGCGCTACCGACGGACGGTGCTGAGGCCGCGATGATGGAACGGGAACTCGTCGTCAAGCGGCTGGCCTGGATCGAGGTGTGTGTCGAGCGCTTGCGTCGCTTGGCGAAGCCAGAACAGCTCGCGGTCGATCCGATCATGCTCGCGTTCGTCGAGCACACGCTGCAAACCGCGATCCAGGGCGCCATCGACGTGGCGGCGGTGATCGTCGGCGAACGCAAGCTGGGAGAGCCGGACGCGGCACAATCGCTGTTCCGGCTGTTGGCACAGGATGGCTGGCTCACCGGGCAGCAAGCCGAAGCATGGCAGAAGATCGTCGGCTTCCGCAACGTCATCGTGCACCGCTATCTCGAGGTGAATCCGGAGATTGTCCGGGCAGTGCTCGAATCGAAGCTCGGGGATCTCACCGCCTTCGTGCACGCGGTCCGCGACAAGGTGGTGTGAGTCTGCGGTCAGCTCGGTGAGCGTTGCGTCGACGGCGGCGTGGATCCCTCGTTCGCGACTGCTGCGGCGAGCGTCCTCGCCCGGTCCCGCGCACTTGCCGGTTCGGATGACGCAAGCCAAACCGCCATGGCTGCGCTGCTTCCCGTTGATGGCAGTGATGCTGGTGGCGATGGCCTGCTGCCGCACGCGGCCGGTGAACTGCGGTGACCACACCGGGGCGGCGAGCACCTCGTGGAGCCGAGGACGACCGGCCGGTAGGATGCACGCGTTGTCATCCGCCCCCCGCCCGTCACTGACGCTGGTGATCCCCGTCTACAACGGCGCGCGGTTCCTGGGCAACTCGCTCGCCGTCGCCGCCGGCTGGCTCGGCCAGCAGCCGCGCGCCACCGAGCTGCTGGTGGTCGACGACGGCAGCAGCGACGAGACCGCCGGCATCCTCGCCGAGTTCGCCAAGTCGCACGCCGGCAAGGACCGGCCGGTGGTCACCGTGCTGCGCAACCAGCGCAACCGCGGCAAGGGCTTCTCGATCCGCCGCGCGTTCCTGCACGCGCAGGGTGAACTGCTGGCGTTCACCGACGCCGACCTGACGTATCCGATCGACAACCTCGAGCCGATCGTGCAGGCGCTCGAAGGCGGCGCCGACCTCGCCTACGGCAGCCGCATGCACCAGAACAGCCGCTACGTCGTCGCGCCGATGTTCTTCGGCAAGCTGTTCTCGCGGCACTTCATGGGCCGCACGTTCAATCTGCTGGTGCGCACCCTGGTGGCGCCCGGCGTGCTCGACTCGCAGGCCGGCCTCAAGGGCTTCCGCCGCGCCGCCGCGGCGGCGCTGGCCGGACGCGTGCAGTTGACGCGGTTCTCGTTCGACATCGAACTGTTCTTCGTCGCCCGCCGCCGCGGCCTGCGCGTCGTCGATTGCCCGGTGTTGTTCATCTACCGCAAGGAGCCGTCGACCGTGCACTTCCTGCGCGATTCGCTGGCGATGCTGCGCGACATGCTCAAGGTGCGCTGGCGCGGCTTCCGCGGCGTGTACGACCGCGAACCGGCGGCGGCGCTGGTGCAGGAACTGTGGCACGGCGGTCCGCCGCCGCTCGGCGAGCCGGCGGTGACGGCGATGCCGGCCGGCAGGACGCTGGAGAAGAGCGGCTGAGACCATGCCGGCAGTCCGCCGCGTGGTGTTCGTCGCCGACGACCTCGGCATCTCGCCGGGCGTGAACGACGGTATTGCCCGCGCCGCCGCCACGGGTCTGGTGCGCGAGGCGTCGGTGTGTGTGTGCGGCCACGCGGTCGCTGCCGGCGTGCAGCGCGCGCGCGAACTCGGCATCGGCATGGGGCTGCACCTGTGCTTCACGCTCGGCCGGCCACTCAGCGGGCCGATCCGCGGTCTCTGCGATGCCGGCGGCAACTTCCGCGACCTGCCGGCGGTGCTGCTCGCGTGCCTGCGCCGCGCGGTCGACGCCGCCGCCGTGGCGCGCGAAGTCGCGGCGCAGATCGCTTTGCTGCGCGATCTCGGCGTCGTGCCGACGCACCTGAACGGCCACCACCACGTGCACTGCCTGCCGGTGATCCGCGACGCGGCGTTCGCGGCGGCGGCGCGCGCCGGTATCCGTTGGACGCGGTTGCCTGCCGAACATGCGGTGGCGGGTTCCCGGCTGCGGCCGGAGCGGCTGCTGCTCGCCTGGCTGTCGCGGCGCGCGCGGCGGTTGTGTGCCGCGGCTGGTCTGCGGGCGCTGCCGTTCGTCGGCTTCACGCTGCAGGCGCGCGCAGACTATGGCGAACGCGTGCGCGCGCTGGCGGCGCGGTTGCCCGCTGGCGACTACGAATGGATGGTGCACCCGCGCGTGCCCGATGCCGAGTTCGCGGCGCTCGATCCGCGCGGCGGCGCGCGCGATGCCGCGGCGAACAGCGAACTGGCAGCACTCGCTGATGCCGGGCTGCCGGCGGCGCTGACGCGGCTCGGTGTCGTTCCTGCCGGCTACGCGCAGGTCGGCTGATGCGGTGTCCCATGACTGCTGAGAAACTGGACTTCGTCGAGTGCGCTCGCACGATTCCGCGTTTGACTGCCCAGGAACAAATGGCCAGGGCATGGTAGCTTGACAGACCTTGAGAGACTTGGCTCGTAGAGGACGCCGTCATGAATAGTGTCGCGCTTGGCATCTGGTGGGCATGGGGCGTGTCGACGGGCGTCTGGGCGGGTTTGGGTGCGGGACTGACAAGAACGTGCCTTGGTCAGGCAGTGATAGTGGTTCCAAGCACGAACCAGTTTGTTCCCACGACATGGCGGTGCGAGATCAGTGCGCCTCGGGGGGGAGGCGGCTTGGTGTCAGGGAATCCCTTCCCTCAAGTGGAGATCAGAACGGAGAGCGGAGCATGGATCGGAACAGGATGTCTGCCGCCTGGTGACGAGAGACTGAAGGACGTTGTCGTTCGCGCCAGTGACCTTCCGCGTCATGTTCCCAAGACGACAATTGCAGCCGGGGACAGCGCGGCATGGCAGGGCGAGATCTCTGATTGGCGATGGCTGGCGTGGCCGGGTCGGTACCGCGCAAGGGCGCTGTGGCAAGAAGCGGGAAAGGCAGCTTCAAGTACTTCACCGTGGTACGAGTTTGACGTCTTGCCGTCAGACAGTGCAGGTGCCGAATTGTTGGCGGCCAAGAACCGGGGGGATGCAGTGTGGAGCGCCTACAAGCGCTTCATGGATGAGGACATTGGCCTGGATGGCATTGCTGAAGGCTGGCAACCGGACGGAATCGCTCTCGGGCGCGTCGTCGAGAAGATCAAGGCGCAGGCCAACGAGGAGCCTCCATCACGAGTGCTCAGGGGTCTTTCGCGTCTTCCGGATCGACTGTGCTTTCGCCTGGATCTGTACGATGCCCGGGTTGCATGGCACGAGGCGAGAACCTGTGCTGCAGGAAGAGAAAGGGAACAGCATTCGATGACGGCGCTCGCCTTGATTGAAGCACTCGGTGTTCATCAAGACCGTTTCTATGGTGACTTGGGACTCTTCATGAGGTTGGACATCTTGAGAGGCAGCGGCCAGGAGCAGCAACGATTGGCGCTTGCCACTTCTGTGCGAAGTGCTCAGACAACGAGAGAGGTGGCAAGATGTCTACCAATGGTGTGGGAAACGCTCGTCCTGGGGTCGGGATCCAATGTGCCGGGTCCAGGCAGACGCTAGATTGAGGACTGGCCAGAAGCTGCTTGAAGAGAGTGAAGGGCACGTCCGCCATCAGCCGGGGCCGCCGAGCAGGAACTCGTGCTCGATCCAGCCGCGGCACTGCGCCGCCGGCACTGCGAGCTCGCGACCGTCGACCAACAGCCGCCCGCAGGCGCGCACCAGCGTGAAGGCGACGAAGCCACCGGCATCGCTGTCGACGACTTCGCGCACGTCGGTGCAGCGGTGCTGCAGCAGCTCCGGCGGCACGCCGAGGAACCGGACCCGCAGGCGGTGGTCGGCGAGCGCGTTGTGCAGGCGCAGCGTCATGCGCACCTGCGGTTCGGCGTGGCGGCCGTGGAACGTCAGCGCGCAGGGGAACCCGGCCGCGCCGCGGCCAAGCCGGCCTTCGAGCTGCAGTTCCTCGGCGCCGGGCGCGGTGCGGTAGCAGACCGGCTTCAGGAACTGCGCGCTGAACAACCGCGGCCGTTCGTCGGCGCGCGGCACGAAACCATCGAGCGTGCCGAGGTCGCTGCGGTCGCAGAAGCGCAGGCAGTTGGGCGAGTTCACCTTGGCCGCGCGGTCGACGAACAGCACGCCTTCCTTGCGCGAGCAGCGGATGCGCGCGCCGCCGCTGCTGACCAGCAGGTCCTTCTTCTTGCGCAGTTCCTTGCCGGTGAAGGTGTGCACCACGGTGGCGTCGGCGAAC
>Ga0209488_10000060_pt1 | contig 76253 bp, 59 predicted proteins | sample Rivendell_Oct201_8_FD_188349 | JGI IMG/M metagenome (GOLD analysis project Ga0209488, IMG submission 188349) | Vadose zone soil microbial communities from the Eel River Critical Zone Observatory, Northern California, USA -... | ecosystem: Environmental > Terrestrial > Soil > Vadose zone >...
GCAAGATCCCCCGCCCAAATCGGGTATAATCCTGACGACCCCCCGCCCGCATTCGCTTCCGATGACGCATGAGGTACCGGCCCCGTGGAGTCGACGACGCTCCTCATCCGGCGCATCTGGCAGGGGGATCCTCGCGCCCGCGAGCAGCTGGTCCGGTCCTACTTCCCGATCGTGAAGCGCATGGCCCATGGACGGTTGCCGGCCCGCGCCCGCGGTCTCGTGGGCACCGACGACATCGTCTCGATCACCCTGACGAAGGCCCTCCAGCACATCGACACCTTCGAGCCCAGGCGTGAGGGAGCGTTCCTCGCTTACCTGCGGCAGATCCTCCTCAACGAGATTCGCTCCCAGATCCGGCACGCGAACGTCCGGCCGGTCGCCGGCGAGCTGGATGAGGACCTGCCCGCGGACGGGGCTTCGCCCCTGGAGGAGCTGGTCGGGCGCGATCTGATGGAGCGCTACGAATCGGCACTGGATCAGCTGACCCCCGAGCAGCGGCAGGCGGTGATCTTGCGGATCGAGATGGGCTTCAGTCATCAAGAGGTGGCTGACGCGCTGGGCGCCCCATCGCCGGACGCGGCCCGGATGATCGTGGCTCGCGCACTGGCCCGCCTGGCCGAGCTGCTGAGCGAAAGCCCATGAACGCGCGCGACGAGGAATCCAGCAGCCGCGAGCTCAAGATAGCGGCCGCCATCGATGACCGCACCCCGCTGGATTGGGAGAATGAGCTGGCCCGGGATCCCACGCTCGCGGGCCTGATGAGCGGACTTCGGAACGTGGAGAAGATCGCCAGCGCGCACGCGAAAATCACGGAGGAGCTGGTGGACGACTTCTCTGGGTTTATCGGCACCGTTCTCCTGCACTATCGGATCGTCGAGTGGATCGGCTCGGGCAGCATGGGCGCCGTCTTTCGAGCGCAGGACGAGCACCTCCCCAGGCAAGTCGCCATCAAAGTCGTCCTCAAGGAAAGCCTCGCCGACAGGACCCTGGGCGAGATCCTCCTGCGCGAGGCCCGCATCGCGTGCTCGATCAACCACCCCAACATCGCCACGGTCCTCGACGTCGGAGAGAACGAGCGATGCGTGTTCTTCGTCATGGAGTTCGTCCAAGGGAGGACGCTTGCGGGCTTGATCGAGGAGCATCCGCTGCCGGCCAGTGTGGCGGTCGAGTATGGCATCCAGATCGCTTCGGCGATCCAGGCCGCGCACGACGCCGGCGTCGTGCATCGCGATCTGAAGAGCTCCAACGTGTGCGTCACCAAAGGGGGACTGGTCAAGGTCCTCGACTTCGGTATCGCGGTCAAAGCGTCTCCATCCATTCTGGTCGACACGACAGCGGCGGAGTCGACCTACGGTCCGGCGGGCATGACCGCCGGCACGATTGCCTACATGGCGCCCGAGATGCTGCGGGGCCAGCCGGCCGACAAGCGAAGCGACATCTGGGCGCTCGGGGTAACGCTGCAGGAGATTCTCACCGGAACGCGGCCGTTCAGCGGCGAGACCCGGACGGAAGTGGAGCGGGCGATCTTACGGGAGGATCCCGCGCCTCTCCCCGCGTCAATTCCCAAGCCGCTCCGCAGCGTAATCGCCCGATGCCTCAAGAAGGACCCGACTCACCGGTACCAGCACGCGGCCGAGGTTCGAGCCGCGCTCGAGCCGATCCGGGATTCGCCGGCGGCGCCGGCGGCGCGGCCCCGTCCCTGGATTGTGGCCCTCGGCTTGGGTGCGGCAGCCATCATCGCGGGGCTGATCCTTTGGCCGCCGTCATCGCGGCCGCCTTTGTCGCCCCACTCCATCCTGGTCTTCCCGTCACGGAACGAGTCCGGCGTCGCCGAGCAGCAATTCCTCGCGGACGGCCTCACGGATCAGCTCATCAATACCTTCGCGCGTCTGTCACACGTCAGCGTGAAGAGCCGGACCACGAGCTACGCGGTGGCCAAGGAGTCCAAGCCGCTCCCGAGGCTCGCGCAAGAGCATGGGTTCGACATGATGCTGGAGTCCTCGGTCACCAGGACCGCGGACCGGGTCCGCGTGAACGTGCAGCTGGTGGACGCGCGTTCCGATCGTCAGATCTGGGCCGAATCCTACGAGCGTCCCCTTCGGGAGATCCTGACCCTGGACCGCGAGATCGCGCGCGGCGTCACGGGCTCGCTCAAGATGCGCCTGACCGACGCGGAGCAGGCCGGTCTCGCCCCCGCGCCGCCGGTGGACTTTCCCGTGTACCAAGCCTACGTCCTCGGACGGAGCCTGAAGGCCGAGCGCCGCTACGCGCGCGCGATCGAGAGCTATTCGCGGGCCACCCGGCTGGATTCCACGTTCGCGCCGGCCTACGCGGGCCTCGCCGACTGCTACACGGAGATGGCCTACTACCGCGAGCTGGCGCCCGCGGAGGCGCTATCGCGGGCCGCGGCCGCGGCGACCCGGGCTCTGCGGATCGATTCGACGCAGGGCACGGCGCATCTGGCGCTGGCGTACGTGCACGGGTTCCAGATGGATTGGAAGGGAGCCAAGGCCGAGCTGGATCTGGCCCGGGAGGATGAGCCGGGAAGCCCCGAAGTGTGGTACGGCCTGGCGGATTACCTGGGCGCCCACGGCCGCGCGGGGGAAGAGGTGGCGGCCATGGAACGCGCGGTGGACCTGGACCCGCTCTCCATCCGGTATACGAATGAGCTGGGGCTTGCCTACTTGAACGCCGGAAGAGTGGCGGATGCCGCGGCTCAATTTCGACGGGTCGAGAAGGACGGCCGGTCCGACGAGGCGCGCCGGGCTCACGCCTACGCGGCGCGCTGCCTTGCGCTCCAGGGCAAGTCGGAAGAGGCCATCGAATCGCTGCGACCGGCGGCCGGCTCCCGAGCGACCCCCTACGAGGAGGAGGAGCTGGCCTACGCGCTGTCGAGCGCGGGCAAGAAGAGCGAAGCGCTGCGTGTCCTCGCACGGCTGGCGTCCATGGGCCGCGGGATCGCCTCGCCCCTCGCCATCGCCGCCGCACAGCTCGCCGCGGGAGAACGCGAGCCCGCGTTCGCGACATTGTCACGGGCTGCCGCCGACCGAGATCCACGGCTCATCTGGCTGGGCGTGGACCAACGCTTCGATTCGATCCGCGGCGACCCTCGCTACGCCGCGCTGATGCGGAGCATGGGTTTGGAGCCCGCGGCCTGACGCGCCCGGCCCGCGCGCGGCCGGACGAGCCCGGCCCGCGGGTGCGTGCCGCGGGCCGGTCGTCGGACCCCTTCCTAGCGCTGCTTTCGGGTGCCTCCGGTGGTGCCTCCCGTGCGACCACGATCGTCATGCCGACCACCACGATCCATGCCGCCGTCCCGCTCGTCGGTATCGCGGTCATGGCCGCCTTTGAGTCCGTGGTCGTCATCAGCGTCCCGGCCATCCTGGTGCCCACGACCGGTCTCGCCGGTGTTTCGATCATCCTGCTTCGGATGCGGATGTCTGTCCGGTTTCATGTTGAGACTCCTCTCACGAGTGTCGAATTGATACGGATGGCTGCCATTACTTCAAAGCAGCCATGTGAGTGGCGAGCAAACGAGGTGCCACTGTTGGGACGCCGATTCGGTGGGGAGATAACGCGAGGACGGCCCTGAAGGCCGCGTAGGTTTTGCACCGTTGTACGGACTGCGCCCTGACGCCGCGCGGAGATGCCTAGCGGCCTGGCGGCTCCATCCGGGACAGCTCGCGGAGATTGCGTACGACCCGCCTGAGGAGAAGCCCGCCCATCGACAGCGCGGCGGCGATGCCGGCCAGGTCGAAAACGGTCATACGGATGCCCCACACGACGAAGGGGATCGGCCCGATGACGAGGGCCGCGGTGTTGAGCAGGAAAAGCACTCCCCGCGCCTCGGTGGGTCCGAGGATCCCATAGCCGTAGCGGAAGACGCCGAAGACATGGGTCTCCAGGTAGACGTTGATCGAGAGGATCAGGTAGGCGATCACGATCGCGAGCCCGACGGAAAGAAGCATGTAAGGGGAGAAGCCCAGGCCCAGGCCGATCAGGGTGGTGGAGTAGGCGTCGGTCAAGTGATCGAGGTAGAAGCCATAGCGAGGGCGCTCGATCTTCCGGACGCGGGCCAGAGTGCCGTCCAGGCTGTCGCCGAACCAGTTCACGATCAGCCCGCCGCTCGCGAGCCAGAGCCAGTGGCGGTCGTGGGTCGACAGAATGTAGCCCAGGGCGATCAAGGTCGAGCCCAGGACGCCGATCGCGGTCATGAGATCTGGAGAAACCCAGCGCGGCAACGACGCGGCGATGCGCGGCAGGAGCCGCTTCTCGGCGCGCGCCAGGATGAACGTGGCGCGGCGCTCGGCCTCTCTTGGCTGGGGCTCCGTCATCGGCCCATCATCGGTGCAGCGGCGGGGAAAAGTCTACCCCCCGCCGTTCAGAGTCCGGAGCGCGCCGTTCATCCACGCCACCGAGGTCTTGGAAATGCCGTGCCTCTCCCGGAGGAGGCTTCGCAGGAGGGCCGTGTCCGCGGGTCCCGTCTCCGGGGCGTGGAAGCGGTACCACCCGCCGGCGCGAGAGAGATAGGAGCGGACCATGCCTGGCGCGGCGTCCGGGACCGCGAACGAAAGCTCGACTTGGTCTCCGACCTCGAGCACGAGGTCGGTCCCATCCCGCGCCAGAAGTGCGGCCCTCACGTCGCTCCCATCGGCGCGCACGGCCGAGCGCATGGCCAGCTCGTGCACCGTGAAGGGTCTCTCGGGAGCGGTGTCGAGCGCCGCCCAATCGATGAGCCAAAACGAGGGCGCCGATTCCAGGCGCACGCGGACCACGTCACCCGCGACGCGGGAGAGGTCGAGGGGGACCGCGTGGATCTTGGCGATCTCGGGGCCGCCGCCCCAGACGGATCCCTGGCGCTCCCACCGCCCATCCTCCCAGACCGACACGCTCAGATGAACCTCGTCCTCCAGCGTGCGCCGGAAAGCGGCCGAGGCGGCTGAGTCGGCGTCCATTGCGTCGTACCAGGCCGTGACCGCCGCCCCGTTCGCGCGGACGAACGAGCGCATGAGGTAGCCGGCCCACGCCGTCTTCTGGCCTCGCAGGACCAGGCGGGCCGAGCGGGCCCCGAGAGGGCGTGGGAACTCGAGCGTGAGCGCGTCGCGGATGTCCTCCGCCAGGGAGGTGTCCCGCTCGGCGATGGGAGACTCCCACGACTTCCCGTCCGGTTTCTCCACCAAGCGGAGCGCGTCGCGGGCGCGGCTGTCTCGGGCCACGGTGGGAGGGATCGGGGCGGCGATCGTGTGGAGACGGCCATCGGGGTCGGCCGCGATCGCGACGGACGGGTCGTGGTCCACGGCGAGCACGGCCAGCTCGTCGATGTGGTCCGTCTCCTGATCACCGGCCCGGAGGCGCAGGCGAACCGTACCCCCTGCAGCGGCGAGGGCTTCGAGATTGTCCATGTCGGTGTAGGCGAGGGGGCGGAGGAACGCGCCGCCGAAGGTCCCCGAATCCAGCACCCAGTCCTGGCCAGTCCAACTGTAGATGAGGGGACAGGAGCAGAGGAAACAGCCGTCGCCGGAGCCGCCGCTGCTGCTCGGCGGGGGAGGGGGCAATTTCGGAGAGCTGCCGCTGTTCGCGATCGCGACGATCGCGACCGTGGCGCCGATCCCGGCGGCCACGAGCAACAGGGTGCGCCCGGCGTCCGCCTTGCGTAGCTCCACCTGCCGAACGTCGGCCAGGGCCACGGCTCCGGGCACCCAGCGCGCCTCGTCCCACCGGTCGTCGTGCCGGACGGATGCGCTCTTCATTCCGGCGAGGCTGTCGCCCCGAATGGCGGGGGACCGGAACTCGACGCGGGACCCGTCGGAGAGAGTGATGCGGATCTTCCCGGGCGGGTCCGTTCGCGTCAGGAGCGTCTCCACGCCGCCCCGCTGGCGTTTCCAGGCCGAGCAGCCGGCCATGAGGGTCGCGGGAGAGGCTTACGACGAGAATCCAGGCCATAGAGCGCCGCATTACCTGGCTGGCGGGAGCCATGGGTCACCTCCGATAGGGCTCGAGGCAGGGTCGAGCTTCCAGCATCTACGGAGGAAACGCAGGCAGGCGGGAGAACGAACGAGGGTTTATTTGGCCTTGGCGCGGCGCTCCAGGGTCAGGATCCGCCAGACATACAGCCGCTACCGCTTGCTCTTCTTCGAATCCTTCCCCGGCTTCCCGGGCGCCGCCGCAGGCTGGACAGCGCCCGGCATCCCGGGTCCGTCGGCGATCGCGATGCGCACCGTGCCCCCTTCGGGGGCGTCGGGCTGAACTTCGGCCACGGCCAGCACGCGGGCGGGGTCGCCGATCGTCAGGTCTGAGATCCACGAGGCGACCTGCTTCGCGGTCGCGTTGGCCTGCTCGTAGGAGCGGCCGACCACGGTCACCCGGACCGGCTGCGACCCACGCGACGACTGATTCAGGTCGCTGGCCGCCTCCAGCACGATCGGCGGCGCGGGACGCGAAGCGGCGCCCTGTCCATACGTGTTCCGCGCCACTCCCTCCTGAAGGGACTGGCCCGAGAAGACGAGCACGGGGCCCGACGGCGGATCCATACGGTACGAGGCGACCTTGAAGCCCTGCCCCACGAAGTTCCTCTTGTTGCCTGCCTTGTCCAAGGCCTCGAAGACGTACGAGTAGGTGATTCCCGGGGAGGCCTGCGCGCCCGAGATGGTGCGGCCGTCCCAGACGATCTCGCGCGGCGGGTCACCGGAGCCGCTGAACTGGGCCGCGGTCTGGCCATGGGAATCGGCCACCGTCAGCTTCCACCGCTCGGTGCCGCGCACCGAGGGCTGAAAGCGCGCGACGGCGCCGGTCGCGAACTGCCGGAGCCACGGGCGCGCCGTGTACGGCGAGCGCCCCGTCGCGGACACGGCGAGGTACTGGGACGTGAGGTCCGGCGCCGTGCGGTCCAGCACGTCCTGCGCCGTCCCGAAATCGAGACCCTTCACTTCGGCCGGATTCATCTGGAGGGCCAGCGGCGGGCGCTCGATCTCCACGTGCACCCGGTCTTCGCCCTCGACGGTGAGCGAGCGGAAGTCGGTCCGCTCCTGGCCGCCTTTGAGCGTGTAGCCGCCCTGCTTGCCGCCGTCCGTCGAATCAGCGGCGTCGCGGCTGGGCGCGGTGGTCGCCGGGGCCGTCTTCGCGATCGCGGCCGCGGCCGCCGTGCTCGGCTTCGCGGCCGCGGCCGCCGGGGCCGTCTTCGCGCGCGCCGTGCCGGTCTTCGCGCCCGGCGCCGGAGCCGGCCATGCCGTCCCCACAGTGAGAAGGAGCGTGAGCGTGCCCGCCGCGAGTGCGGCGCCGCATCGGCAGATCGTTCGGAGAGTCATCGCCAGCTCCTCGAGAAATGGGTGAAAGGGATAGAAGGGGCCCGCCGGGTCAACCCCGGGTCAACCGGCGTCGCGCAAACGGAAGCGGAACGTGATCGTGCCCCACTGCTCGCCCGTCCGCCCGCCGCGAAGCGGCTCGAACAGCCATCCGCGGATCGCGGTTCGGGCGTTTTCGTCGAAGTCGCCAAAGCCTGCCGTCTTCTGGATCACCACGTTCTCCTTCACGGTCCCGTCCGAGCGGACCACGAAGTAGAGCGTGACCGATCCCTCCACCGCTTCCTTCTTGGCCCACTCGGGGTACTCGGGGACCACCGTCTGGAGCACCGGACGGTCCGCGATCGGACCCGCTACCGAGGCTCCCGCGATCGTCCGCCGCGCGGTCGCGTCGCCCACCTGGGCGGGCGCCGACCCTCCGGTCTTGGACGCGGGGAGCGTGGCCGGGGCCGAGGCCGAGCCAGTGCCCGGCCCGGAGCCGCGGCTCAGCGGCAGCGCGCCCGCTCCTCCGAGGTTCCCGCCCCGATGCAGCGCCACCGGAGACGAGCCCGTCCCGACTCCCGTCCCGCCGATCGTCGCGGGATTGGTGCCGAACATCGACGAGGGCAAGGACGTCGAGGCGGTGCCCGGCACCGCCGGGCGCTCCTCCTGCGTCATCTTCGAAAGGCGGGCGCTCATCTGGTCGACGATCGCCGTGGAAGAGAGCGGGTCCAGCGCCACGTCACCCCGCTGGGCGGTCCGCACGAACCGCTCATCGTGGGTCACCGCGTGGGCCGCCAGCCCCGGCTGTGCCTCGGAGCGCGCCGAGCGCGGCGGCGCCGCGCTTCCCTTGCTGGCCTCTGCGTCCAGCTCCCCCTGCGAGAGCATCATGATCTCGGTGATGGGCGGAGTCGCCACGACGGCCGTCTTCACCGTCACGATCCAGAGAAGAAGGAGCGCGTGGAGCACGATCGAAGCGCCCATGGTCCGATGCGTGCGGCGGCGGCACGCGTCCAGATCCAGGCGCAGCGTCGACGCACCTGCCGCGTAGGCGCTTGCCGCCCCGCTCACCGGGAGGCCCCCGTCTTCTGCCGCGTCGCGATCGCCAGCCGCGTCGCGCCCGCCGCTCGCGCGGCTTCCAGGAGATCCCGAACGGCGGCGTAGGACGCGTCCGAATCGGCCCGCACCACGACCAGCACGTTCGAATTATCTTTCTGGCTCAAGCGCTCGCGCAGCGCGGCTCCCAGCGTGGCCCGCGTCACCAGGTCGTCGTCCAGGGCCAGCTCGCCCTTCGAGGACAGGGTGATGCTCAGGTTCCGTTCATCCTCCGACTCGCGGGTCTGCGCCTGCGGCAGGTTGACCGGGAGATCGGCCACGGAAAGCAGCGGCGCGGTAACCAGGAGGATGATGACCAGCACCAACGCGACGTCGATGATGGGCGTCACGTTGACCTTGGTGATCAGGGCATGTCGCGGCACGTAGCTCCGCATCTCAGCCTCCCACGACCGCGATCTGCGCGGCCCCGCACTGTTTCGCCTCGTCCAGAATCCCCACGAACACGCCGTGCGGCACCAGGTCGGCGCACCGGACCACCACCGCGTGGGTCGCGCTCAGCTCGATCAGGGGCCGGAGCAACAACCCCATGCTCGCCCGCGTCACGGGCGTCCGGTTGATGTAAACGCTGTCCGCGGATACGATGGTGATCTCCACCCGCTCCGCCCGGGACACGACCGCGGCCGCCTTGGCCGCCTGCGCGGCCCGCTGCACGCCGATGCTCGACTGGAAGGCCAGCGGCGTGGCGACCATGAGAATCACGACCAGCACCAGCGAGACGTCGATCAGCGGAGTCATGTTGACCTCGTGGATCGAATCCGGTGTGCGCATTCGCCAGCGACGTGGCATGGACACCTCTACGCGACCCGCGACGTCTGGCTGCGGTGCGCTGCGGGCCCGGCGTTCAGCCGGAGCGTGCGGGCGTTGTTCTCGGCCACGGTGAGCATGACGCCCATCTGGCGGATGAAGTGGTTGTAGAGGATCACCGCGGGCACGGCCACCAGGAGTCCCGCGGCGGTCGTGAAGAGCGCCTCGGCAACGCCGGCCGCCACCACCGACGGGCCGGCCGAACCGGTGCGGGCCATGTCATGGAACGCGCGCATGATTCCCCAGACGGTTCCCAGGAGGCCGATCAGCGGCGCGGTATTGCCCATGGTGCCGATGAAGCCCAAGTTCCGCTCCAGCTGGAGCCGTTGCTCGCTCAGCGCGATGTGGAGCTTCTCCTCCGTGACCTGCTCGGGCTCGCCCAGGCTCTTCACCATCTCGGCCGCGACCTGTCCCATCGGGTGCGGGTTCGAGACGAGGACGCGAACGGCCTCCTCGCGGTTTCCCGAGCGGACGGACGCCATCGCGGCCGCCAGGAGCGAGTCCGGATTGCCGCGGCGCTTCCAGTAGTAGATGGCGCGCTCCAGCGCGAACCCCGCGGTGAGCACGCTGCAGCAGATGATGATGACCATGACGGGGCTGTTGCGCATGGCCTGGATCCAGTCGAAGTTTTCGAACATCGTCGTATCGCTCCTTTCGTGGTCCGGGCTAACGGGCCCGCGTGGCGGATTGAAGCTGCGTGGCGCGGCCCGCGGCGGCCTGGGCCAATTCCCGGTCCTTCGAGTTCGCGGCGATGTCGCGATAGGCGCTCATCGCTTTCAGGAACTCGCGCCGGGATTCATAAATGGAAGCCATGCGCGCGACGGCGGAGAGCCGGAACGCGTTCCGCCGGTCCACCGCCTGCGACGCGCGGAGGTACCAGCGGACCGCGTCGTCCAGCTTCTCCTGCTCTTCCAGGCATCGCCCGACGCGGAACTTGAGCTCGGTGTCGAGCGCGGCGCTCGGCTTGGCATCCAGCGCCCGCTCGAATTCGGTCTGCGCCTCGGCGAAGCTGCCGGCGGCGTCCTCGATGTCGCCAAGCTGATAGGCGATCTCGTCGGCGCGCGCATCGCCCGGGTGCTCCTGCCGGTAGGCGAGCAGCGTCGCCTTCGATTCCTCGGTCTGCCCCAGGGCCCGCTGGCACAGGGCCAGGTTGTAGCCCGCCGCCCCGCGCACCTCTGGCGAAGCGCTGTCGGCCAGGACCTGCGTGAAGGCCACCGCGGCAGGCGCGTATTCCTTGTTGGCGAAGTGGCTCAACCCGATCTGGAACTGCACCGACGGGCGGAGATCGCTCTGGGGGAAGAAGGAGAGGAACTGCTCCTGGGCGAGACGCGCCTCCTCCGGTTTCCCCGCCTTGGTCAGCGCGTCGGCCAGGAGGAATTGCGCCTGGTCCGCCGCCGAGTAGCCGGGGAACTGGCTCACGACGCGCCGGAACCCGTCCGCGGCCTCGGCATAGCGCTTCGCCTCGTAGTGGTTCTTCGCGATCTGGAAGAGTGCGTCGGCCGCATAGGCGCTGTTCGGGTACTGCTCCACCAGCTGCGCGAGGACCGCCGTCCCCTTGTCGGACTGCCCCAGCCGGTACAGCGCGAGCTCGGTGCCGCGGCGAGCCTCTTTCGCGAACGGGCTGTCGGGGAAGCGGGCGATGACCTGCGAGAAGGCCTCCAGCGCCGGCGCGTCGCTCCCCGCGTTGTACTCGCACTGACCCATCCGCAGCGTCGCTAAGGCGGCTGCGTCCGTCGCGGCGAAGTGCTCGAGGAGGCCCCGATAACACCGCTTCGCGTCGGCGTAGCGCTGTGCCTGGAAGTAGAGGTCCCCCGCGCGCGCCCAGGCCTTCTCGGCCACCGGCGCCGACGCGCTGTCCCGCACGATCGCCTCCCAGTGGTCCACGGCGTCTCCCAGCCGGTTCAGCCGCACGTAGGCGAGGCCGGCCTGGTAGTTCGCGATGTGGCGTTTGGGATCCGCGGGGAAGCGCTTCAGGAAGTCCTCATAGCCGGCCGCGGCGTCGCGGTAGCGCTTCTGGTTGAAGCGGTCGTGCGCGATGTCGAGCAAGGCGCCGCTCACCAGAGAGAGATTCGTCGATCCGTAGCGGAGAACCAGCCGCTCCTCGGTCTGCACGGCGAGGCTGTCCCGGCCCTGCTGCGCGTAGGTCCAGGCGAGGAGCTTCGTCGCGGAGGCCGCGACCACGTGGTCGGGGAAGTCGCGGATCAGCTTCTCGAGCGTGGCCTGGGCCTCGGGATGCCGCGACATCGCGGCCATGGCGTCGGCGTCGATCAGGAGCGCGTACGCCCTCCAGGGAGAGCGGCTGGGCGGCATCTTCTCCAAGAGAAGGTGCGGGGCGCCGGCCAGCTGGCCCAGGTCGCCCGCGGTCCGATAGGAATAGAGAAGGAGACAGAGCGCGGCTTCGATGACCTCCTCGCGATCCTGCGTCACCGGCCGCACGGAGCGGCTGGAGTCGGCGGCGCCGGCCACGTAGCGGTCGAGCACGATCTGGAAATACGGCGCGGCCGTGCGGGGCCGGTGCTGCTCCAGGAGTCCCACGCCCGCCATGTACGCCGCGGCCGGAGCTTCGGGCTCGAGCGGATAGCCCGCGACGACCGCCTGGTAGGAGCCGGTCGCGTCGGCCTTCCGTCCTAAAGCGTCGAGGCAGCGGGCCACGCGGTACTGCGCGCTGGCCGCCACCGAGTGCTGGAAGTAGTTCGTCAGGACATGGTTCAGCGCCACGATCGCCTCGGCGTATTGCCCGCGGGAGGCGAGAACGTCCCCGATCAGGAACTGCGCGCGCGCCGCCTGGTCGCTGCCGGGCCGGCGCTCGACGATGCCGTGGAACAGCGCGAGCGCCGAATCGGCGGCGCCGGTCAGGCAAACCGCGCCTGCGGCGCGGATCTCCGCTTCGGCGACCACGGCCGGATCATGGGCCTGGGTCGCGGCCCGCGTGAACTCCTCGGCCGCGCTCTTGTAGTCGTGGGCGCGCAGGAAGGCGTCCGCCTTGCCCAGCAGGGCCGGGTCGTGGAGCGGAGAATTGGGGAAGCGGCTGGACACTTCCTGGAACGCCGCGGCCGACGCCAGCATGGAGCCGAGGCTCCGGTGGCAGAGCGCGCGGAGATAGCAGACGGCCGCACCCCCTCCCGGCCGCGTGCCGATCAGCGCGAGGGCGTCCGCCGGCTTGTTCGTCATATAGAGCGCCGTGGCCCGAGCCAGCTGCACGCGCGGGTCCGCGGCGTACCAGGTCCGCTGCGCGAGGAGCGCCGCCAGGTGCCGCTGCGCCAGGGGCACGTCGCCGCGGCGGAGCGCGTTCCACGCCTGCGCGACCTTTGCCTCGCCCGCGAGCGGGCTCTGCGGGTAGCTCTTCTCCCACTCGCCCCATGCCTTGGCGGCATCCTTGTCCGAGCCTCCGGCTTCCAGCGTGAGGATCGACTGGAACTCTGCGTCGTCGCCGTAGGGTCCCTTGCCCAGCTTCTCCGCGGCTTGATGGAAGCCCTCGGATGCCTTGGCGGTCTCACCCCGCTCCAGGCGGATCTGGGCCCAGAGATACTTCGCGGCCTGCGCTTCGTCGTCCGCGTGCCCGCCCCGCTGCGCCAGGGTCGCGAGGCGATCGGCCTCGTCGAGGCCCGCGGCGCGCTCGGCGTCCGGGAGAAGGCGGGCCGCCTCGAACGCGAGGCCGGCCTCACGCAATCCCGCCGCCTTCGGCTCCTCGGCCCGCGCCGGCGCGGTCGTGAGAAGCGCGGCCGCGAGAAGTGCGGTGCTCCAAGAGTGCGTCAATCCTGGCCTCCGTTTCATTACTGGACCGGGATGACCGGGACCTCACCCTGAGGGCCGCCGGTGGAGATGGTGACCGCACGGGTGCGGCTCTCGATGACGCGCCCTTCGGCGTCGTTCACGGTGAGCCGGTACCGATACGCGCCGTCCGCGAGCGGAAGACCGGTTTCGTCCTTGCCGTCCCAGAGGATGTGCGCCGGCGGCGCGCCCTTGCCTCCGAACTTGCGGACCACCTCGTCCGACTTGTTGATCAGGTCGAGGGCCCAGGAATCGATCTCGCCCTTGGTGCGCGCGTTCAGGTCGATCTTCGTGGTGGCGCGCTCGCCGGTCGGCGAGAAGATCTGCGGGTCGGCCTTCGCGCTGGCGAAGAATCCCCCGAAGCGGTAGGTGAGCCCGATCCGGTGCACCAGGCCCAGCGGGTGGTCGAGCACGCCGTAATCGAACTGGTAGTGGCTGGCGAACCGGTAGCTCAGGCCGCCTCCCGGATTCTTGTCGTCCATGCCGACCCGGAGCGCGAACATCGGCTGCACCCAGTACTCCGATCCGCCGCGCAGCCTGAGACCGGGCCCCGAGGCCTGGTCCGCTTCGGCGGTGATGAGCCCGCGGCCGTGGAGCACCGCGTACGAGAAGCCGCCGCGGAACTCCATCGGGTACGTCTCCTTGGTGTCGCGGAGCGTGATGCCCGGCCCGCCCACGTTCAGCACGGAAGCGCCCAGCCGGAGGCTGGGGGTGACGTTGGCGATCGCGCCCACGTCGAATCCGTATCCCGTCCCGCTGAAGTCCTCCACGTTCTGGCGGACCATCTTCACGTTCGCGCCCACCGCGAATCGCGGGTTCAGGCTCCGGGCCAAAGACAGGATGTAGGCCGTCTCCCCCTCGCTGAAGGTGCCGAGGGGATCATTCATGTCATTGGTGCGGTCGAAATTTCCCGTGTGCAGCGAGATGACGGTCAGTCCGAAGCTCGGGAGCTTGTTGCCCGGCACCGCCAGGTTGAGCGAGTTGATCGAGGTGTCTTCGAAGAGGCGCGCCGATTCGAAACGCGCCTCGTTCGGGACCAGGAGGGCCAAGCCCGCCGGGTTCCAGATGACGGCGGAAGCGTCGTCCGCGGCGCCGACGAAGGCGCCGCCGAGACCCAGGGTCCGCGCCGTCACGTACTGCGACAGCCACGAGCCGGGAGCGCCGCCGTTCTGATCCACCGCGGCCGCGGCGGGGCCCGCCGCGAGAAGGAGGATCGCCGCGAGCGCGATCCGGAGCGTGATCTGACGTGGAATGCGAATCATGGCTCGGCCTCCCCGTTTACCGGACCACCGCGATCTTGCGGCGGATGACATGAAGCGTTGCGCCCGTTCCCTGGGCCTCGATCAGCACGAGGTAGCCGCCGCTGGCGACCACATCGCCCTTTCCGTTCTTTCCGTCCCACACGTACTGATTGAGTCCGGCCGCGCCGCCCACGGCGCTCTTGTCGAACACGAGGCGCCGCACCAGGTCGCCGCTCTGCGTGAAGATCCGCATGGTCACGGTCGCGTTGTCGTCCAGCTTGTAGGCGATCGTGGTCCCCTCGGCGGGCGGATGGAACGGATTGGGATAGTTGGTGGCGTAGCCGCCGCCCTTCGTCGGATCGACGAACGCCGTCTCGAGATCGATCTGGTTCGACAGGATGCCGGCCGAGGCGCGGATGCGGTCCACCTCGGGCTGGCGCGGGCTCAGGAAGTCGGCGCGCGCGCTTCCGTCGGCGACACTGGTGGTGTCCATGGCCGACAGGGTCCCGGTTCCCGACAGGAGCGCGAACACGACCGGCTGGCTGGGGACGCCGTTCTCGAAGGCGTCCACGACGCGCGCGGTGATGGCCGCGTGCTTGTTGCCGCCCACCCAGGGCGGGCTGGAGCTGAGACGCACGAACGCGGGCTGGCCGGGCGTGATCGTGATCGGCCCGGTGACGCCCGGCGCGTTTCCGGCGTCGTCGCGCACCACCATCACGATCGGCTCGGCGAAGGTGTAGGTCTCCGATACCGCGCGCTGTCCTTGCAGAAGCTGGAACTGGGTCGTGAGGAGGGTGCCGCGTCCCGCGGACTGGGTTCCCGCGTTCTGCACTTCGACGGTGATGAAGGAGTTGATCTCCTGGATCACGCTCCCGGCGTCGTTGGTCACGCGGACCGCCAGCGTGAAGGGCTCGCCCGCGCGCGCCGTCGAGGGCGAGACCGTCGCTTCCAGGTGGAAGCCGCTCGAGATGGCGCGGACCTGCGTGCTGCCGCCGGTCTTCGCGGGAGTGGTGACGTCGGCGACGGTGATCTGCTGGAAGCCGCCGGTCGCGAGCCGGATCGTGAGATCCGCCCGGCCGTTCACCATCGCCTGATCCGGCGGCAGGGTGGCCAGCGGATCGCCTGAGGTGACGTGGACCACGTCCGACACGCCCCCCACCGGGTTCCACCACTGGTCGGTCGCGAGCGCGGTCACGGTGAAGCCGTAGTTGATCGACTGGTCCGTGGCCGTGCCGGCGCGGCCGGTGGTCGTTCCGGGAGCCACGATCTCGCCCGGAGCCAGGATCAGCACGCGCTGGAAGGTGCCGCCGGTGACCGTCACCGCGGACGACGTGTCCGGCGTGATGGCCGTAGTGGTGGAATCGCGAGCCCAGATCACCTGGTCGCCGCTCTTATGGAGGCGCGTCGGGATCAGCACCTGGCCGTTGACCAGGACGGTGTCCGACGGCATCCAGGCAAACGCGTCCGTCGAGGCGAGCACGATGCGATCGGAGACCCCCGGCACGAGATTCCAGAACTGATCCACGGCGCGGACGGTCGTGGTGAACTGCGTTCCGGCCGTCTGGGTCGTGGGCACGCCGGTCTTGCCGGCCGGCGTGCCACCTAGCGCAGTCTCTCCCGGCAGCAACACCTGGAGGCCCGTAAACGGACCCGGAGTGACCACGAACGAGTTGCTGGTTCCAACCTTGGGGGGAGCGGAGTAGTCGGCGCAGGTGAGCGCGACGGCGCCTCCCGCTCCCTTGAACGTGACCTGGCCGGTCCAGGTGCCGTTCGTGAACGTCACCGACGTCGGCGTGATGCTCTGATTCCCGGTGTTGGCCTGGATGATCGCGTCGGCGTTGTAGCCGGGTACGGTGTTGCCGCCCGCGTCGGTGGCCCGGATCGTCACCGTGATCGGCACGCCGGCCGTGACGGGCCCGGTGATCGTGTTGATGACGAAATGATCCACGCCGGTGGGGATGACCTGGATCCCCGCGCTGGTCATGGGCGTCTTCGAGCCGCTCGTCAGATCCGTGACGGACAACGTCTGCGTGCCCACGGTATTCAGGTGCACCGTGAACTGGCGGAAGCCGTTCGTCAAAAGCCCGCTCTGGTTCGTGGCCCCGTCGCTGGACGTGACCCGAACGTTGTCTCCCGAAGCCACCGGGTTCCAGTAAGGATCGGTGGCGTAGACCGAGACGTTGAAGCTGGTGCCGGAGCTCTGGGTCGCGGGGGTGCCGGTCACGCCGGAGACGCTGCCCGGAAGCGGCGACTCGCCCGGGACGATGATCTGCACCCGCGAGAAGACGCCCGGGTGGACGGTGAAGGGATCGCTGGTGCCGTTCTTCGACGGCTGGGTGGCGTCGTACGCGTACACGTTGACGTTGCCGCGATTGATGCTGGTCTCGTCGGCTCGGTACATCGTGACGTTGCCGCTCCAGGCGCCGCTGCTCAGAGCCACCGAGGCGGGACTGATCCGGCCGTCGCCGAAGGAGGTCAATTCCTTGAGCTGGACCGGTCCCGTGTACCCGGTGACCGTGTTTCCGGCAGGATCCTTGGCGGTCACCGTGATCGGCATGGGTGTGCCCGCGTTCTGGTTCTTCTGCGAGATGTTCGAGAAGATGAAGTGATCCAGAATACGAACCGTGACCGCGGCCGAGCTGCCGTCCGGGATCGTGTTATCGGTCTCGTCGTGGGCGAAGACGGTGAAGGTGCCCGCGGCGTTCAGAGTGATGGAGAAGGTTCTCGTCCCCGAGCTGAGCTGCGCCGGAGAGGGAACCGTTGCGCTGGCGTCGGTCGCGTCGATGGAGATCGAGTTGGAGATGGTGGCGACGGTGTTCCACCCCGAGTCGCACGCCCGCACCGTGATGTTGAAGGGGAATCCGGAGACCTGCTGGAGCGCCGTGCCGGTTTTGCCCGACGAGGTGCCGGGTGCGGCCGTCTCGCCCGGGAGCAGCACTTGAAGCCGCGTGTACGGACCCGCCTCGGCGGCCGATGCGATCAGGACCGACGACAAAAACGCGAGCGCGAACACGAAATACGTTCGCCTAAGTGCTTGGCGCACGGCGCAACCTCCGATTGTTCTACTCGTCTTTTGATTAGGCCGCAGAGACATCCACCGATGCCCCAGGCCACGGCGTCCAGGGCGGACGCCACCCGACGCCTCGGCCGGTGCACCCACCGTGCCTGCGCGTCGGGACAGGGCGCACAGGGGATGGGAGGGATCGGGGAAGAGCGTTGATCCGGCAAGTCTTACCTGGGGCCGCGCGGGCTGAAGATTCTGTCGGGTCGTGCCGGCGCGGTTCCGCTCGAGGCTGGATCCAGCCACGCGTCCATCGCAAGTTGCGAGGCGCGCACGCGATTCGCGCCGCGCCGCGATTGCGAAAAACGGAGGTGGCCCCGGTGCGCGGAGACCGGTAGAGTCATGGGTCCGCGCCACGGCGCGTCGAACCATGCGAACCCCGTACGTCCCGCAGCGAATCCTCTTCACCGGATCGACCGGAACCGCCGGGGGGCTGATCGCCCCGGCGCTGGCCGCGCTGCGCGCGCCGGTCCGTCTCCTTTTGCATCGCGCGGCGGCAACGGGCGGCATTGCGGTTCCGCCGGGATCGGAGCGCCGGGCAGGGGACCTGGAGCGCCCGGGCACGCTGCGGGGAGTCGCGGACGGCTGCGACGTCGTCGTGCACGCGGCCGGCCGCACGGGATTCGTACGCTTTGATCGCGAGCGGCAGCGCCGGGTCAACGTGGCGGGGACCGAGGCGCTCCTGCGCGAAGCGGCCGGCTCGGGCGTGAAGGTGTTCGTCCTGATCGGGTACACCGGAACGGTGCAGGAGCGCGCGGACCCGGCCAAGAGCGTGGACGAGGAGACCCCGCCCGAAGGCGCGTACGAGTCGGACTACGTCCGCATGAAGATGGAGGCCGAGGCCCTGGTGCTCGAGGCGAACGGCTCCGGCGGGATGCACACCATGGTCGTGAGCCCGGGGGTGCTCGTGGCTCCGCGGGTCGAGACCATCCTGGGCGGTCTGATCTCCCTCTATGCTGCGGGAGACCTGCCCTACCGCATCCTGGACGAGGTCTGGCTGGCCATCAGCGACGGGCGCGACCTGGGCCGGTTCGTGGGCGCCGCCATCGAGCGGGGCCACGGGGGACGGCGGTATTTCGCGACCTCATCCTGCATCCGCCTCGGGGACCTATACCGGCTGCTCCACGAGCTGACCGGCGTCGCGCCACCACGCCGCCGTCTGCCGGATCTTCTCGTCGAGGAGCTGGGACTGTTAACGCCTGTGCTCCCGCCGCATTCTTTCCTGCGCCAACTGGTGTTGCCTCGGGAGCTGGTGCTTCACTTGCGGCGGCTCGCGCCGCTTCGAAACGTCCGGACCCAGGCGGATCTGGATGTTTCGCCCACGCCGATCGCCGAGACCCTGGGGGAGATGGTGCGGAGCCGGGCCGAGCCCGCCGCACAAGCACGCTAGCGCGTGCCGGGCCCCCGGCCGCTCAGGCTCGTGGACGCGACGGCGTGCGCTGCCAGTGCGGCGACGGAGCGTCCAGCGTTTCGCGCACGCGGCGCGCCAGGACGAGGGTCGTGTAGGGCTTCTCCAAGAATGCGATCTCCGTGCCCTCGATCCCTTCCCCCAGCAAGGAGTCCTTCGCGTAGCCGGACACGAACAACACCGGGAGGCTCGGCCGTTCCGCGGTGACCCGTTCCGCCAGCTCCGGTCCCCCCATGCCCGGCATCACGACGTCGGTGACCAGGATGTCGATCTCCGGGCGCCGCTCCTCGAGAAGGCGGAGCGCCTCGATTCCCCCGGACGCCGTGTAGACGACGTATCCCAGCTCGGTGAGCGCTTCGCGCCCCAAGGCGAGAAGCGCCGGATCGTCCTCGACCAGGAGGAGCGATTCGGTCCCGCTGGGAAACGGCATCGCGGGCGCCGGCGCAGCCGCGGGCGGCACCGGCGCGTTCACCTCGGGAAGCAGGATCTCGAATTCGGCGCCGCCGCTGCTCCGGTTGGCGGCGCGCACCCGGCCCCGATGCTGGCTGACGATTCCGTAGACGGTGGCCAGTCCCAGGCCGGTGCCACGCCCGGGTCCCTTCGTCGTGAAGAAGGGCTCGAAGATATGGTCCATCACCTCGGGCGCGATGCCGGCTCCCGTGTCGGAAACTCTCAGGCGCACGTAGGCGCCCGGGGCCAGGGCCGGGTCGCCGCGCGCCTCGGCCGGCCGAAATTCGGCGCGGTCGGTCGCGATCCGCAGCGTTCCCCCGGCCGGCATCACGTCGCGCGCGTTCACCACCAGGTTGACGATGACCTGCTCGAATTGATGCGGGTCGACGCGCACGCACCCGACCGCGGTGGAAAGCGCGAGGTCGAACGCCACGTCCTCTCCGGCCAGGCGCTGGAGCATCGGAAGGATATCGCGCAGCGCCGCGTTCAGGTCCACCAGCCGCGGCTGGGCCGGGCTCCTGCGGCTGAAGGCGAGAAGCTGGCGCGTGAGCGAGGCGGCGCGGTCACCTCCCTTGTGGATCTCCTGGACCGCGTGGCGGCCCGAATCGTTGGGTCCCATCCGGGCGAGGAGGAGATCGGCGTAGCCGATCACGGCGGTGAGGATGTTGTTGAAGTCGTGCGCGATGCCGCCCGCCAGCCGGCCCACCGCTTCCAGCTTCTGCGCGTGGCGGAGCTGCTCCTCCAGCGCCACCCGCTCGGTGACGTCGGTCTCGATGCCGTCCACGTGCACCAGCCCGTCCGCCTCGCGGCGGGGCACGAGGCGCGTCCGGTGCCACCGGTAGATCCCCTTCGACGACTGGTAGCGGAACTCGATCATCGCGGGCTCCAGGCGGGAGAGGTCGCGCAGGGTCGGCTCGACTACGTTCTCGAGATCCTCGGTGTGGACGCGCCGGTGCCAGAAGGCCGGGTCGTGCATCATCTCGTCCAGGGGAACGCCGAACACCCCTTCCGCCCCCAGCGAGAAGTACTCGTACCGCTCGACGCTTTCGTTCGGTCCCAGGACGAAGGTGAAGAGGGCCGAGTCCAGGTTGCGCGCGATCGTGGCCTCGCGGGCGACGGCCAGCCGCTGCTCCGCGAGCGCGCGCTCGCGGTCGGTCACGTCGCGGAACGTCCAGACGCGGCCCACGACCTCGCCCCGCAGCCGCTGCGGCCGGGAGAAACGCTCGAAGACGCGCCCGTCCTTGAACCGCAGCACGTCCTGGCTCTCGGCCTCCGGATTCGCGTACAGGCGCCGCACGCGCGCCAGGAACGCGTCCGGGTCCTCGAGCTGGGACAGCACCGCGGCAATGGCGCGATCGTCGTCCCCGCTCTCGACGACCTCGGGCGAGATGTGCCACAGGTAGACGAAGCGCTCGTTGAACCGGACGATCTTCCCGTTCAAGTCCACGACCAGGACTCCGTCGGTGGTGGAGTCGAGCGTCGCTTCAAGGAGCGAAAGCGCCTGCTGGCGCTCGGTCTCGATCCGGTGGCGCTCGGTGATGTCGCGGATGATCGCGAACGCCTCGATCATCTCTCCCGAGGCGTCGTGGATCGGGTGGGTGGTGACGAGGGTCCAGACCTCCAGCCCGCCCCGCGTCAGGAACATGAACTCGAATTGCATCGGCTCGCCGCGCCGGGTCCGCTCGAAGGTCTGCTCCGCGACCCGGGTCCACTCGCCCGAAGTGAATTCGAGGATGTGCCGCCCCTCCATCTCGGAGGGCTCGTAGCCCAGCATCTCGCCCATGCGGCGGTTCACTTCGAGAGTGATGCCGTTTCCGTCGGCCCGCCAGATCCCTTCGGGGGAGGTGTCCATGATCAGGCGGAAGGGGTCCGCCTCGTTCCGCCCGTGGGCCGGACGCCGGCCCTTCCCACGGCGTGAGCGGAGGATCAGGTGGACGGCCCCCGCCGCCGGGAGGGCGGCGAGCGCGGCCATCAGCATCCAGGTCTGGATCGCCGCGGTGGCCGCCAAGGACCGGTCCCTCGGGGTGAGGCTACGGTGCTACGGGCCGCTCGGGCTCGCGGGCGCCGTGCCGAAGGACATCCGGCGTTGGCGCTCCTGCGAGAGGACGTTCGGGTTCAACACCTTGATCTCCACGCGCCGGTTCTGCGCGCGGTTCGCCGTCGACGTGTTCGGGACCAGGGGGTCCGTGTCGCCGTATCCCGTGAGCGCGAAATTCTTGGGATTGAGCGAAGGGTTGTTCTGGGTCAGATAGCGCGCCACCGCTTGCGCCTGCTGCGACGAAAGCGGGATGCGATAGGCCTGCGGCGGCTGGTCGTCCACGTGGACGCCGATCTCGAAGCGGATCATGGGCCACTGCCGGAGCGCCACCGCGACCGAGTCGAGGCGCGCCATCCCTTCGGGCAGAAGCCGCGAGGAGTCGGGCACGAACGCGAGATCGGTCAGGCGGATCATCCAGTCCTCGAGCATCTCGCGCTCGTAGGGCGTGGGCGTGAGCGCGCAGCCCCCGGCGTTCACGGCGGCGCCTGCCGGGGTCGCGGGGCAGATATCGATGCCGTCGGGGATGCCGTCCCCGTCGCTGTCCACAGGGCACCCGCGCGAATCGACCACGGCGCCTTCCGGGGTGTTGGGGCACTTATCGGGTCCGTCGAAGACGCCGTCCTTGTCGCTGTCCACGCCGCAGCCGCGCGCGTCCACCACCACGCCCGCGGCTGTGGAATCGCACTGGTCGATGCCGTCGGGGACGCCGTCTTTGTCCTTGTCCATCGGACAGCCGGTGGCGTCCACGATCGCGCCCTTGGGTGTGCCCGGGCACTTGTCCAGGCCGTCGAAGACCCCATCCGCGTCGGTGTCGAGAGGACACCCGCCGGCGTCGACGACGGCGCCCGCCGGCGTATCCTTGCAGCGGTCGCGCTTGTCGGGAACGCCGTCGTTGTCGGTGTCGCGCGGCCGGCCCGCGAAGAAGCCGGTCACGCCGCCGCTCACGAGAAACGTGTTCACGCGCGTCGGGCGGCCGGGGCCCTCCTCCTGCTTGTAGCTGACGTCGCGCCCGTCCAGGCGAAATCCGAGGCGCTCGCCCAGCCGCACGGCCACGCCGGCGCCGAAGTGGAAGGCGGATCGGGAGGGGTTCGCGTAGACCGGGAGCCCGCTGTCCGGCTTCCGTTCCGCCTTCGCCTTGCCGACGCCCCCGTAGATGTAGGGGAGCGTCCAGCGCGTCCGGTCGGGCGTGAGGATGAGGCCGACGCCGTAGTGGGTGAAGGTGCCGCTCCCCGTCTCGGGCACCTCAAGCTTGGGAGCGGAGCGGTGGACCAGCCCTTCCACGCCCGCGAAGCGGTTCAGAAAGAAGCCGCCGCGTGCCCCGTAGCCCTGCACGTCGCGCAGCGCCTGCTCGGGATCGTAGAAAACGCCCGACAATTCCAGCGAGACCCACGCCCGCTCCTCCACCGCGCGCGCCGGCGGGGCCGGGGGAGCGGAGAGGAAGAGGATGAGCAGCAGGGGCCAGCGCGCAATGCGGGCGAGGGGACGATGCATATCGGGCACGCCTCCGGATCACCGACCGGTATTCAGGGGAAGGAATCGCGCGGCAGTGTGGCCGTTTTGCTCCCCTATGTCAAGATTCTGATATACTTTGGCGATGCTGGAAGAGCGCCTGAACGAAGACATGAAGGCATCGCTCAAGTCGGGACTCAAAGACCGTCTGCAGACGCTTCGAATGATGCGGAGCCAGATCCTTCTCGAGAAGAAGAAGGACGTGTCGATCGAAGTCCTCCCGGACGCCCAGGTGCTGGCGGTCCTGACGTCGTACGCCAAGAAGCTCCGCGAATCCGCCGCGGAGTATGAGAAGCTGGACAAACGCGACCAAGCCGCTACGCTTCACGCCGAGTTGGCCGTCGTCCGCGAATACCTCCCGGCGCCGCTGAGCCCCGAGGAGACCCGAGCGCTGGTCGAAGCCGTCGTCCGCGAGCTGAACGCCTCCTCGCCCAAGGATCTCGGCCGCGTCATGAAGGAAGTCACCGCGCGCGCGCAAGGCCGCGCCGACGGAAAGGCGCTGAGCGAAATGGTTCGCGCCGCCCTTAACTGAAGCGGGAGAAGTGTTCGTCTGCCGACTCCCGCGATGAGGAAAGTCCCCACACGATGATGAAGCCCAATCGCCGCCGGCGCGAGCGGCCGCCCGCCTCGCCCGGTTCTGGACCAAAACCGCCAACGGCCCGTGGCAGCCGACCCGTCAAGCCCCCCGTCCGGCGCGACCGCGCCGCCGACGCTCCGACCAGCAGAGAACACCCGCAGTACGGAACTCGAATTCCGCCCGAGGAGCTGGAGTTCATGCGCCAGCAGGCCGAGGAGCGGGCCCGCGAGCGGAAGAACCGGCCCCCGGGCACCCGCCCGGGCGCGCCCCGCCCGGGCGCTCCCCGCTCGTACGGCCCGCGCCCGCCCGGAGCGGGACGTTACGCGCCGCGCGACGTGGGTCCGCGGACGCCGCGATATACCGGAGCGCCGCGGCCCGCCGGCCCGCCGCGCCACACCGGCGGTCCCTACCGGCCCGCCGGACCGGGACGGCCGCGGCAGACGGAGGGGCGTCCCCCCTCCGCCCGTGGCGCGCGCCCGAGCGGCGGCTACGCTCGTGACGACCGCGAGCGCCAGGGGGGCGCGCCATTCGCCCGTCCCGAACGGCGGCCGCTGAAGCCGTTCCGGACCGGCGTTCAGAGCGCGGGCGAGGGTCCGCCGCGTCCTTCTCCCGCCCGGCTCGAGCCGCCGCTCCAGCGGCTCATCACCGCGCTGAACGGCTACCAGGAATCCGCCGCGCTCCTCGCGGCGCACGAGCTGGGTTTCTTCCCCGAAATCTTGAGGCAGCCCCAGATTGCCGCCGACGTGGCGCGCCGCCTTGGAACGGATCCGCGCGGCACGGAGATCCTGCTGGACGCGGTGGTGGCGCTGGGCGTGCTGCACCGGCACGGCGCGACGTACGTTCTTCCGCGCGAATTCGCGCCGTATCTCGTCCCGGGACACGATGGGGACGCGACCGGAATGGTGGAGTGGGCGCACGAGCTGTACGGAATGTGGGGCGATCTGGCGCGCGCGGTCCGCGAGGGCTCGCCGCGGCTCCGCCTGACCGGCGACGCGCTCCTGGAAGGCGATCCGGCACGAGTCCGCCGCTACATCCGGGCGGTCCACACCGTGAGCCGCGAGGCCGCGCCGCGCGTGGCCGAGCTGGCGCCGCTCCTTCCGGGGGCCGCGCTCCTTGACGTCGGGGGAGGCTCCGGAATCTTCGCCGCGGAGTACGCGCGGCGGACGCCGGAACTCAAGGCCACGCTCCTCGACCTGCCGCCCACGATCGAGGTGGCGCGCGAAATCCTGCGCGTGGAGGGTGTGGAGGACCTGGTCACGTTCTACCCCGGCGACTACCGGACGGACCCGTTCCCCGGTCCGGTGGACGCCGTGCTTTTGTCGAACGTGCTCCAGACCGAGAGTGAAGAGACCGCGGGGATCGTCCTCCGGAAGGCGTGGGAGGCGCTCCGTCCCGGCGGAACCCTGCTTATCCACGGCATCATGCCCGATTCGCAGGCGACTCCGTCGCCGGCAGCCGCCCTCTTCGCGGTCCGCATGTTCCTGGTGTTCGACATGGGAAACGCCTGGAACGCCGACAAAGTCGGCGAGTGGCTGGCCCGCGAGCGCTTCGCGGTGCGCGCGACCCGCTCCCTCGGGAGTCCGTTCCAGAGCAAGCTCATCATCGCCTCCAGGCTGGAATAGCCGTGCCGGAATTGCCCTTTCTCGAGGTGCTGGCCGAGAACCTGGCGGCCGGAATCTCGGGGCGGCGCATCGAGTCGGTGCAGATCCGGCAACCCGCGCTGCTCCAGACGGCAGTCGCTCCCGAGTCCTTCGCCGGCGAATTCCTCAGCTTTCCCTCGCGCCGCGGGAAGTACCTCGTCCTCGAGTGCGAGTCGCGGCGGGGCATCGTGATCCACCTGATGCGCCTGGGACGCCTGCGGCTTGTGGCGGCGCCGGAGACCGGCGCGCGCGGCGCGAAACGGGGCGGCACCGGATCGAAAGCGGCGTATTCCGCGCGGATCGCGCTCGATGACGGCTCGGCGCTCGATCTGGTCGAGCACGGCACGGAGAAGCGGGCGCGCCTCTGGCTGGTCGAGGACGTGGACCAGGTCCCGGAGCTGGCGATGCTGGGTCCCGACCCGACCCGCGGCGAGCTGTCGGAGGAGCGGTTTCGTTCCGCCCTCCGCGCCGAGTCCCGCCAGCTGAAGACGTTTCTCACCGACCAGCGTGCGATCGCGGGGATCGGAAACGGGCTGGCGGACGAAATCCTTTACGAGGCGCGTCTCTCCCCGCTCCGGCTCACGGGCCAGGTGGACGACGAGGGAGCACGACGGCTTTACGCCGCGGTCGGATCGGTGCTCCGTCGCCAGACGGAGCTATTGCGCGCCTCGATGGACGGAGCGCTGCCGCAGAAGGAACCTCGCGAGCACTACACGGCGCACGACCATGCCGGCTCCACGTGCTCCCGCTGCGGCAGCGTCATCGCGCGCGTCTCGTACGCCGAGCGCGAGACGTTCTACTGTCCTGGGTGCCAGACCGGGGGCACGCCGCTGAAAGACCGGCGCCTCTCAAAACTGCTTAAATAGCAATGCCTTATGGAACTATTCGACGCCCCGGCCAGACTCCGACTCGAAGGGCATCCTAAAGGATAGTTGTCATGGACGTCCGATCGGCCGACTCTTCACGTACTAGGGATGAGTTCAGCGGGCTCCAATCGGCCGCTCCCGGGTACAAAGGAGAGTGATGCTCCACCGCCGTCTCTTCAGCCTCGTCCTCGCAGTGGCGCTTCTCGCGGGCCAGACCTTCGTGTTCGGGGGGCGCGCCGCCTGCGCCGTTCCGCGCGGCGGGAATCCTCCCGCCTGCGCCAGATGCGCGGCGCCACTTCCTTCCGCGTCCGTTTCGATGGGCGCCGACCGCTCCTGCTGCGCCGCGGCGAAGGCGGCGGCCGATCGCGAGCCCGCCACGATCGGGGCCACGGGCGGCCCCAAGAACCACGCTAGCCGCGCCGACGGAGCCGCGCTCCTTCCCACACCGATGCCGTTCATCTCCGCGGCACGCCTGGTCAACGTCCCCAGCACCTTCGAATCGCCTCCGATCTTCGCCGACACGCCCCAGCGCCGCGCCACCGTTTTCCTCATCTGAGCTGACGCACCCCGCGTGAAGCGAGGGCTCGTCTCGAGCCCCGCTCCCGGGCCTTCCCGCGTCCGTCACGGCGTGCCCAACTCGCGCACGCGCAATCTCGGTGAATTCGAAGGTGGTGATCCCATGTGGTGTCGCATGCTTCGTTCCGTTCCCGTCCTCCTGTCGCTGGTCGTCGCGCGCCCCGCTCCGGCAATGGAGTCGTCCGGGTCGCTCGACTCGCTGTTCGCGTCCGCGTCGCTGGACCTGCCCGGGCTGGAAATGGAAGTGCTCCGGCGGAACCAGTCGCTCGCGGCGATGCGCTCCGGCTGGCAGGCGATGGATGCCCGGGCGGACGCGGCGGGAGGCTGGGAAGATCCGAGGCTGGACGGCATGATCGCGCCCCAGAGTCTGGGGTCTTCCACGGCGGACCCCGGCTACACGGTCCAGATCTCCCAGACGGTGCCCTGGTTCGGCCAGCGGGCGCTCATGGCGAAGGCTACCCACGCCGTGGCCCGATCCATGGGCGAGGACTATCGGGCCATGCGGCTCGAGATGCTCCGCGCGACCCGCGAGCTTTACTTTCAGCTCTACCTCACGGCCCGGAGCATGGAGGTCAACCGCGAGCTGACCGGTCTCCTCGAGCAATTCCGCCGCGTCGCGCTCCAGAAGTACGCATCCGGGACCGTCGGCCAGCAGGACGCGCTCCAGGCCGAGGTGGAGCTGGCGATGTTCGACCACGAGGTGGTGGCACTGAACCGGACGCGGCAGGAGATCCAGGCGCGTCTACGCGCCCTCTTGCACGACGACTCGGGCCGGCCGCTTCCCGATCCGCCCCGGGAGCTGCCTCCGATGGAGCACGGGGCCGCGGACACCACGTTCGCGTTCGCGGCGGCCCATCGCCCGGAGCTCAAGGCCCGGCAGGCGACCATCGAGGCGCGGCGGGCCGAGGTCACGGCGGCCGGGCGGATGCGGCTGCCGGAGCTGACGCTGCAGGCGCGTTACGACCGGTCCATGGATGTGCCGGAATGGCGGTCCATGGTGGGCGCGGCGATCACGCTGCCTCTCTGGCTCGGAAAGCGGAGCGCCGGCGTCCGGGAGGCGACGTTCGAGCTGAACCGCGCCGAGCAGGAGCGCGCGGCCGCCTACGATTCGATCCGCGCCGAGGTGGAGATCGCCCAGGCGCGCGTTCACGAGACCCACCACGAGCTCTCCATCATCGAGACCCGCGTCGTTCCGGCGTCGGAGCATGCGCTCGCGTCGGTCCGGGCCGGCTATGAAGCGAACCGGTCCGATTTCCTCGCCCTCTTGACGGCCGAACGGGATCTCGCGCGGGCGCGGCGGGATCGGTTTCAGGCGATCGCCATGGCTCACATGGCCCTGGCGGACCTGGAGCGCGCGCTCGGTCTCGAGCCCGAGCACGTCCAGGATGAGGAGGGTTCGCGATGATTCCCGATCGCAGGGCTTGCGCAGGCGGGATCCCGCACGAGCGGTTCGTCGCGCCGGCCGGGCTCCTCTTCCTCCTGGCCCTCCTCATGGTCTGGCCCGCCGGCTGCGCCAAACGCCGGACCGCTCCCAGCACGGCGGAGCGCGCCCAGGTCGGCGCCTTCCGTGTCGCGGCGGAGAATCACCCCTCCCGGCCCGCGGTCGGGGACAACCGCCTCGACATTTCGGTGGAGGATTCCTCCGGCAGGCCCGTCTCGGGCGCGACCATCGAGATGTCCGTGGTGATGGAGGCGATGGGAGTCATGCCGCGCATGCAGAGCCGCGGCGCCGTGCGGGAGTCGCGGCCGGGACACTACGAGGCGAAGTACGGACTGGGAATGGGGGGCGAGTGGGCGTTGAACCTCGCGATCCGCGGTCCCGACGGATCGCAGGCGGTCGCCTCCTGGCGGCTCAGCACGAGCACGGATCGGCTGACGTTCGCCGCGGGGACGCCCCCGACGGGATCGGCTCCGCCGGCGGGAGCTCCGTCGGCGGGCGGGATCGACGCCGGGACCGACATCCCCGGGTTCGGTCCGGTGATGCTCGACCCGTCACGCCGCCAGTCGATCGGGGTGCGGACGGCGGTGGCCACGGCGCGGCCGCTCCGCGCCACCATCCGGGCCGCGGGCAAGGTGGCCTATGACGAGACCCGGCGGGCAGAGATCTCGCTCAAATTCTCGGGCTGGGTGCGCCAGATCTACGTCGACTACACGGGCCGAGTCGTCCGGAAGGGAGAGCCTCTCTTCTCCGTCTACAGCCCGGAGCTCTTCTCCGCGCAGCAGGAATTTCTCGAGGCGCTCCGCGCCCCCGGATCGGGCGGGAGCGGGGCGGTCGGCGCCGATCCCGAGCTGGCGGCGGCGGCGCGGCAGCGTCTCCGTCTCTGGGACATCACGCCCGCCCAGATCGACGCGATCGCTGAGTCCGGAAAGCCTCTGGAAGCGGTCCCGATCGTGGCGCCGGTGAGCGGCGTCGTGGTCGAGAAGAACGTGGTCCAGGGAACGTCGCTCATGGCCGGGCAGCTCCTCTACAGGATTGCCGCGATCGATCCGGTCTGGGTCGTCGCGAGCGTCTACCAGTACGAGCTGCCGCTGGTCCGGACCGGAATGGGCGCCGTGGTCGAGACGCCGTTCCTCCCGGAGCGGACCCGAACGGGCCGGGTCTCCTACGTCAATCCGTACCTCGATCCGGGTACGCGGACCGGCGAAGTGCGCCTCACCGTGCCGAATCCGCGGGGCGACATGAAGCCCGGGATGTTCGTCGACGTCACGCTCGAGAAGGACTTGGGGACGCGGCTCGCGATCCCGTTGAGCTCGGTTCTCTACGAGGGGGATCGCAGGATCGTCTTCGTCGATCTGGGATCCGGCGGGATCGTGCCGCGTGAGGTCGCGTTGGGCGCCAAGGCCGGCGACGAAGTCGAGGTGGAGTCGGGACTGCGGGTGGGGGACGTCGTCGTCACGTCGGGCAATTTCCTGATCGCTGCCGAGAGCAAGCTGCAGGCGGCCGGCGTGAATCCATAGGGGCCCGGCATTGATCGCCACCCTCATCGCCTGGTGCGCCCGAAACCGCGGCCTCACCGTCGTCCTGGTCCTGGTCGCGGCGACGTTCGGCCTGCGCTCCCTGCGCGGCACGCCTCTCGACGCGATCCCGGACCTCTCCGACACGCAGGTGATCATTTCCACGGAGTGGATGGGGCGGAGCCCCGACCTGGTCGAGGACCAGATCACCTATCCAATCGTGACGGCGCTCCGCTCCGCGCCGGGCGTCCAGTACGTCCGCGGGCTCAGCATGATCGGCGATTCCTTCGTATACGTCGTCTTCAAGGACGGTGTGGACGTGTACTGGGCGCGGAGCCGGGTGCTGGAGTACCTGGCGTCCCTCCAGGGACGGCTGCCCGAGGGCGTCACCCCGCGGCTGGGCCCGGATGCGACGGGGGTTGGCTGGGTGTTCGAGTACGCCCTGGTCGACACCACGGGAAAGAACGACCTGGCCCAGATCCGGTCCTTTCAGGACTGGTACCTCCGCTACTGGCTGCAGAGCGTCGACGGCGTGGCCGAGGTGGCTTCCGTCGGGGGCTTCGTGCGCCAGTACCAGGTCGACCTCGATCCGCGCCGCATCGAGACCTACGGCGTGTCGTTGAACGACGTGGCCACGGCGATCCGGCGCTCGAACAAGGACGTCGGCGGGAACGTGCTCGAGATCTCCGAGCACGAATACTTCGTGCGCGGCCGCGGCTACATCCGTTCGATCACCGACCTGTCGCAGGTGGTCGTCAAGGTCGGGGCGGACGGCGTCCCCGTCACCGTGGGACAGCTGGGGGAGGTCCACCTGGGACCCGAGCCCCGCCGCGGGATCGCGGAGCTGAACGGCACGGGCGAGGTCGTCGGCGGGATCGTGGTCATGCGCCAGAAGCAGAACGCCCTCCACGTGATCGAGGGCGTGAAGAAGCGCCTCTCGGAAGTGAAGGGGGCCTTTCCGCCGGGGATGCGGCTGGTGGTGACGTACGACCGCTCGGAGCTGATCCGGCGCGCCGTCAACACCCTCTGGCACGAGTTGATCCAGGAAATGCTCATCGTCAGCCTGGTCATCGTGTTCTTCCTGTTCCACTTCCGGAGCGCCCTGATCCCCATCCTCACGCTGCCGATCGCCGTGGTCCTCTCCTTCATCCCGATGCAGATGCAGGGCCTCACCGCGAACATCATGTCGCTCGGCGGGATCGCCGTCGCGATCGGCGCCATGGTGGACGCCTCGATCATCATGGTCGAGAACGTGCACCGGAAGCTGGAGGCCTGGGAAGCGGGCGAGAAGCGAACGCCGCAGAGCGAGGTCATCGTTCACGCCCTCCAGGAGGTCGGGCGCCCCGTCTTCTTCGCCTTGATGGTCATCACCGTCTCCTTCCTACCCATCTTCACACTCGAGGCGACCGAGGGGCGTCTCTTCAAACCCCTCGCGTTCACGAAGAGCTACTCCATGTTCTTCGCGGCCCTCCTGGCCGTCACGCTCACGCCGGCCCTGGCGGCGTGGTTCGTCCGAGGGAAAATCAGGTCCGAGCGCGATCACCCGATCACCCGCCCGCTGGCGCGGGGCTATGCACGCGTCGTCCGCTTTTCGGTCCGGCACCGCCGCTGGGTCGTGATCGGCGCGGCGCTCCTCGTCCTCTCGGCGATTCCCGTCTATCTCCAGCTCGGCAGCGAGTTCATGCCGCCGCTGAACGAGGGAACGATCCTCCACATGCCGACGGCCCCGCCGGGGATCTCGGCCACCGAGGCCGGCCGCGTCCTCCAGCAGATGGACCGCGAGCTGAAGCAGATCCCGGAGGTCAAGACCGTCTTCGGAAAAATCGGCCGCGCGCGGACCGCCACCGATCCCGCGCCCATGTCCATGGTCGAAACGGTCATCTCGCTGAAGCCGGAATCGGAGTGGCGCCGCGGGATGACGTGGGAGCGGCTCATCGCGGAGATGGACAGCCGGGTCCGGGTCCCGGGAATGCCCAACGTCTGGTGGATGCCGATCCAGACGCGAAACGAAATGCTGGCCACCGGTGTGCGCAGCGCCGTGGGGGTGAAGGTCTTCGGCCCCGACCTGGCCACCATCGAACGCCTCGCGGTGAACGTCGAGCACGCGCTCCAGGACGTTCCAGGGACGCGGAGCGCGTATGCCGAGCGGATCACGGGGGGCCTCTTCCTGGATTTCGACATCGATCGCGCGGAAGCGGGCCGGTACGGGCTCACGGTCGAGGACGTGCAGGACGTGATCGAGACCGCGGTGGGCGGCATGCCGGTATCGCAGACGGTGGAGGGGCGCGAGCGCTATCCGATCAACGTCCGCTATGCCCGCGGATTCCGGGAGGACCCCGAAGAGCTGGGCCGGATTCTGGTCCCGACGCCGGTCGGCGCCCAGGTGCCGCTCGCGCAGATCGCGAAGCTCGTGTTCCGCACGGGGCCGCCCATGATCCAGGAGGAGGACGGGCAGCTTTTCGGCCTGGTCTCCGTGGACGTGGCGGGCCGGCCGCTAGCGCAATTCGTGAAGGACGCCAAGGCGGCCGTGGCCCGAAAGGTACCGCTCCCGCCCCGCTACCGGCTGGACTGGTCGGGGCAGTTCAAGTACTACGAACGCGCCGCGGCCCGGCTCTCCCTGGTCGTCCCGCTCACGCTTCTGCTCGTCTTCGGACTTCTCTACTTCAACACTCGGTCCGTCACGGAGTCGGCGATCGTCATGCTGGCCGTCCCGTTCTCGCTGGTGGGCGCCGTCTGGATCCTCTGGATCCTCGGGTACCACCTGAGCGTGGCGGTCTGGGTGGGGATGATCGCGCTGGCGGGCCTCGACGCGGAGACGGGCGTGGTGATGCTGCTCTATCTGAAGTTGGCGCATCAGGACAGAAAAGCCCGGGGACTCCTGCGGGACCACGACGACCTGACCGAGGCGATCGTCGAGGGGGCAGCCCATCGGATCCGGCCGAAGCTGATGACCGTGTGCGCGATCCTGTTCGGCCTCCTTCCCATCCTCTTCGGGCAAGGGAGCGGCGCCGATGTGATGAAGCGGATCGCGGCTCCTATGGTGGGCGGGGTGATCACTTCGTTCGTGATGGAGCTGATCGTGTATCCCGCGATCTATGCCGGATGGAAATGGCGGCGGCTGTAAGATCCCATGGCGATGCCGAAGGAAGGGAAGTCCCCAGTCGAGCGTGAAACGCCGGACACCATGCGCGATCCCGTCTGCAACATGCGGGTTGCGCCGGAGCGCGCGGCCGGCTCGTACGACTACAAGGGAATCACGTACTACTTCTGCTCCAAGGGGTGCCTCGAGAAGTTCGCGGCGAATCCCGAACGCCATGTCACGGCGCCCGCGCCGGCGAGCGCGGCGCCCGCGCCGGCAATCGCGGCGGCCGAGCCCATCGAATGGACGTGCCCGATGCACCCCGAGATCGTCCAAGACCGGCCGGGCTCATGCCCCATCTGCGGGATGGCCCTCGAGCCGCGCACCGTGAGCCTCACGCCGGAAGAGAACCCGGAGCTGACGGACATGCGCCGCCGCTTCTGGATCTCGGCAGCGCTCACCCTCCCGCTCCTCGCGATGATGATAGCGGACCTTCTCCCCGGAAGGCCGCTCGACCGGCTCACCCACTCATCGCTCCGGCACGGGTTCGAGCTCCTTCTCGCGACTCCGGTGGTCCTGTGGGGCGGCTGGCCCATCCTCGTCAAGGGAATGGAGTCGGTGATCCGGAAAAGCCTCAACATGTTCACGCTGATCGCCCTCGGCGTCTCCGTCGCCTACGGCTACAGCCTGGTCGCGGCGCTTTTCCCCGGCGTCTTTCCCCCGGAGTTCCGCGATGTCTCCGGCCGGGTCGCGGTCTATTTCGAGGTCGCCGCCGCGATCACCGTGCTGGTCCTCCTGGGTCAGGTCCTCGAGCTCTCGGCGCGGAGCCGCACGAGCGCGGCCATCCGGCAGCTCCTGGGCCTCGCTCCCAAGACCGCCCGGCGCCTGCGTGCCGACGGCGCCGACGAGGACGTCCCCCTGGTTTCGATCCAGGTGGGCGACCGGCTCCGCGTGCGCCCCGGCGAGAAGATTCCCGTGGATGGGATCGTGCTCGAGGGGTCGAGCGCGGTGGACGAATCGATGGTCTCCGGCGAGCCGATCCCCGCCGGAAAATCGCCGGGGAACCCGGTGATCGGGGGGACCGTCAACGGGACCGGCATGCTCGTGATCCGCGCCGAGCGCGTGGGCAATGACACCCTGCTCGCGCGGATCGTGCGCCAGGTGGCCGAGGCCCAGCGGAGCCGGGCGCCGATCCAGAAGCTGGCGGACCGCGTCTCGGGCGTCTTCGTGCCGGCGGTCGTCGCGGTCGCCGGGATCACGTTCCTCGTGTGGGGCCTCTGGGGACCCGAGCCGCGCCTGGCCCACGCGCTGGTGAACGCGGTGGCGGTCCTGATCATCGCCTGCCCGTGCGCCCTGGGCCTCGCGACCCCCATGTCGATCATGGTGGCCATGGGAAAGGGAGCTGCGGCCGGCGTGCTCTTCCGGAACGCCGAAGCGGTCGAGACGCTCCGCAAGGTGGACACGCTGCTCGTGGACAAGACCGGGACCCTGACGCTCGGAAAGCCCAAGCTGGTCAGCGTGGAGCCGCTTGGGGAGACGACGGAGGCGGAGTTGCTCCTCGTCGCCGCCGGGCTCGAACGCGCAAGCGAGCACCCGCTCGCGGCGGCGATCCTCGAGGGCGCTCGCGAGCGGGGGATCGCGCCGGGCGAGGTGAAGGAGTTCTCCTCGCGTACAGGGATGGGCGTGACCGGCGTCGTGGACGGGCGCCGCGCGGCGCTGGGGAACCCGGCGCTCCTCGAGTCCCTGGGCGTCGCCGGGGGCGGAGCCTATGACGCGGCGGCGGGCGCGCAGCGGTTTCGGACGGAGGGGCAGACGGTGATGCTCGTCGCGCTGGACGGCCGCGTCGCGGGAGTCCTCGGCGTCTCCGATCCCGTCAAGGAGACCACCCCCGCGGCGATCGAGGCGCTCCGCTTAGACGGCGTCCGCGTGGTCATGCTGACCGGGGACAACCGGGTCACCGCCGAAGCGGTGGCCCGCGGGCTGGGCATCGAGGAGGTGATGGCGGACGTGCTTCCCGAGGGAAAGGCGGCCGCCGTGAAGCGCTACCAGGAGATGGGGCGGTTCGTCGCGATGGCGGGGGACGGGATCAACGACGCCCCCGCGCTCGCCCAGGCGCAGGTGGGGATCGCCATGGGGACCGGCGCCGACATCGCCATGGAGAGCGCGAGCGTCACGCTGGTCCACGGCGACCTCCGCGCCATTCTGCGCGCGCGTCGGCTGAGCCGCGCCACCATGCGCAACATCCGGCAGAATCTCGTATTCGCGTTCGGGTACAACCTGCTCGGCGTGCCGATCGCGGCGGGCGTCCTGTACCCGTTCTCTGGAATTCTCCTGAGCCCGGTGATCGCCGCCGCGGCGATGAGTTTCAGCTCGGTTTCGGTCATCTGGAACGCGCAAAGGCTTCGCGGCGTCCGGCTTTGATATCGACTATTCTCTATGGCCAACCCCGGCGCGTCCGGGAACGAGAGGAGATCGCGACATGAGAGTTCGTCGGAAGATCCTGGAACCGCTGGTGATCGCGGGCGCGCTATCGCTCCTGCTGGCCGGGGCGGGCTGTCAGGCGAAGAAGGAGCCGAAAGCCGTCGTCTCCACTCCCGTGGTGGTGAAGGGCGACATCCCGGTCCTGATCACGGAGAAGGGCTTCGAGCCCAGCCGGATCGAAGTGCCGAAGGGAGCCAACGCCACGCTGGTCTTCACGCGCATGACAGACAACACCTGCGCGACCGAGATTGTGATCGCCGGGACCGGGGCCCGCCTCAAGCTCCCGCTCAACAAGCCGATCCGCATTGCTCTGGGGACGGTGAACACCAACATCCCCTTCGCGTGCGCGATGGGCATGTTGCACGGCGAGGTCGTCGCCAAGCCGCTGTAGGGGGCGCCGCGAAAGGCGCGCCACGACGCTCAGCGCGTGATGACGAAGCGTCGGACGAGAGGCTCGCCGGGGCCCTCGCGGCGGATGAAGTAGACCCCCGACGCCAGCGGCCGTCCCCGGTCATCCGTGCCGTTCCAGCCGGCCCGAACCGGACCCGTGTGGGACTGCAAGATCGTCCGCACCAGGCGACCCCGCAAGTCATAGACGTTGATCCTTCCGCCCCCCGGAGACTCGATGACCGCCGTCCCGCGGACCGGGTTCGGCGAGATCCGGAAGGCCGTGACGGCCGGTATTGTCTCGACACCCGTGGCCGTCGAGGAGACGGTGACCGACACACCCGAATTGTTGGTGAACGTCACGGGATGAGTGGCGGCTCCGGACGTCAGGACGAACTGCGTCCCCGATTCCGTTCCCAGCGGGCAGGACGGGAACGTGCCGTTGTCCACCGTGCGGACCAGGACCGTGGCGCCGCCGTTCGGAAGAGGCGGAGCGGCCGTCGTCCCGACCAGGAACGTCGTCACGGCGCCGTAGGCGACCGCGTCGACGGTGCACGTGCCGGACGGATCCTCGAAGGATACCTGTCCGGTCGTCACCGGGATCCCGGGGCTGAACTGGAGGTCCGGCGTGATCCCGAACCGCTGACGGAACTTCATCGTCGCGAAGAGGATCCTGTTCCCGGCGACCGCGTTCGCCGCCGGGAGATCGGCGCTGAAGCTCCCCAGGGTCCCGAGAAGGACGCCCGCGGCGTTGTAGGCGCGAACGACCTTCCCGTTGACCAGGTTCTCCCCGTTGAACAGCATCTTCAGCTCGACCGCCTGGACCGTGGCGTCGCCGTCGATCCCGGCCATGACCTTGGTGATTTCGTTCAGGTGGAACGTGGCTCGGGCCGGGCAGGGCCAGAGTGCCGTGGCCAGACCGAAGGAGAGAAGAAGGGCAAACGGGGCGGGCAGGCTGGCGGCGCGAAACGGCGAGGTCATGAAGAGCCTCCTGGGGCTGAGCTCGGCGGCCAGCCTCCCCCGAGCCCGATCAGACCTTATTTTATCACAAGGACTTGACGGCCACCACCAGTTTCGAGATCGATTCCTTGGCGTCTCCAAAGAGCATCATCGCCTTGGGATCGTAGAACAGCTCGTTTTCGATCCCCGCGAAGCCCGGCTTCATGCTCCGCTTCAAGATCACGATGTGCTTCGCCTTGTCGGCGTCCAGGATCGGCATTCCGTAGATCGGGCTCGAGGTATCGGTGCGAGCGGCCGGGTTCACCACGTCGTTCGCTCCCACCACCAGGGCCACGTCCGCGCGCTCGAATTCGGGATTGATCTGGTCCAGGTCGTACAGCTCCTCGTAGGGCACGTTCGCCTCGGCCAGGAGCACGTTCATGTGCCCCGGCATGCGCCCCGCCACGGGGTGGATCGCGTATTTCACCGAGACGCCGCGCTTCTTCAGCATGTCGGCCAGCTCCCTCACGGCGTGCTGCGCCTGGGCCACGGCCAGCCCGTAGCCCGGCACCACGATCACCAGCTGCCCGTAGCCGAGCATGGTGGCCACGTCCTCCACGGTGGCCTCGCGGACCGTCGCGCCCTGGAGCGCCGCCTCGCGTCCGCCGACGGCGGCCTTCGCCGGCCCCCCTCCAAAGGCGCCGAAGAGCACGTTCGTGATGGGGCGGTTCATGGCCTTGCACATGAGGTAGGTGAGCAGCGTTCCGGAAGCGCCGACCAGGGTGCCGCTGATGATCAACACGACGTTGTGGAGCGCAAAGCCGGTGGCCGCGGTGGCGAGCCCGGTGAAGGAGTTCAACAGCGAGATCACGACCGGCATGTCGCCGCCCCCGATGGGGAGCACGGCCAGGACGCCGAGGACCAGGCAGGCCACCAGGAAGACGACGAACGCCCCGAGGCCGGCGTGGTTCGACACCACGAGCACGGCCAGGACCAGGATCGCGATCAGGAGAAGGAGGTTCACCAGCTTCTGCCCCGGATAGGTCGTGGCGCGCTCGCCGAGCACTCCCTGGAGCTTGGCCCACGCGACGATCGAGCCCGAGAAGGACACCGAGCCGATCAAGGCGCCGAGCACGATGCTGACCCCGGCGTCCGCCGGCACGCGGGGCTCGGTCCTGAAAATGTGGGCCATCTCCAGCGCCGAGACCAGCGCCGCGGCGCCGCCCCCGGAGCCGTTGAACAGGGCGACCATCTGCGGCATGTCGGTCATGGCCACGCGCCGCGCGGCCACCGCGCCGACCCCGGAGCCTAATACCAGCGCGGCGAAGATGAGCGGGAAGGAGAGGATCTGGCGGTCCAGGAGCGTCACCGCCAGGGCCAGCAGCATGCCCACTCCCGCCGTCAGGTTTCCGTTCCGGGCGGTCTTGGGCGAGGAGAGCTGCTTCAACCCCACGATGAAGAGGATGGAAGAGACGATGTAGGCGGCGTGGATGGCCGTGGGGCTCACCGGACCCGCCCTCCCCTCACTTGTTCTCCCGCTTCGGGACGAACATGTGGAGCATGCGGTCGGTCACCAGGAAACCGCCCACCACGTTCACCGCGCCCAGGAACACGGCCACGAATCCGAGGACCCGGGTGATGGGGGAGTCCGCGGCGCCCAGCACCAGCATCGCCCCCACCAGCACGATCCCGTGGATCGCATTGGTGCCGCTCATGAGCGGCGTGTGGAGAATGACCGGCACCTTCGAGATCACCTCGTATCCGACGAAGATGGCGAGCGCGAAGACGGTCAGGTCGGTCAGCAGGGCGTCGATCATGGGGCGCTCCCGGCAGGGGATGGCGCGCCCGCGGAAAGCCGCGCGGCGGTCGGTGCGTTCAGGACCCGGCCTTCGTGCGTGACACAGGTGTCGCGAACGATGTCGTCGTCGAAATTCAAGCGGAGGGCTCCTTCCTTCACGAGCAGCAAGAAGAGCGACGTGATGTTCCGCGAATACATCTGGCTGGCGTGCACCGGGAGCGTGGAGGCCAGCCGGACCGGTCCGTGGATGGTCACGCCGTCCACCACCGTTTCCTCGCCGGGCTTGGTCAGCTCGCAGTTTCCGCCCATGTCCGCGGCCAGGTCCACGATCACCGAACCCGGCTTCATCCGCTTCACGTCCTCCGCGGTGATCAGCCTGGGGGCGGTGAGCCCGGGCACGCGCGCGGTCGTGATGATCACGTCGGCCTGCGGGATGCGCGCGCGCAGGAGGTCCTGCGCCTTCACGCGGGCCTCGGCCGACAGCGGCTTCGCGTAGCCCTGCGCGTCCTGCGCCTCTTCGGCGGAAAGTGTGGGCCCCACGAAGGTCGCGCCCAAGCTCTCGACCTCCTCCTTCACGGCAGGGCGGATGTCGTATCCTTCGACCACCGCGCCCAGGCGCCGCGCCGTGGCGATGGCCTGGAGCCCCGCCACTCCGGCGCCGATCACCAGCACGCGCGACGGCGCGATCGTACCGGCGGCCGTGACGAACATCGGAAAAAAGCGCGGCGAGGAGACGGCGGCGAGGAGCACCGCCTTGTACCCCGCGGCCGTCGCCATGGACGAGAGCGCGTCCATGCGCTGGGCGCGGGTCGTGCGGGGAACCAGGTCCATGCTGAAGGACGTGATCCGCCGCGCGGCCAGGGTGCGCACCAGGTCGAGATTCGAGAGCGGGCGGAGCAGGCACACCAGAACCGACCCCTCGCGGAGCGCCTCCACTTCGGGGCGCCCGCCGGGACCGGCGGGTCCGGGGGGTTGGATCTTCAAGACGGCGTCGGCGTCGCTCCAGAGGGCGGCCGCGCCGGGGACGATCGTGGCGCCGGCCTCTTCGTAGGCGCGGTCGGCGTGGGTCGCGCCGGCGCCCGCGCCCGATTCCACCAGCACCGAGACGCCGGCCTGCTTCAATTGCTTGACCGACTCGGGGGTGACGGCGACGCGCCGCTCGCCGGGGCCAGTTTCCTTCGGGATGCCGACATTCATGCGGCGGGTAACCTAACAGAAAGGAGCCGGTAGTGGAACGGTCCCCACGTGGTATCCGGGTGTCGCCGGAGGTGAAGGCTTATATCCGGAAGATCGACCGCTATCGCGCCCGCCGGGATCCGATCCGGATCATGCGGGCCGCACCGGGGAAGCTGGAGCGCGCGGTGCGCGGGCTCAAGCCCGCGCAGTGGAACCGCCGGCCGTCGCGGGGGAAGTGGGCCATCGCGGAGATCGTCGGCCACCTGCTCGACACCGAGGTGGTCTACGGCTACCGCTACCGGATGGCGCTCGGGCAATCGGGGATGCCGATCCAGGGCTACGACCAGGCGGGCTGGAGCGAGGTCTTTCGCGGAAAGCGGGGAAGCGTGCCGCGGCTCTTGGCGCAGATCCGCCTCTTGCGCCAGGTGAATCTCGATCTGGTAACGGGAGTCCCGCGGCGGTGGTGGTCCCGCTACGGGATGCATTCGGAGCGGGGGCGCGAGACCGTGCGCCGCACGCTGGAGCTGATCGCGGGACACGACCTGAACCACCTGGATCAGATCATGGCGATCCGGAAGCGCTTCGGCTGGACTGCGACGAGGCGCCCCGCGCGGCGTCCACGAGCGCGCCGGCGAGCCGCCGCGTAATCTCCGAGGCGAGCATCCGCTCGGGGTGCCACTGCACGCCCACGCAGAAGAAGCGGTCCGGGCGCTCGATCGCCTCGATCACCCCGTCCGGGGCGCGGGCCGCGAGGCGCCAGCCGGGCGCGACCTGGGCGATCGCCTGGTGGTGGTAGGAGTTCACGACGGCGCGGTCCACGCCCAGAAGCGCGCGCAGCTTCGTCCCCGGCTCGATCGCGATCTCGTGGTCGGGGGAATTTCCCGCGTCGTCGTCCTCGTGTCCCAGGGCGCCGGGCAGGTCCTCGGGGAGGTGCTGGAACAGCGATCCCCGGTCGGCGACGTTCATCACCTGGACGCCCAGGCAGACGCCGAGGGACGGGAGGTCCGCCTCCATGGACGCGCGGGCGTACGCGAGATCGGACGCGATCCGCTCGGGCGCCGCCAGCCGGTCGGGGTGGCGCGGCGACTGCCCGTACTCCCGGGGGTCGATGTCCTTTCCGCCGGTCAAGAGCAAGCCGTCCAGCCGCGCCAGCACTTCGCGCGCCTCCTCCAGGCTGTTCACCGCCGGCAAGATCACGGGGAGAGCGCCCGCCTGCTCGATCATGGTTACGTACGCGGTGAGGACCACGTGCTCGGTCCCGCGCGTCGTTTTCGTATCGCGCACGTTCGGCGTGATTCCGATGAGCGGTCGGGGCATTAGTAGCCCCGCTCCAGGTCGACGCGGTTCACGAGCGGCTCCCCGTGGAGATAGTGAGCCAGGTTGGCCCGGAAAAGCGACATCGCCCGGGGCCAGAACCCCGTCGAGAGCCCGGAGACGTGCGGGGTGAGGATCACGTTGTCGAGCGTATAGAGGGCGCTCTCCGGGGGCAAGGGCTCGCGCTCGAAGACATCCAGCGCGGCCGCGGCCGGCCGTCCCGCCCGGAGGGCCAGGACCAGCTCCTCCTCGCGCACGATCTTCCCCCGCGCCACGTTCACCAGCCACGATCCCGGGCGCATGCGCCGGAACGCGCGGGCGTCGAACTTTCCCTCCGTCTCCGGAGTGAGCGCGGCCGTGATCGCCACCACGTCCGATTCGTCCAGGAATCGGTCGAAGTCGGCCGGGCCGTAGAGCGCCGCGAGGGCGGGCTCGGCGGCCGGGAGACCGATCGTCCTGAGAAGCTCCGGCTCCCATGGCGTGGGGCGCCCCGGGTCGCGCTTCAGCGCCACCACGCGCATCCCGAACGCGGCGGCGCGCCGCGCCGTCTCCCGCGCGATCAGTCCGTAGCCGTAGAGGCCCAGGGTCTTCCCGAAAAGCTCCCGGGGGACGTGCTCCTCCTCCCACCAGCGCTCGCGCAGCATCGCTCCCGCGGCCTGCTCCCGCGCGGCGCGCGAAAAGCCGCGGGCCAGGCCGATCAGCATCCCCAGGACGTGCTCGGCGATGGGGACCGCGTGGACGCCCCGCGAATTGGTGACGAGGGGACGGCGGGCCCGCACCGACGGAGTGAGAAAGGCGCCCACCCCGGCGGCGGGCAAGTGGAGCCAGCGCAGCGCGCGCGCCTTGGCGAAGACCTCCTCGCCCAGCGCCCAGGAGAAAAGAATTTCCGCGTCCGCGACGGCGGCTTTCACGGCCGCCGGATCGTGCGCGTCGGTCACCTGGATCCCGGGGAAATCGCGCCGGAGCGAAACGACCTCGGCGGCGGGAATGGTCCACGCCGGGGAGCCGCTCTCCAGCGCGAGCAGCAGCGCGCGCATCCCCGCTACAGCGACGGCCCGGTATCTTGGAGCAGGATCCGCCGTAGCAGCGCGACCGGGAGAGCCCCCTCGGACAGGATCCTCGCGTGGAAGCGCGCCAGGTCGAACGAGGTTCCCTCCTTCGCCCGCACGTCGTCCCGGAGCTTCCGGATCTGCATGGCCCCGATCGTGTACACGACGTAGAGCGGGTCGAACGCGGCGCGATACGCCTCGCGCTCCGCGTTCGGGCGTTCCATGTGGGCGTGGTCCACGAAGAGCTGGGTCGCCTCGTCTATCGTCATGCCGCGCGTGTGGACGCGGATTCCGGCCTGGAGCCGGCAGGAGCGGACGAGCGCCCATCGGAGCATCCCGAATTCCTTCTTGGCGTCGCCCCGCGCGTAGCCGTGGTCGAAGAGCGCCTCTTCGGTGTACAGCCCCCAGCCCTCCGCGAAGGAGCTGCACCCCATCGTCTTTCTCGCGACGGTGGGCGCCTGCGTCATGTACAGCGAATGGACGTAGTGGCCGGGGTAGCACTCGTGGATGGAGACCGAGGGGAGGCTCCAGCGGCTGTACCCCTGGAGGTGCTGCTCGACGTGCTCCGGGTCCCACCCCGCGTCGGGGAGCGTCACGTTGTAGTAGGAGTCGCGCGCCTTGGTCTCCAGCGGTCCCGGCCCGTCGAAGGAGGCGAAGGAGCGGCTCGCCGCGTACGCCGGCGTCGGCCGAACCGTGAGCGGCGTGGTCATGGGGATCTCGATGAAGTGGGACGTGACGCAGTAGTCGCGCAGGTTGCCCAGGAGGGCGCTCACCTCGTCCAGGAGGCCCTCGCGCGTCGGGTGGTCGCGGCGCATCATGGCGACCACCGAGTCGAGGGGCGCCCCCGGCGCGACGCGGGACGCGGCGTCCTGGTAGCGCGCCTCCAGGCGCGCGAGCTCGCGCGAGCCGATCGCGAGGAGCGTGTCCAGCGGGAGGTCGATCATCTCCTCGTAGAGAAGCCGCTTCCGGTAGGCGTCCTCTCCCAGGACGTAGCTCCCGCGGCCTTTGGGCACCAGCTCTTCCCGGATCCACTTCGCGTACGAGCGGGTCGCGGCCTCGGCCTGGGTCTTCGCGGCGTCGTATTGCCGCCAGAGCGCGGGGTTCTTCACCGATGCGAAGGCGGCCGGCACGTCCTTGTCGAGGTACCCCGCCATGCCGTCCAGGTCTTCCGCGGCGAACTTTGCGATCAGCGGGTGCGGGTTCTTCACGTTGGCGCGTCCGTTCGCGAGCTGGCGCGGCACCTGGCGGAGCCTCGCGATGACCGACTGGAGCCGCGTCTCGGCCGGAGCGAACTCGCGCGCGATCAGGTTCTCCAGCGACCATCCGTAGCCGTAGGAGCCCGGGTCCTTCTCCCAATCCCGAAGCTCGGTGAGGCGGAACAGGCTTCCCTTCAGGTCGCTCTCGAGAAGATCGGAATCGATCTGCCGGTCAAAGCCCAGCTTCGCATGATCGATCGCGGCCAGGTCGCGCAGGTCGCGCCGGATCACGGCGGCGCGGGCCTCCACCGACGCTTTCGTGGTGTTCTCCAGCTTCGCGTCGTAGTCGTGAACCCCCATGTACGTGGCGAGCGAGGGGTTCCACTCGAAGCGCTCGCGGGTGGCGCGCGCGATCAGCTCGTCGAAGCGGGACCGCTCTCGGTCCTCCCCGACGGTCACCGTCGCGGCGCCGCCCAGGGCGGCCGCGGGTGCCGCCGATCCCGGCGCGGGGAAGAGAGCGAGGAGCGCGAGAGCCAGGTACCGAGCGCGAATCATGGCGAACCTCCGAGGATCGGCGTTGGGGCCCCCTCGCGCGCGCGAGGCCGGCCCAGGATCATCTGGAACGAAACGACGAGCAGAAAGAGCGCGAAGATCCGGGAGAGCGAGGGCCCCGCGATCCTCTGGGCCAGGAGCCCTCCCGCGAGCCCGCCAAGGGCGCCCCCCACCAGGAGCCCCGGGAGGAGGCGGACCGGGAGAGAGCCCGAGCGCGCGTGCGCCGCCGCGCCGGCGATCCCCACCGGAATGATCAGAAGCAGCGACACCCCCTGCGCGACGTGCTGCGGAATCCGCTGGGCCAGCACCAGGGCCGGAACCAGGATCGTCCCGCCTCCGATGCCGAGGAGCCCCGCGAGGAATCCCACCGTCAGGCCCAGCCCGGCCTGGGCCGGCCAGCCCCAGGGAACCGGGGCTCCGGCGACGGCGGGCGGCGCGATGAGGAGCCGAAGCGCCGTGGCGAGCAATGCCACGCCGAAGGCGCGCCGCAGCCAGAGCGCGGAGATCCGCCGCGACACCCGGGCGCCCCAGACCACGCCGGGGAGCGCGCCGGCGGCCAGGACTCCCGCGAGCCGCCAATCCAGGTGCTCGCTCGCCAGATAGGGAATCACCGCCACGGCCGCGGTCCCGACGATGAACGCGAGGGAAACCGCCTGGGCGTCGTGCTGCGGCTCGTGCATCACGTACACGAGGAGCGGCACGAGGAGAGTCCCGCCGCCCACTCCCATCATCCCCCCCGAGGCGCCGGCGGCCGCGCCCAGGGCGGCCGTCACAACGAGCGGATGCCGTATCATGGGTTCGAGTGAGGAACCTAGCACACGCCGCCCCGGCGGACGACCCTCAGAGGAAGCGGAAGGCCGCGCCCGCGCGCGGCGGCCCGGCGCACGCCTGATGTTCTTTCTCGAGCGCCAGCGGACCAGGCCCCGGGTCTTCTGGACGCTGGTCTTCATCGGCCTCCTGGTGCTGGTGATCAACGGCACCGTCTTCTACTCCATCCGCACCTCCCGAAAGCTGCTGGACGTGGAGCTGGGCAAGCGCCTGGAAGGGACGTCGCAGATCGCGGCGCTTCTGGTCCGGCCCGAGCAGGTGAGGGCGCTGGTGGCGGCGGTGCGCGACTCCGCGGCCGCCACGGTCGACTCGGTGTCGGACTTCGTGGTCCAGATGGACGCGATCGAGGCCGCCGACCGGGTCCGCGCCTCCTGGAGCCGGCTGGCGGAGGGAGCCGAGGCTTCGAACGTCCTCCTCCTCGATCCCTCGAGGAGGGTTCTCCTCCGGCTGAACGAGCCGTTCGGCTTCGAGCAGGACATGCCGACGCTGGACCGGGCGGCGCTCACCCGGGCCTACATCGGCGAGGCGGCCCACTCGCCCCTCTACGAAAAGGACGGCCAGTACCTCCGCTCGGGTTACGCCCCGGTCGTGGACGACGAGGGCACGGTCCTGGGCGCCGTGGTGGTCGAGGGGGCCTCGCGCGCGTTCCAACCTCTCGAGGCCATCCGGACCTCCCTCCTGGTCGCCGCCCTCCTGGCCTCGGTGCTGATCGTGGTGATCGGGTTGGGCTACGTGCGGATGGTGGGGCACCTGAACCGGATCGAGGAGAACCTGCGCCACACCGACCTCCTGGCCTCGGTGGGACAGGTGGCGGCCGGGGTGGCCCATGAGATCCGGAACCCGCTCGCGGTCCTTCGCGGGGCGTCGCAGCGGCTCCAGAAGTACGAAAACCTGAACCAGGCCCAGCGGACGGAGTTATTGGCGATGATCGACGAGGAGGTGGGGCGGATGGGCACCGTGGTGCAGACCTTCCTCGATCTCTCCCGGCGACCCAAGGGGGAGGCCGTCCTCTTCGATCTGAAGCCCGTGCTGGAGCGCTCCCTGGAGATCCTCCGGGTCGAGCTGGACCGCTCGCGCGTGGCGGTGGAGTACGAGTGGGACGCCGCCGAGATGGCCATGGAGGGGGATCCCAGCGCGATGCACCACGTCTTTTTGAACCTGGCCCTGAACGCGCGCGACGTCATGCCCGCGGGCGGGCGCCTGCGGGTGAAAGTGGTGGATAAAAAGGGGGAAGCGCGTATCACGTTTGAAGATACGGGACCCGGAGTCCCCAAGAACATCCGCACGAAAATCTTCGAGCCGTTCTACACGACCCGGGCCACGGGCACCGGCCTGGGGCTGGCCTTCGTGGATCGGATCGTCACGGAACATGGAGGATCGGTTACAGTTGGGAGCGCCCCATCGGGGGGCGCCTTGTTCGAAATTCGACTGCCGGCCGAGAGCTCGTAGCTGATGGCGGAACGCCCAACAGAACGCATCCTGGTCGCCGAAGACAAAGAGAACCTCTGCCGGCTCATCGAAACGACCCTGTCCGAGGTCGGATACGAGGTCGCGGTAGCTCTGGGCGGGGATGCCGCCATGCACGAGCTGCAGGCCCGTCCGTTCGACCTGGTCATCTCCGACATGCGGATGCCCGGCGCAAGCGGCGCCGAGGTCTTCCGCCACGCTCGGACCCTCCCCAGCCAGCCCGACGTCATCCTCATGACCGCATTCGGGGACGCCCGCGAGGCGGTGCAGATGATGAAGGAGGGGGCCGCCGACTACATCCTCAAGGACAATATCCTGGAGGAGCTGCCGGTCCGCGTGCGGCAGGTGCTGGACCATCGGAAGCTCCGGCAGGAGTCCACGGTGCTCCGCGGCCGGATCGAGAGCCTTCAAGAGCAGATCCACCTGCACCGCTTCGAGACCATCGTGGGCCAGAGCCCCGCCATCCGCGAGGCGCTGAACCTGGCCCGGCGGGTCGCGCCCACCGACGCCAGCGTCCTCCTCCTGGGCGAGAGCGGCACCGGGAAGGAGGTCTACGCGCAGGCGATCCACGCGGCCAGCCTCCGGGCGGACGCCCCGTTCATCCCCGTCAACTGCGGCGCGCTCCCGGAGACCCTGTTGGAATCGGAGCTGTTCGGCCACGAGCGGGGCGCCTTCACTGGCGCGATTCGCACCAAGCCGGGGCGCTTCGAGATGGCGGACGGCGGCACCGTCTTCCTGGACGAGATCGGGGAGCTGCCGCAGAGCATCCAGGTGAAGCTGTTGCGCTTCCTTCAAGATCACATCTACGTCCGCGTGGGCGGCGAGGAGATGCGTCGCGCCGACGTGCGCATTCTCGCCGCGACGAACCGGGTGCTCGAGGACATGATCCGGGAAGGACGCTTCCGCGAGGACCTCTACTACCGCCTGAACGTCTTTCCGATCCGGCTGGTGCCGCTGCGCGAGCGGCGCGAGGACATCCACGAGCTGGTGAACCACTTCCTGATCGTGCAGGAGCGGACCCCGGACCTTCTCTCCTCCGAGGCCCTGGATTTCCTGCAGCACTACGACTACCCGGGGAACATCCGCGAGCTTCAAAACCTGATCGAGCGCGCCTGCATCCTCGCCGGCCAGGGGCCAATTCTACGGTCGCATTTCCCGCAAGACCGCGCGCGCCCGGCCCACGACACCGCGGATCTGCTGTCGATGGGGTTGAGCCTGGAGCAGATGGAGCGGAAGATGATCTTGGAATCGATGGAGCGGGCGCAGGGAAACAAGACCAAGGCCGCGGCGCTGCTGGGCATTTCCCGCCGGGCGCTCTACTCCCGCATGGAGAGCCACGGCATCCCGATCGGCGCAGCCGAGCCCGAACCCACAGAGCAAAGCCACGCCGGCTGACCCCGCCCTTCGGTAGCCTCCCGCGTCCCGTATCGGGACGGCCCATACCATTCCGTACATGCGCCGGTGCAATCCGGTCCAGGGGCGCCGTTCCGAGCCGGCGCCGCCCTCCGGTCGTCCGCCCGAAAAAATCCAAGTGCCAGCGCTCCAACGAATTCCGCCTGCGCGCTTGTCGTGGGTCGCGGGCTGCCGGATGGCGTGCCGCTTGCATCATTCTGGCGACGCGTTTAGCCGGAACGACCCGATGGAGCGCGACCGACCTAAAGCTCTTTGAACCGAGGATCCATGCACCCCCCGCCCGCTCGAATTCTGGCCTCGCTTTTCGTTGCCGCGGCGGCCTCGGCATTCACCAGCCCCTCCCGAATCGCCGTCACCGCCTGGAGCGACCGAACGGATCCCCCCGGGTCCCCGCCGTCGATCATCGTCTATGGACCCCGCCCGGCCGCCGTGCCCCTGACGGAAGCCGACCGGGTGGCTCTCGAGATCGCGCACACCGACCACGCGATCAGCGATGCCGAGGGGCGCGTGCTGCGGAGCGGCAGCGACAAGGCGAAATCGGATTACCGGAATGCGCGGGAGCGACAGGCCGAGGCGAGGGAGGCGAAGGGCCAATCCTTCTACGCCCGGGCCACGCGTCTCACGCTGGAGGCGCGCGCCTACGTGAAGAGCTCGATCATCCAGGCGGGCCCGCGCGAAAACGATCCCGAGGTCGTGGGCCGCGCCCTGGGCCAGACGGACGACGCCCTGGGCCGAGCGAAACAGCTCTTGGAAGACGGCGCCCCGTTGGCCCACCGCCGGACCTTCGACGCGCTGCACAACCGCCAGGAGGACGCGCGGCGTCTGTACAAGAACGGCGCCGTGCGGAGCGCCTACGCCGAGACGCGCGAGGTGCGCGTCGGCGTGCTCGAGCTCTTAGAGAAGTGCGTCGACCTTCCGGTATCGCGGGACACGGCCCGAAGGGCGCTGCGCCGCGCGGAGCGCGCCATGACGCAGACGAGGAAGGAGATCGGCCCCAGGCCGGCCGCGCTCGCCGTGCAGCTGGAGCGCGAGGCCGAGCTGCAACTGGCCCGGGCGCGCTCCTCCTTTGCGCGGAACGGCTACAAGGACGCGCTCCTCCACTCGAAGCTGGTGGAGCGGCACCTCCAGCGGGCCATGGAGGCGCGACGCTTCGCTACGAACCAAAGCGAATGACGGCCACCGTCACGTCGTCCGCCTGTTGCGCGATCCCGGAGAATTCGCGGACGCGCGCGATCAGCCGCTCGACCAGCTCCTCGGGCGAGAGCGTCCGCGAGGAGCGCAACAGCTCGATCAGCCGCTCCTCCCCCAGATCCTCGCCCATCTCCTCGCCCGGCGCCGCCGGAGCGCGGGCCTCGGTCACGCCGTCGCTGTAGGCGACCAGCAGGTCCCCCGGCCCCATCGCCGCCGTCCCCTCGTCGTAGGTCGCGTCGGGAAACATCCCCAGCAGAAGCCCGCCCGAGGTCAGGGATTCCACCTCGCCCGACGCCCGCACCAGAAACGGCGGATTGTGACCACCGTTGACGTACGTCACGGCACCGCTCTCCGTGTCCATCTGGGCGAGGAAGAGCGTGATGAAGCGGAGCCCGCGCACGTTCTGGTGGATGGAGCGGTTCAGCCGCCCCATCACGTCGCGTAGGGTCCGTCCGGTCTCGACCTGCGCGCGCACGGTGGCGTGGAGGTGCGTCATCAGTAACGCCGCGCCCATTCCCTTGCCGGCCACGTCGCCCAGCGCCACGACCAGCCTTCCGTCCTCCGAGGGGATGAAGTCGAAATAGTCGCCCCCGACGTCGAAGGAGGGGATATTCCGTCCGGCCACCACGGCGCGCCCGTGGTGAAGCGGCTCGGGCGGGAGGAGATTCTGCTGCAGCGTGGCCGCTCGCCTGAGCTCCACGTCCAGCCGCGCCGCGCGCTCCACCGCTTCGTACTGCTCGGTCTCGCGCACCTTCACGGCGGTCAGGTGAGCGATCAGCGTCAACAGCCTCAGATCCCCTTCCTCGAACGGCGCGGGCGCCGCCACGTTGTCCACGTAAATGAGTCCCAGGACCTGGTCGTCGTGCCAGAGCGGCGCGCACATGGCCGAGTGGATGCGCTGCTGGATGACGCTCTGCTGCGCTCGAAAGCGGGTGTCGCTCTGCGCGTCCCCGGTCAGGAGCGCCTGTTTCTGTTCCATCGCGGCGCTCGCGATGCTGCGGCTGACCACGATCTCGCCCCCCTCGAAGCCCGGCCCCTGCTTCACCGCGCGGGAGACGAGCTCTCCCGAGACGGGGTCCTTGAGGAGCAGCACCGTGCGGTCGGCGCGGAGAATGTCCGAGGCCAGCTCCACCACGAACGCGAACAGCTCGTCCACCGATCGGTGCGCGAGCAAGGCCTGCCCCACCTTGTCGACCGCCCGGAGGAAGGTTCCGATGCGCTCGCGGGAGAGGCCGACGCCGAAGGAGCGGGTGTCGGGGGCGGTGCCGGCGCCGGTGTCGAACTCCTCGACGGGCAGGGATTTCAGCATCGCGGGGCCGGCGATGTCGGCGACGCGCGCCGTGGCCCGGCTTCCGGAGGCCGAGAAGATGATCTGGAAGTTCCCGAGCTGGAGGACGTCCCCGGCCGTCAGGCGCGAGGCGGCGTCGATCCGGCGCCCGTTCACCTTGGTTCCGTTCTTCGAGCCCAGGTCCTCCACCCACCAGGCGCCGTCCTTGAAGGAGACCCGGGCGTGCTGGCGGGAGATGGACGCGTCGGTAAGGACCACGATGTTCTCGCGCGAGCGGCCGATGGTTCCCGGCACGACGGGATCCAGCGGAACGCGCTCGCCGTCGGCGGCGCCCTGGCGCACGACAAGGTACTGGCCCTCTCCGTTCATTGCGCGGTAGTCTCCAGCGTTCCGTCGGGTGAATCAACACGGATCAGGAGGACCATGGCCCGGGAGATACGAACGATGCGCGCCGCGGCGCTCGAAGCGCTGGGCAGCTTCCGCTTCTACGAATTCGCGCCCTTCGCCTGGATCCTGGCCGCGGAGCTGTTGGTGCTGGGGCTGGCCATGAACCTGGGCACCACGGCGGGGATGGCCACGGCGGGATGGCTGACGGAGCGCCTCGCCGGGGACCGGCCGCTTCACTACCCCGACTTCTACCGGTTCCTGCCCAACCTGATCACCAATATCGAAGCGATCCTGTTCCTCGTCGCCGGCTCCGTCCTCATCCCGCTCGCGATCATCCGGATCCTCCGTCCGATCGACCCCGCCTCGTTCCCGGAGCGCGACACCGGGGCCCGTGTCCGCCAGGCGGTGCTCCCGGTCCTGATCGGAGCGCTGATCTGCCTGGCCCTCATCGTGGGCTGGCAGTGGGTGCTCCACCAGCGGGCGGTGGAGGGGACCATCCGCACCTTCGCGCGCGGGTTCGCGGGCTCCGCCGTGGTGGCGGCGTTGGGCATGCTGGTCGGGTACGCGGTCTGGACGTTCTTCGTCTTCGTCCCCGTTGTCGCGGTCCAGCCCGGCCGCTCGCCGGGGTCGGCGATCGGGAGCGGCCTGCGCGCTGCGTCGCAGAACTTCTTCCCCGTCTATCTCGTCGTGGTCGGGCTCTCGCTTCCGGCCGCGGCGATGCTTCTGGTCCTACAGGTCATGGGCAACTTCCTGGTGGGGCAGATCCGTCCGGAGATCATCGGAGTTCTGGTCGGGATCTACGTCGTGTGCAGCATGTTCGCGACCTTCTTCATCTACGCCGCGGCCGCGCGCCTCTACCAGGCGCAGCAAGCGGAGGCCGCATGAGCGCCGGCCCGGGGCGCTGGCTTCTCCTCGCCGCCGCCTGCCTCGCCGCCGGGTGCGGCCTGGCCGAGCGGAAGGCGGAGCGCTACCGCGTGGAGCAGACCGCCTACGCCGCGCACAAGGCCGAGCGCGAGGTCCGGCTCATGCGAACGCGTCCCGATTCCACCGCGCTCCTCAAGCTGCGCGCCGAATACGCCCGGGTCCGCGCGGTGTCGACGCCTCCCTACATCCGCGGCGCATCGGTCCGGGACCGCTCGGTGGGGCGGGACGTGCTCCGGCTGGTGGCTGGGGCCGAGCTCCAGAGCGCGCGCCTCGCCATCGAGGCGGGGCGCCCCGACATCGCCCTCGAATCGTCGCGCTGGCTGGCGGATCACGCCGAGGGAGACACGCTGGTGGCGCGCCAATCCGACTTCCTCGCCGTGGGAGCGCTCCGCATGATGGGGCGGCAGAACGAGGCGATCGAGCGCATGCGCGGCATGCTGACGCGCTACCCGCCGAACCCGCCGCCCGCCGGGTCGTCGGAAGAGGACGCGATCCTCACCGTTCCCGAGATGATGGCGGGGGTGCGCCGCGACCAGGGGGACGAGGCGGGAGCGAAACGCGAGCTGGACAACGGAGCCGCCTACCTCCGCGGCCTCTTGTCGGAGCCGCGGGATCCCATGCTCGAGGCGCAGATCCGCTCGCGGCTGGTCCGCATCCTCCTGGAGCAGAACCAAGCGGCGGCGGCGATCGAGCAGGTGAGCGCGCTGGACCGGCTGGTCGCGGCGAATCCCCCGCTCCGGGAGCTCCAGCCCGAGCTGGAGTACTCCCGCGCGAAGATCCGCGCCATGACCGACCATGATCCCGGCGAGGGGACCGCGATGCTCGAGCAGTTCGCCGCCCGGTATCCGAAGCACCCGCTCGCGTCGCGGGCCCTGCTCGATGCCGCCGTTTTCCTGGAGGACGCGAAGCGGCTGCCGGACGCGCTCGCGCGCTACCGCGAGGTCGTGGCGCGCTATCCCGGAGACGAGGAGCTGGCGCCCATCGCCCTGTTCCGCGAGGCCATGCTGGAGGAACGGACGGGCGACTGGGACCGCGCGAAGTCCACGCTGGAGTCCTTGCCGGTCAAGTACCCGCGCTCGCAGGCCGCGGTCGAGGCGCCGTTCACCATCGCCATGCGCTACTACGCCCGGGGAGACAAGGACGCGGCCAAGGTCGCGCTGGGACGCGCCGTGGCCATCTACACGGACATGATCGCCAAGGATTCCACGTCGGCTTATGCCCCGGTATGCCGCTACAACATCCTGAGGGCCCACCTCTCCCTGGGCGAATGGGACAAAGCGCTCGCCGCAGTGGACGAATTGGCCTTGCGCAACCCCCGACACCCCTTCACCGCACAAGCCCTGCTGGAGGGGGCGAAGGTGGCCAACGCGAATCACCAGAGGGACCGGGCGGCGGGCTATCTCCAGCAGTATCTTGAGTTTTTCCCGGATTCCCCCCTGGCCGCCCAGGTCCGGCAGCAGAAAAACGCACTTCTGCAGTAGCCGCGCTGGACCGCTGGCACAATCCTTCCTAGAATAAAAGGGTGCTGATGCGGCCCTCGCGCTGCCCGCGCGGGGGTCGTCCCACTCCCTCAGCGCTGGTGGGCCGGTCGCCTCAGAGGCCAGCCCTCGTTTTGATAGCCGTGCGCCCGGGCCCGGGGGGGTCTTACCGGGTGAGCGGCCTCGAAGTCCGGTGTACGTGGGCTCCCACCCCGAATGGCCCGCGCATGAATAGAAGGGTGCACCATGATCCGCAGCGTGATTTTCCTAGGCGCCCTTGGGATGCTGCTCGGCGCCTCGTCGGCGGCTGCTTTCCCGCCGATCGATCTCTCCACGAGCGGCTCGACGTACTCGAGTTCCGATGGCACGATCTGGTCCCAGATCACGACACAGCCGACGGGCACGGGTGTGTACCAACCCTTTCTCCGCTTCCAGGCAACCGGCGTGGAAGAGGGGATGAACACCGACGGCAATGCCCACGCCAGCTATGACGACAAGGCTGGAATCTGGACCCACTCCGTCCTGATGAGCGACCTCGCGGTCGTGAACCAGAGCGGCGTCAACTACTACTCCTTCTCCCTCGACATCAACGAGCCGAACGGCGGCGGGAAGAATCTCCTGTCGCTGGACGAGCTTCGTCTCTACACCGTCGGGGGATCGGGCTCCTATCTCACGGAGAACGCGGTCACGGGCGCCGGAGGGGCGCTCCGCTACAACATGGACGCCACCCTGGACCAGGACGTGTACCTGGATTACAACCTGGGAGCGGGGAGCGGCCAGGACGACATGAATCTGCTGATCCCGACGAGCTACTTCGCGGGCGCGTCGTCCTCGGATTATCTGTACTTCTACAACAAGATGGGCGCGACGGCGGGGATGATCGCCGACGCCAACTTCTCCTCGGAGGCCGGTTTCGAGGAGTGGCACGCGCTCATGAGTTCCAGTGAAGATACGGGTGGCGGCGGTGGTGGCGGTGGAGGTGGCGGCGGCGGGGGTGGAGGCGGCAATCTGCCCGAACCCGGCACGGTCATGCTGTTCGGGCCCGGAATCTTGGGCCTGATCGCGGCCTCGCGCCGCCGTAAGTAGGCAGTTCGAACCGAGAGATCTCCCGGCGGGGTGGTGGGCCGTGCCCATCACCCCGTTTTATTGACCGCCCCCTCTTTCGTGTGATACCATCGCAGTGCAAGCTATATACAACTACTGCTTATAGTTATCTGCGCAGCTCGAGGCGCAACTGGGGGCTCCCTTGAAAGAGTTCCAGCCGAGTCAGATCCGAAATGTCGCGCTGGTGTCCCAGCACGGCACCGGCAAGACCTCCTTGGCCGAGGCGTTCCTCTATCGGACCAAGGCCACCACCCGCCACGGCAAGGTCGAGGAGGGCAGCACCGCCCTCGATTACACGCCGGAAGAAACACATCGAAAGATCTCGATCAGCCTCGGTGTCGCGCCTCTCGAATGGCGCGGCCACAAGATCAACCTGATCGACACGCCCGGATACGCCGACTTCGCGGGGGACCTCGCCGCCGGGCTGCGCGCCGCCGACGCCGCGATCCTCTGCCTGAAGGCGCCGGCCGGAGTCGAGGCGGGGACCGAGTCCGTCTGGGAGCGGATCGAAGAGCGCGGCTGCCCGACGCTCGCGGTGATCACGCAGATGGAGAAGGAGCACGCCAATTTCGCGGGTGCGCTGGCGGCGGCGGCGGAGCGACTGGGGAAGCGCTTCGTGGCCGTGGCCTGGCCGATCGGGCAGGCCGACAAGTTCCGGGGACTCGTGGATCTGGCGTCAGGGAAGGCGCTCTTCTTCGAGAAGGACGGATCGACGAAGGAAGGCCCCGTCCCCGCGGAGCTGGAGAGCGAGATCACGCGGGCCCGCTCGGCCCTGGTGGACGCGGCCGCCGAGGCGGACGATGCCCTGCTCGAGAAATTCCTGAGCGGCCAGGACCTCACCGTGGAGGAGATCCACATCGGCCTGCGTGAGGGCGTCTGCGCGCGCTCGTTCATTCCCAGCGTGCCGGTCGCGGCCTACCCGATGTTCGGAATCGACATGGCGCTGGATTCCATCGTGGACCTCATGCCGTCGCCCGCCGACTGCGGCCCAATCGTAGCGACGAAGCCCGGATCGTCGGACAAGATCGAGCTCTTGGCGGATCCCGCTGGCCCCCTGGCCGCGCTGGTGTTCAAGACCTCCAGCGAGAGTCACGCGGGCGACCTGTCCTTGATCCGCGTCTTCTCCGGGACGCTGGTGCCGGGGAAGGAAGTCTGGAACGCGAACGCGCAGCGCTCCGAGAAGACGGGGCAGCTCTTCACCGTCTTCGGCAAGGAGCGAAAGGACGCGGGCTCGATCCCCGCGGGCGACATCGGTGCGGCGGTGAAGCTGCGCGAGACCCACACCGGGCAGACCCTGTGCGACAAGCACCATCCGGTGACCCTCCCGTCCATTCCCTTCCCGGGCTCGATGAACGAAGTGGCGATCGCGCCCAAGCACAAAGGGGAAGAGGAAAAGATGGGATCGGGGCTCCACAAGCTGCGCGAGGAAGACCCGACCATCCACGTGCGCGTCGAGGGAGACCTGCACCAGACGGTGTTGTCCGGTCTGGGCGAGCTCCACGTGGACATCGTTCTGGAGAAACTGGCGCGCCGCTTCGGCGTGCACATCGAGACGCACAAGCCCCGGATCCCGTATCGCGAGACGATCCGCCGCTCGATTTCCAAGCAGGGCCGCCACAAGAAGCAGACCGGCGGTCGGGGGCAGTTCGGCGACGTGCACGTGCGCCTGGAGCCGATGAAGCCGGGGAGCGGGTTCGAGTTCGTGGACGAAGTCGTCGGCGGCTCCGTGCCCCGGAACTTCATCCCCGCCGTCGAGAAGGGTATTGTCGAGGCGATGCACGAGGGCGTGCTCGCGGGCTACCCGGTGGTGGATTTCCGGGCCGCGCTCTACGACGGCTCGTACCACTCGGTCGATTCGTCGGAAATGGCGTTCAAGATCGCGGGCTCCATGGCCTTCAAGGAAGGCGCGAGGGAGGCAAGCCCCGTCCTGCTCGAGCCGATCGTGGAGATCGAGGTCCGGGTCCCCAAGGACTACGTGGGCGCGGTCACGGGCGACCTCTCCTCGAAACGGGGGAAGATCCTGGGCATGGACGCGGAGGCGCGCTACGACCTGATCCGCGCGCACGTACCCCAGGCCGAGATCTACAAATACTCGACGCACCTCCGCTCGCTCACCCAGGGGCGCGCCTCGTTCCGCACCAAGTTCAGCCATTACGAAGAGGTGCCGCGCGAGCTGGCGGAGAAGGTGATCGCGCAGGCCAAGGCCGACCGGGAAGCGATGGCCTCCGCGTAGGCGGCCAGGGAGACTCGCATATGACATCTCGCACCGCACCGCTTCACGCCGTTTGCCGGCCGCTGGCCGTGGGTCTTCTGTCGCTCGGGCTGGGGGCGGCGGGGGCCGCGGGGGCCGCGCCCGTTCCGGGAGCCGCACCCGCCGCGGCGGCTCCGCTCCCCGATCCGCGCATCAAGGCGGCACACGCGGCTGGCCTGGAGCGGAGCAGCCGCTTCACGCCGCCCGCCCCCCGCATGGACCCGGTGCTGAGCCGTGCGGCTCTCGACCGGATGGCCGCCGAGGGACGCTCGGCGCTCTGGGTGGTCTTCACCGACAAGGGGATTGCGGACGCGCGCGCCTTCGAGACCGCTGTGCGCGAGGCCGGGGGCCGCTTGACCGAGCGCGCCCGCGCCCGCCGCGCGAAGGAGCAAGGGGGTCGCTACGCGCCCGATTTCGATGACGTCCCGGTCGTGGACCGCTACGTCGAGGCAGTCGCGTCCACCGGGGCCCAGGTCCGCCACGTATCCAAGTGGATGAATGCGGTCAGCATCATGGCGGATGAGGCTCAGGCGCGCCGCATCGCCGAGCTTTCGTTCGTGCGGGCCGTGCTCCCGCTACGCCTCTCCCACCTCGTGGCACCGGTGTCGGTGGGCCCCGCGATCGGCCCGGCCCCGGTCCCAGCGGGTCCACCGACGCCGGAGCAGCGCGGGGAGGGCCCCGCCCGGAGCCCCGAGCTCCAACGTCCGACGACCTCCGCGCAATACGGCCCGTCGTTCACGCAGCTCGACGGAATCCGCGTGCCCGCCGTGCACGATTCGGGCTACAGCGGCGCGGGCGTGATCCTCGCGATGTTCGACACCGGCTTCAACAAGGCGCATCAGGCCACCGTCCAGCTCAAGCGGATCGCGGAGCATGATTTCATCTTCAACGACGGCGAAACGGCGAACCAGGCGCAGGACGCCGCCAGCCAGTGGGACCATGGCACCGGGACCTGGTCGACCGCAGGCGGCTACTGGATCAACAATCTCATCGGCCCCGCCTTCAACGCCACGTTCGCGCTGGCGAAGACGGAATACGTTCCCTCGGAAACGCACGCCGAGGAAGACAACTGGGTCGCGGCGGCCGAATGGGCCGATTCGCTGGGTGTGGACGTCATCTCCTCCTCGCTCGCCTACCTCCTGTTCGACTCCCCCCAGACAAGCTACACGTGGGCGCAGCTCGACGGGCACACCACGGTCGTGGTGCAGGGTGCCGTCTTCGCGGAGCGGCGCGGCATCGTGGTCGCGAACGCCATGGGGAACGAAGGGCCGGGCGGGCGCAGCATCTGGAGCCCGGCCGACGCGGACAGCATCCTTTCGTGTGGCGCCGTGGACGCGGGTAACACCATCGCCTCGTTCTCGAGCCGTGGGAACACCGCGGACGGCCGCATCAAGCCCGACGTGGTGGCCCAGGGGGTGGGCACGTATTGGGCGGTCGCGAGCAACAACCTGGCCATCGGCACCGCGAGCGGCACGTCGCTCTCCACGCCGCTGGTCGGGGGAGCGGCGGCGCTGGTGCGCGAGGCGCATCCCGAGTGGACGGTGGCGCAGGTGATCCAGGCCATGAAGAGCACCGCCGACAGGACCGGCTCTCCCGACAGCGTCTACGGCTGGGGGCGGATCGACGTGCGGAACGCCATCTGGGCTTCGACGCTGGGGCCGCCGATCTATCCGCGCCCCTTCGACCTGCTGACGCCGCCGACCAACTCCGCCATCAACTCCACGCCCGTCACGCTGCGCTGGCGCCGCACCACCGATCCCACCCCCGGGGACGCCGTCAGCTACACGGTTACGCTCCGCTCGCTCACGACGAGTATGGTGGTCTTCACGGCGACCACGGTCGACAGCTCGGCCACGGTGACCGGATACCTGGGCCCGAGCACTCCCTACGAGTGGTCCGTGGTCGCTACCGATCTCCTGGGCCACGGGCGCCCCGCGCGGGAGCCGTTCCTCTTCACGACCGGCGCGACCACCGACGTGGTGATCCCGCCGTCGGCGCCGCGCGTGACGCTGGACCAGAACCGGCCCAACCCCTTCCTCCGCGCGACGGACATCCCGTTCACGCTCGCGGGAAGCGGCGAGCCCGTGCAGACCACGCTCCGCATCTTCGACTCGCGGGGCCGCCTGGTGCGGACGCTCCTGGATTCGTCGCAGGCAACGGCGCGCCAGTACCTGATCCGGTGGGACGGGACGACGGAAGCCGGCGAGCGGGCCGCGGCGGGGATCTACTTCTACCGGTTGCGCGCGGCCGGCCGCGACATGACGCGGCGCCTCGTGCTGCTTCGCTGAGGGAGGAACATGTCGGGCCATTCGAAATGGGCGACCATCAAGCGGAAGAAAGCCGCGACGGACGCCAAGCGCGGGAAGATCTTCACCAAGTACATCAAGGAGATCATCGTGGCCGCTCGCGCGGGCGGCGGGGATCAGAACGCGAACCCGCGGCTCCGCACCGCCATCCTCGGCGCCAAGTCGGTGAACATGCCGGCCGACAACATCGAGCGCGCGATCAAGAAGGGGACGGGCGAGCTGGAGGGAGTGAACTACGAGGAGATCACCTACGAGGGATACGGTCCGGGCGGCATCGCCATCCTGATCGATTCCCTCACGGACAACCGGAACCGGACGACCGGCGAGATCCGCCACATCCTGACGAAGGCGGGGGGGCGCATGGCCGATGCCGGCGCGGTCCAGTGGATGTTCCACGCGAAGGGCCAGCTGGTGGTGCCGCGCGCGGCAATCGACGAGAATGCCCTCATCGAGCTGGTGCTGGACGCGGGCGCCGATGACGTGGGGACCGAAGACCCGGAGAGCTACGAGATCATCACGCCCCTGTCCCAGCTGGAGGCGGTGAAAGCAGCGCTCGCGAAACGGGGCGTAACGCCCACGTCGGCCGAGATCGCGAAGGTGCCGCAGAACACGATCGCGCTCTCCGAGAAGGATGCCGAACAGGCCTTGAAGCTCATGGAGGCGCTCGAGGACCATGACGACGTCCAACGTATCTCGTCCAATCTCGACATCGCGGACGAAGTCCTCTCCAAGCTCCAGTCCTGATTCCGCGCCGCCCCGGGGCGGCGCACCAGCCACACGCTACGGAACGCTGATCCTGGGCGTGGACCCCGGCAGCCGGGCCACGGGCTACGGCCTGGTCCGCCTTGAGGGGAGCCGCGTCCGCTACGAGCGCTCCGGCACCATCACCCCGGGCGCTTCGCTCTCCTTTCCCGACCGCCTGCTCGCCGTGCACGACGCGCTGCTCGGCCTCCTCCAGGAAATGGGTCCCGACGAGGTGGCCGTGGAGTCCGCGTTCGTCCGGAAGAGCGCCCTGGCGGCGCTCCAGATCGGGCACGTGCGCGGCGTCATCCTGCTCGCCGCGCGGCAGAGCGGCGCCGCCATCTTCGAGTACACGGCGCCCGAAGTGAAGATGGCCGTGGCCAGGCAGGGCGCCGCGGCGAAGCGGCAGGTGGCATTCATGGTGCAGCGCCTCCTGCCCGGCGTCCTGGCGGTCGCGGAGGACGAGGCCGACGCTCTGGCCGTCGCCCTCTGCCATGCGCACCGGGCGCCCGCGCGCGCGCTTCGCCTGGGGAGCGGGCGATGATCGACGCCGTGAACGGCACCTTGGTCATGAAGATGCCCACCTCGGCGGTGGTGCGCCTGGGCGGGTTCCACCTCCGGCTCCTCATATCGGTTTCGTGCTTCGAGACGCTTCCCGCCGTCGGGCGCGAGCTCTCGCTCCTCACCTATCTCCACGTGCGCGAGGACGCGCTCCAGCTTTACGGCTTCGCCGACCACGTGGAGCGCGACCTGTTCGAGCGCTTGATCTCGGTGTCGGGAATCGGACCGCGCCTGGCGGTGGGCATCTTGAGCGGGGCCACGGCGATGCGCGTTCGCGAAGCGCTCCAGTCCGGCGACGCCGAATTTCTCCAGACCCTCCCCGGCGTGGGGAAGAAGCTGGCCCAGCGCCTGGTCGTCGAGCTGGGGGAGAAGGTGGCCGCGTCCGGCGGCTCCGCCTCCGCGGGCGCGGGCACGCCGGGCGCCTTCGGCGCCCCCGGCTCCCACGCGTCCGGCGTCATCGCCGACGCGGCCGCGGCTCTGACGGCGCTGGGCTTCACGCGGAGCGGCGCCCAGAGCGCGGCACAGGACGCGGTGCAGGAGCTGGGCGCCTCCGCCACGGTCGAGAGCGTGGTCCGGCGGGCGCTGCAGCAGAAGGTGCGCTAGCCATGACCAGCCCCGCCTCGCCCGGGCCGAAGCCCAGGCCGAAGAAGAGTGGCCCCCGCGCCGCCGGCGCCGGGGGCGGACCCGACCGCGAGCGCGTCACCGATCCCGAGCCCCTGGGCGTGGATCGCGAGCTGGAGGGCAGCCTCCGGCCGCGGCGTCTCTCCGAGTTCGTGGGCCAGGAGGGCCTCCGCGAGCAGCTCCGCATCGCCATCGAGGCGGCGCGCGCGCGAGGGGAGGGGCTGGATCACATTCTCTTCCACGGGCCGCCGGGACTGGGGAAGACGACGCTGGCCTCGATCCTCGCCTCCGAGATGGACGTGCCGTTCATCCAGACGTCGGGGCCCGTGCTGGAGCGCGCGGCCGATCTCGCCGGGATCCTCACCAACCTCGAGGAACGGGGCATCCTCTTCATCGACGAGATCCATCGCATGAACCCGGTCGTGGAGGAATACCTCTACCCGGCGATCGAGGACTTCTGCCTGGACATAATGATCGATCGCGGGCCCAGCGCGCGGAGCGTGCGGATCGACCTGAAGCGCTTCACGCTGGTCGGCGCGACCACGCGCACCGGGCTCTTGAGCGCGCCGCTCCGCGGCCGCTTCGGACTGAGCGCGCGGCTGGACTACTACACGCGCGACCAGCTCACCACGATCATCCGCCGCTCGGCCTCGATCCTGGGCGTGGCGGTGGATGCGGGCGGAGCGCTCGAGATCGCGTCCCGCTCGCGCGGAACGCCGCGGGTGGGGAACCGGCTCCTCCGCCGCGTTCGCGACTACGCGGAGACGCGCGCCGACGGCACGATCACCGCCGACGTGGCGAAGAAGGCGCTCGGGCTCCTGGAAGTGGACGCGCGCGGTCTCGACGACATGGACCGGCGGATGCTCGAGGCGATCGTGGTGAAGTACGGGGGCGGCCCGGTCGGGCTCTCCACCATCGCCGTGGTCGTGGGGGAAGAGCCCGATACCCTGGAAGACGTCTACGAGCCCTACCTGATCCAGGAAGGATTCTTGAAACGCACCCCGCGGGGCCGCGAAGCGACCGACCTCGCCTTCCAGCACCTGGGCCGGTCACGGCCGGTCGCCTCCCCCGCTCCTGGCGGCCGCCTTCCCGCCGCCGGGGGAGAGCCGGAAAGCCCCGGCGACGAGGACACCCAGGACCCGCCGCAGCAAAAGCTGTTCTAAGCGGCCAGGCGTCCAGCCCTGATCACCACCTCCGACTTCGACTATCGGCTTCCCCCCGAGCGTATCGCGCGCCACCCCACGGCGGCGCGGGACCAGTCGCGCCTCTTCGTCCTGAGCCTCGGCGGCGCCCCCGCGGCACACCGCCGCTTCCACGACCTCCCCGAGTACGTGGCTCCCGGCGACCTCCTCGTCGTGAACGACACGCGCGTGATCCCGGCGCGTCTCTTCGCGCGGACGCCCCGCGACGCCGGATGCGCGGCGCCGCGCGAGGTGGAGCTTCTCCTGGTGCGCGAGGAGCCGGCGGCCGCGCCCGAGAGGATCTGGTCCGCTCTCGCGAAGCCCGCGCGGCGGCTGCGCCCGGGGCTCCCCCTGTCCTTCGCCGATCCATCGTGGAGTGCGATCGTGGCCGGCACGGGAGAGCGGGGGCTTCGCCGGCTCGCGTTCCGCCCCGCCGCCGCGGGCCTCTCCTTCGAGGCGTGGCTCGCGCGGGTCGGCCACGTCCCGCTGCCGCCCTACATCGATCGCGCGGACGAACCGGAGGACCGCGAACGCTACCAGACGGTCTACGCCCGCCATTCCGGCTCGGTCGCGGCGCCGACCGCGGGCCTTCACTTCACCGAGGAAATACTAGCGTACTGCCGCGCACGCGGCGCCGCCGTGGCTCCGGTGACGCTGCACGTGGGCCCGGGCACGTTTCGTCCGGTCGCGACCGAGGATCCCGCGCAGCATGTGCTCGATCCCGAGCCATACCGCGTACCGCCGGAGACCGCGAGCGCCGTGCGGGCCGCGCGCGACGCGGGGGGAAGGGTGATCGCGGTGGGGACGACCGCGGTGCGCGCCCTGGAATCGTGGGCACTGGTTGGCCGTCCGGAGGACGGCTCATGGCGCGAGACCGGACTCTTCATTCTTCCGGGATTTCGATTCCAGGTCGTCGGCGCCATGATCACCAACTTCCATCTGCCGCGCTCCAGCCTCCTCTTTTTGGTCTCGGCGCTGGCGGGACGCGACCGGATTCTCGCCGCCTACGACGAGGCGATCGGTCTGGGATACCGCTTCTATTCCTATGGGGATGCGATGCTGATCACCTGATCCGGCCGCGGCTCCCCCTGCCGGCCCCCTGGCTTCGTTCTGCACGATGCCTCGCATTTCGCTCAAGTTTTCGCCGCGTCTGCCGATCTAAACCAAGGTATCCACAACTTTAACTCCGCAGTTTAATCCGCAGTAAATACGTCACTTCCAGCCTAGCTCCTCCGAACAGCTCCGCCCGGCACGCCCGTTGCCTTTTGCCATTGTGGATGAACGGTTGCCGCCCGAATGGATGCGGCGTTGGTGCCACCGGGACAAGGAGATCGCCATGACACGCACCGTGAAATCCCGCAGCCGGAAACCTCGTGTTTCGGATCCCCACGCGCGCGCCCTGCGGGGCGTGGACGTCGAGAAATTGCGCCGGTACCTCGCCTTCGTTCGCGCCGTGGTCGGCGTCTCGACGAAGAGCGCGGCCCACTGAGGGCCCCATGAGCCGTCTTCTCACACCGGAAGAGCTGGCCGCGCTGCGCGACGGGATGCCGTACGTCCCGGCGCCGCGCGAGAGCTACCACGTCGTCGTGGACGCCGGGCACACGGAGCTGACGCCGGAGGCGCTGGACGCGCTCCAGATCGGCGACGTCCTCCCGCTCGCGCGGCCGGCGCGGTCGCCCGTCGAGATCGTCGCCAATGGAACGACCGTCGCCCACGGCGAGCTGACCGCCGTGAAGGGGCGTGCCGCGGTGCGGGTGCTCTCGCTGGCCCGCACCAGCGGAAGGAAGCGCGTTTGAGCTCGCTCGTGATCTACGCCACGGCGGCGGCGGTTGCCGCCGCGCTCTTGATCGGCTGGTTCGCCCTACGCCCGCGCGCGAGGCGCGAGAACGGCGAGGGACTCCGCGTGGTGACGCGAACCCGCGTGGGCGTGGGACGCGCGCTCGTCCTGGTGGAAGTCGACGGACGCCGCCTTCTCCTCGGCTCGACCCAGGAGGAGTGGTCCGCGCTCGCCGACCTGGGACGGGCCCGGCCGGCCGAGTCGGACGATGTTTTCGAGGGAATCGAGGAAGAGCTGTTGCGCGCTTCCGAGTCGGCGCGTCACCGCCGCTGGATGCGGTCCTGAGCGGCCAGAAGTTGTGCGGCGCCTTGGCGTCAGCGCGACCTCTGGCCGGTGCCTGATCGGGGGATGAGGCGCCGGATCGAGACACGGCAACAGGTTGGACCCGCGGCATACGAGTTGCACGAAGCATCCGCGATCCTCAACTGACGGTTCTCCCATCGAGGCAACCGAAACGCCATGACCGAGATCGAGAGCAAGGCCGAGTCCACGACCGTTCGTCGGAAACGCCCGGCGAAGCGGACTCGGCCGCCGCGCGCCGCGCGGAAGCCGGTGACCACCCCTCCGGCGACGCGTCCCCGCCGCCGCATCGTCGCGGTGACCAGCGGGAAGGGCGGCGTGGGCAAGACGAACATCGTGACCAACCTGGCCATCGCGCTGTCGCGCCAGGGAATCCGCGTGCTGGTGGTGGACGGCGACCTGGGCCTCGCGAACGTGGACCTGCTCCTGGGCATCGCTCCCCAGTACGACTTGCAGGACGTGATCCTGGGAAACCGGTCCCTCTCCGACGTGGTGCTGGAAGGGCCGGACGGGATCCGCATCCTTCCGGCGTCGAGCGGGGTGGAAGAGCTGGCGAACCTGGACGAGTACCGCACCGAGGTGCTCATCCGCTCGCTCGCGGATCTGGAAGGCGACGTGGACCTCATCCTGATCGATTGCCCGTCGGGCATCGGACGGAACGCGGTCTCCTTGGCGCAGGTCGCCGATCCCATCCTGGTCGTGACCACCCCCGAGCCCACCGCGTTCTCCGACGCCTACGCCATGATCAAGGTGCTGAGCCGGCGGAGCATCAAGTGCGTGCCGGCTCTGGTGGTGAACGAGGCCGCATCCGAGGAGGAAGCGGCGGCCGTTGCGAAGCGCGTCGGCTCGGTCGCGAAGCGCTTCCTGAACCTCGACGTCGAATACTGGGGCGCGGTCCTCGCGGACGAATCGGTGCCCAAGTCGGTCCTCCGCCAGGAGCCCTTCCTCTCCACCTATCCCTACTCGCCGGCCTCCACCTGCATCTACCAGCTCGCGCGCCGCGTGCTCGGCATGGCTCCCAAGGAGCCTCAGTCCGGCCCAGGCCCGCTGACCGTGGTGACGAGCGACGAAGTGCCGGAGGAAGTCTGACATGCGCGCGCTGATCGTGCGCCTCACCGCGGTCACCGCGGCGGCCGCCGGGCTCTTCGCCGGCGCGCTCACCGCGTCGACGCGGGCGCCGTGGATGTTGGTTGCCCTCCGCGCGACGGTGGCGGTCGTGGTGGTCCTCGCGATCGGCGCCGGCGCCGGCTTGATCCTCATGAGAACCGCGCTTCGCCGCCATTACGAGCAGGACCAGGCGGTCCTGGCCTCGCGGCGCGCGCGCGGAAACCGCTAGCTCGGGAGAGCACGACATGGCCTTCTCGTCCGTTCTTCACGTCCTCCAGAACCGCTCCCCGCGTTCCAAGAACCGGAAGGAGCGGCAAAAGGAGATCGCGCTCAGCAAGTACGCGCCGCTGGTGAAGTACGTGGTCGACCGGCTCGCGCTGCACCTCCCGAAGTCGGTGGAGCGCGACGATCTGACCTCGGCAGCGATCATCGGTCTCTTCGACGCCCTCGAGAAGTTCGACGCGGGGAAGGGGACCAAGTTCGAGACCTACGCCATCTGGCGGATCCGCGGCGCCATCCTTGACGAACTGCGCTCGCTGGATTGGGCCTCGCGCTCCATCCGGCGGAAGGCGCGCACGGTCGAGGAAGCGGCCCGGGGCCTGGGGCAGAAGCTGGGGCGCGCGGCGACGGAAGAAGAGGTGGCCGAGGCCCTGAACCTGAGCCCGGCCGAGCTGTCGCGGCTGATGGACGAGGTGCACGGCACCGCGCTCCTCTCGCTCTCCAAGGCCGTCTCCACCGAGGACGACCAGGACTACATCCAGCTCGAGGACATCGTCGACGACCCCACGCAGACCGACGCCTTAGAAGTGATCGAGAGCGAGCAGGCCCGCGAGGTGCTCCTGGATACGATCGACGGCCTGCCCGAGCAGCAACGGCTGGTGGTCGCCCTCTACTACTACGAAGAGATGACCCTCAAGGAAATTGGCGAGGCCCTCCACATCTCCGAGTCCCGCGTCTCTCAGATCCACACCCGCGCCGTGAAGACGTTGAAGGCGCGGCTCGCCCGAGTGCTTTGATGCCCCCTGCCACCATCGGCCGGACCGCTCTTCGACTGGCGGCCGAGCGCACGGTCACGCTTCCCACCTTCCCCGCGGTCGCCTCGCGCCTCATCGAGGAGATGGCGCGCCCCGACGCGACCCCGGAGGAGATCGGACGCATCCTGTCGCGCGACCCCGCGCTGACGGCCCGGACGCTGAAGCTGGCGAACTCCGAGTTCTACGGTTTCCCCCGCAAGGTCGGCTCGGTCGACCTGGCGGTCCTGGTGCTGGGCACCCACACGATCCGCGATCTGGTGCTCACCTCGTCGGTGCTGTCGGCGCTGGGGAGGACGGGCTCCGCCCTCGAGGGGCTGCTGAGTCACTGCATGGCCAGCGGCATCGCCGCGCGGGCGTTGGCCGAGCGGGCGAAGTACCGCCTGACCGGCGACGCCTACGCGGCCGGCCTTCTCCACGACGTGGGGAAGGTCGTGCTGCGCCAAGCCGATCCGGAGCGCTTCGATGAGGTCCTGGCGCGTTGCCGCGCGTCGAAAGTCGCGGCCGCCGAGGCCGAGAGGGCGCTGTTCGGGTCGGACCACGCCGAGGTGGGCGGTTGGCTCGCCGAGCGGTGGGGACTCCCCGCCGACATCGTCGAGGCGATCGCCTGCCACCACAGGCCGGACGCCGCGCCGCGGAACCCCGCGCTCGCGTCGCTGGTCCACATCGCCAACTACCTCGCGCAGCGCGCGGGATATCCCTGGGCGTCCGGACTGGACGACCGCGGACCGGACGCGCGCGCATGGGAGTCGGTCCAGCCGCATGCCGGGCGCCGGGAGGCGCTCGTCACGGAGCTGGTAGCAGAAGTGATCCGCGAGACGGAGCTGGAGAAAGCGCTCTTCGCCGAGTTTCGCAGGTCGCAGGAGGACTGAATGGGATCCGCCGTGAAGCAGGGCGCGGGCCGGCCGGTGGAAATCCGGATCCGGTTCGAGCCGGGGCTGGGAGCGGCACTGTACGCGTCGCTGCACGAGGGTGAAGTGGAGCCGCTGACCGTATCGCGGATGCTGGGCCGGGGACGCGCGTTGCTCCAGTTCCACGGGGTCACGCTCATGGCCCATGGCGTTCCGGAGTGGAAATCGGGAGAGACCTTCCCGGTGATCGTCAAGGAGCTGGGTCCGCCGCTGGTGCTGACGCCGGCGGGCAATGGACGAGACGAGCGGGGCGCGCGGGTCACGGTCGTGGATTCGGCGGTAGTGCCGGGGTCGGAGCGGTCGGATGCGCCGAGGGCGCGCGGCTGAGCATTCCAGGGAGGAAGCCATGAAGCAGCGAAACGGCGCGGGTTCCAAGCGGCTGGTCGAGGCGACCGAGCGTTTCATCCGCTCGGAGCAGAAGCTCCTCGAGGTGCTGGCGGCCCGGAGAATCTTGAAGAAGAACGAGTGCGACCACTTCGCGCGGGACCTGGCGCTGTCGGCGGCGAAGAAGCGCTCGTCCGACGTGTTTGCCAGCGCGATCTCGATCAACCGGAAGGTCATGGCCGTGCTGAGCAAGGGTAAGGGCAGCGACGCGCGGGCCCGCGTCTCGGACGCCGAGGTGCTGGTGGAGCTGAGCGAGATCGTTCAGCGCGAATCCTCCCCCCGGGCGTTCGATGCCGCGCTCCTATCGGTGCAGCGCGCGGTGCCGTTCGAGAACGCCACCCTCTTCGTCCTGGACAAGGACACGGGCACGCTGGTCGAAGCGTCCACGGTGGGTGAGCGGATCGACCTGATCGGACACGTCCGCTTCGACCGGGGCACCGGTTTTTCCTCATGGGTCGCGCAGTCCCGAAAGCCCGTATTGCTGAACGACCTTCACCGGGAGGGGGGCTCGGAAGCCCCGACGGTTCGCTCGTTCCTGTCCGTGCCGGTCGTGGTCTCGGGCGATCTGGTCGGGGTCGTCAACCTGAGCCATTCGCGGCCGGGCGCCTTCGACGAAGAGAGCACGAAGCGGGTGGCCCTCATGATGCTTCCGGTCTCGGCCATGGTGACGAGGCTGGTGCTCCTCCGGGAGTCGGAGCGGCTGGGCACCACTGACGAGGTGACCACGCTGTTCAACAAGCGCGCTTTCGACCGCTCCCTGGAAAACGAATTCGGCAAGGCGAAGCGGTACGGGCACAAGCTCTCGGTCGTGGTTCTGGACGTGGGAGCCGCTGGGTCGCGTGAGCGGGCCGGGTCGCCGGTCACGACGCAGGTCCTGTCGGACATGGGGAAGGCCCTGAAGCGGGCGGCGCGTGGCACCGACTGCGTCGCGCGCTACGGCGAGGACGAGTTCCGGATCCTCCTGCCGCACACGGGCTCGCCGGAAGCCATGGTCGCCGCCCTGCGCCTCCGGGCCTTGGTCGAGCGTCAGGCGACCGCGCGCCGCCGGAAAGTCACCGTGAATATCGGGGTCGCATCCTACCCGGCCGATGCCCAGGACTCGAGCAGCCTGAACACGCGGGCCGAGCGGGCGCTCCTCCAGGCGAAGCAGGCGGAGAAGCCCGCGCCGCCGACCACGCCGTTCGACGAGGCGGCTGTCCACTGAGCCGCCCAGCCCGGAGCACGATGAAAGCGAAAGCCGCCCCTACCCCATTGCCGCCCACGACGGCCGCGCCCGCAACGAAGGCGCGGATCCTGGTCGTGGACGACGAGGAACAGGTGGTCCAGATTTTCCAGGACCTCCTGACCCAGCAGGGGTACGAGGTGGTCTCCAGCGCCAACGGGGACGACGCCATCAGCAAGGTCACGACCGGGAAGTTCGACCTGGTCCTGACCGACATCAACCTGCCCGGGGTGGACGGCCTGGAGGTCGTGCGCGCGACCAAGGCCGCCGACAAGGACACGGTGGTCATCCTGATCACCGGCTACGCCTCCACGACCACCGCCATCGACGCCCTCCGGCAGGGCGCCTACGACTACATCACGAAGCCCTTCGACCTCTGGGAAACCGCTAAGGCCATCGAGCGCGGGCTGGAGAGCCGGAAGCTCATCGTCGAGAACCGGAGCCTGATCGCCCAGCTGGAGGCGGCGAACGCAGAGCTGCAGCAGCACGAGGAAATCCTGAAGCGGAAGGTGGAGCGGGCCACGCACCGGCTGAGCCGTCTCTACGAAGCCGGGAAGTCGATGAACCTCAGCCTGAGCCTCCAGTCCACCTGCGAGGTGGTGGTGGCCCAGGCGGCGCGCATCACGAACGCGCGAGCCTTCCTCCTCTTCCTGCATGACCAGGCGAGCGACGACTACGAGGCGGTGGCCGCGGCCGGCCTGCCGCAGGGGCAATTCGAGAAGCTCCGCTACTCGATGGGAATCGGCTACCACGGCCAGGTGGTGCAGAACGCCCAGGCCGCCATGGTGAGCGATCTGGCCAGCAAGGTCGGCGTGGAGGGGGTGCTCTCGGTCCTGCGGGCCCAGAACGCCCTGATCGTGCCCTTGGTCTCCAACGAGAGCGTGATCGGGACCCTGACGGCGGTGGACCACGAGGGCGGCTCGGAATTCAGCACCGAGGATCAGGAAGCCCTGGGCATGCTCGCCAGCCAGGCCACCATCGCCATCGCGAACGCGATCCTGTACGAGCGGACGAAGGAGTTGGACCGCCTGAAGTCGGAGTTCGTCGCGGTGGTGAGCCATGAGGTCCGGACGCCCCTGACCTCGATCAAGGGCACGCTGGAGCTCTTGGGGGACGATCGGTTCCACAAGCTTCCGCCGCCCCAGAGGGAGCTGTTGGGCATCTGCCAGGCCAACACCGAGCGGCTGATCACGCTCATCAACGACATCCTGGACTTCTCCAAGCTCGAGTCGTCGCGGCTGTCCCTGAACTTCGAGCAGATGGACGTGGAGCGCGTGCTGATCGAGGCGGTCGAGAACATCCGGAACCTCGCCGCCATGAAGGGAGTGGCGCTCGAGGTGCACATTGACCCCGGCACCAGCTCGGTGGAGGCCGATCCGATGCGCGTGGGCCAGGTGGCGACCAACCTGATCGGAAACGCGATCAAGTTCTCCCCCGAGAAGGGGAAGATCGAGATCTTCGCCTCGGGCGACTCCGGCACCGTGACCGTTTCGGTGAAGGACTACGGGAAGGGGATCGCTTCCCGGGACATCAACCGTCTGTTCCAGCGCTTCGCCCAGCTCGATTCCTCGACCACCCGGAAGGCCGGCGGCACGGGCCTGGGGCTGGTCATCTCCAAGGGAATCGTCGAGCAGCACGGCGGGAAGATCTGGGTCGAATCGGCCCTGGGCGAAGGCTCCACCTTCAGCTTCTCGCTGCCCCGCAAGCGGGAAGAGGCGGCGTAGAAAGTCCCCTCACGCCTCCGGTTCCCGCTGCGGTAGCATACCCGCCCATGCGCACCGTCCTCAGCGTGTTCGGCACGCGGCCCGAGGCGATCAAGATGGCGCCCGTGTTGAAGGCCCTCGCGCACGAGCCGGGGATCCGCTCCATGGTCTGCGTCACGGCGCAGCACCGCCAGATGCTCGACCAGGTGCTGGGCCTCTTCGGCATCGTTCCCGACCACGACCTGGATCTCATGCGCGAAGGCCAGACCCTCACCGAGATCACCACCGGCGCCCTGACCCGCCTGGAGCCGTATTTCGCCGACGTGAAGCCGGACCTCCTCGTGGTCCAAGGGGACACGACGACCACGATGGCGGCCTCCCTGGCGGCGTTCTACCGGAAGATCCCGGTGGCGCACGTGGAGGCGGGGCTCCGCACCGGCGACAACCTCTATCCCTACCCCGAGGAGATGAACCGGCGGGTCACGACCGTGATCGCGTCGCGCCACTTCGCCCCCACGCCCCGCGCCCGGGAGAATCTGTTGCGCGAGGGGGTGTCCGAGGGCTCGATCGTGGTCACGGGGAACACGGTCATCGACGCGCTTCTCGAGGTGGTCGCCATGAAGCCGCTCCGGCCGCCCGAGCTGACGCTGCGGGGGAAACGGACCGTCCTGGTCACCGCGCACCGAAGGGAGAATTTCGGCGCGCCCCTGGAGGAGATCTTCGCCGCGCTCCGCGACCTGGCGCAGCGCTACAAGGACGTGGACGTGGTCTATCCCGTGCACCCCAATCCCAGCGTGGACGGGCCGGCGCGGCGGGCCCTCTCGGGACTTCCCGGCGTCCACCTGGTTCCGCCGCTCGAGTACAAGACCTTCTGTGACCTCATGGCGTCGTCGTACCTGATCCTGACCGATTCCGGGGGAATCCAGGAGGAGGCGCCGTCGCTGAAGAAGCCGGTGCTGGTCCTGCGCGACGAGACCGAGCGTCCCGAGGCGGTCGAGGCCGGGGTGGTGAAACTGGTCGGGCCGCACCGCGACGCGATCGTCACGGAAGCGGCCCGACTGCTCGACGACCCGCGTGCCTATGCCGCGATGGCCGGCGGGGGAAACCCCTACGGCGACGGCAAGGCGGCCAGCCGGATCGTCGCGATCCTGAGAAAGGCGCTGGGGTAGGACCGGGCTACAAGTTGGTCACGTACTCCAGCGACGCCACGCGCTCGTTGAATTCGGGCGTCGTGGGGGTCGCGTAGCGGAACCGCCGGAAGTTGCCTCGCGCCACCAGCGCCTGCCGCGGCGCGAATTCCCACCGCATCTCCATCCGCGGCGTCAGCTCGGTATCGGTGCCGGTGTTGCCTGTGCGCGCCCGGGTCATCTGGAGCTGGGCGCTGGTCAGGACCTTCGACCGGAACGCCGCCCACGTGAAGCCGGGCCCGTACGCGCTGGTCTCCATGACTCCGACCCCGAAGTCCGTCTTGGTGTAGTTGCCCGAGAGGGTGACCGTCCAGGGCCGTGAGATCACCGCGGACCAGTTGGCCAGCAACGAGAGGCTGTTCGTGCTGAGGAAGGCGCCCCTCCCCCCGTTACCCGATTTCTGGAGCATGGCGGAGCAGGAAAGGGAATTCTGCACGCCGCGCACGCTCCACGCCGCGCGCGGCATGACCGAATAGACGCGCGTGTCGCTGGTGGATCCGGTGAGCAGCGAGTCGACTCCGTCCGACGTGTTCGTGTACACGGACATCTGGGCGTCGGCTCCGAATCCGGGCCCCGGCTGCCACGAGCCGTTCAGGCCGTAGTTCCGCCGCCGCGTCTCCGCCGCCAGCGCGGTGCTCACGGCGTCGTTTCTGAGCCCGGCCGTCCCATCCAGCGCCAGCTTCCCCTGGAACATCTGCACGCGGGCATTCACCCCGAGGTCCACCCGGTCGCCCGTGATTCCGGAATTCCCCAGGGTCATGAACCCGCCGTTCAAGTACTCGGCCTTGACGCCCAGGCGCGTGAGCGACGTCTCGTGGGACAGCTGGAGCCCGATCGCCCTCCCGTCGACCGTCGGGGCGTCGGCCCGCCGGTCCCGGTTGTACCGCGACATGGCCGTCTCGACCTGCGCGCGCAGGTGCCGCTTCGGGAGCACGCCCTGCATCTTCACCGAGTAGACCGTGTTTCCCTCGGGCGTGAGGGTCAGCGTGCTCTCGGCGCCCGCGATGGAATTGGCGTCGTCGGTGGCTCGCATCACCGCGAATTCGACCGTGTTCGACTGCGGGTCGCCGTATCCGATCCGGCCCGCGGTCACGTTCCGCTGGAACTGCGGCGTCACGATGGCGGCCAGGGTGGGCGTGATCGCCTTGCGCGCCTGCCCGCTCACGAAGCCGAGGCGCCAGCGCTTGGGCGCCAGGTCCACTCCCGCTCCCAGGAGCGACGCGTCCGCCAGAGTGTAGGGGGAGTACTGCGGCGAGAAGTTCCCGGCCATGAGCCCCGCCCACTGCCACCGGGGAGCTACCGCCACCTGATTGATGTTCTGCCGGAAGGCCACCTGGTCGCCGGAGACGAGCGCGGACACCGGAATGCGCATCCGGTCCTTGAGGACGCCCACGCTCAGTCCCGTCACGACGCGGCCGCTCCGGTCGGGCCGGGTGGGAGAGCCGGAGCCGTCGCGGCTATAGGCCTCTCCCGAAACGGACGCGGTGCCGTGGAGCCGGGCCCAGTTCGGGCCCAGTCCGGGGGCCTCGGTGGAAGGCGCCGAGATGGATGTGGGAGTGGACCCGCCGCCGGTCGCGCCGGACGGCTGGGGCTGCGACTCGGGAGGCGCCACGTCGTTCACGCTGGAAGTGGAGCTGTCGGGCGCGGCCGAATCCGGCGGGGGTGGAACGACGCCTTCCGAATCGGTTGCTCCGCCCGACCCGGTCGGTCCCTGCGCGATGCGCGCGTCGACCGCCTCCCGCCATTCGTTCCGTCCACTGGAGGCTCCCGCGTTTCCCGCGACGGCGCGCCCGGCGCGCGCGGCCGCGACGGCCGCTCCCGGCCCTCGCTTCCACACGGAAGCCATCACGCGCGCCAGCCGGTCGGCGAAATTCTCCTGCATGCCGGGCCCCGGCGAGCCTTCGCCGGCCTGCGGCGCAGGCGCCGACCCCGGAACCTCCGCCGCTCCGCCGATCTCCATCTTGCTGCCGTCGGGCCATGCGGAGCCCACCCGGGAATCCGGGCTCTCCATGGAGCCGGCCGCCCTGCTCTTCACCTCGGCCGCGTGCCGGGGATCGGCGGTCCATGCGAACGTGAAGACCTTGCTTCGCCCCTCGTTCTCCCCGATGGGGGTGACGGCCGTTGTGCCGGCGGATCCACGGAAGCTCCTGAGGTTGTTATTCGAGAGGCCGCCGCCGCCCGAGCCGGCCGAAACCGGGTACAGCGCCTGGATGCGCCACGCGTAGACGTGGCCCTCGAGGAGGAACGGGGCCGAAGCCGGATAGGGGAAGGTGTTCAACGAGCTGAAGAGGTTCTCGTAGATCGAACGGTTGGCTTCGATCGCCTGGAGCGCGGTCTGCCCCGGAAGGATCTCGACCATCCGGAACCAGTACGTGAGCACTTGCCCGACCCGCGATACGACCGGGGTCCACTGGAACACGGGATTGGGCACGGAGACGACGCTGCCGTTCACCGGGAACTGGAGGGAGGGCGGCTTCGGGAATAGGGCTAGGATCGGCAAGCACTGCGAAACCGCCGGCGCCGTCTGGCCGGTCACGGACTGGATGTTGGTGATGTCGACGCAGACCTGGTAGGACCCGTCCGGCAAGTGCCCGCTCTCGTCCAGGGCGTCGCCGACTTTGCCGCTGAACTTGAGCGTTCTCCAGTCGGTCACCTGGGCCGTGGGGTAGATCGTGGTGCCGTTGGGGTACGTGCGCGCCACCGCCGGCGTGGTTCCGACGACCACGCCGTCGCGGGACAGGGTGACCTGGATGTTGGCGGTCACCGTCGCGCCCATCGAATTGGAGATCGACATGTTGGTCAGGGTATTGGTCCGCTGCCAGTCGGCCGGAAATGGCGAAGTCTTGCCGAAACCGACGGGCGCGAGGCCCATCCCGAAGCCTCCCGCGCCCTGTGCGTGCGCGTGCGGCGCCGCGAAGAAAACGGTCGTAGCGATCAGAGCCCGGGTCCACCACCCGGCGCGCGCGACAGGAAACATTCGGCTACCCCCCTTTTTACTTGGTGCCCGGTAAGATCAGGACCTGCGGCCGCTCGAACCTCACCGCCGATGCGATCGCAATGGAAGCGGTCGCCTGGTTGTTGTCGGCTCGCGAATCGTTTCCGACCGTAGCCGTGGCGGTCGTCGTGAGCGTCTTCCCTGACGGAGTGCTAACCGGCCAGATCAAGGTCGTCATGCCCCCGGCGGGGATGGTCACCGGGAACTCGCGGCGCCCCGCTTCGGTCCCGTCGACCTGGAATACGCCGAGCACGATCCCTCCGCTCGCGTCGGCGTTCCCGACGTTCCGCACCACGATCGTCATCGTGAGCGGGTCCCCGCCCTTGGGCGAGGCCGGAGAGAAGGTGATGTCCGTGGACTGGATCTGGAGATCGGGCCGGGCCACCGCCATGTGCATCATCATCGCGCCGCCGACCGAAGGCGTGGCGAGAGTCATCGGCTGGCTGGTCGTGAGCACCGGCTTCACCAGGGCCATCGCGGCTCCCACCACGACCTCGCGGGTAGCCTCCGTGGTCTGTCCGCCGAACGTCGCGCGGCAGAGGAGGACGTGCTTGCCCGAAGTCGGGGTCCAGCGGGGGAAGCCAGAAAAGACGAAGTCACGTCCCGCGGGCACGTCGCCCGAGGCCTCGCCCAACCGCACGCCGTCCGCGAAGATCTCGGCCTGAACGCCCTTCGCATCGACCGTCCCCGGGTTCTGGATGCGCACCGACAGGTCGACCGGCGTCCCCGCGCCCGGCGCGGCCGGATTCAGGCGCACGTCGGTCGAGGCGATCGTGAGGCGCCCCCCCAGGGAAAGTGTCGCGCCCATCGCCCTCGAGGGCGCAAACAGCGTGGCCCGGCCCATCAGCGACGCGACGCCGCCAGCGCCGACCGCGTGCGGCGGATTGATGTCGATCGGCTTTGACGCGGTGCCGTTCCGTGTTCCCCAGGCCACCGTGGCGCGCACGTCATGCCTCCCGGGCTTCGCCTTCCACGCCTTGAACCCGCCCGCCGTTTCGGTGCGCAACTCTCCCACGTCCATCGTCTTCTCGCCGAGTTTCTCGTCGTCGACGAATACCTGGACCAGCACCTTCTTCGCCGGGACGCGGTCGGAATTGAACAGCCGCACGGACACGTCCACGTCGTTTCCCACCTGTGCAGGGAACGGGGCGAGCACGATGCTGTTCGCGTTCAGCCCCAGGACCGACGTCGTGAACAGGGAGCGCGTGGTCATGGTCGCTGGGGAAAGGAGCGCCCGGGTCTGCGCGCCCCCGGCCGCCGCGACCGGCGCCGGCGCGAGGATCATCGGAGTCATGAGCCGCGTCCGCGTCATGGGAACGCTTCCCGCGGGCAGTGCGGCTCCCACCAGGCCCGTGCCGCCCGCCGCGCCGCTGCGCGCGATCACCGACCGGGTCGACGTCCCTGCCGGCGTGGCGCCTCCCATCGAGCCGGGAGTGACGGTGACCTGATCCAGGGCAGTCGCCGTCAGCGGCTGCCCGCCCGGCCCCTGGCCGGAAAGCTCGATGCGCACCGGAAACGTTCCGGCGCGGGGCGGCGTCCACTGGGCAAAGGTAATCGTGCGCCGCTGCCCCGGGAACAGGATGCCCAGGTCCTTGGTCGCGATGATCTTGTTATCGATCTTCAGCGTCCCGTGAACCGAGGTGAAGTTGTGGTCGAATGGGTTCGTCACCGTGAAGGCGAGCGAGATGGGCTGGGGTCCCGACGAGGCCGCCTCCATGTGGTAGGACGCCGAGGCGGTCTGGCCGCCTCCGCCCCCGCCGCCCGCCGCGCCCCTGCCGCCTCCGCCCGCCGCGCCGCCGCCGCCCAGGACGGTGACTCCGCCGTTACCGCCGACCTTCTGAACGCTGCCCGCTCCGGCTCCGCCTCCGCCGGCCGCCATCATCGGTGTGCCGCCGCCGCCGTGGCCCGACATGATCATCATGGGAGTGCCGCCTCCGGCTCCGGCCGACATCGCCATCATCTGGACCGGCTGCATCGTGCGCACCCCCTCGATGCGGATGAACCCGGGGTCGGTCTTGGTGACCAGGCCGCCGCCCTTGAACCCGCCCACGGCCACGGGTGAGTGGGCGCCTCCAACGCCCCCAATCCCTCCCATGCCGCCGATATGCCCACCCATGCCGCCTCCGCCTCCGCCGCCTCCGCCGCCGCCCGACGACACGCTGAAGTCCTCGAGGTCCACGTGATTGGAGCTGGGGTCGCCCTCGTTGTCGCAGTAGGCGTCCAGCGCCATCTTGGTGTAGTTGCCCGGATGCGCTGGGGTCCACGACAGGCTGATCGTCGTCGACCCGCTGGGGGAAATAGACGTGGGGGTGGACATGGCCAGGTCGTTCGAGGAATTCTCGCGGAGATAGAGCGTCACGTTGGTCGCGGCCGCGGTGCCGTTGTTGATCACGGTGATCGCGAGCGGCGTGGGCGTGTTCGCCTTGATCTCGGTCACGCCTTCGCCCAGTCCGACACTGTTGATCGCGAGGTCCGCCAGGTTCGCGTGCGGAGCAGGAGGGGGAGCCCCGCCACCGCCGCCGCCGCCGCCTCCGCCTCCGCCACCGCCTCCGCCTCCGCCACCTCCACCGCCTCC